>ODAJ012164838.1_pt1 | contig 86458 bp, 77 predicted proteins | sample 1539241 | NCBI WGS metagenome assembly ODAJ01 (sample SAMN02144231, study PRJEB22623) | gut metagenome | biome: sheep rumen | host: Ovis aries | place: New Zealand | reverse complement strand
TTGTTGCCTGGATCGAATTCTTCGGAAGAATCAAGGTACTGCTTGCCGATATTCTTGATGTTCGGAATGTTGGCGTAGTTGATTTCCTGAAGAAGATCGTTTTCGATCATTTTCTGAATCATGTAATCGGAAGGGCAGATTACGTCGTAGGTAGCGGCACCTGCTTCAACCTTCGGATACATTACCTCATTGGTTTCAAATTCATCATAAACCACCTTGATACCGGTTTCTTTCGTAAAACTTTCGAGTACATCGGGATCGATGTATTCGCCCCAGTTGTAAACGTAAACCACGTTATCATTCTTGGCACTGCAGCCTGCAAAAAGAACGGGTACGGTTAAAACTGCAGCCGAGAGTACGGCTGTCAGGGTTCTTACGATACTCTTTTTCATGTTTCTCCTCCTTGTGGATCTGTTTTTATGCTTTCTTAACAACCTTTTCGTCCTTTTTGTTACCGGACGGCAGGGTATTAATCAGAATTAAAAGTACCAGCACCGAGATAAAAATCAGGGTGGAAAGTGCATACATTTCCGGACTGATGCCTTTTTTTACCTGGGCATAAATCTTTGTGGATAATGTATCGACTCCGGCGCCTTTCGTAAAGTGGGTAATGATAAAATCGTCCAGACTCATGGTAAACGCCATCAGAAAACCGGAGAGCACGCCGGGCCAGATATCGGGCAAAACAACCTTGAAAAATGCATAAATCGGGGTTGCACCGAGGTCTAAGGCTGCCTCATAGTTGGACGGGTTCATTTTCTTGATTCTGGGCATTACGCTTAAAATCACATACGGAATATTAAACGTAATATGTGACAGTAAAATTGTGGTAAAGCCGAATTTAAACCGGAAGAATAAGAATAAAAGCATTAAGGAAATACCGGTTACGATGTCGGCGTTCAGCATCGGAATATTGGTTACACCCATTAAGGTATTACGCGTGATGGCATTCATTTTATCCATGGCAAGTGCAGCAACGGTTCCGATGATGCATGCGACAACGGAAGAAATCAGTGCAATCATAAGTGTTGTCAAAACCACCTGCATCATGGCGCGGTCGTGGAAGAGTTTATGATACCAGTTTAAGGTAAAACCTCCCCATTTTGCACGGGATTTGGATGCATTAAACGATAAAACGATTAAGGTAAACATCGGTGCATATAAGAAAAGAAGAATGAGGCCTGCATAAATGCGTTTTAAAATCTTTGTCATAAGGCATTTCCCTCCCCTTCTTTGTCATATACGGTGGTAATCACCATACTGATAATAATAAAGATCATCAGCACGATGGAAAGCCCGGAACCAAGATTCCAGTTGGAATTCTGAGTGAATTCCTGTTCAATGACATTACCGATTAAAAGGATTTTACTTCCGCCTAACATTTCGGAAACAACGAAGGTGGTAAGGGAAGGAACAAATACCATGGTAATGCCGGAGATGATGCCGGGTACCGAAAGCGGAAGAATGACACGAAACAGTGTCTGTGCGGGATTCGCACCGAGATCCCTTGCCGCATTAAGTACGTTGACATCAATTTTACTGATGACGTTGTATAAAGGCAGAATCATGAACGGTAAGAAGTTATAAATCATACCGAAAACAATCGCTGCCGGAGTATTGATAATATGCAGGGTCGGCAGATGCAGGAAAGAAAGGATGTTATTGATGACACCGTCGTTTTCCAAAAGGGTCTGCCAGGCCATGGTACGAAGCAGGAAATTCATCCACATCGGAAGAATGAAAATAAACACGATTAAGTGATCGTTCTTGGTCTTCATTCCGGAAAGAATAAGCGCAAGAGGGTAGGCAAGCAACATACAGATCACCGTGGAGATCAAGGCAAGCAGCAATGCAAGATACAGCGATTTAAAATGTTCGGGTTTTGCAATGCTTGTAACGTTTGCAATCGTAAATGCGCCCGTTTTGTCCGTCAGACCATAGTAAAAGACCATAATCAGGGGAATGATGATAAAGGCAATCGCCCAGATTATGTAGGGAGCGGACAGAAGTTTGATAAACTTGTTACTCTTCAACGCCGGCTGCCTCCTCGTCTTCACTTTCGGGTTTGTTCATAATCTGAATATTGAAAGGATCTACGTTGATGCCGACTTTTTGGCCAACGGCAAACATGGAAGTAGAGTGAACAAGCCATTCAAAGCCGTTCGCCATCACTTCCATTTCATAATGAACACCCTTGAAAATCAGATGCGTTACAACACCCTGTATACGACCGAAACGAGTAGGATCGTTTGCGGATGCAATTTCTTCTTCAGTAACGGATTCGGGAATTACGATCATTTCCACGTCTTCGGGACGGATGACCACGTCGACGGGTTTGTTCTCGCCGAAACCTTTATCGACGCAGGGGAATTTTACACCGAGAATTTCTACCAGTTCATCACGGATCATGGTGGAAGAGATGATGTTGGAATCACCGATAAAATCGGCAACAAACGCATTTTCCGGTTCGTTGTAAATCATTTCGGGAGTTCCGATCTGCTGGATATAACCCTGGTTCATGACAACGATGGTATCGGACATGGTAAGGGCTTCTTCCTGGTCATGTGTAACGTAAATAAAGGTAATTCCGAGTTCTTTTTTCAGTCTGATCAGTTCATACTGCATGTCCTGACGCAGTTTTAAATCAAGTGCTCCCAAAGGCTCGTCAAGTAAAAGTACCTTGGGCTCGTTTACGATAGCGCGTGCGATTGCGATACGCTGCTGCTGGCCGCCCGAAAGGGAATCGGGATAGCGGTTTCCGTAATCTTCCAGGTTTACGAGCTTTAACGCGTATTTGATTTTATCATCGATATAGGATTTGGATTTCTTTTTGATTTTAAGACCGAAAGCAATGTTCTCCGCGATGGTCATATGCGTAAAAAGAGCATACTTCTGGAAAACCGTGTTAAGCTGGCGCTTATTCGGAGCAAGTTTGGTGATATCCACACCGTCAAAAATGACTTTTCCGACATCGGGAGTTTCGAAACCTCCGATAATACGAAGGGTAGTGGTTTTCCCGCAACCGGATGGTCCGAGAAGGGTCAGAAACTCGTTTTCCCTGATATATAAGTTCATCTCATCCAAAACCAGCTGGTTACCGAAGGATTTGGAAATATTTTGAAGATCGATAAGGTGTTTGCTCATGCCTGTTTCCTTTTAAAATATCTGTTGGATGTTGTATTTTACAAAAATTCAACCGGGTGTCGTAACGGTTGGAGCTTAAAATGTCGGCGGAGTGGAAATCCAGATAAATTTCGCACCTTCTTTTGAAGTGCAGTTAATGTAATGCGAAGCGGCGGGAGTGTAATAGAAGGATTCGCCCTTCGAAGCCTTATATACTTTGTTTCCCAAATGAATCTGAATGGTTCCGGAGAGTACATAGCCGAATTCCTCGCCTTCATGCGGGTTGTCCGGATAGGTTTTGCCGCCGTAAGGAAGCGAAACACGAATCGGTTCCATCATGTTTTTCTGGGCGTTCGGAATCAGCCATTCCACCTTGTTTTTTAATTCCGCATCTTCTTTTTCAAAGTAGTCGGCATCCTTAAATACGATCTGTTTTTCTTCTTCACCCGAGAAAAATTCCGTAAGGTCCGTTCCGAGTACCTTAAGAATATCCATTAAGGTAGCAATGGAAGGAGAAGTAAGGTCACGTTCCACCTGTGAAATGAAGCCCTTGGAGAGTTCGCAGCGGTCTGCAAGGTCTTCCTGCGTCAGTCCTTTGAGGACACGTAATTGTTTGATTTTATTACCGATTTCCATGTTTCACCTACTATACCGAAAGTTTAGAAAAACTAAAATTTTTCGCATTTATAATAAACTTCAAGTTTAGTAAAACTAAACAAACCAAGTATGATTATACATTCTTTCAATTCAAAGTCAATATAAAATAAGGAATACCGAAGAAAAGATTTTTTGTTTAAGAAAACGCGTGTTTATGGTAAAATTTAAATATATGGGGTCATACTTTTCAAATAAGGTCAGGAGGGGTATTTATGTTAAAAGATTATGAATTCTGGTTTGTGGTCGGTTCTCAGTTTCTGTACGGTCCCGAAGTGCTCGAAACGGTTGCAAAAAGAGCGCAGGAGATGACGGATTTTTTAAATGCTTCGGGAAATCTTCCGTGTAAACTTGTATATAAAGCAACAATTAAAACGAATAAAGAGGTAACGGATCTGGTGAAGGAGGCAAATTATGACTCGAAATGCGCCGGAATCATTACCTGGTGTCATACGTTTTCCCCGAGTAAAATGTGGATTAACGGCTTTGTTGATTTGCAGAAGCCCTATTGTCATTTTGCGACACAGTATAACCGCTCGATTCCGAATGAAGAAATCGATATGGATTTTATGAATTTAAACCAGGCGGCACACGGAGACCGGGAACACGGCTTTATCGGCGCAAGAATGAGACTTCAAAGAAAAGTCATTGCCGGCTACTGGCAGGATGAGGAGGTTCAGAAGCGGATCGGAAACTGGATGAGAGCTGCTGTCGGCGTTATGTTCTCCCGTTCCTTAAAGGTAATGCGTTTCGGTGACAACATGCGTGAAGTGGCCGTAACCGAAGGCGATAAGGTGGAAACCCAGATCAAACTCGGATGGCAGGTTAATACCTGGCCGGTCGGAAAACTTGTGGAAACCATGGATGCCGTTACCGAGGAAGAAATCGACGAACTGATGGATGTTTATACGTCCGAATACGATCTGGCAACCGACGATATCGAAACGGTTCGTTATCAGGCAAGAGAAGAAATCGCCATGAAGAAAATGCTTGATGCCGAGGACTGCAGGGCTTTCACCAATACTTTCCAGGATCTGTACGGAATGAAACAGCTGCCCGGAATCGCAAGTCAGCATCTGATGGCGTCAGGTTACGGATACGGCGCGGAAGGCGACTGGAAAGCGGCTGCCATGACCGCGGTTATGAAGGCCATGAGTGAAGGTCAGACCGGCGGAACCGCCTTTATGGAAGATTATACCTATAATCTGGATCCCGATGCCGAATACAGTCTCGGTGCGCATATGCTCGAGGTTTGTCCCTCCGTTGCAGCAGACCGCCCCAGAATCGAAGTGCATCCGCTCGGAATCGGTGACAGAGAAGCTCCCGCAAGGCTTGTTTTTGAAGGACATCCCGGTAAAGCCATCGTGGTAAGTTTAGTTGACATGGGCGGAAGAATGCGACTGATCTGTCAGGATATCGAAGCGGTAAAACCGATTCTTCCGATGCCGAACCTTCCGGTGGCAAGAGTCATGTGGAAATCCATGCCGAATCTTACTACGGGTGTGGAATGCTGGATTGCCGCAGGCGGAGCGCATCATACGGTTCTTTCCTATGACGTCAGCGCCGAGCAGATGAAGGACTTCGCAAGAATGATGGATATTGAGTTTATTCATATTACAAAGGACAGTACGCCCGAAGCGATTGAAGAGCAGATTTTCTTAAACGACTTAGCCTGGAAACTTAAGTAAAGCGTACCTTTGAAAGAAAGCGGAACGGTATGAAGCTAAAAAAGATAAACGCCGTGCTGGCACTTATTACAACAGCATTTCTGATTTGCCATCTGGGATATAACCTGGTTACTTATGTTTTATTCTATTATAACCCGGTGTTATCAATGATTTCCGGAATATTAATCGCCACTTGTTTCGTGTTGCACGGAGTTCTTGCGGTTTTTATCGTGATTCACTCACACGACAGCAAAACGGTAGAATATAAAAAACTGAATTTAAGAACGGTAATACAGCGGATCACGGCTGCAGTCATCATGGTTCTGCTTCCGTTTCATGCCCTGGAAATGGCCCTTCTTTCCAAAAATATCGGAAATGCGTTTTACGTTGTTTTGGAAGTGCTCAGGTTTGCATTTTATCTGTCCGTAATGCTTCACGTATGCCTTTCGTTCAGTAATGCGCTTGTAACCCTGGGACTTCTCGGAGATATGAAAAAGAAGAAAATTCTGGATCGGATTTTGCTGGTTGTTGCCATTTTGTTCGGCATTTGTTTCGGAATATACGTCACGGTGATGCATTTGATTATATTTGGAGTGATTCAGGTTTGAGTATGAAAAGAGTACTGATTGTCGGAAGCGGAATAGCTGGAATTTCCTGTGCCATAGAATGCGCCGGAAAAGGAATGGATGTAACACTGGTTTCACCTTTTCCTTCGGAACGGGCGCAGTCCGTTCTTGCTGCGGGCGGAATCAATGCGGTTTTATATGACGGCGACGATTCTGTGAAATGTCATATGGAAGATACCTTAAAAGGCGGCTGCAACATTGCCGGCACGGAAGCGGTGAGGGGTCTTTGTACGGATGCGCCTGAAATCATTCGGTGGCTTGAAAAGAAAGGTACCGTTTTTACAACGAATCCGGACGGTAAAATCTCCAGACGCGCGTTCGGCGGCCAGTCACATAACCGCACCTGTTACTGCGGTTCCGCAACCGGAAAACAGATTATGACTGCTCTGGTCATGGAAGCAAGACGGTTTGAAGGGCAGGGTAAAATCAAACGAATCCTATGGATGGATTTTTACAAGGCGCTTATCAAAGACGGCAAATGCTACGGGGCAATCTTTTATGACGAATCAAAGGCGGATCTTGTGATGATTCCCGCGGATTATCTGGTCATTGCAACAGGAGGGCAGAATGCTCTTTTCGGTAAAACAACCGGATCGACGCTTTGTGACGGTTATGCACAGGGTAAACTTTTCATGCAGGGCGTGGAACTTAAAAATCTGGAATTTATCCAGTATCATCCGACTACGCTTGAAACGGCGCAGAAAAAGCTTCTTGTCTCCGAAGCCGTGCGAGGGGAAGGCGGAAGACTTTACTACGTGGAGAACGGTAAGAGAGTCTATTTTATGGAAGATCTCTACGGTGAACGCGGCAATCTGATGCCCAGGGATATCGTCTCGAAAACCATGGCAGCTACGGGAAGGGATATATTCCTTGATATTTCGTTCCTCGGCAAAGAGGAGATTTTAAAACGGATTCCGGAAGTATACGATTTATGCCAAAAATACAAAGGAATCGACATTTCGAAAGAAAGCATTCCCGTAACCCCGTCGGTACATTTCTTCATGGGCGGCATTGCGGTGAAGAATAATCACGAAACCAAAGTGGAAAACTTATATGCAATCGGTGAATGTGCGTCCATTTATCACGGTGCAAACCGTCTCGGAGGAAATTCACTGCTTGCTGCAATTCACGGAGCACGTGTTGCCGCCGAAAGCATCGAAAGCAAGGGAAATCCTTCCGATTTGGAAAATAAAACGGAAAGTATAACTCCCGATTTTTCCGACGAACTGAAAGAAGAGCGTATCGCTTTGGCAAACAGACGATCCTTTGAAAGCGTTTTCCCGGTAATGTATCTTCGTGACATGCTTGCCGAGAATTTAAGGGAAGATTTAGGCATCGTCCGTAACGAAGAGAAACTGAAAAAAGGCCTCGATGACGTGGATTATTATCTTTCCATCGCCGATAAAATCCATTATGACCGCTCCGAAATGGCATATCTCGGATTCTCCCTGACAGGAATTCTAACCCTTGCCAGGGCGACTCTGGTTTGTGCCGGGTTCCGCGAAGAAAGCCGCGGAGCCCATATAAGAAGCGATTATCCGGATTCTTTGGATCAATGGAAGGCAGCTACAATCATTTCTTACGACAATGGTGAATACCGTACCAGACTCGATGTGGAGAAAGAATATGAGAGTTAAAATCAAACGACAAAAGATGCCCGGTCTTAAACCCTACTGGCAGGAGTTTGAATACGATCCAAAGCCGGACCAGACCATTGCCGGTTTGCTGGACGATTTGAATTACAAGGATGATTTAAAAGACATAAACGGCGATTCCGCGCCCAGAATTTCCTGGGAGTGTTCCTGTCTGCAGGGGATGTGCGGCGGCTGTGCCATGGTTATTAACAACAAACCCGCACTGGCCTGTGAAACATTTCTTCGGGATTTAAAAGGTGATACGGTTACCATCGAGCCTTTGCGTAAATTCATGACCATTTCGGACCTGGTTGTTGACCGCGGAATCATTCAGGAGAATTTAAAGAAAGTCAATGCCTATATCGGCAAATACAAAGCGGATGAAAATGCCGACCACAATCAGATGTATTCCGCCGCGAAGTGCTTAAAATGCGGCCTTTGTCTGGAAGTCTGTCCTAATTACAAAGACGGCAAATCCTTTTACGGAGCCGCTTTTGCAAATGACTGTTATCTGATTTCCCAAAGAAGCGGAATCAGGAAAGAGGAGATTACCGTCTCCTACCGGGACCATTTCGCAAAGGGGTGTTCCAAAGCACTTTCCTGTGTGGATGTCTGTCCGATGAAAATACCAACCCTTGCATCAATTGCAAAAATGAACAGAAGCTGATCTGCTTTTGGAGGTAAGCTGAATGTATTATGCTAGCTTTGGCCTGCTGGCTGCAGTAATTCATTTAATCATAAACGGTGAAATCTTATTCCGGAATTACGGGAAGGATGATTTTGTATGGCGGCGCTATCGCAGTTTCTTAGGCGGTGTTATGATTTTTTATGTTGCCGATATCCTCTGGGGCTTTTTATTTGATTTAAAAAATGTTCCCCTTTTATATACGGATACCACCGTCTTTTTCCTTGCCATGGGGCTTTCTCTGTTCCTCTGGATGCGGTTTATCGTTTCGTATGTCAATCGGAAATCAATCACCAGCAAAATCCTGGTTTATTCCGTCTGGGCGCTCTTTTTGATGGAAACAGTTACCCTGATTATCAATTTATTCCGGCCCATCATGTTTTCCTTTGATGAGACGGGAGAGTATTTTCCTTTAAGTGCAAGATATATTTTCTTAGGACTTCAGATTATTCTGTTTTTACTGATTTCCGGATATACACTCGTGCTGTCCGTAAGTAAAAAGGGAAGGGAAGCAATCCATTACAGGGCAATCGGTTATTCCGGAATAACGATGGCTTTATTTATCATTCTGCAGTCAAAATACCCGTTTGCTCCGTTTTATTCCATCGGCTGCCTGCTTGCGGTCTGCATCATTCATTCGCATGTCGAAGTTGACCAAAGGATTGCCATCAGTCACGAGCTCGGATCCGTAAAACAGATGGCATATAAAGATCCTCTGACGAGTGTTAAGAGTGTCAATGCCTACACGGAAGTCCGGGAAGTATTCGATAAACTGATTCAGAATAAGGAAATCAGTGATTTCGGGATTGCCGTTTTCGATGTGAATGATTTAAAGAAAGTAAACGATACCAAAGGACACGATGAGGGAGATAAATATTTAAAAGACTCCTGTATGCTGATTTGTAAAATTTTCAAGCACAGTCCGGTTTTCCGCATCGGAGGCGACGAATTTGTGGCCATTCTCGAAGGGGAAGATTATAATAACCGGGATGCTCTTTTACAGGTTTTTAACAGTGCCGTCGATGAGAATAAAAAATCCGGCGGGCCCGTTGTAGCGGGCGGTCTTGCTACGTATCAATCCGATACGGATCATAGCTTTGAAGAGATTTTCCAACGCGCGGATGCAAGAATGTATGAAAGAAAAAACAAGTTAAAAGAATCATCTGCGGGAACGAAGCAATAAAAGATGCAGGAACAAAACCATGAAAGAAACAACAAAAATCGAAACAGTAAAAACAGAAAGTTTTGAAATGGAATACTTTCGTTTCGGACACGGAAATAAAACGATGGTGATTCTTCCGGGTCTGAGCGTTGACGGAGTGATGAAATATGCCGATGCGGTTGCGGATGCATACAAATCTATGACCGACGATTTTACGATTTATCTCTTTGAACGAAGAAAGAATCTTCCGATTCATTATTCCATGGAAGATATGGCTATCGATACGGCTTCTGCCATAAAAGAACTTTCATTAAATCATGTGTATTTATTCGGTGCATCACAGGGCGGAATGATTTCGATGCTGATTGCCTTAAATGAGCCGGAACTGGTTGAAAAAATGGTACTCGGGTCCACTGCGGCATGTGTACCTTCCGGACGGTTTGAAAAAACAATCGGTGAGTGGATCGGCTTTGCAAAAGAAGGAAAAAGGGAAGATCTGTATCTTTCTTTCGGGAAAGCCGTTTATCCGAAAGAAGTTTTTGAAGCATCGCAGGAAACCTTAAAAACGATTGCCGGGACTCTTACAAATGAGGATTTTTCGCGATTTGTCATCCTGTCATCATCCGTCAGAGGGTTTGATATCACGAATCGTTTAAACCGGATTACCTGTCCGGTTTTGGTGCTTGGTTCGACGGATGATAATGTTCTGGGAGGAGATTCTTCGAAAGAATTGTATGAATCCTTTAAAACACATGACGGATGCGAACTGTATCTGTATGATACATACGGCCATGCAGCTTATGATCTGGCACCGGACTATAAAGAAAGAATGCTTCGATTCTTCAATGCATAGAAACGTTTATAACGGAGGAAAAGAATAATTTGACAGCATGATTACTTTGGAGTAAAAATATAAAATATCTTTTTTAGGAGGATGTCATGGGAAAAGAAGAACAGAGAAAGAAATACGGAATCAGCGGCGGTATTGCCATTATGATGCAGATTCAGATGGTAATCATCGGGATTGCGCTGATTATCACGGGATACGGAATCATTAACAGTTTCGATTCACCGAACCGTCTTGTTGTGTATGCGCTGCAGGCAGGTACCTGTTTGGCCATTCTGATTTTCGGATTGTTTCAGTTTCACAAAAAGAAAAGTTCTTATTTTAAGTCTGTCATCTATGTTTATGCAGTACTTGAAGGCGTAAGATGTGCTCTGCTTTCCACAAACGGTATCGCTGCCTGGGCGGGAATTCTTGCAAGACTGTTAATGATTGCCCTGGCCTGCGGTCTTGTTTTGCTTGCCGAGCATCTGGGAGAAAAAAAGTACAGTAATCTCGCTTATCTGTTGATCTTTTTTGAAGCGGCCCTGTTTTTGCTTTTTGCTCTGATGTTTGCAACGGGCGGAAGACTTTTATTTAAAATTCTTCCCGTAGTCGGCATATTAATCTGCGGTTCGATTTGTCTGTTTAACGAAGCAAAAATCAAGCAGAATCATTAATTTTTCGGTTGTTGCATTTCCCCTCAGATGATATAGTAATATTTGGGTATAACATGAAATCATCTGGGGGGATGTTTGGATGGAAAAATACGATCTTATTGTCATCGGCGCCGGCAACGGCGGTCTAATGACTGCTTGTCGTGCATCTAAAATGGGACTGAAAGTCCTGGTCATTGAAAGGCATAATCTGCCGGGAGGAGCAGCGAGCAGCTTTGTTCGCGGAAGATTCGAATTCGATGCTTCTTTACATGAAATTCCCGATTTTGGAGAAGGAGAAATACGAGGCGAACTCGGACATTTATTTGACGACCTTGGGATCAAGGTTGAAATGTTGCCCGTTAAGGACGCTTTCCGTTACATCGTTGAAAGAGACGGTGTACGTTCTCTTGACGTGACCTTCCCGCACGGGAAAGAGAAGGTTATGAATCTGATTCGGGAAATCTGTCCCGAGGATGTGGAACCGATGGAAAAATTCTTCCAGGCCTACCATGACATGGCGGCAGGCCTTGACTATTTCGGCTCCACAAGAGGAAATCCGGATCAGGAGGTTCTTCGGACGAAGCATGCAAACTTCATGAGAATCATGAGTTTATCCGCCGGAGAACTTTTTGAAGAACTCGGAATGAGCAAAAAATGCATTGATATCATGACAGCTTACTGGCCGTATCAGGGTACCGATATGTACACCGTGGACGCAAGCCGTTATGTTCTTATGGTTTACGGCTATTTTATCAACGGTGCATTCGTACCGAGAATGCGTTCCCATCAGCTTACCTCGGCAATCGTAAACCGTTCGGTGGAACTGGGATGTAAATTCCTGTACAACACCGAAGTAACGAAAGTGCTTACGAAAAACGGCGCTGTCTGCGGCGTTGAAACCGACAGGGGACAGACCTTTGAATGTACCGCAATTGCTTCGAATGCTTTCCCGGAAGTGATATATTCCAAGCTTTTAGATGATAAATCGCTGGTTCCCGTATACGAACGCAAGAAAGTAAATGCCAGAAAATACGGTTTCCGTGCTTTCAGCGTATTCCTTGGACTTGATGCGTCACCGGAAGAAATCGGAATTAAGGATTATACGGTTTTCATAAGTTCATCCGACGATTCGAAGGTGATTTTCGATGATTCCGGCACAAGAGACGGCAAAGAATTCGCCATGGATATCTGTTGCCTGAATATGGCGGTTCCCGATTGTACGCCGCCCGGCACAACAATGGCAGTTCTTACCATTTCCTATACCGAAGACGCCTGGGCCGACGTTACGGAAGAGAATTACGTGAAAACAAAACGCGAGGTAGCAGACCGTCTGATTGATAATGTCGAAAAAATCATGGGATACAATCTTCGCGATCACATCGAGGAAATCGAGATTGCTTCTCCCGTTACCTTTGCCCGTTATATGAATACTCCGCAGGGAAGCATTTACGGATATATGTCTTTAAAATGGGACGGTATGTCTACAAGAACCCTTGTAAACGGAATGGAACCGACCATCCCCGGCCTTTTCTTCGTCGGCGGTCACAGTTCCGGACTTTCCGGCTATTTCCCGACATACACGGGCGGTAACCGTACCGCTTATCAGATTCTCGGATATGTGATGGGAGGTGGCAAATAATGAGCAGTCAGGATTATTTAAACAATATACCCATAGAGCGTTTTGATGAGTTGATTCCAACCAGAAGGGCCATCATAGAGGCGGCAAGCGATGAATTCCCGCAGTATGAATTCAACGCAAACGTGGTAGCTGCGTCCCTTCATCCGAAGGTACAGCACGTTGTGGTTTCTTCGGTCCGTGATTTAAACGGAGCCAAATACATCACGTTTTCTCCGGATGAGGAAAAGGGAACGAAGAAGCTTGCGTATTTTCAGGCCGGTCAGTATATCAGTCTGAAATTAAAAATCGGTGATTCCGTACTTACCAGACCGTATTCCCTTTGTTCTTCCCCGAAAGATGCCCTGGAAGGACATTACGAAATTCTCGTAAAGCAGATGAAAGACGGTTTTGCATCAAATTATATCGCCGAGAATTTTAAGGTAGGCACGAAACTCGACATTTCGGAACCTTCCGGTTTCTTTACCTACGAACCTCTGCGTGATTCGAAACATGTGATCGGCGTTGCCGGCGGATCCGGCCTTGCTCCGTTTGTTTCCTTTGCCAAAGCCATTGCGGACGGAACGGAAGATTTTAACTTAACGATTCTTTACGGAAGCAAAAAGGAAGAGGAGATTTTATTAAAAGAAGAGCTTACCGTACTGGATAACGAATGCGATAAGCTTCGTATTGTCCATGTGCTTTCCGATGAGGATAAGCCGGATTACGAACACGGTTTCATTTCTGCCGAACTGATTGCAAGATACGCGGAAAGCGACAATTATTCGCTGTTTGTCTGCGGTTCGCAAGGTATGTATGATTATATCGAAAAAGAAGCGCACAAGCTTTCGCTTCCTCCGAAATATGTTCGCTTTGATGCATACGGCGAATACCGCTTAACCGACAGGGACAGCGATTTTACGGACCAGAATGCCGGTAAGACATATACGATTACCGTTCTTTGCGCCGATGGTCAGACAAGAGAAATTCCCGCGAAGGCGGAAGAGTCCGTTTTGGTGGCGCTTGAGAGGGCAGGAATCGAAGCTCCTTCAAAGTGCCGAAGCGGCGAATGCGGATTCTGCCGTACGAAACTTGCATCGGGTGAGGTTTATGTCCCGAAGAAAGTGGAGAAGAGAAGGCAGTTCGACAAGGTAAACGGATATATTCATCCGTGCGCCTCATTTCCAGGATCAGATTTGAAAATTCTGATAGATTGTGAAGAACCCAAAAAGGAAAGGAAGGTTAAAGACATGAAGAAAAAAGAAAGACTGATGGGTCTGATTATGGCCATCATCATTTCGGCAGCGATGGGCGTTGCTGCAACATTTTTGGTACGGCTGTTCAATAAACAGGCGGCAGAATCGTCACCCCTTGTTATTATGCTTTTATCCAATGTGATTATGTCTGTTGTACTTGGCGTTATCATTTCACTTGTTCTTCCCCTCGGAAAGCTCGGAAGAAAGCTTGCTGCAGCCGCACATGCCAATCCGCCTTCCTTTAAGTTTACGCTTTTGAATTCCCTCCCGATTTCAATTATCAATACGGTAATCATCGGATTCTTATTAAGCGGTTTCGGAATTTTCATGGCAAGAATGGGCATCAGGAGATCGGCTCCTCCCGAAGTTGCATCACAGATTCTCGGATCCATGCCTCCTTTCCCGATCATGTGGGCGGTAAGCTTCTTTGAGATTCTGATTCCGACCCTGATTATCAGTTACCTGCTGGCGGTTATTTTATCTCCGATTATTTCCCAGGCTGTCGGCCTTGCGGACGCAGGTGCGGAAGTGGGACGTGCGCAGAAGGAAGACTGATAAGATAATTTTTCAAAAAATCCCGGGGATAAAAATCCCCGGTTTTTTTGTTGGACATTTGTTGGACTTTGTATTTTATAATTCCGGATATGATGTGACTTGCATAAGTAACGGAGGAAAAAATTATGCCTTACACCTTTAAAGAACCTGCTGATTTAAAAGCACTTGTTGATGATTTAAAAGCAAAAGCATTAAGAGGCGAAGGCCTTGCGGATGAAGAAATCCAGATGGATTTGTATACCATCAGCAGAATGCTTAAGAAAACGGCCGACAGTATTACGCCGGCAAAAAATGCAAAGGAATTAAACGAATTTAAACTGGATCTGGAAGAAACGGCAAAATCGCTGGATAAACTGCGTAATCCCCAGATTCTGCAGGATCCGTTTGCTTTTGAAATGGCATTAAGAGATCTGGTCAATTTAAAAGATCTGATGTTTAAGCGTACTCCGAACGGACATCTTTACTATACCATTATCGATCAATACGGTAATCCGGAAGATGCGGATTTCCGCACCTACGGGAAAGATCTTTTCTTTGCCGCATATAAGGGAATTAACGACGCTTTGAATACCGGAATGCCCTATCTGAAGGAAGAAGTGGATGAGGCATTAAAACCCGAGAATACCCAGAAGTATTTACAGCAAAAGGAAGTAATCAATCTTCAGAACGATAAAGAATCGCAGATGATTGCATCGATGCTGGATCAAAGCGGTGAACTGTATAAATCGCTGGAAACCTTTATTGATACACATCACAGTCCGGCGATTTTCAGCCAGTATGAGAGCGAGGAAGAGTATACGCTTTACGGCGGTGAATTCGGATCTTACATTTATGCCAAAGCATTAAAAAATACGCTTGATGAACTGAATGAAACCGGAAACGTTGCAGAAAAGAGAGAATTGTTTTTACAGGCACGTTCCTGTTTCCGTTCCCTGCAGCAGACGGCAAAAATGCATGGAGTAAAGGAGGACAGTTTTCCGTTAAATATCAAATATGACGATCCGATGAAACTGGATATCGGGAAAAGATTTTTAATTTCCGTATTTGATGAAAAATCCCCAAGAGTAATCGAACAGGTAAAGCATCGTAAATCCCCGGTTTTGTTTGAGCTTCCGAAGGGTGTTTCCGCGCAGATGGCGGTTGCACATCTGGCAACGGAAGACACCGATGATAAAAAGATGACGGCTAAAATTGTGTCGGATTACAATCTGATGCTTACCCTGCTTCCCGTCATAAAAGGCGAAGCATACCGCGAGGGCGCCGATCCGACGATTCAGGAAGGCTTTAAAAAGCTTGTCGGATCCGGACAGGCGATGATGAAGAAAGTACATAAACTTCGAAAAGATCTGAAAAATCAGGAAAAACTCAATGCTGCTGCTGATGATTTAAATCGTTTTTTCAAAGATTTTAATCAGTTCGTAAAGGACAACGAAAACAATCCTGAACTGATGGATCGTGTCCGCGATCTTTTGTCGCCTGTAATTGCAAAATTTAGAAAGATGAATTTTGAAGCCGGACTTCAGAAATTTAAGACGGATGAAGAGAAGGCCCTCCTTCATAGACCTGCCGAAAAATATAAGCCGGAAGATTATGAAATTGATTCCGAAAGAGATGCGCTGATTTCAAGCAGCCTTTATATGTCCAAATCGGAAGCCTATACCGCCGGTGCAATGATGTTCCAAAAAATCGAAGAACTGGCAAAGGCGGATAACCGAAACGGATCTTTGGCGAATTCTTTAGAGAATCTGGTTCATCCGATTGATGATATTTGTTATTTCCGGCCCCCTTACACCAACAATAATAAAATAAACGGTCATAACGAAATGACTACTTTGCGTCAGATCGAAAATAAAATGAGGCAAATCACCGAATCTTTGAAAAGCAAACAGCCCCGTTACTTCGGTGATGAGATTTATAAGTTGCGTGACCAATGCTATGAGGAATCCAGGAACGAAAACAGATCCAATCTTTTCAGAAAGGTAAACCTTAAAATTTACAAAGCGCTGGATTCTTACGTGGAACGTGCGTTCAAAGCCTCTGCAAATCCGATTAAGGCGTATATCGGAGCAAATCTTACCAGGGATAATGGTATGGAGCTTGCCGCTGCCGCTTATTTATATCAGCATGAACAGATTTTAAAGAATCCCACGAAGATTCCGAAGTACAACAAATCCGAAATTGAGAAAAGAGCAAAACAGATTAAGGGAAGCGAACTTTTTAAGACCCTTTTTGTTCCCAGCGAAAAAGAGCTCGAAACTGCCAGAAAATACGAGGAAAAATACGGCAGGGTTCTGGATGAAGAGAAGTTTTTGAAGAATTACGCCAACAGAAAGCGGAATTATTATAATAATGCGTCCAAACTTCCCGAGCTTGTCGGAGTTATTGAAAATCCGTTTGCATTTGATACGACTCCGGATTTACAGAAGAATGCGCTTCTTAAACTGAGAGAACTCGGACAGACGCTTGACAGCTGCAGTTTCTGGAGCAGCAGTGCATATAAGAAGTATTTTGCGGCTATGAAGGACCTCGGAAGAAAAGACTTCGACAATATGACTTCCGAAGAGATGGGTGTTCTTTTAAATGACATCTATAAGAAAGCCGAAAAATTCATGAACGGCAGAATGGCAAACCGAAAAAAACCTGAGCAGAGAGAACACTTTGAGCAGACACTGGATACTATGTCCATCCTTTCCGGAGTCGGAAGATATGGCTCTGTGCTGGCCGATGAGCAGGTTAAAAAGACAAACACCATTCGCGAAAGACTGCATCAGCCGACCGTTTCGTTAAAGAATCGTACCATTGATAAAACGAAACAGCGTCTGGATGATTTGCGCGGCCGTGTCGGATATGAAAGAACCGATCAGAGTCTCGATGATTTATTTAAAAACGTTGGCACGCTCAGTAAGGATTTCCCCGCATATCGTTATACATATGCGGAGCAAATCAGGGATCTTCCGAAGAATGTAAAAGACGTAAAACCGGTTGATGATTTAATGAATGAAATCAAACAGAAGGTTACCGAAAAAGAGAATGATAAACATGATTTCAAATTTGCAAAGGAAGTTGTGGCATCATCGCTTGCTCTTACTGCTATTACCGCATATAAAGCAAAGAACGGAGAAAACGTAGTCAATTTGAAAGAATACAATTACGCAAAAGATCTCTTTATGAAGCATTCCATGACTTCAAAAGTTGCGGAAACGTATTCGGACACAAATGAATTGAAGAATTTATTCAACGTGCAAAACCCGGAAGAAAAACCATTTGATACAATTGATACTTTGAATAGCAAATTCCATGAAGGCAGGGCCGAAGTGAAGAAAAAAATGGATCAGCTTGATGAGAATCTTCTCGGAGATGCCTACAAACTGACCGATCTTCAGCTGGCAAACAAGTTCCATAGAAGATATCAGCAAAGAAAAGTCGATGAAATTTTAAAGAAGAATGATATAAAGAAGTTCAAAACCTTCGATGAATTCGACAAAGAGCTTGAAGAAATGGACATTAACAAATTCAATGAGAATGATGAACTTATGATGGATAATCTGCAGGTGAACCGAAAGAATCTGAATACGAAAATCATAAAAGAAATAAACGACAAACGTCAGGATGAACTGATTAAAACCGAAGGTCCGAAGGATCTTGATATAAAGAAGATCGGTAAATAAGACATAACCCCGGGAGCAATCCCCGGGGTTTTCATTTCTGCGATAGCAATATAACCAAACATTTCTTGGTTTTCGTCAAATTTCATATTTTACTTTAGGGTTGTTTGTGCTAAAATATACAAGCATATTTATGTCTAATGGTATGTAAGCTTCTTACAGAGGTGTAAAAATGGCAGAAACAGCGAATACTGAAACCGAATTCTACGCATATGTATCCACTTATACGTCAAAGGACAAACGCGGAATTACCATATATGAAGTAGACAACGAAACAGGTGTGTTTACGGAAAAAGGCAAAGTGGAAATCACCAATTCTTCCTATCTTACCTGTTCCCACAACCGTAAATACCTTTATTCCATCACCGATTTCGGGGTAAAAGGATTCCGGATTCTTGATGACGGGAATTTGGAGGAAATCAACGAAGCATCCATCAACGGTATGCGCGGATGCTACCTTTCGGTTGATTACAACGACCGGTATATTTTCGTATCCGGCTATCATGACGGAAAGCTTACCGTACTTCGCTTAAACGAAGACGGAAGTATCGGTGAGATTACCGAGGAAATCTATTTTAAGGGGCTCGGAGACGTCATGGAGCGTAATTTTACGCCTCATGTAACCTGCGCCAAAATGTCCAGGGACAACCGTTTTCTGTTTGCCACGGACAGCGGAATGAATCATACCTATGTCTACGAACTAAACCATGAGAAGGGTTCCTTAAAGCAGATTGACATCATCCGAAGTGAGATGAATGCCGGTCCCAGACATTTAATTACCTCTGCGGACGGAAGATTCATTTATATCGTAAACGAAATGTCCAATTCCATTGACGTATTTACGTATACACTCGTAAGCGAGCATGATCCGGAATTTGAAAAGATTCAGACCATTTCGACGTTAAACGAATATCATGCAAGCCGGAGCATTTCCTGTACGTTAACCCTTTCGGCCGACAAGCAGCATATTGTTGCGACAAATGCGGGCGATAATTCCGTCTGCGTCTTTAAAAGAAACAGTGAAACAGGCAAACTGACCAGAGTATTCTGCCTGCCGATCAGCGGCTCTTACCCGAAGGATGCTCTGTTATATCCCGATAACAAGCATCTGGTAAGCTTAAATCACGAATCCGGCACGATGACGTTCTTTACCTGCGATATGGAAAAAGGTCTGATTTATATGTCATCGAAAGAGATTCGGATCGAGCACCCGAACTGCATCATTTTTGTACCGAAAAAAGGATACATGAATGAGTGAGCGATTTAAAATACTGAAAAAAGAGGGAAGCGCAAAACGCGGAACGTTTGAAACGGTTCACGGAACCATTCAGACACCGGTATTTATGAATGTCGGTACCGTGGCGGCGATTAAAGGCGCGGTTTCGACGGAAGATCTCGAGAGAATTGGAACACAGGTGGAACTTTCCAATACCTATCATCTGCACGTAAGACCGGGTGATGACGTAATTAAAGAACTCGGCGGACTGCATAAATTTATGTCCTGGAACAAACCGATTCTTACCGATTCCGGCGGATTTCAGGTATTTTCCTTAGCCGGTCTTCGTAAAATAAAAGAAGAGGGCGTTACTTTCCAGTCCCACATTGACGGAAGACGGATTTTCATGGGACCGGAAGAAAGCATGCAGATTCAGTCAAATCTTGGATCTACCATAGCCATGGCATTCGACGAATGCCCCTCAAGCCGTGCGGACCGTAAATACGTTACCGACTCGGTTGAGCGAACGACAAGATGGCTTTATCGCTGCAAGGCAAAGCTCGATGAATTAAATCAAAGAGAAGATACCGTAAATAAAGACCAGCTTTTGTTTGGAATCAATCAGGGTGCGGTTTTCGGAGATATCCGAATCGAGCATGCCAAGAAGATTTCCGAACTTGATTTACCGGGCTATGCCATCGGCGGACTTGCCGTAGGCGAAACACACGAAGAAATGTACGAAATGCTTGAGAAAACCGTTCCGTACTTACCTGCCGACAAGCCGGTATATTTAATGGGTGTCGGAACACCGGCAAATATACTTGAAGCGGTTGAGCGCGGGGTGGATTTCTTCGATTGCGTTTATCCTTCGAGAAATGCAAGACATGCGCATTTATATACAAATTTCGGCAAACTCAATCTGATGAATGCGAAGTATGAGAGGGACGATACGCCGATTGAACCCGGCTGTCAGTGCCCGACCTGCAAGAGATATTCAAAGGCCTACATTCGTCACCTGCTGAAGGCAAAAGAGATGCTCGGAATGCGGCTTTGCGTCATCCATAATCTGTATTTCTACAACAGAATGATGGAAGAAATCCGGGATGCCATCGATGCCGGAGAATTTCAGGCTTATAAAAAACGGAAACTCGATAATTTTGAAAACAATATATAAAGGAGAAATGAAACATGTTTGACTTATTACTTACCGAAAACGGAGGCTTCTTATCCGGTCTTCTCGGAAGCAAGGGCGGAATCGTTACCACGATTGTTTATGTACTGGCGTTTATTGCAATCGTATATTTTCTGATGATTCGTCCTTCCCAGAAGGAGCAGAAAAAACAGTCCGCCATGATGCAGTCCATGGAGGTCGGCGATTTAATCGTAACGACAAGCGGATTCTACGGAGAAATCATCGACGTCTCCGAAGAAGATATTATCGTGGAGTTCGGCAACAACAAAAACTGCCGTATTCCCATGAAAAAAAGTGCGGTAGCAGAGTTGGAGAAAAAGAACGCGCAATAAAGGTCCGGAGGAAATATGAACAGAAAAGCTATTACAAGTGGGGTTATAGCTGTATTGGGCATATTATTGTTAGCCGTTTCCCTTTATCTGGGAGTCGGATTTTACTATCGCCACGGTTTCGGCTTCGGCACAACCGTTAACGGCGAAGATGTCAGCAGTCTCACCGTGGAAGAAGCGAATAAAATTCTTCTTTCCAAATATATGTACAATGCGATTGAGATTGTCGACAAGGACGGAATCGGACATTCGCTGGATCTATCGGGTGTTGAGTTAAAAGCGGACTATACACCGGGATTAAAGGAGATTAAGGCAAAAGCCAATCCCATAACCTGGGGGAAAGCTTATTTTAACAAAACCAATCATTATCAGATTGAGCCCGAAATCTCCGTTAACGATGAGCTTTTAAACAAAGCGATCGACAATTCCGAACTGATAAAAAACAGCCTTTTGTACGGAAATGAAAACACCGTTAAAATCGTTAAAACCGAAGAAGAAGGTTATACGATTGTTGATGAAACCAAGGACATGCTTCATCCCGAAACCGTAAAAAGCTGTGTAAAAGCCGCTGTTTTAAACAGACAGGCCAGTGTCAATCTGATGGATGAAGGCTGCTACGAGTCCAAGAACGATCCTTCGCTTGAAAGCAAAGTTTTAAGCCTTTATAAAAAGGTCGACAATTTTCAGAAATTCCATCTGACTTATGTCATGGGCGATCACGAGGAAGTTGTGGACCCTTCGGTTACCGCAAACTGGATTACACTCGATGAAAACGGCGAATTTTTATTCGATGACGAAGGAAACCTGATTCTCGACGAAAAAGCCGTGAAGAATTATGTGGCTTCCCTTGCGGCCAAATACGATACAAAGGGCCGGGAGCGTGATTTTAAATCGACAAGCGGTAAAATCATTCACTTCAAAAAAGAGCAGGTGCTTTACGGTAACGTACTCGACCAGAACGCGGAATACAAGCAGCTTCTTGCGGATATTGCCAGCGGCGAGAGCAACATCCGCCGGGAGCCGAAGTACGATACCAAGGCTTTTGCGCAGGGCGCGGATGATGTCGGAAACACTTATATCGAAATCAACATGACCGAGCAGCACCTTTACTATTACAAAAACGGTGTGATTGTGCAGGAATCCGATTTCGTATCCGGCTGTACAGCCAGAGGAAACGGAACTCCGGAACTGTTTGCCTGTGTCAGAAACAAAGCAAAGAACGTTACCTTAATCGGTCCCGGTTACGAAAGCTTTGTTTATTACTGGATGGGAATCTGGAGAGGATACGGCATGCACGATGCAACCTGGCGCGGGAAGTTCGGCGGAGAAATCTACAAGACAAACGGTTCGCACGGATGCATTAACCTTCCGCTTGCTTTCATTAAGGAATTTTATCCGGAAGTTGAAGTCGGAACACCTTTGATTACTTTCTATGAGCCCGTGGAAACGGATCCCGAAGAAATAAAGAAACAGGAAGAGGCAAAGAAACTCGAAGAAGAGAGAAAGGCCGAAGAGGCAAGAAAAGCGGAAGAGGAAAGAAAACGACAGGAAGAGCAGCAACAACAGCAGCCCGAACAACAGCCTGCCGAGCAGCCTCAGCCGGAAGCACAGCCCCAGCCGCAACCGGAACCCCAGCCCGAGCCTCAGCCCGAGCCCCAGCCGGAAGCACAGCCTGAGCCTCAGCCGTAATATAAATTGCAACGGAAAGTCTGCCCGGTTTGCAAATTTAGTATTGTTAATTTTTTGACGGTTTTATCATTGACGATTAAATTTAAGAATTGTACAATGGAAAACGTCGGTAATAAATATTACTCGGATGAAGGAGGATAAATTAAATGTCCAGAGTGTACAATTTTTCCGCAGGTCCCGCTGTTTTACCTGAAGAAGTTTTAAAAGAAGCAGCAGAAGAAATGTTGGATTACAAGGGATCCGGCCAGTCCGTAATGGAAATGTCCCACAGATCCAAAGTTTACGATCAGATTATTAAAGAAGCGGAAGCTGATTTAAGAGAACTGATGAACATTCCCGATAATTACAAAGTACTTTTCTTACAGGGCGGTGCATCCCAGTTCTTCGCAGAAGTTCCCATGAACATGATGAAGAATAAAAAAGCCGGCTACATCCTTACCGGTCAGTGGGCAAAGAAGGCATTTGCAGAAGCCAAGATTTATGGCGAAGCAGTTGAACTTGCATCCTCTGCAGACAAGACTTTCTCCTATATTCCCGATTGTTCCGATCTCCCCATCACGGATGATATGGACTATGTATACATTTGCGAAAACAACACGATTTACGGTACCAAGTTTAAAGAGCTTCCCAACACCAAGGGAAAAGATCTGGTAGCAGACGTATCTTCCTGCTTCTTATCCGAGCCCGTTGATGTAACAAAGTATGCCGTAATCTACGGCGGTGTTCAGAAGAACGTCGGCCCTGCAGGCTGCGTTATCGCAATCATTCGTGAAGATCTGATTACCGATGATGTTCTTCCCGGAACTCCGACCATGTTAAAGTGGAAGACCCAGGCTGATGCGGATTCCCTTTACAATACGCCTCCCTGCTACACGATTTACATCTGCGGCAAGGTATTCAAATGGTTAAAGAAGAAGGGCGGACTTCAGGCAATGAAGGAACTTAACGAGAAAAAGGCAAAAATCCTTTATGATTTCCTTGACGAGTCCAAACTTTTCATGGGAACCGTTGTTGCAAAAGACCGTTCCTTAATGAACGTTCCTTTCGTTTGCAGAATCGAAGATGCCGACAAGAAGGCCGAGATCGAAGCAAAATTCATCAAAGAAGCGACCGAAGCCGGTTTTGTCAACTTAAAGGGTCACAGAACCGTAGGCGGTATGAGAGCAAGTATCTATAATGCAATGCCCATCGAAGGCGTAGAGAAACTTGTTGAATTCATGAAGAAATTTGAAAAGGAGAATCTGTAATGTTTCAGTATCATTGCTTAAATCCCATTGCAAAATGCGGACTTGATAATTTTGATGCAAATTATGCACAGACCGAAGACGTAAACGCTGCAGAAGGTATCCTCGTAAGAAGTGCCGTTATGCATGAGATGGAGTTTTCCGATAACCTTTTATGCGTAGCACGTGCAGGCGCAGGCGTTAACAACATTCCTCTGGATAAACTGGCAGAGAAAGGTGTTGTTGTATTCAACACCCCAGGTGCAAACGCTAACGGCGTAAAAGAGCTTGTAATCGCAGGTATGCTGCTTGCTTCCCGTGATATCGTAGGCGGTATCGAATGGGTAAAAGAGAACAAAGCAGACGAGAATATCGCAAAGACTGCCGAGAAGGCAAAGAAAGCTTTTGCAGGTACCGAAATCGAAGGCAAGAAGCTCGGTGTAATCGGCCTCGGCGCAATCGGCGTTAAAGTTGCTAATACTGCAAAATCCTTAGGCATGACCGTATACGGATACGATCCTTATCTTTCCGTAAACGCAGCATGGCACTTAAGCCGTGACATCATCCATGTAAATACTCTGGATGAGGTTTACGCTAACTGCGATTTTATTACCATTCATGTTCCGGCCATGGATTCCACCAAGGGCATGATCAACAAGGAAGCTTTTGATAAAATGAAAGACGGCGTTATCCTTCTTAACTTTGCACGTGATGTGCTGGTTAACGAAGCAGACTGCCTCGAAGCCATCAAGTCCGGCAAGGTTCGCAAGTATGTATCCGATTTTGCAAATCCCACCACGGCAGGAGCAGAAGGATGCATCGTAATCCCTCATCTCGGAGCATCCACCGAAGAATCCGAAGACAACTGCGCCAAGATGGCAGTTAAGGAAATGAAGGATTATCTTGAAAACGGTAATATCCAGAATTCCGTAAACTATCCCAACTGCGATATGGGTATCTGCACCAAGGCAGGCCGTGTGGCAATCTTCCACAAGAACGTTGCAAACCTGATTTCCAAGTTTACGACTCTGATCGGCGAGAAGGGCATCAACATCTCCGATATGACCAACAAGTCCAAAGGAGATTTCGCTTATACCATGATTGATGTGGAAGCACCCGTTACCGACGATATCGTATCCGCACTCGAAGGAATCGAAGGCGTTTACCGTGTCCGCAAGGTAAAATAAGAATTCACGAAAATTCAATGAAAATGCGCATTCGCGCTTTGTAACCCCCTTGATAAACACTATCAGGGGGGTTATAATATTATAGGTGATTTTTGGACCGAAAACGGACTTTTAAAGGATGTAAAATGGGCAGTCTATTCACACAGATTATTACGTTGTCTTTAAGGAACTTCGGACTGCTTGCCGCGGATTTGATCGAACCGGTCCTTTCCGTTCCCGTAAAAGGGATTCTTTATCTGATCAACGCTTTCTTCGGAGGCAGAATCGGTCTGCCGTATTCTTATTACGTTCCCATCGCATGGATTATCATCTGTGCGGGTATTTTCCTGATCGGAAAGCTGTTATTATGCGTCGGTTTTACAAAGTCCATGGCCATGGTGATTTATTCCAGGGCCGAAATTCTGCTTGCCTTTGTGACAGTCGTCGTAAATACGGTCAAAAACACCATGGAAGTCGCCTTTACGGTCTCGGAGAATAAAAGCCTGATCGTAGAAGCCCTCGGAGAAAATCATTACGATTCGTTTCGGATCTTTATCATCGCCGCATCCGCCGCAGTGGTTGGCGTTGTAGCTCTGATATGCTGGTATTTTATATCGGCAAGTGTTTATGCGGCATTAAGCTATCAGCAGAATTTCCTGCCTTATCCTTTTACCTCGTTTTTTGCAGAGGTAATCCGGTTAATGGTATATGTGATCTTTTTAATCATCGGACTTACGTTTTCCCAGTACGCAAACCTGTTTTTTGCCTTCTGCGTGATTGTGGCAATCGCAATGTATCCGAAGAGCAAAAAAATGCTCGATTATTTCTATTTTCAGGATATTCTGACGTTCCGGTATCTGATTATCGATACGATTATGAAAAAGAAGGAGCATACCGGACAGCATTACGTGCCCGGATCCCTTCGCAAAAAATATCCGTCCGTTGTTTTTTTGATAGCGTTTGTCATCAAAAAGGACAGAATAAAAGACCTTCCCGCCGGACTGTACGATAAAGTGTATTTAGGTCTCCTTGAAGGAAAACTGACGGCATTTATCAGGCAGAAACGCAGATGGACAACCTATACTTTTGAGGATTATCGGGAATTTTTCTTCATCGAGGGACATGAAAACTTTGCGATTTTTACCCTGGATGGACCAAAAGAGGAGATTACACACCTTTTCAAACGTCCCAAACGGGATTTATGTTTTTACGTATCAAAGGCAAATACGGTTCCTTTTACGGAACTGTCAAAGAGTTTGCATATGATAGATTATTCCGCGTACGAACGCGAACTGAAAGAACGGAGGTTTACAAATGGCAACAATCAAACCCTTTAAAGGAATTCGTCCGAAGACAGAGCTTGCAAGTCAGGTTGCGGCACTTCCCTACGATGTTTACAACTCCGCGGAAGCCAGAGCAGCGGTAGCAAAGAATCCTTTGTCCTTCTTAAACATTGACCGTGCGGAAACACAGTTTCCCGACGGCACCAGTCCTTACTTACCCGAAGTTTACGAAAAAGCACGTGATCTGTTCTGGAGCCAGGTAAAGGACGGTCTTTACATCCAGGACGAAAAGCCCTGCTATTATGTATATGAACTGATTATGGACGGCAGATCCCAGGTAGGTTTGGTTGCCTGCGCCTCCATCGACGATTATCAGAACGAAATCATCAAAAAGCACGAAAATACGCGTGCGGAGAAGGAAATCGACCGTATCAAGCACGTCGGCGTTATGGAAGCACAGACCGGTCCGATTTTCTTAGCTTACCGTTTTAACGAAACCATCGACAAAGAGATTCAGAAAGCCAGAGCGAACGCACCGCTATACGATTTTACCTGCGATGACGGTGTAACCCACAGAGCATGGCTTATCGATAACGAAACTTCCGTAAATATCATCCGCAAAGCATTTGAGGGGATGAAAGATATCTACATTGCGGACGGACATCACCGCTGTGCATCCGCCGTAAAGGTCGGACTTAGGTTAAGAGAAGAGAATCCCGGATATACCGGTGAGGAAGAATTCAACTTCTTCTTATCCGTCCTGTTCCCGGACGAGCAGCTTATGATTATGGATTACAACCGTGTCGTAAAAGATTTAAACGGCCTTTCCGAAGAAGAATTCTTACAGAAAGTCGAAAAGATCTATACCGTCAAAGAGCTCGGCAGCGAATATGTAAAACCGTCTAAAAAAGGTGAGGTTGCCATGCTTCTTTCCGATACCTGGTATCTGCTTACCGTAAGACCGGAATATACCTCTGTGGATCCGATCCAGGGACTGGATGTGTCGATTCTGCAGAATAACGTTTTATCACCGGTACTCGGAATCACCGATCCGAAGACCGATGACCGCATTGATTTTGTCGGCGGCATCAGAGGCTACGAAGAGCTGAAAAAACGTGTACATACCGACTGCAAAGCAGCGTTCGGCATGTATCCGACCTCCATTCATGAATTATTTGACGTTGCGGATGCGCATCTTTTAATGCCTCCCAAATCTACCTGGTTTGAGCCGAAACTTCGCAGCGGACTCTTTATTCATTCGATTAAAAAGGAGAATTAATCTATGAACAAGAAGCAGTATGCTTTAATGAACTGGGAGCAGATTGAATCCATTGTTTATGCGGACTGTTCCAATCCTTTTTCCATCCTCGGGCTTCATGCGAAGAAAAAAGAAGTGATTCTGCAGGCTTTCTTTCCGGATGCGGAGAAAGTCTATGTGAATCTGTATTCCAAAGATGCCACGAAGCCGAAAAAGATCGAAATGGAGATGGTTGACGATTCCGGATTCTTTGCTTCGTTTCTGACGAAAGAGAAATTCGACCGTTATACCTATACCGTGGAATACATGAATATCCAGAAAAAGGATTTATACGATCCTTATGCATTTCCCGTGGAATTCGACGATAAAGCAACTGCATCCGTAAAACGCGGAAACAATGAAAATGCACAGGATTTCTTCGGTGCAAAACTCACAAAAAAAGACGGTGTGAGCGGCGTGTTATTTACGGTTTATGCTCCGAAAGCCGAGAGAATCAGCATTCTCGGAGATTTTAACAATTTCAAGGAAGGCTTTCATCTGATGGAGAAAAATGAAAGCACGGGTGTGTTTGCCCTGTTTATCCCCGGAATCAAAGAAGGATGCAAATATCATTATTCCATCAAGGGAAGAGGCTTAAAGAGCATTGAAAAAGCCGATCCGTTTGCTTTATGCGCCGACGCCGAAAACGCAGTCGTAACCGATCTGTCGTCCTTAAAGAAGAGCAAATCTTCCAAAAAAGTAAGTATTAAAAATCCGGCCCATTTATACGAAGTGGATTTATTCTCCTTAATGGATGAAAAAACAAAGTCCTGTCTGGATCTTTTACCGGTTTTAATCAAGCACTGCAAGGAATATTCCTATACCGGAATTCATATTCTCAGTCTTTACGAGCAGATGAAAGATGCCTCAGACCGTTTCCGTCAGTACGGAATGTTCGGAATTTCCTCCCTGCTCGGCGGCCCGAAGGAAGTAAGAGCCTTTACGGACGCTCTGCATGCCGAAGGGCTTTCCGTATCCGTAGATTTTTCCATCGCTTTCTTTGCGGGCGGAGAGAACGGGCTTCATTTCTTCGACGGTTCGGCTTTATTCGAATCCGGCGAGGAGAGAGTAATGTACCAGCCTGGTTTCGGCGGCTTTGCATATGATTATTCCAACGGTTTCGTACAAAGCTACCTGCTTTCCGCAGCACTGTATTTATGCGATATCATCGGAATCGACGGAATCGAAATTCCGAATCTTTCGGCCGTCCTTTACTTAGATTACGGCAAGCGCGACGGAGAATGGATTCCGAACGAATACGGCGGAAACTTAAATCTTGCCGGAGTGCGTTTCTTAAAGAAATTCAATACCTTACTTGAGAAAAAATATCCGAACGTGGTTCGTATCGCTTCATCCGACGGTATCCTTGAAAACGTGACACTGAAGAACAAAAAGGACAGCCTTCAGTTTGATCTTGTCAGAAATACCGGTTTTGAGAATGAGCTTGTTTCCTATCTGCAGAACGATCCGTTCTTCCGTTCGGAGCATTACTATGAATTACAGTCGTTAATCGGCTATGCGTTTGCGGAAGATTTTATTCTGCCGTTATCCTATATCGCATCTTCAAAAGATTTCGTATCTTTCGTAAAGAGAATGCCAGGAACAGCGGAAGATAAGATAAAAAATGCCGTTCTTGCCAATGCTTTTCTGACCGTATTCCCCGGAAAGAAACTGCATTTTATGGGTACCGACACCTTCTGCGACGATGCTTATTTATCCGGCCCTTACGCGCAGTCCATGAAGGAAGGAAAAGCTCAGCTTTCCGCCATCCGCTGTGTAAAGGACTTAAATGCCATGTATCTTGAGAAGTCCCTGTTTCATCCCGCATCGGAGAACGAGACAAACTTCCGTTTGGTAAAAGGCGACGATCCGACCGATAACGTTCTGATTTTCGAAAGAAGCGAGTCAGAGAGTACCGAATATATTATTTTTAACTTCTCGAACAAACAGATTGACAAATATGCTTTCGGCCTTCCCAAAGAAGGTAAAATCAAAGAAATCTTCACCACGGCGGATGAAAAATATACTTCCGCGGAACCGGTCATTAACAAAAATGCGATTTCCACCAAGGAAATTCCGATGGATAACATGGCCCAGTCCGTTACCGTAAAGATTCCCGCCATGGCAATGCAGATTTTCTCCTACAGACCGTTTACCGAGAAGGAGAAGGAAGAAATCGCAAGAAAGAAATACCAGGAAAAAGTACGGTACGTGCAGGCAAAGAAGAAAGAAATCGAGGCGGAGAGAGACCGGATAATCGCTGCAGCAACGAAAGATGCCGCATTAAAGATCAAAGAACTTGAAAAGATTCTGAAATAGTTTCTTCTCAATTCGGTTTTATTTACTTGCCAATTTCATACAGAATGGCTATAATAACACTTGGTCGTTTTGACCGTCGGCTGGAATAGCTCAGCAGGTAGAGCACTTCACTCGTAATGAAGGGGTCGTCAGTTCGAATCTGATTTCCAGCTTGAAGCCATGTCATTTTACGGACATGGCTTTCTTTATGGATCCGTTTTTACAACATAGAATAAAATGCGCTTTGTAATCTGAAACGCATTTAGCAGCTAAAAAATAACAGGAGATGGAAACTATGGCACAATTGTGGGGCGGAAGATTTACAAAAGCCACCGATGAAGATGTTTTTGCTTTCAACGAATCTTTGTCATTTGACAAACGGCTGTATCGGCATGATATCAAGGGCTCCGTAGCACATGTACACATGCTCGGCGCACAGGGGATTCTGACATCCGGGGAAGCCGCTGCAATCGAAGAAGGCTTACAGTCCATTCTTTCGGATCTTGAATCGGGTGTGCTTACCATCGGAGGCGGTTTTGAAGACATTCACAGTTTCGTGGAATCCACGCTGATTGACCGTATCGGTGATACCGGTAAGAAACTCCATACCGGAAGAAGCCGTAATGACCAGGTCGCTCTGGATATGCGTCTTTATACCAGGGATGAAATCGATACCGTGGCAGGACTTTTAAAAGAACTCGAAAAAACGCTTCTTTCCATCATTAAAGACAATACCGAAACCTACATGCCCGGTTTTACTCATCTTCAGAAAGCACAGCCGGTAACACTTGCGCATCATTTTTCGGCATATATGGAAATGTTTTTGCGTGATTCCGACAGACTTATCGATATCAGGAAACGCATGAACTATTGTCCGCTCGGCGCAGGAGCACTGGCAGGCACCACATATCCGCTTGACCGCGAGATGGTGGCAAAAGAGCTTGGTTTTACCGCGGCGACCGGCAATTCCATGGACAGCGTGTCCGACAGGGATTATCTTGTGGAATTCTTAAGCGCGCTTTCTATAATCATGATGCATTTAAGCCGTTTCAGCGAAGAAATCATCATCTGGAATTCCAACGAATACCGTTTTGTGGAAATCGATGATGCCTTTTCTACCGGAAGTTCCATTATGCCGCAGAAAAAGAACCCGGATATTGCCGAACTGGTTCGTGGAAAAACAGGCCGTGTTTACGGCGATTTAATGGGCCTTCTTACGACCATGAAGAGTCTGCCTCTGGCATACAATAAAGATATGCAGGAAGACAAGGAAGGCGCCTTTGATGCGTTCGATACCGTGAAAGACTGCCTGCACTTATTCGACGGAATGTTAAAAACGATGCGTTTTTGTAAAGATGTCATGGAAAAGAGCGCGATGATGGGATTTACCAATGCAACGGACGCAGCCGATTACCTGGTAAAGAACGGCGTGGCCTTCCGTGATGCGCACGGAATTATCGGAAGTCTTGTCTTAAAATGCATTGAAAAAGGCTGTTCCATCGAGGATTTAAGCTTAGAAGAGTTAAAATCCATTAGTCCCGTATTCGAAGAAGATGTCTATGAGGCCATTTCCTTAAAGACCTGCGTCGAAAAAAGACTTACCAAGGGTGCACCGTCTGCGGACGCGATGAAAGAAGCAATCGAACGGTATGAAAGCCTTTTAAGTTAGTGTTTTCTTTACAAATGAGATAAGAGAGTTTATATTATTTGTTATATTTCAGAAACGAAGACAGATAGGAGAGAACTATTATGAGCGAAAAATTAAAAGTCGGTATTTTAGGCGGAACGGGAATGGTCGGACAGCGTTTCATTTCCCTTCTTGAGAATCATCCCTGGTTTGAGGTGGTAACCATCGCAGCCAGCCCCAGAAGTGCCGGTAAAACATACGAAGAGGCAGTCGGCGGCCGTTGGAAAATGACCACTCCGATGCCGGAAGCGGTAAAGAACATCATTGTAAAAGACGTAAACGACATCGATGCGGTTGCAGCGGAAGTGGATTTTGTATTCTCCGCTGTGGATATGACCAAAGATGAGATCCGTGCAATCGAAGAGAAGTACGCAAAGGCGGAAATCCCCGTTGTTTCCAACAACTCCGCGCATCGCTGGACCCCCGACGTACCGATGATGGTACCCGAAATCAATCCCCAGCATGCCGAAGTCATCGAAGCACAGAAGAAGCGTCTCGGTACGAAACGCGGTTTCATTGCGGTAAAACCGAACTGCTCCATTCAGAGCTATGCACCCGTTTTATCCGCATGGATGGAATTCGAGCCTTATGAAGTAATCGTTTCCACCTATCAGGCAATTTCCGGTGCCGGAAAGACCTTCAAAGACTGGCCCGAGATGGAAGGCAACATCATTCCTTACATTGGCGGCGAGGAAGAAAAGAGTGAGAAAGAGCCGTTAAGAATCTGGGGTGAAGTAAAAGACGGACAGATTGTGCCTGCCGATTTTATCAAAATATCCAGCCAGTGCATCCGTGTTCCGGTATTAAACGGACATACCGCTACGGTATTCGTAAAATTCAAAAAACAGCCGACCAAAGAGCAGTTAATTGAAGCAATCCGTAGTTATAAGGGACTTCCTCAGGAACTGAACCTTCCTTCCGCACCGAAACAGTTTATCCAGTATCTGGAAGACGACAACCGTCCTCAGGTTGCTTTGGATGTTGATTTCGAAAACGGAATGGGAATCTCCGTCGGACGTATCCGTGAGGATTCCATCTACGACTGGAAATTCGTGGGACTTTCCCACAACACCGTTCGCGGTGCCGCAGGAGGTGCTGTACTCTGTGCGGAACTTTTGAAAGCAAAAGGATATATCAGCGCGAAATAAAATCTAAAAGGAATGGCTATGCTTCAGGGAAGAACCAATGAATTAAACAGTTTAAAAGAATTCTTTGATCGCTCCGAGAGCAGTGTCGTTATCCTTTACGGCGAACCATTATCGGGTATTTCTTCCCTTGTGCGGGAATTCGCGGAAGGGAAGAATACCACGTTTTTAACCGCCGTTCCCGCATCCTTAAAAGAGATTACCTATCTGTGGGCGAAGAATCTGAAAGCGGATGCGAATTCTTCCTTAGAAGACCTTTTTTCCGGTATTCTGTCAAATCAAAGCGACAGATCTTTTTCAAAAAAACTTCTTGTGATTTCCGATTTTCAATATGCATATGATGCGGATGCTTCTTTTCGTGAGGAGCTTTTCCGGTTCGTGGAGAAATTCCGTTACACAAACCGTGTCATGGTTCTTTTAACTTCTTCCAACACGGACAGGGTAGTGAATCAGATTGCGGAAGAATTAAGCAAAGAAGGCCGGAAAGCATCGTTTCTTGCCGTAAAGCCACTTCAGTATATTGATTTTGTATGTCTTTCGGACAATAAGGATTTCGATGAACTGTTGTCATTATATGCAATCACCGGAGGCTATCAGGATGCTTACGATTTTTTTGATTTTGATTTAAGCATCAAACGCCTGATTATCAGGAATTTTCTCGAACCCTCGGGGCCTTTCAGGCATTACGGGCTTGACGTGATCAAGAATAACCTGCGTGAACCCGCCTGCTATGCAACCATCCTTGCATCGCTTGCGGAAGGCAGGAACAAGTTAAACGATTTATATCTGCATACCGGCTTTTCCCGGGCAAAAATCAGTGTGTATTTAAAGAATTTAATCAATCTCTCCGTCGTAGAAAAGGTGGAATCCTATTCGACTCCCGGCGAAGAGAATACGAAAAAGGGAATGTACCGCATCAGCAATCCGATGGTGCAGTTTTATTTTACTTTCGTTTATCCGAATGAAAGTTTCCTTACGACAATGCATGAGGAGATCTTTTACAACACCTTTATCCGGGATTCCCTTTCCGAATACTGTATGGAAAGATTTCCCCGTGTCTGCGGTGAGTTCTTAAGCCTTATGAACGAGCGGGACATGCTGCCGATTCATTTTACAAAGTCCGGCGAATGGGTCGGTAAAATCGGCACCGTGGACATCATCGCGCAGGATAAGGAGCGGAATTTCCTGTTCGGTTTCTGCAAAAAGGAAGCCGGCAAATATACGTACGCCGAATATGAAAAAGCGCTGCAGTGCATGAAAGAAACCCATTTAAGTGCAGATTATATCTTCTTATTCTCCCTTGACGGCTTCGATGACGAGGTTTTTGCGGAGGCGGAGAAGAACGAAAGCATTTATCTGGTTGACCGGACGGATTTCTGATATGGCAAAAACGGTTCTGATTGCCGAGAAACCTTCCGTGGCAAAAGAATTTGCCAAGGTTCTCGGAGAAAAACTGAATAATCACGACGGATATCTCGAAGGTGAGCGTTTTATCGTCACCTGGTGTGTCGGACATCTTGTATCCATGTCTTATCCCGAGGTGTATGACGAAAAATATAAAAAATGGTCGTTCGATACGATTCCTTTTCTGCCGGAGGAATACCGTTACGAAGTCATCGGCGATGTAAAAAAACAGTTCGAAATCGTAAAAGGGCTGTTAACGCGTGACGATGTCTCCACCATTTATGTCTGCACCGACTCCGGACGGGAAGGAGAATATATTTACCGTCTGGTGCGTCAGGAAGCGGGTGTGAGCGGCAAAACGGAGAGACGTGTCTGGATCGACTCCCAGACTGAGGAAGAGATGAAACGCGGTTTAAAAGAAGCCAAGGATATCTCCGAATATGACCATTTATCCGATGCCGCCTATCTTCGTGCAAAAGAAGATTATCTGATGGGTATTAATTTTTCACGTGCCCTGACTTTAAAATACGGATTTCAGGTGAAGAACTATTTAAAGGCGGACCGGTGCGTCATTTCCGTCGGCCGCGTCATGACCTGCGTTCTCGGAATGGTGGTCAAAAGAGAGCGGGAGATCCGGGATTTTGAAAAAACACCCTTCTACAGGGTTTTAGCCAAAAACGAACTCTTCGGGCAGATAGTCGAAGGCGAATTCAAAGCGGTTGAAGGCTCAAAATATTATTTATCGCCTCTTCTTTACAAAGAAAACGGTTTTAAGAAAGAGGAAGATGCAAGGGAATGCATCGCGTATGTTTCCAAAACATCCGAATGGGAAAAAGAAGATTTTAAGACCGAAGCCGAGCTGATTTCCATAGAGAAAAAGCCCGAAAAGAAGAACCCTCCGCTTCTGTATAACTTAGCCGAAATCCAGAACGACTGTTCCAAGCTTTTTAAAATCAATCCGGACCAGACGCTTTCCATCATTCAGGAATTATACGAAAAGAAGCTGGTGACTTATCCCAGAACCGATGCGAGAGTACTTTCCACAGCCGTAGCCAAGGAAATCGACAAAAACATCCGGGGCCTTATGAATTATTCTCTGTGTGCGGATCTTGCAAAAGAAGCATTGGAACTCGGACTTTATAAAAAAATCTCTTCCACGAAATACGTAAACGACAAGCAGATTACGGACCATTATGCGATCATTCCGACCGGACAGGGCTTCGGGGCGTTAAGTTCCTTAAATCCGACTGCCACAAAGGTTTATGAGATTATCGTGCGAAGGTTTTTAAGTATTTTCTTCCCGGCCGCCGTATTTGACAAAATGTCCATCGTAACCGGCATGGAAGGTGAGAAATTCTTCACCTCCTTTAAGGCACTGAAAACCGAAGGATACTTAAAAGTTACGAAATATTCGTTTGCAAAGGATAACGCAAAAGACACCAAAGATGCCGAAAAGGCCGATTCCAAGGCAAAAGACGAGGACGAAAAAGAAGATTCCGACAAAGAAGAATCCCAGGAATTAAAAGTCGATGAGGAATTTTTAAAATCCTTATCCCGATTAAAAAAGGGGGATCGAATCCCCGTCACCGGTTTTACCATCAAAGAAGGAATGACATCGCCGCCGAAGAGGTATAATTCGGGAAGTCTGATTCTTGCAATGGAAAGTGCCGGTCAGTTAATCGAAGATGAAGATCTTCGCGCGCAGATTAAAGGAAGCGGAATCGGAACCAGTGCAACAAGAGCCGGAATTCTGACGAAACTTGTAAACAACAAATACCTGAATCTGAATAAAAAGACGCAGATTATCACGCCGACTCTGTTGGGCGAGATGGTGCATGACGTTGTATTAAACTCGATTAAATCGCTTTTAAATCCGTCGCTTACGGCGAGCTGGGAAAAAGGGCTTACCATGGTTGCCGACGGCTCCATCGGAAAAGACGAGTATATGGGGAAACTCAGCGATTTTGTGAAAAACAATACGAACTCGGTTAAAAGTCTTCGGAATCAGGACGAGCTTTTAAAATATTTTAATTACGCTTCTAAGTATTACAAAAAATAAATACATTCATTAAGAAAGGCAGGTACAAGCAATGTCCGAAGTACTCATGATCAAAAACCTTTACAATCTGGAGGAAACGATTGCGGCCGGAATTTTTGAGGGAAAGACTTATCCCTGGGAAGTTCTGCCGGAAATCAAAACCTTCATCATCACCCTCGGAGAATCCCTTCCTGCGGACAAATTCGACAGAAGAGAAGGAAACATCTGGATTGCGAAGAGCGCAAAGATTTATCCGAATGCAACGATTATCGGCCCCTGCATCATTGATGAGGATACCGAAGTCCGTCCCGGTGCTTTTATCCGCGGAAATGCAATCGTCGGAAAGAAGTGCGTAGTCGGAAACTCCACTGAACTGAAGAACGTAATTCTTTTCAATAACGTGCAGGTTCCTCATTACAACTATGTCGGAGACTCCGTTCTCGGTTTCAAGTCCCATATGGGCGCAGGCGCCGTTACCTCAAACGTAAAGAGTGACAAGACACTGGTTGTTGTAAAGAATAAAGATGAAAGAATCGAAACCGGTTTAAAGAAGTTCGGCGCAATGCTCGGTGACGAAGTGGAAGTAGGCTGCAATTCCGTACTGAATCCCGGTACCGTAATCGGCCGTCACTCCAATGTTTATCCGACTTCCAGCGTGAGAGGATTCGTTCCTTCCAATCATATTTTCAAAGATCCGCTTCATGTTGTGGAAAAGTATTCACTCTAAAGTGTTAAACCGATAAAGAATCTTAATAAAATATAAATCGATTTGTGGGAAAACCTATTGACAACACTATATTTTGTGTTAAGATATAGTTGTAGTTTTTTGAAGTATCAACTTTGATGTAGGAGGAGAATAATAAATGACTAAGAAAACTGCTAAAATCTTATTACACTGCACTTTCGTTGGCTGGTTAGTTGCTTTTATTGCTTACAAAGATCACGCTGATCTCGGCGGAAGAATGATTACTCAGGGTATGATTCTTTGGCTTATCGAGTGCATTCCCTGCGTTGGATGGATCTTTTCTTTAATCCTTTCCATCATGGCTATCGTTAACATCTCCAAGGGTGACGAAGATTACAAGTGCCCTGTTATCGGCGAAGCTAACTGGTTCAAGAATCTGTAATTTGTCGAATTAAGCAGATTAAAAAGGCCGTTCAAGTATTTGGACGGCCTAATTTATTAAATAAGATACGAGGAAAGTAATGAAAAAGAGAATTACCAAAATTACCGTAATCATCTGCGCATTCGTCCTGATGCTCCCGCTTTTTGCCTGCAAGAAGGGAAAAATGACCGTGGAAGATTATACAGTCAAAGCCAATGAATTCTATACCAAAGTACAGGATTACGATACCGCAATCAACAACATCGATCCCAAGAACGCAGATGCATGCAAGGAAATGTTAAAACAGCTGGATGCTCTTGATAAGGACGTGCAGGCATTTGCAAAGATCACTCCTCCCGAAGAGGTCCCCGATGCAAGAGCGCATGCCGAGAATGCCGCAAAACTGATGAGCGAGGCGGTGGCAAGCTTCCACAAGGCTCTCGACGGAGACGCGATTGATGAAACTGCTTTGGCGGATGCGAATTTTAACTACGGAAATGCCGTAATTGAAATCAAGAATGTCGGTATTGCGATGCGCAATGCCAAATAAAATCTGAAAATTGGAAGCAACATAAATGAACGGTGCAAATTTACTGGTTAAAGCATTAGAAACAGAGGGCGTAAGATATGTATTCGGTTATCCGGGGGTATCTATCTGCCCTTTTTTCGATGCACTTCATTCATCCGAAATCAAACCCGTACTGATGAGAGGCGAACAAAGCGCCGGTCATGCGGCTAACGGCTATGCAAGAGCCGGCAAAACCGTCGGAGTCTGCGCCGTGTCCTCCGGTCCCGGTGCCACCAATTTAATTACCGCAATCGCAACCGCTTTTGCCGACAGCATTCCTTTGATCTGCATTACCGGACAGGTCCCGATTGAGCAGATCGGAAGTGATATGTTCCAGGAAGCCGATATTCTCGGTGCAGCGGAATCGTTTGTAAAATATTCCTATGCCGTTCGTACGGCAAAAGATATCCCGCGAATCGTGAAAGAAGCGTTCCATATCGCATCCACAGGCCGCAAAGGCCCCGTTTTAATCGATTTTCCAGTGGATGTACAGAACATGGAAGGCGGAGCCTTTACCGAATACGGAACCGTGAATCTTCGTACCTACAAACCCACGTTAAAAGGGCATGCGGTACAGATAAAAAAGGTTTTGAAAGTTTTACAGGATGCAAAGCGTCCGATTCTCTGCGTGGGCGGAGGCGTTATTTCCTCGGGTGCCGAAGAGGCCGTTACAACCTTTGCCGAGAAATACAATCTTCCGGTTGTCAGCACGATGATGGGAATCGGCGTGATGAAGACAGACCATCCCCTTTATATGGGCATGGTCGGAAACAACGGCAAAAAATATGCCAATAAGGCAATGAACGAATCCGACCTTTTAATTATGGTCGGAGCCCGTGTGGCGGACAGGGCGGTAAGCCAGCCCGACCTGATCACCAAAGATAAAATCCTCGTACACATCGATATCGACCCGGCCGAAATCGGTAAAAACGCCGGCCCGTCGATTCCGATAGTAGGAGATGCCAAACTGATTTTTGATGAATTAAACAAGGCGGAACTTACATGTGATTTTAAAGACTGGTCCGACCGTTTGATCCGATACAGCAAAACGCGCGAAGGAAACTTACAGTCCACCGTAAAGTTCGTGGATCCGAATCTTTTGGTGAAAACCGTTTCCGAACTTTTGCCGGAAGACGGCATTTACATTGCGGATGTCGGCCAGAATCAGATTTATTCGGCATCCAATTACATCTACAAAGGCGGGATGTATTTTACTTCCGGAGGCATGGGGACAATGGGATATTCCCTGCCAGCATCCGTCGGAGCCTTTTATGCCAGGCCTTCGTTACCGATTGTCTGTGCAATCGGAGACGGCGCGATGCAGATGGTTTTATCCGAACTCGGACGTATAAAAGAGGATCAGCCGAATCTTAAAATCATCATCATGAACAACAAGAATCTCGGTATGATACGTGAATATCAGCACAATCATTACGATAACCGCTATACCATGGTTGATTTGGGTGACATTCCGGATTATTCCCTGATTGCCAAAGCATACGGAATTTCCTATAAACGTATTAAAACGAATAAGGAACTTAAGAATTTAGAAGCGGTATTTGCCGACAAGGCTCCGTGGGTCATTGAAGTCAGTGTGGATTCCGATGCCTTTTGCGTGAACTGAAGGCTTTTTGGAGGAATTATATGAAACGTATTTATTCCGTCTGGGTGGAAAACCGTTCCGGTGTACTTTGCAAAGTTGCCGGGCTGTTTTCAAGACGTTCTTACAATATCGATTCTCTTACGGTGGGCGAAACGCATGACAAGACCATCTCTTCGATGACGATTCTGTCCTCCGGAACCAGCCATACGCTCGAGCAGATTGAAAAACAGTTAAACAAAAAACTCGATGTCATTAAAGTGCGTACTTTTTCCGAAGAGCAGGCGATTTTAAGAGAAGTCATTCTGCTTAAAATCAAATATACTTCGGATCAGCGCCGTGAAATCATGGAAATCTGTGAATTCTTGAAAGCGGAGATTGTGGATGCCACCACAACGCATATGATTATCACGCTCTGCGATACGCCGGACCGGATCGAGAAACTTCTTTCGATGGTACGTAAATTCAACATCGTTGAAATTTCCCGTACCGGAACTCTGGCCATGCCGAAATGCGGTGACGGAGAATAGGAATGAAGAAGGGTGATTTAATTCTTCTTGTCCTGACTGCAGTCTGCACAATCGGTGTCATTGCGGGATTTCTGTGGTTTAAAAAACCGGCAATCGACTGCGTGGTTTACGAAAAAAACGAAGAAATCGGGCGGTATCCCTTAAATACCGATACAACGGTACGGATTGAAACATCCGACGGACATTACAACATCCTTAAAATCGAAAACGGAGAGGCATCGGTTTGCGAAAGTGACTGTGCCAATCAGATCTGCGTCAATACGAAAGCCGCAAACAAGGCGGGAGATACCATTATCTGCCTCCCTCATAAGATATCGGTCATTCTGGAGGGAAGAAGATGAAGAAAACCCTGCTTCGTGTAGCTTATCTCGGGATGTTTCTGGCTCTTGCCATGATTGTATCCTATGTGGAATTTTTAATTCCCGTGTTTCCGTCAATCCCCGGTATTAAAATCGGACTGGCCAATGCCTTTGTTTTAATCATTCTTTACCATATGGGCGCAAAGGAAGCCTGGATTGTAAATTTCCTGCGCGTGATTCTTTCGGCGCTTTTATTTACAAATTTCTATGCCCTGTCATATTCCCTTGCGGGAGCGGTTTTAAGCCTGCTTGTCATGACACTTCTTTACCGGAAAGAAAAGGTATTTTCATCAGTCGGTGTCGGCATGCTTGGCGGACTTGCCCATAATACCGGTCAGCTTATCGTGGCGTTTATTATCACAAACGCAAAAGCAATTCTTGCATATCTGCCCGTACTTCTCGTTGCCGGGCTTGTATGCGGGGCATTAACCGGGGGACTTGCAAAACTGTTAAACCCCGTCATGAAAAAAATCATGCACGCAAACGACTGATTCGTTTGTGCAAAAAAGGTCATCATTATGTATGCATATTTAAACGGCATTTTAGCGGATGCCGAAACGGACAATTTAATCATCGATGTGAACGGTGTCGGATACAACGTTCATGTATATGACTCCCGTGCGATGTTTTTACCTGCAATCGGCAGTGAAATCAAGGTATATACCTATACATCCGTCGGAGAGGACAAATTCATTTTATTCGGATTCCTTTCGAAAGAAGAGCTGGATTTATTTAAAATCCTCATCTCGGTAAACGGCGTCGGTCCGAAAAGCGCACAGGCAATGCTTTCCGCACTCGGCATCAACGAAATCAGGCGTGCGATAGTCGAAGAAGACGCAAAAACCATTTCCAAAACGCCGGGACTCGGTGCAAAGACGGCCGGTCGCCTGATCAATGACTTAAAAGATAAAATCACAACATACGACATCACGGCAACCGGTAAAAATACCGCAAAATCTCCCGCAGATTCCGACCTTTCGGTACTTACCAAAGAGCAGGCGGAGTGCGTAACCGCACTGGTCAATTTGGGTTACCAAAGACCCAATGCGAAAAAAGCGGTTGAAATGGTTGATAATTCCGCAGATCTTTCGACCGAAGATTTACTGAAAGCCGCTTTGAAAAATGTGATGTTTTTATAATACAGGGTACAATCATACAGGGTAGCAATCATGCCAAGAATAATCGAAACCAATATTACAACGGAAGATGCAAAAATCGAGCAGTCTCTGCGTCCGCTTTCCTTAACGGAATACATTGGCCAGGAGAAGATTAAAGAAGCGCTCGGAATTGCCATAAATGCCGCCAAAATGCGAAAAGACAGTCTGGATCACATCCTTTTGTACGGACCACCCGGACTCGGAAAGACGACCTTATCCGGCATTATCGCCAACGAAATGGGCGTTAATATCAAAATCACATCCGGACCCGCAATTGACAAACCCGGAGATATTGCTGCGATTTTAAACATGCTTTCGGAAGGCGATATTCTGTTTATCGATGAGATTCACCGCTTAAACCGTCAGGTGGAAGAAGTTTTGTATCCCGCAATGGAAGATTTCTGCATCGATATCATGATCGGAGACGGCCCCAATGCCAAAAGTGTGAGACTGAATCTGCCTCATTTTACATTAATCGGAGCAACCACGAGAGCTGGAATGCTGACGGCTCCCTTAAGAGACCGTTTCGGCATGATTGAAAGACTGGAATATTATTCTCCCGGGGAACTTTCGTTAATCATTCAGAATTCCGCAAGAAAACTCGGGATTGAAACCGATCCGGAAGGAGCTCTCGAAATGGCCAGGAGAAGCCGTGGCACCCCGAGACTTGCAAACCGGGTTTTAAAGCGTGTCCGAGACTATGCGATGGTCTGTGCGGATGGCGTCATTACCCTGCAGGTCGCAAACGAAGCTTTGAATATGCTGGATATCGACAAACTCGGCCTTGATCATATCGACCGCAACGTTCTGATGACGATGATTGAGAAATTCGACGGCGGACCGGTCGGACTCGAGACACTTGCCGCAACGATCGGTGAAGATTCCGGTACGCTCGAAGACGTTTACGAACCGTATCTTTTAAAGAACGGTCTGATTATCCGAACCCCCCGCGGAAGGGTTGTAACAAAGCAGGCCTATTCCCATTTTGGTCTTGAAGCAAAAGAGTAAAAAGTGTTATAATATCTGTGCGTAAATAAGCCGATTTCGGAGGTATGAATATGTCAACGAAAGTGGATACAGAGGTAATTGTAGGCGGTAAGGTCTTTACAATCAGCGGATACGAAAGCGAAGAATATCTGCAGAAGGTTGCTACCTACTTAAACGGTAAATTTAACGATTTTAACAAAGAGGACGCATTCAGACGTCTGACCATGGATTATCAGAGTCTGTTAATCCAGTTCAATATTGCGGATGACTATTTTAAGGCAAAGAATCAGATTGAGCTTTTAAACGACGAATTAAAGAGCCGTGAGGATGATCTTTGCAATATCAAGCACGAACTGATTTCCACACAGATTAAACTGGATAATCAGGAGAAGAATATCAATACCCTGAAGGCTGATTTAACCGAGAAAGAGAAGAAGATTATCCGCCTCGAAACCGAGTTAAAAGAGCGTGAACGCAAGGAAAGCAAATAAATCCCGATCAGTAAGCCGATGGAAAAATGGTTGAGTAAAATTAAAAAAGGCCCGGAATTGCTGGCTCCAGCCGGCGATTTTCAGGCCTTTTTAGGTGCCGTCAATGCCGGAGCGGACGCGGTTTATCTTGCCGCGGAAGCGTACGGGGCGAGAGCCTATGCGAAGAATTTTACGAAAGAAGAGATTCTTTCGGCGCTTCATTATGCCCACGCGCATGACGCAGCGATTTATTTAACCGTCAATACCCTGACAAAGGATTCGGAAGGTGACGGCATCAAAGAAATGCTTACGCCTTTTTATTATGCCGGTCTTGACGGCGTGATTGTGCAGGATCTCGGCGTTATGAGCTATATAAGGGATGTTTTCCCCAATCTTCCGATTCATGTCAGTACACAGGCTACCGTGACTTCCAGGGAAGGCGCAAGATTCTTTCAGGAGTTCGGAGCCACAAGAGTCGTCCCCGCCAGGGAGCTGACTCTGCCCGAAATTAAAGAAATCATTTCACTCGGCATAGAAACGGAGTGCTTTATTCACGGCTCGATGTGTTATTCGTATTCCGGGCAATGCCTCTTTTCTTCCTATCTGGGCGGACGAAGCGGAAACCGCGGGCGTTGTGCGGGTCCCTGCAGACAGCCGTATAACGATGCCTATGTATTATCCTTAAAAGACATGTGTACCGTCGAGCTTCTTCCGAAGCTGATTGATGCGGGCATCACATCTTTTAAAATCGAAGGACGCATGAAATCACCTGCCTATGCAGCCGGTGTTACGGCAATTTACCGTAAATACATCGACCGGTATTTAGCCGATCCGGATGCGGAATACCGGGTGGATCCGAAAGACCTGACAAATCTAAAGAATCTATATCTGCGAACGGATCTGCAGCGCGGTTATTATGAAAAAACCAAAGACAAGTCGATGGTCAGCATCACTTCGCCGTCCTACAACAAAACAGACGAAGACTTAAGTGCTTCGCTTATCGATACCTATTGCAGAAAAAAAGTTCCCGTAAGTATCCCCGCAAAGATTTCTTTTGTTACGGGCCAGAATTCCGGACTTGAATTCAGCTACCGGGGCAGGGATTATTCTCTTTCCGGCGACGAGGTTTTAACAGCAAAGAATGCGCCTTTAAATGCCGAAGATTTAAAATCCCGCTTTGCAAAAAGCTCGGAAGGATTGTTCTCTTTTCAGATTACCGAAGCGGAAGTATCAAAAGATGCTTTCCTTCCGATGGGAGCGGTAAATGCATTAAGAAGACAGGCGGAAGAGATGCTTTCCGAACATATTGATGATGCATATAAAATGCGGAAAATCAATGATTCCGTTTCTTTTTCCGTTAAAAAAAACCGCCTGACGGATTCAGAAATTAACGGGCTTGAAGATACAGATTCCGAAGTTGCCGGGCATAAGGATGCCGTTTCCGGTTTCGCACCGGACCCGGCAGAAGAATGCCTGTCTTTAAGAATCTTTGTAACGGACGCTTTGCAGGCAAAAGAAGTGCTGAAATCAGCATCCGAACTAAGCCGTGGAACCGATCTTGTAGTTCCCTATGGCATTTTTGAGGAAGTTTCGGATTTCTTTGGCGCATTTGGGAAAGTATCAAAATCCTTTGACACAAATACGGCAAAACCCGGTTTATATCTCGAACTTCCGTATGTTCTGCGATCGGGCAACCGCGACAGACTGCGGGAAACAATTTTAAAAGCAGAAGAATGTTCTTTCGTAAAAGGATATTATGTTAACCAGATGGATCAGTATGTCTTTTTACGGGATATCGGTGTCAGCAGAAAAATCATCGGAAATTTAAATCTCTATGTGATGAATTCCAGGGCCGGAGAGTTTGTTTTACAGTATCTCGACGGTTTTACGCCGGCCGTGGAGTGTTCCGCAAGGGAAGTGGAAGAGATTTCTCCCGGGGAGATTTTCTTCTACGGAAGGGTGCCTCTGATGCAGACGGCAAACTGTGTGAAACGCACACTTGACAAATGTGACAAAAACGAAGGTTTCTTCGATCTTAAAGACCGTATGAAAGCGCATTTTCCCATTTATTCGCATTGCAGTGAGAAAGTGTGTTATAATACAATTTATAATTCTGTGCCTTTGTCTTTGCACAAACACGCAAAGACGCTTTTAAACGACGGCATAAGGATTTATCAGCTTCATTTTACCGATGAGACGCCGAAGGAAGTACATTCGGTGATTTTATCGTGTCGGGATGTTCTTTTGGGCAATGAAGCAAAAAAAGTCTCTTACGAATTCACCAACGGACATTTCGTAAAAGGCGTTTTGTAGAGGATCAAAATGGCAAGTTTCATATCGGAGACATCCAACTATTTATTTGTCTGGATTATCCTTGCATATGTCATATCGAATATCATTGTGTTCTTCTTTAAAAATCCGGAAGATCACAAGCATTTCTATGCCTTCCAGTTCATTATCGCCATTCTGTTTCACGCGGTAGGGTACATTACCCTTTTTATGCGCTCGGAAGACATCAAATACTTCTTTTTCTTTGCATTCCAGGAAATTATCATCATTGCCATTATGGCAATCTATTTGACGCTGTATCCGTCCATCAGCCGGTTGCTTTTGAACAATATGATATTCTTTCTGGATATCAGTTTCGTCATTCTCGGCCGACTGGCGTTTAAGAATGCGTTAAGACAGTTCATTTTCACCATCGTTCTTTTGATCGTTTCACTGTTTATCCCGTTCGTTTATCAAAAGATTAAATTCTGGCGATCGATTCCGTACGCATATTGTGCACTCGGAATTATATCGCTTGCTTCCGTATGGCTGACAGGTACGGTTACTCACGGTTCCAAACTGATTCTTACTTTAAAATTGTTTGGCAACAATTTCCGTTTCCAGCCTTCCGAATTTGTAAAACTGTCCATGATTTTCTTTATGGCGGCTTTGTTTTCCCAGAAGAAAAACAAATTAAGATTCCTTCTGGGCGGTCTTTTCATGCTGGTACACGTTATGCTGCTGGTACTGGAAAAAGACCTGGGCTCTGCCGGAATCTATCTGATTACCTTTTTCTTTATGGTATTCTGCGCAACGGCATCCCCGTTCATTCTTCCGGCCGGAGCAGCGGTCGGCGCGGGCGGATTTGCGTTTGCCTATAAAGAATTCGCACATGTCCGGATTCGTGTCAAAACCTGGTTAAATCCGTTTGAAGATGTTGAAAATACCGGCTGGCAGCTTTCGCAGTCCTTATTTGCAATCGGTACCGGCGGATGGTTCGGTATGGGACTTTTCCAGGGATATCCGAAGTCAATTCCGTATGTCGAGGAAGACTTTATTTTCTCCGCGATCGGAGAGGAGATGGGCGTACTGTTTTCCGTGCTTTTGATTGCACTTTATCTGTTTACGGCCCTTCATATCATTCGCTACAGCTACCGTGTAAAATCGACCTTCCATCAGTATCTTTTATTCGGTTTTGCCATCTGTTTTGCCGTACAGGTTTTCATTACCATCGGCGGCGGAACGAGACTGATTCCCTTAACCGGTGTCACCCTGCCTTTGATCAGTATGGGTGGTTCGTCCCTTTCGACCACCATTTTAATGTTCTCCGTCATCCAGGCCATTTACGTAAAGGAATTTAACTACAAGAACCTTTCCAAAGAGAAAGTTCATCGTATCGAAGACAGAGAAGACGAAGAGTGGAGCTTCGAGGAAGACGATGACGACGAAGACGAGGATGAGGATTACGAGGCCGGCGAATACGAAGAAGACGAATACGAGGAAGACGGATACGAAGAAAGTGAAGAAAACGCAGGCAAAGAAAGCGTAGTCGAAGGAAACGAAGACGAGGAAAATAAAGACGAAAACGACGAAGACGACGAAGACGAAAGCGACGAAGACGAAAGCGAAGAAGACATCTATAAAAAATACGGTGTCATAACCGGCAATACGGATCCCGGAGAAGCAAAACCCGTTTGGAAAATGCGCAGTACCGGGCGAATCAACAAACCCGAATTTGTGGATGATGAGCTTTTATCTTCCCCCACGGTCGACTTATCCGTAGTCAACGAAGAAGTGAAAAAGCGTGAAATGATAGAGGATTTTAACTTTGAAGAGATTTGACAGGCAATACTGGATCAACGTATTAAAAGCACCGCAGTTCTGGACCGGGCTTATACTGTTTGCCATGTTCACGGCACTGATTGTAAACATTGTTTTCTTTGTCGGAAACAAAAGCTACGACATTATCAGTGACGAGCACAATCCCAGGCAGGCGCTTTTGGGCAATCAGAACGTGCGCGGTAATATTTTATCCGCCGACGGCGAAATTCTGGCCTGCACAAACGTTACCGACGAATCGGAGACCAGAATCTATCCCTACGGGGACATGTTTGCTCATGTTGTCGGTTTTTCCACCATGGGTAAAACCGGTATCGAGAATTCCATGAACATGAATCTGGTTACTTCAAACGCATCCCTGGCAACAAAGGTCGACAACGACATCACCAGAACAAAGGACAAAGGCGATACCGTTGTAACCACATTAAGCGTTCCGATGCAGGAATGCGCCTATAAAGCGCTCGGTGTTTACAAAGGAGCCATCGTCGTCAGCGAAGTAAAAACCGGCAGAATTCTGGCCATGGTTTCCAAACCCTGTTTCGATCCGAACAATATCGAATACGAGTGGGAAGACATCGTCGAAGATCCCGATAATTCGGTTCTTTTAAACCGTGCCACACAGGGCCTGTATCCGCCCGGTTCCACATTTAAAATTCTCGATGTTTTGGAATACGTCAAAGAACACCCCGATACGCATGAAAGCTTTGCGTACCAGTGCAACGGCTCTTTCCCCTATGAGGGACGTAAAATCACGTGTTTTCACAATTCCGTGCACGGATACGAGAATTTAAGACGTGCCTTTGCACAGTCCTGTAACTGTGCTTTTGCTTCCATTTCCCTGGACCTCGACCGCGAAAGATACGATAAAACCTTAAAAAGTCTGCTTTTTGATTCGGATCTTCCGTTAGACATCGAATACAACAAATCGCATACTCCGATTCAGGTCGGGGCTTCCGATATCGACGTGGTGCAGGGCAGTATCGGTCAGGGTAAAACGCTGATGACTCCGATGCACATGAATATGATTACGGCCTGCATTGCCAATAAAGGATCGATGATGAAGCCGATGCTCGTTGACCGGATTGAGAATTTTAACGGCGAAGTCATGAAAACCTATCAGCCGACCGTCTATGCAAATCTGATCGATGAGAAAACCGCAGCCATCGTTTCGGATTACATGCATTCCGTAATCACGGAAGGTACAGCATCCGCACTGAGAAACGTAGGCTATACGTCGGCCGGCAAAACCGGATCCGCCGAGATTTCCTCAGGCTCCGACAATTCCCATTCCTGGTTTACCGGATATGCGCCTTATGAAGATCCCCAGGTCTGCGTCACGATCATATTCGAAGGAGCCGGTACCGGAGCCAGCTATGCCGTACCGATGGCAAAGCGTTTGTTTGATTGTTATTTTGAGGAAAATTCACAAGAATAGTTGCCTTTTTTCTCAAAATTCTGTATAATTTTCAAGGATGGGGAACTATATTTGGGGGAGGTATCCTGCATGATACATATTTTATTTGGCAATTTTTTAAAAAATGCCGGAAAGCTCAGTGCAGAGCAGCTTTCTCATGTTTATGAGGAGCAGAAAAAGGTTCGCGTAAAACTCGGTCTGATTGCGGTTTCCGAGAAAATGATGAGCCTTGAGCAGGCGGACGAAGTCAACAAGCTTCAGTCCACACTGGATAAACGTTTCGGCGACATCGCCGTTGAAAGAGGATATCTTACCGATGAACAGGTCGGAAGACTTCTCGGCAAACAGGGTAACCTGTATCTTTCCTTTGTTCAGGAAATCACCAATGAAAACTTAATGACCCTTGAAGAGGTGGAAGAAGAGTTCGCGAAATTCCAGAAAGAACTTGGCTTTACCCAGTCCGACATGGATCTTTTAAAGAGCGGCGACGCGGATTTAATGATTCCGCTTTTCCTGCCTCTTGAAACGGACGAACTTCAGAAGAATCATATTCTGGTTTGTGTAAAGACGCTGATGCGTCTGATTGACAACGATTTATATATCGACAAAGCATATAGAGCAAGCAGTACCGATACCGTAAACTACGCCCTTCAGGAACTGAAAGGTGACGGTGAAGCATTCCTTGCGTTTTCCGGAGAAGCAGATGCGCTTCTTCCGATTGCAAGTAAATTCGGTGAAGAGGACTTTAAAAAAGTCGATCTCGATGCCCTTGACGCCTGTGCCGAGCTGATTAACTGCATCAACGGAATGTTTGCTTCCGACTGTGCTCCGAAATTTAATATCGATATGCTTCCTCCCGTTTATGCGGAAGGTAAATTTGAATTAAGCGCAGGTAAAATCGACGGTCTCTGCGTCCTTCCCGTATATGTAAAGGGCAACAGAGTGAATGTTGTATCCGCGTTCCGTGATAAAATTATCGCTAAGGGGGTTAACTGATATGGCAAAAATTCTGATTGTGGATGATTCCAGAACATCCCGTAAAATTCTCCGCGGAATTTTAGAGGGCGCCGGACACGAAATCGTAGCAGAAGCCGTGGACGGACAGGACGGAGTGGATAAGTACCAAGAATTCTCCCCGCAGGTTGTGACCATGGATATCACAATGCCGGTTATGGACGGATTGGAAGCACTTCGAATCATCAAAGAAAATGACAGCAAAGCGAAAGTCATTATGGTTACGGCTGCAGGTCAGCAGAATAAAATGATGGATGCCATTAAACTTGGGGCTTCCGAGTTTGTTACCAAACCTTTCGATGCAGAAGCCATCTTAAAGATGGTTGAGAAGTTAAGTAAGTAAAATTAAGCCCCCGTAAGTACGCGGGGGCTTTTCCATGCGCAGGAATCCGATGAAATTTTCAACGAATGTATATGTAGACGAAAACAGCAAAAAAATCCTTACGAAAAAGAGGCTTTTTTCTTTGAAAGAGAAGAAACTGTACAAGCTTCCTCTTATTTGCATTTACATTCCCGCAAACGGCGATCGGCCGGAATTCACGGAGATTTCCAATCTCATTTATCCGTATTTTCAAAGAAACGAGCCTATTGTCATCGGCTTTGCAGGAAGCGAACGTCCTGCAATCGCCATCGTAAAACATTTCATCAAGGAAGTTTATAAAGCAGATGCAAATCTCGCATACAAAGAATATGTTCAGTCTGTGGGCACAAATGACGGATTTACGCCGAATCAGAACTATGTACTGATTGACAACGACGAAATCAAAAAAGAATTCGACGAAATACTTCCCGCCGAGGAAGAATTGCCTTCCGAAGAAAAGGAGACGTAGCAAATATGGGTGTATTTTTAACCATCTTAAAAATCATCGGCTTCGTCCTACTCGGAATCCTGGCTTTGATTCTGTTGATTTTTGCCGTGATTCTGTTCTGGCCTTTCTTTTATAAGATTGAGGCGTCGTATTACAAAAAGGACCCGAAGGCGAAATTCCAGTTAAGTTATCTGTTTCACGCAATCCGTATTATCATCAAATACGAAGACGGGGACCCGCTCGTACAGGCAAAAGTCCTTTGGTTTACGGTCTTTGAAAAGAACATCCTGGAATTAATCAAAGGGGAGGAGGAGACGGACGAAGGCGAAGTCGCCCCGGATCTCCCTGACGATTTAAAACCGGACGATTCCGGCGCGGAAGATAAGAACAATACGCAAGGAACCGGGGACACCGGCGAAGAGGACGAGCCCGAGCCCGAAATCGACGAACTGACCGACGAAGAAATCGAAAACTACATGAAGTTTGGGAAAGCTCCGAAGATCAGGTTCCCGAAATCGGTTGATGAAATCTATAATAATGTCGAAAAATTCTTTCAAAAAATTGCGGAAAAATGGTATAATATCAAACGGAACGTCACCGATCTTCAAAAGAAGGTACGTTACTATACCAAACTTATAAAATATTACTGGCGGCTTCTTCATCATAAGAGCGTGAAACCCGCGTTTTTAGTCTTAAAGAAGATCATTATCGGCATGATTAAGCATATAAGGCCCAGGAAAGTCCGTATTTACATTCATTACGGAGCAGACAATCCGGCCGATACCGCCAAGGCGGTTGCCTATTACAGCATGATTTATCCGTATTTCCCGAAGCAGATTCGGTTTGATGCGGATTTTAACAATAAAATCATGGAAGGCGAAGGATATCTCAAAGGCAGATTCCATGTAATCGTATTCGTATTCTTCGTTTTACGTGCATTTTTAAGCAGAAATGTAAGAAAAGTCGTTGCACTGATCATCAGGGAGGTTAAAAGACATGGCAAATAATACGAATTTTAACGGCGTTGTGGATTCACTGTTAAACGGAATGGACGGATTCTTATCATCCAAGACCGTTGTCGGCGAGGCAACCCACATTGACGATACGATTATCATTCCGCTTGTGGATGTTTCATTCGGTATCGGTGCCGGCAGCGCAAACGGAGAGAAGTCCGGAGGCGGATGCGGCGGTATGGGTGCAAAACTTTCTCCGTCGGCAATTTTAGTAATCCATGAAGGACGCACGAAACTTGTCAATATCAAGAACCAGGATACTATGACGAAGATTATCGACCTGATTCCGGATCTGGTAGACCGCTTTAAGGAAAAAGGAAATCCTTCCAAGATTACGGACGACGAAGCAAGAAAGATTGCGTTGAAAAAAGAAGACGAAGAGTAAAATTCCGAAAGAGAACCGGATTAAAAAGTAAATTTTTATCTCTGCAAAAGAGTACAAAAAAAAGAACCGAAGCAATTCGGTTCTTTTCATGTTCATCATTAAAAACAATTAAGCGCGTTCCACTTTGTTAGACTTTAAACATCTGGTGCAAACGTGAAGCGTCTTGGTGGATCCGTTAACCTTGCACTTTACGGTACGGATATTGGAGTTCCAGATATGATTGGAACGTCTATGAGAGTGACTTACATTGTTTCCGAAATGTACGCCTTTTTCGCAGATATCACATTTAGCCATTTCTAACACCTCCTTAGCCCTAGGCACATAAAACTGAGCCCAAAAGGCTCGAACGTGATTATTCTAACAGATTCGCCATACTTTTGCAAGCATAAAATTAAGAAAGAAAATAACCTTTTATTTTTAACGGTTTTAGGATATAATAGATTAGAATTTTGTGTACAAAGGAGGCATTTTCGATATGAAGAATTCTGTGGATACACATATGGGCAGTATTGTAATCGACAATAACGTAATTGCCAATTTTGCGGGAAATATTGCTTTGGAATGCTACGGCGTAGTCGGAATGGCAGCCGTTAATATGAGAGACGGATTCGTCGGTCTTTTAAAGAAAGACAGCATGAGCAAAGGAATTCTGGTTTCCTGCGAAAACAACAAAATCACCATCAATTTGCACATCATTGTAGCATTCGGCTGCAGCATCATTCCTGTTGCCAACAATCTGATGAGTGAAGTGAAATACAAAGTAGAACAATTTGCCGGTCTCGATGTGGAAAGAGTAAATGTCTTCATCGAAGGCGTCAAAGTTGTGGAGGATTAATACTGATGTCAGCAAACGTTATTTCTGCCGAATTATTGGCAAAAATGTTCCTTGCAGGTGCGAAGTACCTTGAAAACAAGAAAGAATACGTAAACGAATTAAACGTATTCCCCGTACCGGACGGCGACACCGGAACGAACATGACCCTCACGATTCTTTCCGCTGCGAAAGAATTAAATGCATTAACCGAAACCAATATGGCAAGTGTCTGCAAGGCGGTTTCCGGCGGTTCCTTAAGGGGTGCAAGAGGTAACTCCGGTGTAATTTTAAGCCAGTTAATCAGAGGTTTCACGAAAATCGCATCCAATTACGATGAACTTACGATTGAAATTCTGGATGAGGCGGCGCAGAAAGCCGTAAAAACCGCATATAAAGCGGTTATGTCCCCGAAAGAGGGAACCATCCTTACCGTTGCATCCGGTATCGGCAGGAAAGCGGAAGAGCTTCATGCAGCCGGCTGTGATGATTTAGACGTTTATTTAAAATCGATTCTTGACGAAGCAGAGCGCGTACTTGCAACGACTCCCGATCTGCTTCCCGTATTAAAGGAAGCCGGCGTTGTGGATTCCGGCGGACAGGGTCTCGTGGAAATTTTACGCGGTGCATACGATGCGTTTAACGGCAAGGAAATCGATTTAACCTTCGGAACCGGATCCGGCAAGAAGAAGGAAAAAGAGGCGGTAAAAGAAGAACTGAAATATGCTTACAGTGAAGAGTTCAATCTTGTTTTGGACCGCAACTTCAACATCAAGAATGAAATGGATTTCAAGGATTATCTCGAATCCATCGGTGACTGTGTCAATGTAAATACCGAAAACGAAGTGGTTACGGTATCCTTAAATACGAACGATCCCGGCCTTCCTTTACAGAAGGGCTTAAAATACGGTGATTTGAACAAGATCCGTATTACGAATCTGAAATTAAAAGAAGAAGCACAGAGCGCATCTGCACCTGCAGAAATCGCAAAACCCAAGGGCCCGAAGAAGAAATACGGTTTTATCGCCGTTTCCGTAGGTCAGGGAATCAATGAAATTTTCACTTCCTTAGGTGTTGATTTCATCATTTCCGGCGGACAGACCATGAATCCTTCCACGGAAGATATGTTAAATGCGATCGAAAACGTCAATGCGGATACGATTTTCATTCTTCCGAACAACAAAAACATTATCATGGCAGCCAACCAGGCACGTGATTTAACAAAAGACAAACAGATTATCGTAATTCCGACCAAGACGATTCCTCAGGGAATTACCGCAGTCATCAGCTTTATGGAGGATGCGGAAGCAGCCGACAACGAATCCGGCATGAACGACGGCATCTGTGCAGTTAAGACCGGACAGGTAACCTATGCGGTACGTGATACCGTAATCGATAACCACGAAATCCATCAGGATGACTTCATGGGCATCGGCGATCACGGAATTCTTTCCGTAGGTACCGACCGTGATGTGGTAACACTTGACATGATTAAGGAACTTGCCGATGAAGATACCGAATTAATCAGCGTTTATTACGGTGAGGACGTATCCGAGAAAGAAGCCGGTCTTTTACGTGCAAGTCTGGAAGAAGCGTTCCCCACAACGGATATCGAAGTACAGTACGGCGGACAGCCCGTATATTACTACATTGTTTCCGTTGAATAATCCGGCAAATCAATATTGTATGAAATAACAAAAAGGGATGATTCCGATCATCCCTTTTCTGTAATTCGAATCCGAATCCATGCATTTAAGTGAAGTCAGTACAAAACAGATCAAGGGCATCGGCGACAAAACCGCCGCCGTATTAAAAAAACTCTCCATAGAATCCGTGGAGGACCTTCTTTGGTATGCTCCGAGATCCTATCTGAAATATCCCGAAATCACAAAAATTAATACACTCAAAGAGGGTGATATCGTTGCCGTAAAAGGTGTTGTGGATCCCAATTTCTATGAAAAAAAAGGTGGTAAAATGGTTGTTTCCACCTTCTCGGTCCATGACGATACCGGAACGCTTCGAATGGTATTTTTCAGACAAAGTTACCTGCGCAGTATCTTTTACCCCGGAAAAAACTTTGTTTTTTACGGAACGGTACGGACAAATAACGGCAAATTCGAGCTTCAGATGCCGGAATATTATAAACCGGAAGATTACGGTGCCAAATTAAAATCCTTACAGCCGGTTTACGCCCTGACAAAGGGAATTACCTCAAAAGCCATCCAGAAGTATGTGCAGGCAGTGATTGACGAAATCTTTCCGGTAAGTGATACCCTGGACCCCGATTTTATAAGGTCCAATGATTTCTTATCGCTTTCCGATGCTTATCGTTACCTTCATCTTCCGGTCGATACCGACCTTCTGCAAAAAGCAAGAAGGCGCCTTGCATTTGATGAATTTCTGCGTTTTTTAACCAAAATAGAAGAGTCCAGGGAAGAGAACACCTCCCTTTCCTCCGATTTTATCATTCGGGATTACGAATTATGCGACCGTTATGCGAAATCTCTTCCGTTTGAGCTGACAAATGCGCAGAAAAATACCTTTGAAGAAATCAAGGAAGATATTTCCTCAGGCTTTGCCATGCGCCGCCTGATCCAGGGTGATGTCGGAAGCGGCAAAACCATGGTTGCATTTCTTTCCATGGTTGCAGTCTGCAACGCAGGTTACCAGTCCGCAATGATGGCTCCGACGGAAGTTCTCGCAACCCAGCATTATGAAAAGCTTATAAAAGACAATGAGACATATCACCTGAATTTAAAGCCGGTTCTTTTAACCGGATCCGTGACCGGTGCGAAAAAACGCGAAATATTAAAAGGAATCGAAGACGGAACCTATAATGCCGTAATCGGAACACATGCGATTTTTCAGGAAAAGGTTGTTTTTCAAAACCTCGCACTTGTCATTACCGATGAGCAGCACCGTTTCGGTGTCAAACAGCGGGATGCCCTGTCCGAAAAAGGCCGGATTCCGCACGTTCTGGTTCTTTCCGCCACGCCGATTCCGAGAACGCTGTCATTAACGCTGTATGCCGATTTAAAGGTTTCCGTCATGGACGAACTGCCTGAAAAGCGGATTCCGATCAAAAGCTGCATCATCGGCCCGAATATGCGCGCCACAGCCTATAAATTCCTAGGCGAAGAGATTGCAAAAGGGCATCAGGCCTATATCATCTGCCCGATGGTGGAAGAAAACGAAGACGTCAGTCTGGAAAACGTAACCGACTATCCAAAGAAACTCGAAGCGTATTTTCACGGCGGTTTAAAATATGCCGTTTTGCACGGTCGCATGAAAGCTGCCGATAAAGAGAGAATCATGACAGCCTTTGCCCGGAAGGAATTCGACTGCCTGATTTCCACCACGGTAATTGAAGTCGGAATCGACGTTCCGAACTCCACGTTAATTATCATTGAAAACGCAGAGCGCTTCGGTCTTGCCACGCTGCATCAGTTAAGAGGCCGCGTCGGAAGAGGGGATGCGCAGTCGTTCTGCGTATTTATCGACGGCACCGGAAAAGGTGAGCAGAACGAACGTCTGAAAGTACTGAAAAACAGCACGGACGGATTCTTTATCGCCAAAGAAGATCTGCGGCTTCGCGGTCCCGGAGACCTGACCGGAATACGGCAAAGCGGCGATATGAATTTTAAAATCGGCGATATCATAAACGATTATGATGTTCTGATGCTTGCAAAAGAGTATTTTGAAAACCACGGTTAAAAGGAGTTTTGTCTAAAAATGACGAAAACCACCCGAATTCTGACAAGTGCATTCCTGATTCTTCTCATTGGGGCGTTGTATTTTATCAATGCATTCGGATCGATTGAAAATTATTACGAAGATTTGATCTATCAGCACGGACATGCGGTTCCGGGAGATATTAAAATCATCGCAATCGACAATAAAACGCTGGAGGAACTCGGCCCTTATCCGACCTGGGACAGAACGATATATGCTAATTTAATTGAAAAACTTTACGAATCGGAAAACGGCCCGCAGGTAATCGGCCTGGATATTGTTTTCTCCGGTGAATCCGACCCGGATTCCGATTTGGCACTGACGGAAGCGGTAAAGGGCAGAAACATAGTTCTTGCTTCCAAACTTGATATTTCCACCAGAAGCAATATGGATTCACATTCCTATGAATACTTTGTTTCGGAAGAAGAAACCGCATTTGATGACCTGCAGAATGCATGTAATCACGGTTTTACAAATGCCATTCTGGACGAGGACGGATATTTAAGAAGAGCCTATACTTCCGTAGAATCCGACGGAAAAACTTATGATTCTTTTGCGGTCAGCGTTTTAAAGGCTGCATCTTATGATTTGCCCGATTTAAAAACAGTGATTGAACTTTCTTACACCGGAAATCCCGGTGATTTTGAAGTAGTTTCGTTAGCAGATGTGTTAAACGGAAATGTACCGGCTTCGCATTTTAAGGATTCCATCGTACTTGTCGGAGCATATGAAGACGGGCTTATGGATTCATATACGGCTTCCGTTAATCACAAAAACCCGATGTACGGCGTGGAAATTCAGGCAAATACCATTGAGGCGATCCGAAGCGGATATATTTTAAAACCGTTTTCCGGACTGGCATTTTTATTGCTTCTTGCAACCTTTATGATTGCGTTTTCCGTACTTGTTTATCGAAACGGAATAGGAATCAGCAGCGTTATATTTACCGTTTATCTCGGCTTGTACGCATTACTTTCCTTTACGTTATTTAAACTGAATCTGATCACTCTGCCGATTCTGTATGTGCCGCTTGGGCTTGCATTACTGTATCTGGCCGCCATTATTGTGCGTTACGTGGAATCCCAGAAACAGCTTGCGGAAGAAATGAAGCAGACATTGTTCTCGATGGCGGATTCCATGGCGGAAGCGATTGAAGGCAGAACGCCGTATAACGCGAACCACACAAAGAATGTCGCAAAAAGAAGTGTTGAAATGCTTGATTATATCAACGAGCTTCACAGGCAGGGCAGAACAGAGATGCATTTTTCCGCAAACGATAAGGATCAGATGTATCTTGCTGCCATGCTTCATGATATCGGTAAAATGGATGTTCCGCTGGAGGTCATGGACAAACCGACCAAACTCGGCGTGCATGAAGAACAGTTAAAACAAAGACTTGAAATTGTAAAACTGCATATCGAAAACGATATCTTAAGCGGCCGGATTGATCGTGAAACCGGAAATAACAGTCTTGACGAAATTAATGGTTTCTTAGGCAGACTGGAACTTTATAACAGCGGAAAGCCTTTATCCGACGAGGATCTGAAGCTTATTAAATCAATCGGTAACGGCGAATACAAAAAGGGCAACGGCGATTCCATTCCGTATCTTACCGAAGAGGAGCTGGATGATTTATCCATCCGGTCCGGGACCCTGACCGATAAAGAACGCAAAATCATGCAAAGTCATGTCGGATATACGAATAAAATTCTTTCACACGTTCATTTCGGACAGAGTTTTGACAAGGTATGCGAAATGGCATCCAATCATCATGAACTGTTAAACGGAAGCGGTTATCCGAACGGACTGGAAAACGAACAGATTGATGTTATGACCAGAATTCTGACCGTTATGGATATCTATGATTCCCTGATTGCCGACGACAGGCCTTATAAAAAGCCGAAGAGCAACAAAGTGGCTTTTGAAATCATCGAAGAGGAAGCCGAGGCCGGAAAGCTTGATAAAGAGATTGTTAAGATTGCCAAAGAATTGTACCTGGAGGAAGAACAATGAAAAATCTGTTCAAAAAGAAATGGTTTAAAATCGTATTAGCCGTCGTGGCTGCTTTTATACTTTTTCAAATCATTCTTGCAATTGTATTCACGGTCATTTCAAGTAAAAAATCTTACCGGATTATCAAGCTGGAAGAGTATTCCGGCGATGTAACAATCAGCCGTAAAAACGCATTTCTTGAACTGTTCAACGGGCTTCAATTACTCTCGGGCGATGAATCCGCAACGGGAGAGGAATCCGTTATGAGCCTTTTGATAGATTCCGACAAGCATATGCTGGTTACTCCGAATACCAAATTCGAAGTGAAGGCGACCGGTTCGGAAGTAAAAGGAAAAGTTAAAATCGATATTCAGGAAGGAAAAGCATTTTTCGATATCGAAAACAAATTAAACGATAATTCTTCTTTTGACGTAATCACACCCAACGCGACCACGAGTATCCGAGGAACGGACTTTGCGGTCACCTATGACCCTGCGGATCTTGCCACGCATGTATTTGTGGACCACGGAACCGTTGAGGTATTTTACGGAAACAATCAGTCCATTCTCGTAAACGACAAGGAAGCCGTTACCATCAAGGACGGAACGGCGATGAAGACTACGGCACAGTTTTTCCAGATTAACAGATCCTATGATGTTTTCTTCCCCGATTATATGAACCGGGTAACCAATCGGACCGAGTTTTTTGATGATTATTCCAATTATTCCGGAACCGAATTAAGCAGTTCACCGTTTGAGCAGATTATAACCAAACACACCGCAGATATGGACCGGAAATTAAATGAATATGCACAACAGGGAGAAACCTATCCTTTTGAAAATGTATCCACATGGTTTCCCGATTACTTTGTCAGTGATGTCGGTAACGGTCCGGAAAGATTCCGCGTCGAGAAAGCTGTTTATATCGGTATGATCACGCTGGATCCGGCATACGCAACCGAACCGATGTATTTTAATTCCATGACGGAAGACGGCAGATATTTAATCGGTCTTTCCGTAAGAATTTATGTAATATCCGAAGGCCCGGCAGGTGCGGAAGAATTGGAAGCCACACCGGTTGAAGGAATGGGCGGGGAAGATTTGAATAACAGTCCTTATGCAAGTCTTGCTGCCGGAGATTTGGTCGAATTCGGTGATTACGAACAGGACGGTAATGAAGACAACGGCAAAGAGCCCATTGAATGGCAGGTTCTTACGAATGAAGACGGAAGATTGTATCTGATCAGCAAATATGTCCTGGACTGCAAGCCGTATCATAATAAGACAGAGAATGTAACATGGGAAACATGCTCGTTGCGGGCGTGGCTGAACGATGAATTTCTGAATGCGGCATTTTCCGCAGAAGAAATGACCCAAATTCCGTCTGTAACTTTGGAATGTGACGATAATCCAAACTACGGAACGGACGGTGGAAACGATACAACGGATAAGGTATTTGTTCCCAGTTTAAGTGAAATCAAACAGTATATTTACGATTGGGGAAATGAAAACGGCGGAGCAAGTTATGATTTATTCATCAAACCAACTCAATACGCTTTAAACAACGGATGTAAATATCTTACAACCATTGACAGAGCCTGGTATAATTCCGAGTTTAAGAAATACGGTTATCCGGAAAGTGTAATCGGAGAGAGGAGTTCCTGCTGGTGACTAAGAACGCCTTCTTATAATCAGATGTATGTCAGCGTTGTCTCGATAGCAGGACAGGTCGGTTATGCCTCTTCTCCTGCCGATACGGATCATGCAACACCTGCAGGTACGCAGCAAAAAGTTGTCTGCGGCGTGCGTCCTGCAATTTATCTCGCGTATTAAATATACCGTGCCTTTTTGGCACAAATAACACAATATAAAGGGCATTTTTGCTTTGCAAACACAAACACTTGTGATATACTAAACTAGTGTTTGTGTTTTTTTATGCCTTAAACCGGCAAAGATATAAATGGAGTCACTAAAATGGCAAAGAAAACAAATGAAGCAGAACAATATAATTCCTCGTCGATTACCGTCTTAGAAGGTCTGGAGCCTGTCAGAGAGCGTCCCGGAATGTACATCGGATCGCTTTCCACAAAGGGTTTGAACCACCTGATTTATGAAATCATGGACAACTCCGTGGACGAGCATATGGCAGGATACTGCACCAAAATCTCCGTAATCCTCGATAAGGACGGTTCCGCAACCGTTACGGACAACGGCCGCGGTATTCCCGTGGATATGCACGAAAAAGGCGTTTCCGCAGAGCGTATCGTATTAACGACCCTTCACGCCGGCGGTAAATTCGACAATACGATTTATAAAAATTCCGGTGGTCTGCACGGTGTCGGATCCTCCGTCGTCAATGCACTTTCAAAGTATATGAAAGTGCAGGTTAAACGTGACGGATGCATCTACGAAGATACCTATGAATGCGGCAAACCGACCACGGAACTGATTGACGGCCTTTTGCCGGTGGTCGGAAAAACCAATAAAACCGGTACATCGATTACGTTCATTCCGGATGATACGATTTTCGAAAAGACATATTTTAAATCCGAAGACATTAAGCTTCGTCTGCACGAAACGGCTTATTTGAATCCCGAGCTTACGATTCATTTCGAGGACAGACGTCTCGAAAGCCCCGAAATCATTGATTTTCATGAGCCGGACGGACTGGTCGGATTCGTAAAGGACATCAACAAAGGCCGCGATACTCTGCATGAAGTTGTGTATTTTAAGGGCAGTTGCGATGATATCATCGTGGAGTGCGCATTCCAGTATATCAATGAATTCCACGAGGACGTGTGGGGATTCTGCAACAATATTTACAATGCCGAGGGCGGTACGCACATTACAGGTTTTAAAACCACGTTCACCAGCATTATCAATAACTATGCAAAAGAGCTGAAAATCTTAAAAGACAAAGATGCAAACTTTACCGGTCCGGAAGTTCGTACCGGTATGGTGGCGGTCATTTCCATCAAGCATCCGACTCCGCGATTCGAAGGTCAGACCAAAACCAAGCTCGACAACCCTGACGCCGCAAAGGCCGTATCCAAAGTAACCGGTGACGAACTGGTGCTTTATTTCGACCGTAATTTAGAAGATTTAAAGGCTGTCATTTCCTGTGCCGAGAAGGCAGCAAAGATTCGTAAAGCGGAAGAGAAGGCCAAGACAAATATGCTGACCAAGCAGAAGTTTTCCTTTGATTCCAACGGAAAGCTTGCAAACTGCGAATCCAAAGATGCCGAGAAATGTGAGATTTTCATTGTCGAAGGTGATTCCGCGGGAGGCAGCGCAAAAACCGCAAGAGACCGCAAATATCAGGCAATTCTGCCGATTCGCGGTAAGATTTTAAACGTGGAAAAAGCATCCATCGACAAAGTCCTTGCCAATGCGGAAATCAAAACGATGATCAATGCGTTCGGCTGCGGTTTCAGCGAAGGTTACGGCAACGATTTTGACATTGCGAAGCTTCGATACAATAAAATCATTATCATGGCCGATGCCGATGTCGACGGAGCGCATATCTGTACATTGCTTTTAACATTGTTCTACCGTTTCATGCCGGAACTGATCCAGGAAGGTCACGTGTATATCGCGATGCCGCCTCTTTACAAGGCCATTCCGAACAAGGGAGAAGAAGAGTACCTCTATGACGATTATGCCCTTGCACAGTATCGTAAAAAGCACAAAGGGCCCTTCACCCTGCAGCGATACAAAGGTTTAGGAGAAATGGATCCGGAACAGCTTTGGGAAACCACCCTTTGCCCCGACAAGCGGAACTTAAAACTGGTGGAAATCGAAGATGCTTCGCAGGCAAGCCATATCACCGAACTCCTTATGGGAACCGAGGTTCCTCCCCGTAAGGAATTCATTCATTCCCATGCACAGGATGCGTTATTAGATATCTAAAATACCGAACCGATTTTGGAGAATTATCATGCCCGAAAACATTATTAAAACAGAATACTCCGAGGTAATGCAGAAGTCTTACATCGACTATGCCATGAGCGTTATCATCGCCCGTGCGCTGCCGGATGTCAGGGACGGATTAAAGCCGGTTCAGAGACGAACACTCTATGATATGCATGAGCTCGGAATTTCCTATAACAAACCTTACCGTAAATCCGCGCGTATCGTCGGCGATACCATGGGTAAATACCATCCGCACGGCGATTCTTCCATCTACGACGCGCTTGTTGTAATGGCGCAGGATTTCAAAAAGGGCATGGCGCTCGTGGACGGTCACGGAAACTTCGGAAATATCGAAGGAGATACCGCCGCAGCCATGCGTTATACCGAGGCCCGTCTTCAGAAAGTAACGCAGGATGCGATTTTAGCCGATCTTGACAAAGACGTGATTGATTTTGTTCCGAACTTTGACGAAACCGAGAAAGAGCCGAGTGTCCTTCCGTGCCGCATTCCGAACCTTTTAATTAACGGCTCCGAAGGCATTGCGGTCGGTATGGTAACCTCGATTCCGCCTCACAATATCTCTGAAGTCATCGATGCAACCAAAGCCTATATCGAGAATCCCGAAATCACGACAAAGCAGCTGATGCGCTATGTAAAAGGCCCCGATTTTCCGACCGGAGGTATTGTCATCAATAAGGATGAACTTCTTGAAATTTACGAGACCGGTACGGGTAAAATCAAAGTCCGCGGCAAAGTCGACATCGAAAAGGGCAAAAACGGCCACATAAACGTTGTTATTTCCGAGATTCCCTATCCGATGATCGGTGCCAACATTTCAAAGTTTTTATCCGACATTGCAGAGCTTTATGAAAGCAAGAAGTGCACGGATATTGTCGATATTTCCAACCAGTCCTCGAAGGAAGGCATCCGTATCGTCATTGAGTTAAAGAAAGATACCGATACGGACAACTTCGTCAACATGCTGTATAAGAAAACCCGTCTGGAAGATACCTTCGGTGTCAACATGCTTGCCATCGCGGACGGAAGGCCCGAAACCCTCGGTTTAAAGGATATTTTAAAGCACTGTGCCGCATTTTATTATGAGGTGAACCGCCGCAAATACACGAATCTTCTGGAAAAAGAGCAGGAGCGTAAGGAAATTCAGGAAGGCCTGATCCGTGCCTGCAACGTCATCGACTTAATCATCGAAATTCTGCGCGGATCCAAAGACCGTGCCATGGCAAAAAGATGTCTGGTGGAAGGAATTACGGACGGCATCCGTTTTAAATCCAAGGAATCCGAAATCATGGCGGCAATGCTTCGTTTCACCGAAAAACAGGCCAATGCGATTCTGGAAATGCGTTTGTATAAATTAATCGGTCTTGAATTGGATGCGTTAATCAAAGATCACGAGGAAACCATGGCGAATATTTTCCGCTATGAAGACATCCTCGAACGTCACGACTCCATGACGCAGGTGATTTTAAACGATTTGGAGCAGTTTAAGAGCGAATTCGGACGCAAACGCCGTACCGTCATTGAGAACGGTCAGGAAGCCGTTTACGAGGAGAAGAAGGCCGAAGAAATCGACGTTACCGTTTTAATGGACCGTTTCGGATACATCAAGTGCGTGGACGATGCGACCTATGCAAGAAACAAAGAGAGTCTCGACGAGGAGAACAAATTCATCGTTTCCTGCAAGAGTTCCGGCAAAGTCTGTCTCTTTACGGATACCGGAGTGCTGCATACCGTCAAGGTTTCCGACATTCCGTTCGGAAAGGCGAAAGACAAAGGAACGCCGGTTGACAACGTTTCAACCTATTCATCCAGGACGGAGCGGATTTTAAACCTCTTCCCGCAATCCGATTTGAACCTCTACCGCATGTCGTTTGTTACGAAACAGGCTATGTGTAAAATCGTCGACGGCGGAGAATTCGATGTCAGCCGCCGTGAGGTTGCCGCAACCAAATTAAATGACGGTGACGAACTTGTAAGCGTGGAAGTACTCAGGGATACGGTACGAATGGTTCTTGTCACGAACGAAGGCTTCTACATCCGCTTCCCGATGGAAGAAATACCGATGCAGAAGAAGGCCGCAGCGGGCGTGAAATGTATGAAATTGTCGGATAACGACTACATTGCAGGCGTCTTCGGCGAAACCGCGGAAGGCAGCAAAACGTTTGAATTTAAAGATAAAACCATTGAATTTGCCCGCATCAAGGAATCCAAACGAGGCGGCAAAGGAACGAAATTAAGACTATGAGAGTCATTGCAGGAAGCGCGAGGAGCATCCCGTTAATTGCTCCGAAAGGCGATAAAACCAGACCCACCGTTGACAAACATAAAGAGACATTGTTTAATTGTTTAACAAACAGACTTTATGACTGTGTTTTTGTGGATTTATTCGCAGGAAGCGGTGCCATCGGCATCGAGGCGTTAAGCCGCGGTGCAAAGAAGGCGTATTTTGTCGAGAACAACAAAGAAGCTTTGTCCTGCATCCGCACAAATCTCGCCAAAACAAAGTTACAAGAGTGCGCCACGCTTCTTTCCTGTGACGTTTTAAAGGCGTTAAAGGCCGATATCAGGGAAAAAGCCGACATTATTTTCATGGATCCGCCGTTTGCGCTGCACGCAAAGGATGACGTTTTAAAGCTGATTAAGGAATATGATCTGCTAGGAGAAGACGGAATCGTCGTTGTGGAGTGCGAGTCGGCCGAAGATTTTACAAAAATAGGTGAAAGCGGCTTTGTTATTGTAAAAGAGAAGAACTACAAAACCTGTCGCCATGTGTTCCTAAGAAGGGAGGAAGAATGAGTACAGCGATTTATCCGGGCAGTTTTGATCCCGTGACATACGGACATATCGATATCATCACGCGGGCAAGCGGAATGTTTGACCATATTATCGTCAGCGTGCTGAATAATCCTTCAAAATCTCCCTTGTTTACTGTAGAAGAACGTGTTACAATGCTAAAGGAGTGTACTGCGCACTTAAAGAATGTTGAAATTGATTCTTTTTCAGGGCTTTTGGTCGATTATGCCAGGGAAAAGAATTGTCATATTGCCATCAGAGGCCTTCGGGCTATGACGGACTTTGATTATGAATTACATTTCGCGCAGACCAATTTTACGATTTCAAAAGGCGATTTGGAAACCGTCTTTCTGACAACCGATCTGGCGTATTCCTTCCTTTCGTCCACGACGGTCAGAGAGATTGCAAGTTTCCACGGCGACGTTTCGGAGCTGGTTCCGAAATACGTATGCAAATGCCTGTATAAGAAATTCGGTTATGAGAACTGATGAAATTTAAGATAGATTATAGTTTGAATCAGTCAGTAAAAGGAGAAACGAAAAATGCAGAGCAAAATCGAACAAACCATCAAGGACATTGAGGATTATATTGATGGATGCAAAGGGAATGTATTTAACCCGAACAAAATCACCATCGACAAGCAGGAGATGGATGAATTAATCGAGGAGTTAAAGGTTAACACCCCGGAAGAGATTAAAGCACTTCGTAAAATTGTTTCCAACAAAGACGCGATTATTAACGACGCAAAGAAAAAAGCACAGGCATTGATTGATGATGCAGCTGCAAGAACCAATCAGATGGTTTCCGAAAGCGAAATTATGCAGCAGGCATATGCACAGTCCGAAGAAGTCATTCGTGCTGCAAGCGAGCAGGCTCAGGCAATTCTTGACAATGCTACCGCTGAAGCAAACGCAATCAAGGAAGGCGCAATCGCCTATACCGATGATATGATGGCAAACGTTGAGAACATCCTCGCTCAGGCAATGGATTCCAATGCAAAGAAATACGAGGAACAGCAGAAAGCACTGGAGCAGTATTACAACGTACTGAAATCCAACCGTGCTGAGCTTTATCCCGAAAAAGGTTCCGCTCCCGAAACCGTATCCGATTCCACCATGGTAGTTCCTTCTTCCACCGGTGAACTGAATCTGGATATGATCTAATGCAATAAACTTTGTCAGATTGTAAAATATAACCGGTTTCGAAAGAAACCGGTTTTTTACTGAGATTATGAAAAACCGTCAGAAAAAAACTGCATACAGAATCATCGGCATATTTCTGATTATGATGTCTTTATTCCCGATTGTCTGTTTTCTTCCGCTCAAAACCGAGGCGGCGCGCAAATACGTGATTGCGATTGATCCCGGCCACGGCGGAAAAAGCGAAGGAGCGGTCTTCTTCGGAATCAAGGAAAAAGACATCGATTTTACCGTATCACAGGCACTGGCCGAAAAACTCTCCGAATTTGAAAATGTGGAAGTTGTTTTAACCAGAAACGGCGATGTCGATCAGACCTACGAAGAACGCGTCAAAGCGGCTGTTGATAAGAAAGCGGATTTTTTGATCAGCGTTCATTTTAACGGCACGGAGAATCATAAATCTACCGGAAGCGAAATCTATGTTTCCAAGGATGCCAACCTGTACAGACAGGTTATGCCCTGTGCGGAAGCGATTAAAGAATCGCTTGAGGAACTCGGAGTTCATTCAAACGGCGTTTTTACCAGAATCGGTGAAGAAGGTCAGGATTACTACGGAATCATCCGTCACAGTACTCTGTATAAAATGCCCTCCATGATTGTGGAACACTGCTGCATGGACCGTGAGGAATACAGATATCTGTTCTCGGATGAGGAATCCTTAAAATTAATCGGAGAGCGCGACGCCATTGCGATTGCCCGCGCCTTAAAGTTAAAATCGGAAGAATATGATTTTACAAAAGAGCCCGATGTAAAATACGAGGCCCCTTCCGTTTTGGAACACGATTTTTCCACGCCCGACAGTGCCGAAATCAGTCTGGAAAGTTTTGTTCAGACATCAAATACTACCTGCGTCGCAACCATTTGCGTACGTGCAAACGATCCGAAAGGAACGCTTGCCGGTTATAAAGTTTCCGAAGACTGCGGCAAAACCTATACGAAAGAGTATCCCTTTGAATACGGCGGAGTGGGGCGTTTTAATGTGATTCTGGACACATCGAATCCGAAAACGATTTCCGCTTTGGTTTTCAACGAAGAAAAGCGCTGTATCACCAGCAATTTCCTCGATCCGTTACTTGAAATCGAACTGGATCCCGACTATTTCCATAATTTCCAGAAGGATTTCGAAGATTCTTCCGCACCTGACGGAGAAAACGAAACCGGACCGGTCAACGTATTCGACCACGATCCCGAATTCGATGCCTTAAAATCCATCGTTATCGTGTTCGGCGCCCTGATGGGATGCGTGCTTTGTGTTCTTTTGTATCTGATGTCGAAGAAGGAAAACGCGGGGAATCAGGATGAGACTTGATAAATATCTGGCCCACGCAGGAATCGGCACGAGAAGCGAAGTGAAGGGCATTTTAAAAAAAGGATCCGTCACCGTAAACGGCAGTATTGTCAAAGATCCTGCGTTTGATGTAAAAGAAAACACGGACGAAGTCATCTGCTTTGGGAAAAGTCTTTTTGTTGGCGGCAAAATCTATTATGCACTGAATAAGCCCGCAGGATACGTCTGCAGTACGGTGGATGAAGATGGAGAATCCGTATATAACCTCCTTCCCGAAGATATCCGAAAGAAAGTTTCTTCGGTAGGAAGACTGGATAAAGACACCACGGGACTTTTGATTTTTACAGACGACGGGGAGTGGGCGCACAAAATGCTTGCCCCGAAATCGCATGTCGAGAAAACCTATGAGGTTGTCTGCGAAAAGCCGATTACGGATGACGATATCCGGAAACTTGAAGAAGGCATTTCGCTCGGAAACGGAGAAACGGCACTTCCGGCCGTCGTAAAACGCACCGGAAACACAAGCGAAAAATCTGAAGGGGCGAAATCCGTTGCATCGGAATCCGACGACGGAGAATCCGAAAACTCCATATTGCTTACCATCCGTGAGGGAAAATATCACCAGATCAAAAGAATGCTTCGTTCCACGGCCAACAAAGTCGTATCGTTACGAAGAATTTCTTTCGGCAGTATAACACTTGAAAACCTTCATTTAGAAGAAGGAGAAGGCAGGGAAATCGATGTTGTTTAGTAAGAAAAAAGGAACTTATCCGTATTTAAGGAAAGCGCCGGTCTATCAGGGGCTTCTGACTTTGGTTTTACTGATTCTTCCGGTCGGACTGTTCTTCATCGGATATTCGATTACAAAAGATTTTAAGAATCTGTTTACGGTAATCGCCGTGGTAGGCATGCTTCCCGCGGCAAAATCCATTGTTTCTTTTATTGTTTTCCTGCGCGCCGAGAAGTATTCGATTCCTTCGAAACTGCACGATGAAATTGCAGGATACGAAGGAAAGGGCGCCTATATCGGCTACGATTATTATCTGACCAGCTACTCGGTCAATTATCCGCTTTGTACCGCCGCAGTCGGAAAGCGTTGTCTGATAGCACTTTGTACCGAGGCAAAAACCAAAACCGTCGACTGCGAAAACCACATCAAAGAATACTTAACCAAAAACGACATCAAAGACATCACCGTCAAAGTATTCGACAAAGAAGAGCGTTTTCTGGACCGCTTAAAGGAACTTGCGGCATCCTGTGACGAACTGTCCGAGGATGAAGCACGCGCATTCGCGCTTCTTTCGTCGCTCTCGATTTAAAAGCAATTCCGTAAAGACTATGAAAGAATGGATCGTAGATCAAAAACAGGCAGGCGGGCGGATTGATAAGTTCTTAAAGGCCCGCTTAAAAGAAGCTCCGGACTCCTTTTTTTATAAAATGGCCCGTAAGAAAAATCTCACCTTAAACGGACAGAAGTGCAAAGGAAACGAGATTTTAAAAGAAGGAGACGAAATCAGGCTTTATGTATCCGATGCTACCATCGCCTTATTTGAAGGCAGTGCCGGGAAGGATACAGATGAATATTTCTCCGCATACAAAAACCTTGCGGGAGTCCGTGTTTTGAAGGAAACCGATGATCTTGTCTTTTTATACAAGCCGTCCGGAATCCTTTCGCAGAAAGCGAAGGAAAGCGACGAAAGCCTGAACGAATGGCTTGTCGGCTATCTGCTTCAGAATTGTAAAATAACAAAAGAAGAGTTAAAAACCTTTGTACCGTCCGTATTAAACCGCCTTGACCGGAATACTTCCGGCATCGTAATCGGCGGAAAAACGCTTCGCGGAAGCCGTTTCGGATCAAAGCTTTTAAAAGACGGAATCGTCCGGAAATTTTATTACTGCATTACCGATGCGGATGATTTCGGCAAAATCAAGACAAGCCAAAGAACGGACGAAACCGGGCGAATATTGCTTTGCGGATATTTATTGAAAGACGAGACTCTTAATAAGGTAAAAATCTACAGAACAGAGGATGCAGTTCCGGAATCAAAGAGTAAAGAAGCCAAAGCGGTTTCTATTTCCGTAAAAGAGTTATCACGAAAAGAAAAATACAGCCTTTTGGAAGTCGAACTTCATTCCGGAAAAAGCCATCAGATCCGCGCCCTGCTTTCCGAATACAAAGCTCCGATATCGGGAGATCTCAAATACGGAAAAGAAGGCTTAAATAACGATAGAAGAATGCCGTCCGACAGCCCGGATTCTTTCGGGCAGCTTTTATGTGCATCGCGCGTCGAAATTCCGAAAGAAGCCGCATTTAGCGAGCCCTGGATGGAGGAATACAAAGGAATATCGATAGAATATATCCCGGATTTTGCCAAAGATTATATTTCTTGACAAAGAGATAACCCTCCGATATAATTTACTACGTTACCATATTAGCATGCTATCACTTTAATTCGTTAAAGTAAAACGACAGGATATGATTTTACAACAAAAACAACAGGAGACACCATGATTTCATTATTACACACACCGGACGGAGTCAGGGATTTATACGGAGAAGAATTAAACCAGAAAATCTCCATATCCTCATTGATTCTGAACACCATTTCCCGATACGGATATGAGCGGATCGACACGCCGGCTTTCGAGTATTTTGACGTATTTTCCAAGGACATCGGAACGATTCCTTCCAAGGATTTATATAAATTCTTTGACAAGGAAGGCAATACGCTGGTTTTAAGACCGGATTTTACCCCGAGTGTGGCAAGATGTGCGGCCAAGTATTTTTCGGACAGCGACCTTCCCCTGCGTTTCAGCTATACCGGCAATACGTTCATCAACACAAATGAACTGCAGGGCAAATTAAAAGAAACCACACAAATCGGCTTCGAATTAATCAACGACTCGTCCATTTATGCGGATGCCGAAGCCTTAAGCATCGTCATTGAAAGTCTCTTAAAAGTCGGAATCACCGAATTTCAGGTAAGCATCGGCGAAAGCAATTATTTTAAAGGGCTCTGTGAGGAAGCAAATCTTGATGAAGAAACGGAAATGACGCTGCGGGATTTTATCACCTCCAAGAATTACTATGCGGCAAGGGAATTTTTGAAAAAATCCAATATCGACGCGGCTTTCTTAGACCGCCTCGAAGCGATTTCCAAGGTCTTTTTACCGGAAGAGGAAATGATCAACCTTGCAAAAGACGCAACGAATGAGCGATCCAAAAATGCAATCGAGCGCTTAATCGCCATCAAAAATCTTCTTGCGAAAAAGGGATACGACCGTTACATTTCCTTCGATTTAACGATGCTTTCGAAATATCATTATTATACCGGAATCATTTTCACCGCATATACCTACGGCATCGGAAATGCCATCGCAAAAGGCGGAAGATATGATAACCTGATTGAAAAATTCGGCAAGCAGGCACCTTCCGTAGGCTGTGTATTCATGATCGATGAAATCCAGACAGCCGTCAGAAGACAGGGCATTGAAATCAGGGATTCCAAAACCGAAAAAACCGTCATTATTTATACGGCAGAGAATTACGAAAAAGCGGTCGAAGAAGCAGACGCGCGAAGAAACAAAGGAGAAAATGCGGAACTGGTTTTTGCCCACGAAGAGAATCTTGACGCATTTTCGGGAAAAGAAAAAGAACTCGGCAATCTTGTGATTGTCTTAAAATAAGGAGCAGTTATGGACGCAAATACCGAGAATCAAAAATATTTAGTTTTTGCCCTCTGCAAGGGCCGTCTTGCTTTCAAAACACTGGAATTGCTGGAAAGCATCGGAATCACCTGCGAGGAAATGAAAGATAAGGATACCAGAAAACTCGTTTTCGTAAACGAAGAACATAAACTGAAATTCTTCCTGGCAAAAGGACCCGATGTCCCGACCTATGTGGAAGCCGGCGCGGCCGATATCGGCGTGGTCGGAAGCGACATCATTTTGGAAGAAAACAGAAGAGTATACGAAGTTTTGGATTTGGGATACGGCAAATGCAGAATGTGCGTCTGTGGACCGAAGAGCGCCGAAGAGCTTTTAAAGCACCGTGAACGGATCCGCGTGGCTACCAAATATCCCGCCATTGCAAAGGATTATTTCTTTAATCAGAAAAATCAGACCGTTGACATCATCAAATTAAACGGTTCCGTCGAACTCGGTCCCATCGTAGGATTGTCCGACGTCATCGTTGATATCGTGGAAACCGGCGGAACGCTTCGCGAGAACGGACTCGACGTTTTGGAAGAAATCTGCCCCTTATCCGCAAGAGTCATCGTAAATCAGGTCAGCATGAAGATGCAAAATGAAAGAATTTACGATATAATAAAAAAGCTACAGGAGAGCTTGGCGAATGAATAAACTGATTTTAAACGAAGAAAACGAAAAAGATGTATTGGACGAATTGCTGAAAAGAAGTCCGAATCACTACGGACAGTTCGAGCAGATCGTTTCCAACATCGTAAATGACGTAAAAGACCGTAAAGATGCTGCCATTTTTGAATATACCTTAAAATTCGACAAATTCGAATTAAACAAAAGCAACATCCGCGTAACGAAAGAAGAAATCGAGGAAGCTTACGCATCCCTTGATCCGGAGTACATCAAAGTAATGGAAGAGGCCTTTGAAAACATCAAAGCTTTCCACGAAATGCAGGTACGCAATTCTTTCTTTAAAACGTACCCGTCCGGAAGTATTTTGGGACAGCGCATTACACCGATTGAAACCGTCGGCGTATATGTTCCCGGAGGTAAGGCGGCTTATCCTTCCTCCACCTTAATGAACATTGTTCCCGCGCTTGTTGCCGGCTGCCCGCGCATAATTATGTGCACGCCTCCGAATGCGGAAGGAAAAGTAAATGCAGGTACTCTGGCTGCCGCAAAGATTACAGGTGTCAGTGAAATCTACAAAGTCGGCGGAGCCCAGGCCGTTGCCGCCATGGCTTTCGGTACCGAATCCGTTCCCAAAACGGATAAAATCGTCGGCCCGGGAAATATCTTTGTAGCGCTCGCAAAAAAGAACGTATACGGATATGTTTCCATCGATTCCGTCGCAGGTCCTTCCGAAATCTGCGTTCTGGCCGATAAAAGCGCCAACCCGAAATTCATTGCGGTTGACTTAATGAGCCAGGCGGAACATGATGAAATGGCTTCGGCGATTTTAGTCACCGACAGTGAAGAGCTGGCCAACGAAGTCATTGTCGAAGTGGAGATGCGTCTTCCTTTCGCCAAGAGAAAAGAGATTCTGGAAAAATCCATGAATAAATACGGTTTTGTCTTAATTGCAAAGAACATGGACGAGGCCGTACGCGTGGTAAACAACATCGCATCCGAACATTTGGAGATTTTAACCGTCAATCCGTACGAAACCATGACGAAGGTTAAAAACGCAGGTGCGATTTTCCTCGGAGAATATTCTTCCGAGCCTCTCGGAGACTATTTCGCGGGCCCGAACCACGTACTTCCGACCAACGGAACGGCCAAATTCTTCTCGCCGCTTTCGGTCGATGATTTTATCAAGAAATCATCGGTAATCAACTTCTCCTATGAAGGATTGAAGGCCGTAGCGGAAAAAATCGAACGTTTCGCCGAAGAAGAGGGACTTGAAGCACATGCCAATTCCATCCGCGAACGATTCAAATAAAGTAAGAACCGTAAAGAGGGGTGTCAAATGAAAAACGACAGAAAAACGTCAAATAAAGCCGCAGCCGCAAAACCTGCGGAAAACAATGCCGCAAAGCCTGTGGAAAATAAGGAATCCGGGCCCATGGAAAAAGCGGCAGAAAAAACGGAGGCAAAAACCGAAGTGAAGAACGAAATCATTCTGGCGCGTAAAACAAAAGAGACCGACATTCAGTTAGGCCTTCGCATCAAAGGTGACGGCAAAGCCGACATCAATTCCGGTATCGGATTCTTCGATCACATGCTCGAAGGCTTCGCAAAGCACGGCAATTTTGATTTAAAAATCATTTGCAAAGGCGATTTAAATGTCGATTCGCATCACACGGTGGAAGATATCGGTATCGTTCTCGGGCAGGCGATCAAACAGGGTGCTGCCGACAAGGCCGGAATAAACCGTTATTCGACCTTCATTCAGCCCATGGACGATGCTCTGGTTTTGGTCAGCGTGGACCTTTGCGGACGCACCTATTTAGGATTCGATTATGTTTTCCCCGTTGAAAGAGTCGGATACCTCGAAACCGAAACCGTAAAGGAATTTTTCCGTGCCGTAGCCGACAATGCGGGTATGAATATCCACGTCAAAGTATTAAGCGGTGAGAATACGCATCACATCATCGAAGCGATGTTTAAAGCATTCGCAAACGCATTAAGCGATGCGCTTTCCGACAGCGGACGCAGCGGAATCAAGTCTACCAAGGGAGTTTTATAAAATGAAAAAATCTTTAATCATTCAGTTATTCATAGAAAACGGAAAGGTATACCGTGACGAGGCATATACGGACAATATCGACGAGATTTTAACCGAGATTGTCAGATTTTACGGTGATATCAACGCGGATGCCTATTTCGTATCGATCAAAGCCGAAGGAGATGCCGGTAAAGATGCTTCCATCAAGGCTTTGAAGGAAATCACCAAAGAAAGCGAGATTCCGGTTTACGCATCCTTCCCGATTGAAAGAGAGGAAGATGTCAAGAAGCTGATTTATGCCGATGCCAAGAAGGTCGTTTTAAACTTAAGCAAGCAGTCAAACTGGGACATGCTGGAAGATGTTTCCAAGCGTTTCGGCAAAGACCGTATCTGTGTGACGTTTGACGATTATTCCAATCTCGGTGTTTATCGTAAAATGGCCGAAACCTACGCATCCGGCTGCTTCGTAATCGGCGGTTATAAGCCTGAAGACGTAAGTGCGCAGATATCTTTGCCGCTTTATATCGGCCTTCCGAATGTTTCTTTGGAGAAGCTTTTGGATGTTACCGCTACGGAAAATGTCGCAGGTGTATTCGGTAAAGTGGTAAACGAAAATGCCAAAGACATCAATTCCATCAAGGGACTTTTAACCGAACGCGGCGTGGAAGTAAGCGCTTTTTCGGCAGCCATTCCCTGGGAGAAGCTTCGTAAAAACAAAGACGGTCTGATTCCCGTCATTGCACAGGATTATAAGACCGGTGCGGTTTTAATGCTTGCATACATGAATGAGGAAGCATATCTTACCACTTTGAAAACCGGTAAAATGAACTATTACTCCAGATCCCGCAACGCACAGTGGGAAAAGGGAGAAGAGAGCGGACATTTCCAGTATGTAAAATCGCTTTACGCAGACTGTGATTACGATACGTTGCTTGCAAAAGTATCCCAGATCGGCGTAGCCTGCCATACCGGCAATCCGACCTGCTTCTTTAACGAAATCGCATCCAAGAAATACGCCGAGAAGAACCCCCTTAAGGTGTTTGAACAGGTTTATTCCGTAATCGAGGACAGAAAGGCCAATCCGAAAGAGGGCAGCTATACCAATTACCTGTTTGATAAGGGAATTGACAAGATTTTAAAGAAAGTCGGAGAGGAAGCAACCGAAATCGTTATTGCTTCGAAGAACCCCGATGCAGGCGAAATCAAATACGAAATTTCCGATTTCCTTTATCACTGCATGGTTCTGATGGTTGAAAAGGGTATTACATGGACAGACATCTGCAACGAACTTGCAGCAAGAGAATAATAATGGGAGAGAACGTGGAAGAGAGCAAACCTGAGACACATGCGCAAATTAGCTTTATCCGATGAGATTTTACTGCAAATCGACAAGCCGGCTAGATACATCGGCGAAGAAAAAAACAGTATTATGAAAAACGCAGCAGAGGTTGCTGTTCGTTTTGTAATGTGCTTTCCCGATCTCTACGAAATCGGCATGAGCCACCTCGGAATACAGATTCTCTACGGTATGTTCAATTCTTACGAAGATACCTGGTGTGAACGCGTCTATTCGCCGGGCTCCGACTTAGACGACATTTTAAGGAAGCGGAACATCCCTTTATTTGCGCTTGAAAGTCAGGATCCCGTGAAAGATTTCGATTTCCTCGGAATCACGCTTCAGTACGAAATGTGTTACACCAACATTCTGCAGATTCTGGATTTATCACATATTCCCTTCCATGCAGATAAAAGAACCTGGGACGACCCGATTGTCATCGGCGGCGGTCCCTGTGCATACAATCCCGAACCGATTGCCGAATTCTTTGATTTATTCTATATCGGGGAAGGCGAAACCAGCTACAGACAGTTACTTGACGTCTATAAAACCGACAGAGCAAACCAGGTAACAAGGGAAGAATTCCTGCGTCACGCTTCGACCGTGCCCGGAATCTACGTTCCGTCCCTTTACCGGACCGAATACAAAGAAGACGGCACCATAGCCTCATTTACGCCACTTTTTCAGGACGTCCCGAAAACCGTCCGCAAGGAAGTGGTCGGAAATCTGTCCGAATCTTTTTATCCGACAAAACCGGTGCTGCCTTTTATCAAGGCAACCCAGGACAGACTGGTTCTTGAAATTATGCGCGGCTGCATCCGTGGCTGCCGGTTCTGTCAGGCCGGACAGCTTTACCGGCCGATCAGAGAGCGCAATATCGAGGTTTTAAAGCAGTATGCAAGGGAATTAATTAAAAATACCGGTCACGAGGAAATCTGCTTAAGCTCATTAAGCTCAAGCGATTATTCGCATCTTGAGGAACTGCTTTTATTCTTAATCGATGAATGCGATGCAAATAAAATCAACATTTCCCTGCCTTCCCTTCGAATCGACCAGTTCTCGCTCGATGTTATGAATAAAGTACAGGATGTTAAGAAAACATCCCTTACCTTTGCGCCCGAGGCCGGTTCACAGCGATTAAGAAACGTAATTAACAAAGGACTGACCGAAGAGGATATTTTAGGCGGTTCCAAAATGGCCTTCGAAGGCGGATGGAACAAGGTAAAACTTTATTTTATGCTCGGTCTGCCGACCGAAACGGAGGAAGATATCAAAGGAATCGGAAAGCTTTGCAACGAAATTGCCAAAGTATATTTCGATACCGTGCCGAAAGAAAAGCGTAACGGCCAGAAAATCCAGATTACGGCCAGCACGTCGTTCTTTATTCCGAAGCCTTTTACGGCTTTCCAGTGGGCCAGCATGAATACGCAGGAAGAATTCCGCGAAAAAGCCTTTCAGACGCGATGCGGAATTATTGAGCAGTTAAATCAGCGCAGCATAAAATACAACTGGCACGATACCGACGTATCGGTCTTAGAGGGTATTTTTGCCAGAGGAGACCGTAAAATCGCCAACGTCATTGAAAAAGCCTATGAAAAAGGATGTATGTTCGATGCCTGGAACGAAACCTTTCACTATGACAAATGGCTGGAATCCTTCGACGAATGCGGATTATCGATTGATTTTTATACAACCAGGGAAAGAAATGACGATGAAATCTTCCCGTGGGATTTCATCGATATCGGCGTCACAAAGGCCTTCCTTCTGCGTGAATGGAAGAATGCGCTTGCCGGAAAAGTAACCGCAAACTGCCGCGCACAGTGCCAGGGATGTGGTGCCGCAAGCTACGGTGTCGGATTCTACTGTCCGGGAGGTGATCAAAAATGAAACTGCGCGTTCGATTCTCCAAATTCGGGCCCGTGAAGTTCATCGGGCACCTCGACATCATGCGTTTTGTGCAAAAAGCCGTAAAAGCGGCCGGAATCCCCGTAAAATACACGGAAGGTTACTCCCCGCATCAGATTTTAAGTTTCGCCCACCCTCTGGGAGTCGGAGTGGAGTCCGAAAGTGAATATTTCGATCTGGAAGTCACAACGTTAGACGGTTGTGAACATTTTAAGGTAAACCTTAACCGTCAGATGTGCGAAGGAATGAGCATTCTGGGAGTCTATCTGCTTCCGGATGATACGAAAAATGCCATGGCAAGCGTCAAATTCGCTTCCTACCGTGTGGAATTACACCATAAAGACGCCTCGGACCTTCTTTCGGATGCCGTTGAAAGATTTATCGCATCCGAATCCGTTTTATCCTACAAGGAAACCAAAACGGGAGTGCAGGAGAGAGACTTAAAAGAGGCCGTAAAAGAGATTTCTTACGTAAAAGAATCGAATAACGGCGAAAAAAATGCCGTAATCTTTACCGCGGATGCATCCTCGGGAGGAAACTTAAAACCCGCAACGCTGATGGAAGCATTGTACCGGCCTTTTGACATCACGTTTAACCCCTGGGATTATCAGATTATCCGAACGGAAGTTTATAAAGAAGACCGGGACGGAAAGCCCGTTCCGCTTTCATTCGGATTAGAGGAGCTTTAAATGATAAAACCCTCACTCAAAAACATGGACGGAGCATTATTGACCGAGTCGATAAATAGCGGCAACGCCTTGATTTATACGCATTTTCAGGATAAGGATGTCGCTTTTTATTTACGTGCCGGCAAACTGCTTTCCGTTTTTTCAAAAGGAGAGGGTCTTCCCGTCGGGACCGTCTGCATCGGTAAAATAGCCGAAATCAAAAAAGATATTAATGCCTGCTTTCTTCTTCTAAAAGACAGACAAAAGTGTTTTATGCACTTATCTGAGGCAGAATCCGCCGTCAATTTTTCCAGAGCCGAGTCCGGCGCCAATCCTTCCGAATCTGAGTCGGGCGCCAATCCTTCCGAAAAAGCATCCGGTGTTAAAGGCCCGGACAGAAAAGCCCCCGTTAAATGCGGAGATAACCTCTTGATTGAGATTTCAAAAGAGCCTTCCAAAGGAAAACCGGCATCTGCAAAAGCATTTGCCGCATCGGAACCGTTAATCCGGGATGCCCGCACAAGGACCGATTTTTCGATTATTCGAAAAGGAGAGGACTACATTGACCGTTCCCTTCGTTTCGCCAATTTTATAAAGAAAGCATATCACGACGAAGGTACCGTCCGTATTCTGACCGATTGTGACAGTCTTATCCCGGTTCTGAATGAGCATATTAAAATGTACCTGTCGGGCGAGTATTTCGAAACCGGTTCCGAAGCACGTTTTGCTTCCCCCGACTATGCTTCTTTCCTTGCCGCGCCGAAGCTTTACGAAGACGCCCTGGTCAGCCTTAAAGTTCTTTACGGGCTTGAGAGCAAGGTTCGTGAGGCGCTCGGGCGCAAAGTCTGGTTAAGCTCCGGAGCCTATATTACAATCGAAAATACCGAAGCCATGACCGTTATCGATGTCAATTCCGCAAAAAGCAGTGCAAAGCAATCGGAATCGGATCATTATTATACGGTAAACGCCGAAGCGGCGGATGAAATTGTCCGTCAGATTGTTCTTCGGAATCTGTCCGGAATCATCGTCGTCGATTTTATAAATATGAAAAGCAAAGACCTTCAAAACGACATTATTGACCGAATCAGAAACCACCCCTTAAACAGGGAGGAATCCCTGCATGTTTACGGGTTTACAAAGCTCGGTTTACTCGAGCTGACACGCAGGAAAACAGGGCATCCGTTGACCGAGATGCTTACTTTGTGACGAGTTTGTGTTTTTTGTAAGATTTGTCAAAAAATCACTTGAAAAAGGACACCTTTGTTGTTATTATATTCATATCCGTTAAGGATTATATATCGAGTCCAGAGCCGGCAAAGAATCTAAATCATTTAGATTTCTTGTTTTTTTCGCTCTTAAAGGCAAAATATGTAAACCAAAAGCGGCGTGTATATTGGGAATGAAAGGGAGGTTTACTTTAATGGCAAACGCTCAAGTATTTACTTGTAATTACGGCGGCAGCATTAAAAATAAGCTGTTAAAAAGCGGAGAGAAGCTCTTCTTAAAAATTGAGGATGGCAAAATTTCCGGAAAGGCATTTATCTGTAACGAAGAAGGTCGTAACGGATACATCGATAATTTCGATTATCCCATTAACGATGTAAGAGAAGTCTTCAAGGGCGAATATCAGGGCAACACCGCACTGATCATGAATACACGTCTTACGTCCCTGTACGGAACGAAGAAGGCTCAGACGATTTTCCCTTCCATGAAGGATATTGATATCGTCATTGAAAAGATCGGACAGATGAAAGAGTCTCACGGAGGCGGAGCAGCCAAAGAAGTACGTCAGGCAACGACCCAGAGTCAGCCGATCGCACGTCCCGCAGCTCCGGTAGCTCCTGCAGCAGCACCTTCCGCAGTAGCACCTGCGCCCGTTCCCAAGAGAATGGAAGCTCCTGCTCAGAACGTAGTCATCAAGCAGGAATCCCCTATGAGAGGTGAAGAACAGCCGAACATAGGAAGCGCAATCCTTACCAGAAATCCTCAGCTTCAGCAGCAACAGCAGCAGGCAGCTGTCGGATCCAGCAGAATGAATCACAATTCCGCACCGGCTCCCGCACCTGCACCGGCACCCGCTTCCGCAAAGGCAGCACCGGCACCGGCTCCTGCTCCGGAAGCTCCCGTATTAAAGGCTTCCAAGCCCGCTGCTCCTGCAAAGAAGGAGAAGGAAAAGGATCCCGAAGATTTCCAGAAGCGTATGGAAAAGCTTTACACGTTAAAGGAAATCGGAATGCTGACCGACAAGGAATTCGAGGACAAGAAGTTAGAACTTGTCAGTGAACTTTGCGGAATGACAGATTTCAACGAGAAGGTTCAGAAGCTTGTTGTATTAAAGGAATGCGGAATGCTTTCCGACAGCGAGTTCGAAACCAGAAAGATCGACATCATCCGCGAATGCTGCGATACCAATGTTTCTGATCTCGGACAGTACAAAGACAACATATCCAAACTTCCGTTCTTAAAACTCGGCGGAATGATTGACGAGGCGGAATTCCAGGAGAAGAAGAGAGAAATTATTTCCGAAGTTGATTTCAGAGATACCGATTCTCACGAACTTCTGGTTACCAAGTTGGAGCGTTGGCCGATTCTGAAGGAAGCAGAACTCCTTACCGAGGATGAATACAAAGCTAAGGTTCAGTCCTTAATCGACATCATCGATGTTTCCGAATACGACAGCATTCCTACACTGGAAGCTAAATTAAGCAAATGGCCTGCGCTTGTGGAAGCAAAACTGATTTCCGACGGAGAACTCCGCAGGAAACAGGCAAATGTAGTAGAGACCTTCGCAAATATTCCCTGGAAGAACGTTCCGGAATTCCAGGGTGTAGTCGAAAGACTTATGGCATTAAAGAGATGCAACTGGTTATCCGAGATGGATTTCCACACCAAGAAGGTCGAACTGCTTCGTAAGGTAGATCAGGTAGAAGATTACGTATCCAAGGTTGAACTTTACATCAGCCTTCCCAAGATTGGAATCATCTCCGAATCCGAATACGAGCAGAGAAAGCAAAAGTTCATTGAAGAAATCTTCGGCGAGTACAGCACCATGGATGAATTCCAGGTTAAGGCTAAGAAACTTATGGATCTGCAGAAGACCGGAATGCTTAGCGAAGACGAGTACAACAGCTACAAGATGAAGTTAATGAGCGAACTGTAAACCGTAAACATGATTTTATGAGGGGTGTTAAATCACCCCTCATTTTTTGTTTCATATAAAAACGCAAACCTCATCGAATAAATATTAATATTTTTCAGCTTTTTTATTATTTCACCCATAAATCCGATGTGTTGTTTCGTTTCATTAATGGAGGCGTTTACAACACAAAAAGGAGAACGTTTATGAAAAAAAGAGGAATTGTTTTCGGACTGATTATGATGCTTTTGATGGCAGGATGTACGAAAAATCCGGTAAATATTCCGGCAAATACCGCAACGGGCACTTCGGAAATTCCGAATACAAATTCGTCGAATTCAGAGGATCCTTCTTCAAATTTCTTGGAAGAAGGCGAGCAGATTGCGCAGGGCGCTGTTGTATTCAGCCATGCTTGCGGATATCTGGGTTCGGATTTTGTCCCGGATCAATATATACTTTATCTGATTTCAAACGAAGAAGAACTCGCATATGCAGAAATCTATCTCGGAATGGCGGTTCCCGAAAATGTTGAAGAAATAATCGGTTTTAACAATGGTCTGGCAGATGCTTTCCAGAAAATGAAGGAAGATTATCCGATTACGGATTATAATTATCTGCTGGAATATCTCGAATACTCTCAGGGTGGTCATTATCATCATGCAGACAGCGTCATTTACAAGGAAGATAAAATCTATTTTCATTATGACGTTGTAAAGGAACCGGAAGGAGAATTCGGTACGGATGTAATGGATGGCGATCTGATTATGGCTGCGGTTCCGAAAACCGTTTTCGAAGGAAAGAAGTTTGTCAATGTCGCCAGATACGGAATCCCGCTGGTTGCAGACGGCGAAACGATTGTAGCGGACAATGAAGTAAAAGAAGGCTATATTGCCATATTCGAAAACGGAAATCCGGATTTTGTAAAAGAAACCTTTGTTTATAAGACAGAGGACGGTTATAAATGCCTGCATTCTCATAGCGCATATATCCTTGGTGATGCTAAATGGGACAGACATATTGAATTTTACCGGATCACACCGGCAATAGAAGGCGTAATCGGGGCAGTACAGGAATTCGGATCCTATGATACCGTCAGATATCCCGGAGATGAAAAATATTATAAAGCGGATGATTTTACAAACAAAGTGTTCGAATAAAATCGACCAGGCAGATTAAGTATAACGGCGATACAGCCATGAAGATTTCTGTTGACAAGCGCTTGAATGTAATGCTATATTATATGAGTATGCCGCATGATGAGGTTTAAGCATCCATTTTCGGTTCACCACAGTCAGCGAGTTTTTGAAATAAGGAGGTGCCTTATGTACGCAATTATCGCAACCGGAGGAAAGCAGTATAAAGTTTCCGAAGGAGATATTATCAAAGTTGAGAAGCTTGCCGCAGAAGCAGGCGAAACCGTTACTTTTGATAATGTAATTGCTGTCAGCGACGATTCTTTAAAGGTTGGCGCTGATGTAGAGAAGTCTACCGTATCTGCTACCGTTATGGAACAGGGCAGAGGTAAGAAGGTTATTGTATACAAGTACAAGAGAAAAACCGGATACCACAAGAAAAACGGTCACAGACAAGCATACACTCAGGTTAAGATTGACAAGATCAACGCTTAATTTGGTATGATCAAGATTACATTTCAGACACGTAACAGTGAATACAAAGCCGTAATCAGCGAAGGACATGCCGAATATGCCGAAGCAGGCGAAGATATCGTATGTTCCGCTGTTTCGATTTTACTCATCAATACTGCAAACAGCATCGAATCCTTTACCGATTCTTTCTTAGGATCGGACTGCGATGACGGTGTGCTTACCCTGGTACTTAAAGATACCGTGGATGAAAAAGCAAAAGTATTAATGGATGCTCTGAAACTCGGGCTTGAAACCATTCGCAGCGAATACGGCGACGATTACTTACAGATTGACTATAAGGAGGTGTAAACCGATGTTAAATTTAAACCTTCAATTATTTGCACATAAGAAGGGTGTTGGTTCTACCAAGAACGGTAGAGATTCCGAATCCAAGAGATTAGGTGCAAAGAGAGCTGACGGACAGTTCGTAAAGGCAGGAAATATCATTTACAGACAGCGCGGCACCAAGATTCATCCCGGTGTAAACGTTGGCATCGGCGGAGACGATACATTATTTGCTACTGTTGACGGAGTTCTTCGTTTCGAAAGAAAAGGCCGCGATAAGAAGCAGGCAAGTGTTTATCCCGTTGAGAAATAAGTTTTAAGCGAAATTGTCAAAGCCTCAAACCGAACGTTTGGGGCTTTATTTTTTCATAATTCGGAGAGTTAATATGTTTGCTGACAGAGCAAAAATCTATGTGCGTAGCGGAAAAGGCGGAGACGGTCATGTTTCCTTCCGCCGTGAAAAATATGTGCCGGACGGCGGTCCCGACGGCGGTGACGGCGGAACCGGCGGAAGTGTGATTTTACAGGTCGATCCCGGAAAGAACACATTAACCGATTATCGTCACGTACGTAAATACTGTGCCGAAAACGGTGAAGACGGCGGAAAGAAGAATTGCCGGGGCAAAAACGGCGCAGATATTATTTTAAAAGTGCCGGAAGGCACCGTGGTCAAGGAATTCAATACCGGCAAGGTCATTGTCGATATGTCCGGTGATACAAAGGAATTTGTCCTTTTAAAAGGCGGACGAGGCGGTAACGGAAACCAGCATTATGCCACATCATCGATGCAGGCTCCGAAATACGCACAGCCCGGCCAGCCTGCAAAGGAACTGGATTTGTTTTTGGAATTAAAATTGATTGCGGATGTCGGACTGATCGGTTTTCCGAATGTCGGCAAATCCACTTTTCTTTCGCGAACCACGAATGCAAAGCCGGAAATTGCGAATTATCATTTTACGACCATCAATCCCCACCTTGGCGTTGTGGATTTAAAAAACGGTGAAGGCTTTGTAATGGCCGATATCCCCGGTCTGATTGAAGGCGCCAGCGAAGGCGCAGGCCTCGGACATCAGTTTTTACGTCACATTGAGCGTACCAAAATGCTGATTCATGTCGTTGACGCAGCATCCACGGAAGGCCGTGACCCGGTAGAAGATATCGAAACCATCAATGCGGAACTTCATAAATATAACGAATCTCTGGCCGCAAGACCGCAGGTCATCGCAGCGAACAAAACGGATGCCATACAGGCTCCGGAAGCGGTAGACATCGATGATAACGGCGAATTGATTTACGATAAGGACCATGTAGATCCGATTCAGCGGTTAAAAGACATCTACGAGCCGAAGGGAATCAAGGTTTTCCCGATCAGCGCAGTAAGCGGCGAAGGACTTGAAGAACTGTTGTATTACGTAGCCGGAGAACTTAAGAATATCGAAGCCGAGCCGATTATTTTCTCTCAGGAATTCGATCCCGAATACGAAATGATTACTTCCAACGAGCCTTACAGCGTAACTTACGACGAGGGCCGCAAAGAATATGTCATCGAAGGACCCCGAATCGAGAAAATGCTCGGTTATACGAACCTCGATTCCGAAAAAGGTTTTGCTTTCTTCCAGAAATTCTTAAAAGAGAACGGAATATTGGAAGAGCTGGAAGCACTCGGAATCAAAGAAGGCGACACCGTTCGCATGTACGGTTTTGCTTTTAATTATTATCCTTAAATAATAAAATTTTACCTATCAATCCGGAGAAAAAGAATGACACTGACAAGCAAACAGCGGGCCTTTTTACGGTCCCAATCCAACAATCTGGAAGCCTGTTTTCAGATCGGCAAATCATCCCTGACACCCGAGATGACAAATGCTGTTTTGGAGGCTTTTAACAACCGCGAACTGATTAAACTGTCGGTTTTAAAGAACTGCGCGGATGACCCGAGAGAACTCGGCGAAATCATTGCGGAGCGTACCAAATCGACTCTGGTTTGCACAATCGGAAAGAAAATCATCCTCTACAAACCTTTCAAGGAAGACCCCGTTATCGTTTTACCGAATTAATTCACGGTATCACTCTAAAGAGAAGGGAAGATTGCATGAAAATCGGCATTATGGGCGGCACGTTCGATCCCATTCACAACGGTCATTTATATATTGCAGAAAATGCTTTATCGGAATTTTCGCTGGACAAAGTCCTTTTTATTCCGACCGGAATCTCCTACATGAAAGAAGGGTTTTCCAAAGCCGAAGACCGCCTTGCAATGACCGAACTTGCAATAAGCGGCAGAAGGCACTTTGAAGTAAGCGATATTGAAACGAAACGCGGCGGAAATACCTATACGGCCGATACCATTCGTGAGTTAAAAGCTCAGTATCCGAAAGACAAATTCTATTTTATCATCGGAACGGACACTCTTTTCATGCTTGAGAAATGGAAAGATCCGGAATATATTTTCGAAAATGTAACCGTTATCGTTGCAGCAAGGCAGGACGAGCAAAGCGACAATCAGAAAAAGAAAGCAAAAGAGTATAAAGATCGTTACGGCGCGAAGATAAAATTCCTTTCCGCCAAAGAAATGCCCGTATCTTCCACGCGAATCCGTGCCGGATTTAAAATTCCCGACACAAACTATCGCACAGCACCCGATTGTCCCGAAAAAGTGGCAAAATATGCCGAAAAACATGCACTTTATAAGCTTCCGATGACGGAAGAGGAGATGCTTGAGCTTCTGAAAGAAGATTTAAAACCCAAACGGATTATCCATTCCTTCGGGGTACGCGATACCGCCGTGAAGCTTGCCGAAATACACGGATATGACGTAAACAAAGCGCGAATTGCCGGTCTTTTACATGACTGTGCCAAATACGAAAGCCTGGAAGGCAAAAAAGCTCTTTGTGCAAGATTCTCTTATCCGGTAACCGAAATCGAACTCAGCAATCCGGAGCTTTTGCATGCCAAGGCAGGCGCCGCACTGGCGCGGTTAAAATACGGTATCGACGATCCGGAGATTATCGATGCGATTTATTATCACACGACCGGAAGACCGAATATGGATCCGATCAGCCTGATTATATTCATATCGGATTATATCGAACCGGGCAGGAATCACAGCCCGAAATTGGATGATTTCCGCGCAGTTGCCGAAATTGACTTAAAGAAATGTGCGGCACTGATTCTGGAAGAAACCCTGTTGTACCTCGACTCCAGACCCGGAAATAAAATCAAAGCCATAGATCCTGCAACAAAGCAGTCTTATGAATCCTATAAAATCTATTTAGAATCGGAGAATACGAATGAAGATTAAAGAAGCAGCGGCCCTTGCGGTAAAAGTACTCGACGAGAAGCTCGCAGAAGACATTAAAATCCTTGAAATCAGCAAGGTTTCGGTAATCGGTGATTATTTTATCATCGCAACCGGAAAGAACGTAAATCATGTACGTGCACTTTCCGATTATGTCAGCGATGAACTGGCAAAGAACAAGGTGTATTGCAAACAAAGCGAAGGATATAACAATGCAAACTGGGTTTTGATGGATTACGGCGATTTTATCATTCATCTGTTCGACCGCGAAAGCAGGGAATATTACAATCTCGAACGGATTTGGAGAGATGCCGACAGTTTTGATGCAGAAGAGTTTTTAAAAGAAGAGTAGAAGCAAAAGCCCCGCGAAATTGATATGCTACCCCCAAGTAGGACATTGAAATATAAAACCTACTTGGGGGTATTTCTATGTCCAGAAAAAATAAGATTGATCCTGCCG
>ODAJ012151483.1_pt1 | contig 86629 bp, 81 predicted proteins | sample 1539241 | NCBI WGS metagenome assembly ODAJ01 (sample SAMN02144231, study PRJEB22623) | gut metagenome | biome: sheep rumen | host: Ovis aries | place: New Zealand | reverse complement strand
GGAGTATCGCCAAACTTTCTTCATTCGATTTCTTTACATTCATACTCATAAGTTGAACTCAATTTTTGTCAACTTATTCAGTACAATACATCCAGCGATTTTTCACAGAAAAGCCTACATGCCTACACAAAATCGCACAGAAGACCGATGGTTATCGGGATTCTAGCATTCGCAAGCCTACACGATGCCTACACGATGCCTACATCAGCCTACATTGGCAACGGGAACTAAAGAATGAAAAAATGAAAAAATGAAAAAATGGGTCGTGAACCCGATAACTGCTCAACGATTCTCCCTCTCCTAGGAGAGGGCCGGGGTGAGGCTGTTGGCCTGTTTGTAAAACGTATGCCTATTGACTGTTCTGAAATTCTCTAGAGAATTTTCTGCTATGTAACATGCAAACAATTGCTAATCAACCTGAATACCACAAAATTCTCTAGAGAATTTCTTTACTTGCAGGAAGCATAAAACTTGAGAATGCGTTAACTGATTCTCGTTACCACGCTGTAAAACCCCAAAATCATGTAGGCTAATGTAGGCTTCGTGTAGGCTTCGTGTAGGCTTGAAAGAGCACGAAACACGATAGCCATCGGGGCTGAAAGGCAAAACCGTGTAGGCATGTAGGCTTAAAGGCCAATTTTGAAAAAAAATGTTTCGCAAAATCTCTGTTCAACGTTAACGTTAACTCGGTTATTGGTTCATGGTTCATGGTTTACGGTAATCTAGTTGAAGGCGGGGCGGAGAGAGAAGCCAAAACATTCCGCACGAAGGGGTCTTTAGAGGCAAGCTGCTTCTGGGAGGAAAAGCTGAAGGTATGTTTGAGCGATAGCGAGTTTGACTTCAGCCTGACAAGAAGTTGCCTGCCGGCCCCTGAGCCAGGACGTTTTTGGCTTGCTCTTCGGCTTGCCTTCACCCGAGCCAGGACGTTTTAACAACTCTCTTCTGCCGGACACATGCTCAAGCCAGGGAAGTACCGGAATCTACATATAATAAACGGAAAGGGGAATCGGTTGATGAAGATGAGTTAGTTATTTATTTAAAGCGAATTGGAAACTTGTTCAGCAATACTGAATAAGATAATCGGATTTTGTTTGGTGGCAGTGAATAAAATTGTATACTTGCGAACAAGATAGTTGAAGTGGTTTCTCTCCAAATGACTGACTAGTTGAGAGAAAACGTATTGATCTCGGTTTTTTGTAGCCCGCTAAGAATGGGGACGCTCATGTATGATAATCTTGGCTTAGGCAAAAGTACAATGAATATTAGTACCTATTATTTGCTTATTAACTCTCCTATCTTCTCAATCAGTTTTTGGGCAGGTTCAATTCTGTCTTTTAATTCATCGGCATTTACATCATATACACAATTATAATCGCTCTCCTCTCTCATTGTCTGAAGTTGATTATAGAGACGACCGTATTCAATTGGCAAAACACCAGTCTTTATATAATGTAAATGGAAAATAGCATGTGAGCCATTATGAGTATTCACAGAATAGCCATCGTGAAGAAGAAGAGCATTAATAGCATGAAATACGGAATAATAGAGACGGTTCGCTGCTCCACTCCATCTATTAGCTGCAGTTAGGATACCGATCTCTTCAAAGGTCTCATGAGCCTTCTTCAACTCCAATTTGACCAAAGTACTACGTTCATCATCTGTCATACTCATTGCAGTACGTATTTATCTCGTTCCACATTTTTCCTGAAAGGCAAGAAAGACCATTCGTTCCACTGTTTCCTGGTATATATGTGAGGACTTATCTCTTCTCCGATATCCCAACCAAGTTCACGGAAAGGATATGTTACGTCATAATCACTTGCTTCCAGTTTAGGCTTATTCAGCAGAATCAATATATCCCAATCCGAACCTTCATGGGCATCGCCACGGGCCCGGGAACCATAGAGCCATACCTGTCCGTCTGGCGGAACAACCTTACGTCCGGTTTCTCGGATTAAATTGATAATCTTTTCTTCTTCGGCTGTCATAGGCCTTATTTATTCTAAGTGAGACTATACTTCACATTGCAAAAATAAGAATTATTTCAATTCGCGCCAAGAAAATCTCGGTTTTATTTATCGGTAGCCCATAAAAGCACAAACAGCAACAGGCCGTCTCGCTCATGGAGGAATGCCTAAATTCCTTTTCGCTTACGAGGGCAGACTCAGCGGGATTACAAACAAATCTAGTTGAAGGCGGGGCGGAGAGCGAAGCCAAAAACATTCCGCACGAAGGGGGCCTGCCGGCCCCTGAGCCAGGACGTTTTGGCTTGCTCTTCGGCTTGCCGTAGCGCTGACTATTGCTCTTATTTCGGATTCCAGTTCCCTCGCCCTTTACGGGAGAGGGTTAGGGAGAGGGTCTCTTTACGGGAGAGGGTCTCCGAGTATCTGGGCGGCATGTTCTTTTGTATTGACCTGCTTGCCTGAGAAAATCTGCTCTATGATGCCTTCCTCGTTAATGATAAAGGTGGTGCGGATGGTGCCCATTGTCTTCTTGCCATACATGGTTTTCTCACCCCAAGCGCCCATAGCCTCCAAAAGGGTTTTATCTATATCGGCTATCAGGGGGAAGGGAAGCGAGTGCTTCTCCTTGAACTTGACGTGAGAAGCTGCAGAATCTTTGCTGACGCCCACTACTTCATAGCCTGCTCCCTGTAGCTCGCTATAACGGTCACGAAGGCTACAAGCCTCTGCCGTACAGCCGCTGGTATTATCCTTAGGATAGAAATACAGGACCAGTTTACGGCCTTTGTAATCACTCAGACGGATGTCCCGTCCCTGTTCGTCTTTGCCCAGAATCTCAGGCGCTTTATCTCCAATTTTCATGGTTTTTGTGTTTTAATATATGGGTAAATATTCAAAAGTGATTTTCGTAACCATTCTATGGCTATCCCTGCGAGGAACACCACAAGGGCGACGGCTACGCACAACAGCGGAAGCCAATAGACGCTCGTGCTTAAAAGCATCTTTCCTACACTATCCCACAGCAAACGATGGACAATAGGATGATGATGTATGACATAGACAGCAAAAGACAACGGTGCAATGGCAAGAATATAACGACACGCAGTAGTACTTCTGATGCTCCAGTTCTTCACCATCAAGAAGATGGCAACAGAGAAGGGCAGCACCAATCCATGATATTCCATTGCATAGACGTGAAAAGGATTGCCTGACTGTTGATTCTTATAAAGCGTATAAACATACATTACTGTCAGCATGGCGAGGCTGGCAACAGGGGCAAGGAGACGACAGGAAGGAGATTCACAGTATCGACGTATATAACCGCCTATCATGAACAGATAGATAAAAAGAAGTATTTGCTGTTTATCCATCACATATTGTCCCAGAAACAGTTGAAAGCAGACTATGGCTCCAACAGCTAATGCCACTTGATACTGAAGCTTGCTAGCATGCTGTAAAAGCCACGAAAGCAACGGAGCTAACAACATCAGCGTCAAATAGGACGTAACAAACCAATAGGTGTTAGAGTGTAGCGGCGTTGCATGTAACCGCAAGGCGTTCCATCGGAAGGGCTCAATACCCACGACAACAGCCAACAGGTAGATGCCAACGGCATAAATCCACGTGGTGAACCACACACGACAAATACCTCTTGCACGCAGTTGTGTCCTGTCAATAAGGAAATAGCCTGTCAGCAAAATATAGCAGTTGACGCTGGGCAATACCATCAGCTTCATCAACTCAAGGACACTCCAAAGTGTAAAGCCACCGACGCTAGATGTGTCCATGCTGAAGGTGTCGTAGATGTCCAAACCATAGTTAAACACATGGTTCATCACCACACCAAACATCGCAATGATGCGCAACAGCTCAAAATTTGCCTGACGCTTCATTTCTCTTTACTCAATACACCTGCCACACTGCCCTCTTCGAGTAAACGTTCCTGAGCCTCTTCGTAACTAAGGCCGAGGGATTCCTGAATCATGCGGGTGCCGCGATCCACGAGTTTGGCATTGGTGAGCTGCATCTTGACCATACGGTTGCCCTTGACGCGCCCCATACGAATCATCAGCGTGGTGGAAATCATATTCAGTACCATCTTCTGGGCTGTGCCGCTCTTCATGCGGCTGCTGCCTGTAACAAATTCGGGACCTACAATGGTTTCTATGGGATATTCGGCAGCGGCGGCCAAGGGCGTGTCGGGGTTGCTGGTGATACAACCAGTAAGAAGTCCATTCTTGCGAGCCTCTGTGACGGCTCCAATGACGTAAGGCGTGGTACCTGAGGCTGCGATGCCTAAAACGCTGTCATCGGCCGTAGGATGGAACGAGAGAAGGTCTTGCCATCCCTTCTCGGGGAAGTCCTCGGCCTTCTCGACAGCATGCCGCAGGGCTTTGTCACCTCCGGCTATTAGGCCAATCACACGATCCTCCGTAACGCCAAAGGTGGGAGGCAGCTCGCTGGCATCCAGAACACCCAGACGGCCACTTGTTCCGGCTCCTACATAGAAGAGTCTTCCGCCACGCTTCATACGCGGCTCTAAGGCCTCTACGAGGGCCTGTATCTGCGGCATAGCCTTATGCACCGCCTCAGCTACCAGCATATCCTCTTCGTTGATGTGCTGCAGCAATTCGCCCACCGACATCTTCTCCAAATGGTCGTAATGCGACGGCTGTTCTGTGATTCTATTCTCTGCCTTCATATTATAAAAGATGTGAGGCTCTAAAGTTATGGGGCCACACCGGCCTTCATAACCTTAAAACCTCACAACTAAAGGGGTGTTTATTAATCAGCCAACTTAGCCTTGATGAACTCGCGGTTCAAGCGGGCGATATTGGCGATACTTTCGCACTTAGGACAAACAGCCTCGCAGGCACGGGTGTTGGTACAATTACCAAAGCCCAGTTCGTCCATCTTGGCTACCATAGCCTTGGCACGCTTGGCGGCCTCAACCTTTCCTTGAGGAAGGAGAGCCAGCTGGCTTACCTTAGAGCTGACGAAGAGCATAGCAGAGCCGTTCTTACAAGCGGCAACGCAAGCTCCGCAACCGATGCAGGTAGCGCAATCCATAGCCTCGTCGGCAGCCTCCTTAGAGATAAGGATAGCGTTGGCATCCTGAGCCTGACCAGTACGGATGCTGGTGTAACCGCCAGCCTGGATAATCTTATCGAAGGCGTTACGGTCAACCATACAGTCCTTGATAACGGGGAAACCGGCAGAGCGCCAAGGCTCTACGGTGATGGTCTCGCCGTCCTTGAACTTACGCATATAGAGCTGACAGGTGGTAGCTCCACGCTCGGTCTTACCATGAGGAGTACCGTTAATGTACAGAGAGCACATACCGCAGATACCCTCGCGGCAGTCGTGGTCGAACACGAAAGGCTCCTTGCCTGATGCGATGAGTTCCTCGTTCATGATGTCGAGGGCCTCCAGGAATGAAGTATCATCGGGGATGTTCTTCAACTCATGGGTATCGAAATGACCCTTGTCCTTGGGTCCGTTCTGCTTCCAGAACTTTATTGTAACTGATAGATTCCTAGCCATATCTTTAGTTCTTATAATTTCTGGTTTGTACTTTTATTGCTTCATACTCCAGGGTTTCCTTTATGAGCTCGGGAGCCTTATCGTCGCTACCCTGGTAATCCCAGCAACCAACGTAGAAGAAGTTCTCGTCGTCACGCTTAGCCTCACCTTCCTCGGTCTGATGCTCCTCACGGAAGTGACCACCACAAGACTCCTCACGATGGAGGGCATCGTAAGCAACGAGCTCACCCATAAGGATGAAGTCACGCAGATGGATAGCCTTGTCGAGCTCGACATTCAGACCTTCCTTAGAGCCAGGAATGAAGAGGTTAGAATCAAATTCCTTGCGGAGGTCCTTCAAAAGCTTCAAGCCTTCCTCCAAGCCTTCCTTGGTACGACCCATACCTACGTGCTCCCACATGATATGGCCAAGCTCCTTGTGGATAGAATCAACAGAACGCTTACCCTTGATATTCATCAGACGGTCAATCTCGGCACTAACAGCCTTCTCAGCTGCTTCGAACTCGGGCATATCGGTGCTCAAGCGAGGCCAGATAGACTGATCGGCCAGATAGTTCTGGATGGTGTAAGGCAGTACGAAGTAACCATCAGCCAAACCCTGCATCAAAGCAGAAGCACCCAGACGGTTAGCACCGTGGTCTGAGAAGTTACACTCACCGATAGCGAAGAGGCCGGGGATGGTGGTCTGCAGCTCGTAGTCAACCCAAACACCGCCCATAGTATAATGGATAGCGGGGAAGATCATCATGGGCTTGTAGTACTTAACGCCATTGATCTCCTTACCAAAGTCGCCAGGATAAACGTCAGTAATCTCCTCGTACATATCGAAAAGGTTGCCATAACGCTGCTTCATGGCATCAAGACCCAGACGGTTGATAGACTCTGAGAAGTCCAGGAACACAGCCAGACCGGTGTTGTTAACGCCGAAGCCCTTGTCGCAACGCTCCTTAGCAGCACGAGAGGCTACGTCACGAGGAACGAGGTTACCGAAGGCGGGATAGCGGCGCTCCAGATAGTAGTCGCGATCCTCCTCGGGGATATCCCACGCCTGAATCTCGCCCTTCTGCAACTTCTTGGCATCCTCCAACTTCTTGGGAACCCAGATACGGCCGTCGTTACGCAGAGACTCTGACATCAGGGTCAGCTTAGACTGCTTGTCGCCGTGAACAGGAATACAGGTGGGGTGAATCTGAACGTATGAGGGGTTAGCCATCATAGCACCCTTGCGGTAGCACTGGATAGCAGCTGTACAGTTACAGCCCATAGCGTTGGTACTGAGGAAGTAGGCGTTTCCGTAACCACCAGTTGCAATAACAACGGCATTAGCGCTGAAACGCTCCAGCTTACCAGTAACGAGGTTCTTGGCAATGATACCACGAGCACGACCGTCGATAATTACAACATCCTCCATCTCGTAACGAGTGAAGAGCTTAACCTTACCCTTCTGAACTTCCTTAGAAAGGCTGGAGTAAGCACCCAGCAGCAACTGCTGACCGGTCTGACCCTTAGCATAGAAAGTACGGCTTACCTGAGCACCACCGAAAGAACGGTTAGCCAGCATACCACCATATTCGCGAGCAAAAGGAACACCCTGAGCTACGCACTGGTCGATGATGTTGTTGCTGACCTCGGCCAAACGGTAAACGTTAGCCTCACGAGCACGATAGTCACCACCCTTTACTGTATCGTAGAAGAGACGGTAAACAGAGTCGCCGTCGTTCTGATAGTTCTTGGCTGCATTGATACCACCCTGTGCGGCAATAGAGTGAGCACGACGGGGTGAATCCTGAATACAGAAATTATATACGTTGAAGCCCATCTCGGCAAGTGAAGCTGCTGCGCTGGCGCCGGCAAGACCGGTACCTACAACGATAACGTCGAGCTTCAGCTTATTCTTGGGGTTGACGAGACGCTGGTGAGCCTTATAGTTGGTCCACTTCTCTGCTATTGGGCCTTCAGGAATTCTTGAATCTATTTTCTTTGCCATAGTTTTATCTGATTTCGTTTTACCATTTAGCACTTACAGTCCTCGCATTTGCATTCTTCACAGTCACAGTCCTGATTACCTGCACACTCGCAAGGATCGCACTTGCACTCTTCGCACTTGCATTCATTTGCCTTATCGCAGCACTCTGCGCCCTTCTTACAGCAGCCAGGTACCATAGGGCAGCCAGGCATCATGGGGCAAGCCTTCTGTGTAAGGCAAGCATCTTCTGCAGAAGCAGCACGAGCCTCGTCGAAGTCGGCAGGACGGTAGCCTGCAGCGAAAGCAACAACAACAGCAACAAACATCAGAATAACGATGGTTGTATAAGCTGCGCTGATACACTTCCAACGGTTGAACCATACCTTACCATTCCAACCAAGTGTCTGAAGAGCACTCCAGAAGCCATGAGTCAGGTGGAACCACAAGGCAATCAGCCATACTACATAAATAGCAGCATAGTAAGGACAAGAGAAAGTCTCAGCAATGAAACCAACACCGTCTGTTGGAGGAATAGTACCCTCAACGCCTGCCAACTCGGCATACATCATGTTGTACCAGAAGTTGTACAGATGAAGACCCATACCTAATACAACAATAAAGCCGAGAACCAACATGTTCTGACTGGCCCACTCTACCTTGTCAGGCTTGCTGGTGATAGCATACTTGCTGGTACCACGAGCCTTCCGGTTCTGAATTGTAAGCCAAATAGCAAAAATGAAATGAAGAGCTACCAAGCCTGCCAAACCGATAGTTGCCACAACAGCATACCAGTTGGCACCCAGGAACTCACAAATCATATTGTAACCCTTTGCACTAATAAGGGCTACTACGTTCATTGACGCATGGAAGGTCAAGAACAGGATAAGCGCAATGCCAGTTACAGACATCACTACTTTCCTACCGATTGATGAATTGATTAACCACATAAATGATTGAATTAAATTATTGAATATTATGTTATTTAGCTCTCTTATACCTAATATATAGGATATTATATCGTGCAAAATTACATTAAAAAAGTGATTTGAACAAAAAAATGGCTTAAATGTTAAGAGAAATCTGTAATTTTGCAGCTAAATTGAGTGCCAGAGTAATATGGAAATGAATTTTGATGTGGTTGTGGTTGGTGCTGGACACGCAGGATGCGAAGCGGCAGCAGCCAGTGCAACCTTGGGAGCTAAGACCTGTCTTATAACAATGGATATGAACAAGATTGCACAGATGAGTTGCAATCCTGCTGTTGGTGGCATTGCCAAAGGACAGATTGTAAGAGAGATTGATGCATTAGGCGGTCACATGGCAGAAGTTACAGACCGCACCGCCATTCAATTCCGTATGCTGAATCGCAGCAAGGGACCTGCCATGTGGAGTCCTCGCGCCCAATGCGACAGAGGAAAATTCATCTGGACATGGCGTGAGATTCTTGAGAACACGCCTAACCTGCATATCTGGCAAGACCAAGTCAAGGAACTGCTGGTTAAGGATAAGCAAGTAACAGGCGTCCTTACCTACATGGATGTTATCATAAACGCCAGATGCGTGGTGATAACATGCGGAACATTTCTGGACGGCCTAATGCACATTGGCAGAACCAAACTGCCTGGAGGAAGATGCGCAGAGCCCCCTAGCCTGCACCTGACAGAGAGCATTACCCACCATGGCATTACGGCTGGCCGAATGAAAACCGGAACCCCGGTGCGAATAAACGGAACATCTGTTCACTTTGACGAGATGACCATCCAACCAGGAGACACAGACTTCCACAAATTCTCTTACATGGGAGAGCCCAGGCATCTGCCTCAATTGCCCTGTTGGATTACCTATACCAACAAGCAGGTACACGACAGGCTGAAGGCTTCGCTGGAAGATTCTCCTCTTTTTAATGGACAAATCCAGAGCATCGGCCCTCGTTATTGCCCAAGCATTGAAACGAAACTGGTTACTTTCGCGGACAAAGAAGAGCACCAGCTGTTCTTGGAACCCGAGGGAACCAACACCAACGAATATTATCTGAACGGATTCAGCAGCAGCCTACCCATTGATGCACAGCTGGAGGCGCTCAGAATGATTCCTGCCTTCAGGGATTTGGAAGTGTACCGCCCGGGCTATGCCATTGAATATAACTACTTCGACCCTACCCAACTGACTCACTCCCTGGAAAGTAAGTTGGTTGACGGTTTGTTTATGGCAGGCCAGGTGAACGGAACCACCGGATACGAAGAGGCTGCAGGTCAAGGAATTGTGGCAGGTATCAACGCAGCAAAAAAGTGCGGTGGAAGCGAACCTTTTACAATGAAAAGGGACGAATCTTATATAGGTGTTCTGATAGACGATTTGGTTACAAAGGGAGTAGATGAACCTTACCGCATGTTCACCAGTCGTGCAGAATACAGAATCCTGCTTAGACAAGACGATGCAGACGCACGTCTGACGGAAAAGAGCTTTAACCTGGGATTAGCCACCAGCGAAAGATACAATTATTGGTTAGAGAAGAAAGCTGCCATAGAAGGGTTAGAAGAATTCTGCAAGCACTACAGCGTGAAAGCTGCCTACATAAACGAAGGATTAAAAGCTTTAGGAAGTACAGAGTTGCAAAGAGGATGCAAACTGATTGACCTAATAGCAAGACCCGGCCTGACATTAGAAAATCTGTCGAACCTTATTCCTGCGCTAAAGGAAAAGATTGAATCCATTTCAGACAGAAAGGAAGAGATTGTAGAAGCTGCTGAAATAAAAATGAAATACAGCGGCTATATAACACGAGAAAGAGAACTGGCTGACAAAATGATTCGCCTGGAGAATATAAAGATAAAAGGTAAGTTTGATTACAATTCTCTGCAATCGTTGTCAACAGAAGCACGCCAGAAACTTACCCGTATAGATCCTGAGACAATGGCGCAGGCAAGTCGAATTCCAGGCGTTAGCCCCAGCGACATAAATGTATTGCTGGTGCTGATGAGAAGGTGAAGCAACACTTCAAGAAAAGTGGAAGTTTCACGTGAAACAAAAATATGCTACACGCCTGTAAATCAATAAGAAACGTATAACAAATAAAAGCATATGAACAACCCTAAATTACTTGAGAACCTAAGGGTAATACCCAATTTCCCAAAGCCTGGAATCATGTTTCAGGACATCAGCACACTCTTCGATAAAGCAGAATGCCTGAGGATAATGTGCGACGAAACTGTAGACCTTTACAAGGATAAAGGAATCACCAAAATCGTGGGTATAGAAAGTCGCGGATTTCTGTTGGCAAGTGCAGTTGCAAAAGAATTAAATGCAGGAGTCGTAATGTGCAGAAAGCCAGGAAAACTACCTGGTGAAACTGTACAAATGAGCTATGAAAAGGAATATGGCACGGATACAGTATGCATTCACAAAGGAACCATCTCGGAAGATGATGTAGTACTGCTGCACGACGATCTTCTGGCAACAGGAGGCTCGATGAAAGCGGCTTACGATTTGGTGAAGATGTTTAATCCCAAGAAGATATACATCAACTTTATCATAGAACTTACCATAGAAGGTTTACACGGACGCGATGTATTCGACAAAGACGTGGAAATAACCACCCTACTGAAGGTTTAATCCCATAATACAGGAAAAAAAATGGCCAACCTATCAGAAAAAGAAAAGATTCAGGCCTATCTGAAGAGTATTGTGCTTAGCATGCCAGAGAAACCTGGCTGCTACCAATACTTCGATGAAAATGGCACAATCATATACGTTGGCAAAGCAAAAAAACTGAAAAGAAGGGTTTACTCCTACTTCAGCAAAGAACACGACAACCGCAAAACTGCAATTCTTGTCAGTAAAATAAGGGATATCAAATATACCGTCGTTAATACCGAAGAAGACGCCCTTTTATTGGAAAACAACCTGATAAAAGAGTGGAATCCAAGGTACAATATTCTACTGAAAGACGGAAAAACCTACCCCAGCATCGTTGTAACCAACGAATTTCTGCCCAGAATCTTCCAAACCAGGAAGATAAACAAGAAATTTGGCACATATTTTGGCCCATACAGCCACGTTCCTACCATGTATGCACTCCTGGATCTGATAAAGAACCTGTACCCATTAAGAAGATGCCATGAAGCTATTACTCCGGAAAGCATAGAGAAAAAGAAGCACAAGGAATGCCTGGAATATCACATAAAGAACTGTAAGGCACCATGTACAGGCCGTCAAAGCGTTGAGGAATACCTGAAACATATTGCCGAAGCAAAGGAAATTCTGAAAGGCAATACAGCAGAACTGCAACGTTCCATGATGGCAGAGATGAAGCAACTGGCCAGCGAACTAAGGTTTGAAGAAGCAGAAGTTGTGAAGAAGAAATACATGTTGCTGGAGAACTACAGAAGCCGCAGCGAGGTGGTCTCCAACACCCTTCACAACATAGACGTCTTTAATATAGAAAGCGATGAGAGAGTAGCCTACATCAACTTCCTGCACGTAACAAATGGCTGTATAAACAAGGCATTTACCTTCGAATACGAAAAGAAAATGCAGGAAACAGACGAAGAGCTTCTGGTTATGGGAATAGTTGAAATGAGGCAAAGATATGGTAGTGAAAGTAAGGAAGTTATAGTTCCGTTCCCCGTGGAACAATTCACGCAAAGCTTTAAGTTAACTGTTCCACAGAAGGGCGATAAAAAGGTGCTTTTGGACCTTAGCAGACAGAATGTTCTACAATACAAAAAGGACCGAATTAGCCAGGCAGAAAAGCTAAATCCCGAGCAGAAAACAACCCGTCTGATGAAGGAGCTACAGGACGCCTTACAGCTTCCTACCCTACCCATGCACATAGAGTGCTTCGACAACTCTAATATCAGCGGAACAGATGCTGTTTCAGGCTGTATAGTATTCAAGAAATGCAAGCCCAGCAAGAAGGATTATCGCAAATACATTATAAAAGAGGTGCAAGGACCTGACGACTATGCCAGCATGCAAGAGGTAGTAAGACGCAGGTACAAGAGGATGATAGAGGAGGAAAGTCCCCTACCCGACCTTATTATTACAGATGGCGGAAAAGGGCAAATGGAGGTCGTAAGAAAGGTCGTAGAAGACGAATTAGGACTGAAAATACCTATTGCCGGATTAGCCAAGGACGACAAGCACAGAACCAATGAATTACTGTACGGATTCCCTCAGCAAGTGATAGGATTAAAGACAGACAGCCCTCTGTTTCGCCTACTGACTCAGATACAGGACGAAGTACACAGATATGCCATTACCTTCCATCGCGACAAACGCAGTAAGCATCAGATTGCCAGCGAGTTAGATGCCATAGAAGGCATAGGCCCCAAGACAAAGGAACTGCTTCTGAAGAAGCTTCATAGCGTTAAACGAATCAAGGAAGCAGAGAGAAGTACTCTGGAGGAACTAATAGGACCATCTAAAGCACAAATCATATATAATCATTTTCATTAGTACTTCAAGCGGAGTACTCCAGTACTTCAACTAGAGTACTGCAGTACTTTAACCAGAGTACTAGAGTACTTTAAGGTAAGTACTAGGCAAGACTCGCCTACAAGAAACGATTGCATTACATACTATCCATGATTGACGGAAATTAAAGTCAATATAGAACGTAGTTTACATGAAGATTAAACTATATAAAAAATACGAAAGAGAAAATATAAAAAAAGCAAAAAACAGATAGGTATCAAATAATTATACTACCTTTGCATAAAGCAAAACGATTATATGAGAGCAGTCATACAAAGAGTAACACATGCAAGCGTAACAATCGAAGGCAACAAAAAAGCCGAGATTGGGAATGGCTTCCTTATCTTGCTTGGCATAGAAAATACTGATAATCAAGAAGATATAGAATGGCTTACACGAAAAATCATTGGTTTGCGCGTCTTTGATGACGAGAACGGCGTGATGAACAAGAATATCCAGGAAACTGCGGGCGACATTATAGTCGTTAGCCAATTTACCCTGATGGCAAGCTACAAGAAGGGCAACCGCCCCAGTTGGATTAGGGCTGCCGGTCACGAGGTGGCTATACCATTATATAATAGCTTCGTGGAGCAATTATCCAAGGCCCTTGGCAAACCCATTGGAACAGGCGAATTCGGCGCTGACATGAAGGTTGAACTCCTGAATGACGGGCCTGTAACTATTTGTATGGACACAAAAAACAAGGAATAAAAGATGAAGAAGTTTCTTTCTTATCTAAGCAGTCTTGGAATTATATGCATACTCACAGCAATCGTATGGGTACTTATAGCAAAAGGCAATTTATGGGTAGTACGCTTTGCGCCAACCAGATACCTGCCATTAATAGGAATAATTATTCAATTTCCATATAGTTGTTATAAAATGTGGCACTGGGAAGAGTACGAAAAAGAAAACAGAGTTAATGCCGTGGCCGGTCATGTATGTTTGGCTGCATTACTTATTTTTCTTTGGGCGTTTTTAGAGATGAAAGTACTATGACGATACGTGAAGCACAAGATAAAGTAGATCAGTGGATTAAGACCTATGGCGTTCGTTACTTTAACGAGCTGACAAATATGGCTGTCCTGACAGAGGAAGTGGGAGAACTGGCCAGAATTATGGCTCGCAAGTATGGGGAACAGTCGTTCAAGGAAGGCGAAAAGCAAGACCCCAGTGAGGAAATGGCCGATATCCTGTGGGTACTAATCTGTCTGGCCAATCAGACGGGCGTGGACCTAACGGAGGCGCTACAGGAAAGCTTTGAGAAAAAGACAAAACGAGACAGAGAGAGACATATAAACAATCCCAAGTTAAAACAATAAAAGACGAACATAATATGGAACAGAACAAGTATGAAGAGGCACTTGCCAAGTATAATACGGCTATGAACGATGAGGAGATTGCGAAAAAAGTTGCCCAAATCATCGCTGAAAAAGTACCTGAGAATGATACACTGGAGGTTAAGAAATTCCTGTTGGGAAGTGTGGAACTCACAACGCTGAAAACGACAGACAGCGAGGAGAGTGTGCTGAAATTCACGGAACGCGTAAACGACTTTGACAACACCTACCCTGACCTGCCCCATGTGGCAACCATCTGTGTATATCCCTGCTTTGCCAGCATTGTAAGCCAGAGCCTGGAAGTAGAAGGTGTTGAGGTTGCCTGTGTAAGCGGCTCATTCCCATCATCACAGGCCTGCATCGAGGTAAAGACTGTAGAGACAGCTTTGGCAGTCAGAGACGGCGCCACAGAGATTGATATCGTAATGAGCGTAGGCAAGTTCTTGAGTGGTGACTACGAGACAGTTTGCGATGAAATCAGCGAATTAAAGGCTGTTTGTGGCGAAAAGAAGATGAAGGTTATCCTGGAAACCGGCTTGCTGGGAAGTGCAGAGAACATCAAGAAGGCAAGTATCCTGGCTATGTATGCAGGAGCAGATTACATAAAGACCAGTACAGGCAAGGAGAAACCTGCCGCAACACCTGAGGCTGCTTACGTAATGTGCCAAGCTATCAAAGAATATTACGATAAGACGGGAATTCAGATTGGCTTCAAACCTGCCGGAGGTCTGAACACAGTTCATGATGCTCTCGTATATTATACAATAGTAAAAGAGGTGCTGGGAGAAAAATGGCTCACCAACCAATACCTTCGTTTAGGAACAAGCCGATTGGCCAATCTACTCTTGAGCGAAGTTGTTGGCGAAGAAGTGAAATTCTTCTGATTTTTGCCCTCTCTACAATGCAAAATACACGTGCAGATGGCAAGGAAGAGACAAATAAGTAATTCTCGCGACGCCAGATTCTGCCCTATTTCGTTGTAGTTCAAAAGATTGAGTACTGAAAATCCTGTATAAGAATTTACCTAATCTAGAAAGAAATGAGAAAAATTGCTGTTTTGCCCCTCGTTTTGGGCTGCATTTTACTATCATCATGCGTGGTAAGCAAGAAAAAGTATGAAATTGCTGAAGCAGGAAGATGGGCTGCTCTTTATAGCCGAGACAGCTTGGCAGATCTTCTGGGTCAAAGCCGAGACAGCTATGCCGTACTTGACAAAAAGTACAATGGTCTGCTAAGAGACACTACCCTACTGAAAGGAAGCATTAGAAACTACCAGGCGTTGTTGGCCAACAATCAAGACGAAAACAAAAAACTGATAGCTTCTCTCTCTGATCGCGAACGAACAATCGTTGAACTGCAGAATGTCATCAACGAGCAAAACCAGAAAGTGAAGAACTTGCTGAATAGTGTTAAAGATGCTCTGAAAGGATTCAGCAGCGACGAACTGACTGTCAGACAAGAAGGCGGAAAGGTCTATGTGGCTATGAGCGACAAGTTGCTCTTTGAGTCAGGAAAGGCTGTTGTTAACAAGCAAGGACAAGAGGCACTGGGCAAACTGGCAGAGGTGCTGAATAAGCAAACAGAGATAGAGGTAATGATAGAAGGACACACAGATAACGTACCTATCAAGACAGCTATCTATCAAGATAACTGGGACTTAAGCGTTATCCGTGCTACAAGTGTAGTAAGAATCCTGACAGAAACCTATGCTGTTAACCCCTTGCAGATTCAACCCTGCGGAAGAGGCGAATACAAGCCGGTTGCTGATAACGAAACTACAGAAGGAAAGTCGAAAAACCGTCGTACGGAAATTATTATGGCTCCCAAGTTAGATAAGCTCTTCCAGATGCTGGAAAACAATTAATACTTACGCTCAGCTACGAAGCTGACAAGCGAATGCAGGGATTCTACGATAGCAGGGTCCCTGCTTTCGTCTATAAGGCCATCTGCCATCATACGGAACTCGTTCATAGCCCAGTAGGCATACTCTATACCACCCTGCACTACAGTAAATTCAACCAGTTCCTCTATATCCTGCTTAGTAGCTTCTCCACGTCTGACTTTCAGTGCCTTAGCCAGCATATCCTCGTTTTGGGTCTTGTTAACCACATGAATAACAGGAAGGGTCAACTTGCCCTCTTTCATATCATTGCCAGCAGGCTTTCCAACGTCAGTCTTAGAATCATAATCAAAGATATCATCCTTTAGCTGGAAACAAGTGCCAACCAAGTGTCCGAAACGACGCATGCGCTCTGCCTGTTCCTCAGAACCTCCAGAAACAAGGACTCCCAACTGGGCTGCAACAGCAAAAAGGCTGGATGTCTTCTTGCGGATAACCATATAGTAAGAGGCTTCGTCCAACTTCTCTGTATCCAGATTGGCAAGCTGTAGCAACTCGCCATCGGCTAATGTCTCACCCAGATTGGCTACCACATCAACCACCTTTGCATCACCCGTTTGGGCTGCATGATGAAGGGCTCTGCTAAGCACAAAGTCACCTACCAAAACGGCTATCTGATTCGTCATTAAAGCATTTACGGAAGCCTGCCCACGACGTCTATCGCTCTCATCCACCACATCGTCATGCACCAAACTGGCCGTATGCAGCAACTCCAGAGCCAACGCAACATCGTAAACCTTCTGGTTCACCTTCCCAAAAAGACTGGCAGAAAGAAACACAAGGGTTGGTCTTACCAGCTTACCCTTCTTCTGTAAAAGGTGATTTAGGGCTTGTTGCAGCAATGCATTCTCGCTTTGCAGCGTAGCAACAAATTGCTCCTTGTATTGCTCTAAAAAGTCAGCAACAGGTTTTTGTAAGTCCTCTAATGAGTTCATCTAATACACTTTTGAGCTGCAAAAATACATAAAAATGATGACCATTTCACTTTTTTTCCATAATTTTACCGAATAAAATTCAATATTGTATGCCCAAACTCTATCTTTTAGACGCTTACGCCCTTATTTACAGGGCTTATTATGCCTTTTTAAAGAACCCAAGAATAAACTCTAAGGGAGAAAACACATCTGCCATCCTTGGCTTTGTGAACACCCTGGAAGAAGTCATACAGAAGGAACAGCCCACTCATCTGGGCGTTGCCTTCGACCCTTCGGGGGGCACATTCCGACACGAAGCCTATCCTGAATACAAAGCCCAGCGCGAGGAAACACCAGAAGCTATCCGCTTTGCTGTACCTATTATAAAAAAGTTGCTGGCAGCCTATAATATTCCCGTTCTGGAAGAACCTGGGTACGAAGCAGACGATGTAATAGGAACCCTTGCCCATCAGGCAGACAAACAGGGGATAGAGACCTTTATGATGACGCCTGATAAGGATTACGGGCAATTAGTAACAGAGCATGTTAAGATGTACCGCCCTGCCGTCGGTAAAAGCGCAGAAGAGATTCTTGGTCCTGCCGAAGTAAGCCAGAAATGGGGTATCTCCTCCCCTACCCAAGTTATTGATATACTCGGACTTATGGGCGATGCTGTGGACAATATTCCTGGCTGTCCCGGTGTGGGAGAGAAAACAGCATCCAAGTTGGTTCAGGACTTTGGTAGCATAGAAAATCTGATACAGAATACAGACAAGCTGAAGGGCGCGCTAAAGGAAAAAGTTGAGAATAACATAGAGCAGATAAAAACCAGCAAATGGCTGGCGACAATCAAGACGGATGTCCCCATACAATTGGATATGGATCTGTTAAAGGTGGAGGAACCCAATCACGAAGCCTTGCAGAAGATCTTCGAAGAGTTAGAGTTCCGCACCCTCATGCGCAAGAAGATAACCTCCCCCACTCCAGCGCCCGTTTCAAAGCCCGAGAAGAAAGGCGGAGCCATTCAGGGTGACCTCTTCAGCGGATTCGGAGACGAAGGTGAAGCAGCAGAAGGTACAGAAGAAACGGTCATCGACAACGGCATGCTTCGCTACAACGTAGAAACCACTGATTACCAATTAGTTGACACGCCAGACAAGATTGATACCCTTGTTGCTATTCTGCAAGGAGCAAAAGAGATCTGCCTGGATACAGAGACCACCAGCACAGACCCCATTCAGGCTCGTCTGGTAGGCCTTAGCTTCAGTATTCAGGAAGGCAAGGCCTGGTATGTTCCCGTATTCGGAAACCAAGAGGCAGTAGAACGTTTCCGCCCTATCTATGAGAACCCCAATATAATAAAGGTAGGACAGAACCTGAAGTACGACCTGCAGGTACTGCAGAATCACGGCATAGAACTGCAAGGACGCATGTTCGACACCATGATTGCCCACTACCTGCTCCACCCCGAGATGCGACACGGAATGGATTATCTGGCAGAAGCTTACCTGCACTATCAGACCATCCATATTGACGAGCTTATCGGAACAGGCAAGAAGCAGAAGTCTATGGCAGATCTGAGCCCAGAGGAAGTCTATGCCTATGCCTGCGAGGATGCAGATATCACGCTGAGACTGAAGAACTTATTTGCTCCAGAGTTGGAGAAGGAGGGCTTGGAAGACCTCTTCTGGCAGATTGAAATGCCACTGATGCCCGTCCTGGCCTATATGGAACGTAACGGTGTGTGCATAGATACCAAGGGACTGAAGGAAACCTCTATCCTATATTCTGAGGAGATGCAGCGCATAGAGGAAGAAATCTACCAGTTGGCAGGTGTACATTTTAATATTGCCAGTCCCAAACAAGTGGGCGAAATCCTCTTCGACCAAATGAAGATTACCAATAAGCCCAAAAAGACGAAAACAGGACAATATGCTACCACCGAGGAGATTCTGATAAGCCTGAAGAGCAAGAATCCTATCGTTGGTAAGATTCTGGAATACAGGGGATTAAAGAAATTACTCAACACCTATATTGATGCGTTGCCCCTCTTGATAAATCCTGATACAGGGCACATCCACACCTCATTCAACCAGACGGTTACCACAACAGGCCGTCTCTCTTCCTCGAATCCTAACCTGCAGAATATCCCTGTCAGGGACGAACAGGGTAAGGAAGTCAGAAAAGCCTTCATACCTGAGGTAGGGCAGGAGTTCTTCTGTGCCGACTACAGCCAGATAGAACTGCGTATTATGGCTCATCTAAGTGGAGACGAAAACCTGATAGAAGCCTTCAATGCAGGACAGGATATTCATGCAGCTACAGCAGCTAAGATATTCCATAAGAGCTTAGAAGAAGTATCCAGCGATGAACGTCGTAAGGCCAAGACTGCCAATTTTGGTATCATCTACGGCATCTCAGCCTTTGGCTTGGCAGAACGGATGGATGTCTCCCGAACAGAGGCTAAGGAACTGATTGACGGATACTTCCAGACCTATCCTGGTGTTAAGGAATACATGGAGAAGAGTATCGCTATGGCACGCGATAAGGGCTATACAGAAACCATCTTTAAGAGACGCTGCTACCTGCCAGATATCAACTCCAACAATGCCAATGTGCGGGGCAATGCAGAGCGTAACGCCATCAACTCACCCATTCAGGGAAGCGCGGCCGATATCATAAAGATAGCCATGATTCGCGTTTACCAGCGTATGAAGGAAGAAAAACTCCGTTCTAAGATGATACTGCAGGTACACGACGAACTTTGCTTCACCGTCGTTCCTGAAGAGAAAGAACGTCTGCAAAAGATTGTAGTAGAAGAGATGCAGGCAGCCTGCCAGATGCGAGTGCCTCTTATAGCTGACACAGGGTGGGGTAGTAACTGGCTGGAGGCTCATTAAGCCCTCCTTGCCAATTCCCCCATAGGGGGAAAGAAATACAGAAAATTTGGTTATGTAAAATTAAAGCGGTAATTTTGCAGCCAATTTAAGATATAGAACAAGATGAAAGCAGGTATAGTAGGATTGCCCAACGTAGGCAAATCAACACTTTTCAACTGTCTGAGTAGCGCTAAGGCTCAGGCAGCTAACTTCCCCTTTTGTACAATAGATGCCCAGTTGGGACAGGTAAGTGTGCCCGATGAGAGACTCACCAAACTGGCCGAGTTGGTTCACCCTGGACGTATTGTCCCCGCTGTCTGCGACATTGTGGACATAGCCGGACTTGTCAAGGGAGCCAGCAAAGGCGAAGGCCTGGGCAACCAGTTCCTGGCCAACATCCGTGAGTGTGATGCTATCATTCACGTGCTGCGTTGCTTCGATAATGGCAATATTGTACACGTTGACGGTTCTGTAGATCCTGTTCGTGACAAGGAGATTATCGATACCGAACTGCAGCTGAAAGACCTGGAGACCGTAGAGGCTCGAATCAAGAAAGTTGAGAAGGCCGCAAGGGTAGGGGGCGACAAGCAAGCAAAGATAGAACTGCAAGTGTTGGAGGCTTACCACGATGCTCTGCTGCAAGGCAAGAGCGCCCGTACCGTTACCTTCGAGACAGAAGACGAGAATGCTGCCGCCAAGAGCCTGTTCCTGCTGACAACCAAGCCTGTGCTATACGTTTGCAACGTTGACGATGCCAGCGCTTCCACAGGAAACAATTATACTGAGGCCGTCAAGAAAGCTATCGAGGGCGAGGATGCCGAGATGCTGATTATCAGCGCACAGACAGAAGCCGACATTGCAGAGCTTGAATCCTACGAGGAGAAGCAGATGTTCCTGGAGGATATGGGACTCTCTGAGAGCGGCTGTAATCGCCTTATAAAGGCTATCTATCACTTGCTTACCCTGCAGACATTCATCACAGCTGGCGAGATGGAGGTTAAAGCCTGGACTTTCCGCAAGGGATGGAAGGCTCCCCAATGTGCCGGCGTTATCCATACCGACTTCGAAAAGGGCTTTATCCGTGCTGAGGTTATCAAGTACGAGGACTATATCAAGTACGGCTCCGAGGCCGCTGTTCGCGAGGCAGGTAAGATGGGGGTAGAAGGCAAGGAATACGTCGTTCAGGATGGCGACATCATGCATTTCCGCTTTAATGTGTAACCCCCTCCCGTCCTCCCCGAGGGGAGGAGTATAACTGAGAATTCTGAATTATGATTTCTGCATTGTATATCAACTGGAACCCTGACGTAGTAGCCCTGGACCTTGGCTTTTTCGCCATCCGCTGGTACTCGCTATGCTGGTGTGTAGGACTGCTAAGCGTATATCTTCTGATGCACCGTCTGTACAGGCAGCAGAAGATCTCCGAGGAGCAGTTCGAACCTATGTTCATGTACTGCTTCCTGGGTATTCTGGTAGGAGCCCGACTGGGGCATTGTCTGTTCTATGAACCCGGGTATTTCCTCACTCACCCCATCGAAATGGTGCTACCCATCCGTCATCTTCCTAATGGCAGTTGGAAGTTTACCGGCTACGAAGGGCTTGCCAGTCACGGAGGAACCTTAGGTCTGATGCTGGCCCTTTGGCTTTATGCCCGCAATATGAAGCTCAACATCATGCACGTCCTTGATAATGTAGCTATTGTAACACCTATCTGTGCTTGTGCCATTCGTATGGGCAATCTGATGAACTCCGAGATTATCGGTCGTCCTACAGATGTACCCTGGGCCTTCATCTTCGAGCGCGTGGATATGGTTCCCCGTCACCCGGGACAGCTGTACGAGGCAATCTGTTACGCCTGCTTCTTCTTCATAGGGTGGTGGATTTACAGAAAGTCTATGAAACAAACAGAAGGCAATCGTTTCCCAAAGGTGGGTTCAGGCTTCTACTTCGGCCTTTGCCTCTTCCTTATCTTCACCAGCCGCATTTTCATCGAGTACACCAAGGAGAATCAGGAAGCCTTCGAGAACGGCATGCTCTTCAATATGGGCCAGCTGCTCAGCGTTCCCTTCGTGATTCTTGGCATTTACTGCATGTTAGGCGGTAAGTGGTGCAAAAAGCTGGCAGAGAAATAACTTCAACGAATAAAAAGATAAAAGATATTAGCGGGTAGTGTTGAAAATTCAGCATTATCCGCTTTTCTTTTAAATTATTCTACAAAAAGAGAGGGTGGTATAAGAAATATTTATAATTTTGTTGTCCGAAAACGCATAAAAGAGAATTCTTATGAAGAAAAAACTTATTAATTGTATATTACTTCTTTCTATAGCTTACAACGCCAGTGCTCAATGTCGTTACTGTAGAACTTATGAGGATTTTAAGGAAAACAAATGGGAAATGCTGGATACCATATATTGCAAAACACATACAAAAACTCACAAGTTCTTCTGGGGAGGCAACGACTTTTCTCTCACAACGGGTGACAAAGCCACCGATAAGATGCTCGGGAAAGAGGCTTTTGCCGTGAAACAGGGAAATAAGTTGTTTGTTAATTGCCGAAATTTGGCACACCAGAAGATTCTGTTTGGAAAGGGCTATGCCAAAGCTATGGAAATGGGACAGGATACCTTGTTTATTATCTATACAAAGTTAGGAAAAGAAACGCGAGAACAGCAAATGGCTGCTCAAATGGCGCTTGGCGCCATCGGAGCGGGAATTGCTGCCGGCCAGCAAGCGTTGCAGCAAGTGTGCTATCTCATTACCACCGATACATACAACCGTGGGCCCAAGAACAACGTTACAATGATTGGCGATAAAGAGATGAAGAAGTTTCTTGGTGTAACTTCCGACTTATACGGCGAATATATTTCAGAATATGACCCCGAAAAACGTCTGAAACCTGAACACATTTATCCCATCCTTAAAAAAGCTGGTCTATTCAAGAATATTAAGCAGGGGAAGAACGCCTCAGAAAACCAAGAATAAAACACGAATATTCCTAAGCCCCTCAAGAACGATCTTAGGAATTTACAGAGAGGTTTTAGAAGAGAGATTTCTTTCCGTTGTTGATTACAACGCCTTTGGTGGTGGGGTTGGCACGACGACCAGAGAGGTCGTAGCTATTGCCAGCAGTCTTTTCAGCATCTACAGAATGAATGGATGTATGGTTAGGGTCCTGTATGTCTATCACGCCAAATGCGGGAACATCCTCCGTTGCCTGAAACGTACCTGTTAGTGTATAGGTCGAAGTGGAAATGTCCGTTGGCTCAGCAACCTCGATACGTACATTCTGCAATGTAATAGGGGAGGGGAGCGCGTCTGTGGGGCGAATGCGATAAGGCAATCCCGCCTTCATCTGACTGACCTCGTAAAAACCTATTTCGTCAGGGCAAAGACAATCGGGTTGCTCAATTACTATACCTTGCACTTTTGTTCCCTTACCAAAGATGGTTTCAATATCAGACTTATTCAGGCTAAAGGGAAAACAGGCATATTGCCATTCGTCGTTGCTGAACGTTTTATTCAGGATTACCTTGTTGGTGTACGTCTGAGGTGAAATAACGTTGTCAGAGGCCGTTTCTGTGTATTCTACGGGCAAATCACTCACCTTCCAGGTGCGGAGCAAATCAACATAGAACTTTCCGTAGTTAGCTCCTGCTGTATTATTGGCCTCTGCACCATAGCCTGCTTTCACGCCCACTTCCAGATTTTGGCCATCGCCAACCTCTACGTCGAGTGACATCTCATTCACCCTTCCTGTAGTAGTGCAGGCGGTAAGGTTGGCAAAAGATGCCACCTCACCGTCTGTCAGAATATCCTGAGGATACTTATCGGCCTTACCATAATACTGAACGCTACAATTGTCCCCTGCAGCACCATAGAGGCGGGTAATGCCTAATTTGCTTTGATGCAGCCACATGCGAGCATTCACCTCATAGACACCAGGGGTAAGATTCTCTGCGGGAATTGTCTGATACAACTTGAAATCATTGGGGATAACGGCTCCTGTACTGGCTACGTACCCAGCCCATTTCCACTCCAGATTGGTAGCGTCACTCACGCCACCATAGTTATCCGTCCATTCCGGGTAGCATTGCCAACCCAGGATAGGACCATTAGCAGCCTCGTTCTTTGTGGCTTTCGTATTCCAGTCGTAGGTATTGCCCTTAGGGTCTTTCTCGAAGGTGTAGTTGATAAGGTTCTTGTCGCAGAAACCCTCCTGCGACAAAGGTTTCTCTGTCAGCTTCTCAACATGGAAATCATCCACGATGAAGTAGCCAGCCCCAGCCTTATCAGAAGCCTGATTAGCGCTGTTGGTACGAATACCAACCATCATATCATCGCCGTCTCTCAGTGTGATATAGACAACCATTCGCTGCATATTCTGCGTAGTGGTGTTGTTGAAGCCTCCAGCATGATTGGCGAAGGTCGTTCTGTAGTCGGTATAATTGATGTTATCGTAACCCGATGTGCCGTTGCGGTAATAAGCCTCTGTTGTCCAGTACTGAACGTTACAGTTGGTTCCCTCGCCATTGTCGGCAAACAGACAGGCGGTGCCGTAGTAGTCCTTCTCAATCCACATACGACATGTAACCTTATATACGCCTGCGCCCAGTTTCTCGGCAGGGATGCGCTGGTACAGCTTCAGCGGCTCGCTGATGGTCTTTCCTGATTCAGGCTTGCAGACATAAGCTTTCTTGCCATCCTTATTGTTAGGATTGGTGCTAAGGCTGCGTTGCAGGGTTGTGCCTGCAGGCAATTCGCTCCATCCGTAGGGAGGCTTGCTGGTATTCGTATAAGCAGTTTCGAACGAAGGGTTCTGCAAAACCCTGCTGGTAATATCCACGGCAACAGAATTGCCCTCTGCAGGCAGTTCCTCGAAACGCTCTACCTGCAGGCCCTCCTCCAACTGTTTGATACACTTGGCAGGATCAACCTGCTGCACACATCCCTCGTGTTCGTCTATGGCCTGAATGGCTGCCAGAGCCGTTGTCTCGCCCAAAACCATATAAACGGGCTCCATACGGATACTGCCGTATGCAATATGAGAAGCCGAAAGGCAGACGGGTACAATCACGTTGCGTGCTTCCTCCTCCTTAGGAGTAACAGCGCGATAGGAGATTCCGTAAGGGCCAGCAGTAAGGTGACGCTGCACATCGCCCTCGTTCTTCACCATTCCGTTTACCACATAGCGTCCACAGTTGTGCGAATCCATTGTGTAGGCACCCCAGGCAATAGGGTCGTCAACGGCCTTTGTCTTCAAGCAGTAATCCTCCGTCATAACCATGCGCCCCAACATACGCCTTGCCTCACGTACATAAAGCTGAGGGGTGAAGTTCTCGTTATCCTCATATTCATCCAAAGGATAGCCCCACTTCAGGAACTCAGCCTGAATGCTGGCAGGTACACGCTTGTCTGTCCACAGAATATAGAGCAAGCCCTTGGTATAATCCTCGTGCAACTTAGCTATGGAGTCGCGCTGCTCGTAGGTAGCTTCGGGGTAATCCCAACTATAGCCTATCATATCCGTCGAGAAACCACCCTGGTTATTGTTATCAGTCTTCAAGGCGTTCCAACTGTTAGGGCCAGAGGAATCCTTCATGTAAGTCCATTTAATGCAGTCGCCGTATCCGCTCCAGCCCTTCTTCTCCATCCAACGGAAGAGCAGTTCGTACTTGCTGGGGTCGTAATTGTCAGGCACCTTATCCGTAATGGCGCGGAAGGGAGTATTCTTGGTTAGCGTAAGGCGATAGTTATAAGCCTGAATGTGGTTGTCACCCTCGCCCTTATTACCCATAGGCTCAGGCATGATGCCCCAAAGAAGTCCGCTGCTGGGGTCGCCAGGCACCACGTAGGGGTCAACACCATCGCAGAACTGATGCTTGTTCAGGCACTGAACGCCATTCTCAGGCTCGCCATATTGTGATGAAGGCTCACGGCCCACCGTATAAGAGATGCCGGCACGAGCCATCAGGTCGCCCTCATAGCTACAGTCGATAAAGATTTTGGCATGAACGGTTCGGTGAGGTGTCACCTTAGGGTTGGTACCATCCTCCAGCTCGATGCTCTGCACATCGTTACCCTCCTTATGAGCGCTGACGATACGCCACTGGTACCATATATCCTGATTATCCTTGATGTCAGCATCGCTCAGGAATCCCTTGAAGGTTGCCAATGCCACCTTAGGTTCGAAGTAGAAGGTAGGGGAGGCCATTCCGTAGTGGTGACCGATACGACGATAGAACTCGCGCGCGAAACCTTTTATAATACGCCTGTGGCTGGTGCTGTCGCCTATATCGGTCCAACCAAGGCCGCCTGCCGTCATACCACCCAGACGTTTTGTGGGCGATACCAGCAGCACGCTTTTGCCCTTCAGCTTAGCCGTATAGGCAGCCATAATGCCGGCAGGGGTACTGCCGTAAATACAGATATCTACATTTGCTTCTGTGATAGGTTCCGTCTCCTGAGCCATAGCCCCCAGAGACAATGCCGCCAATGAGGAAAGCAGCAGATTGCGGATGATGGAATGAATTTGCATAATGTGTACGTTTTTGACTCGTTTTGGCTAAATAGTTGTAAAATTTATGCCAAAAGTACACATTTTGTTTTATCGATGCAAATAAAGTGGAAGAAAAAGTGTGAATATAGGATAAAATAGTATATTATCCTACCAAGACTTCAACAATTAGCTTTGAAACTCCTTGAGCCAGGCAATGAAGTCCGAAACGCTTTCGCAAGGCTGACCATTGATGCGACTGAGGAGGCGTAAGCGCTGGTTGCGAAGGTTCTGCGGACTGATGTTCAGCAGCGTTGCCACTTGCTTCTGGCGCATATCTACGGCAGAGAGCAGGCACATCTGTATTTCGCTACGCGAGAGGTTCTGCTTCTCCAGATTGCGGAGTAGGAGAGGGTAGCGGTCGCGCACAAAGGCATGAAGTTGTTCCCATTCCTCTGCCGAGGGTTGCTGTCCGCCGTCGGCCAGTTGTTCCATGCGGCTGATAATCTCGTTGAAGATAGGCTGGGGCTCAGCCATTGGCTTATTGCGGCGGCGGAAGATTATCACGAGGGCGACAATCAGAATTGCCAATGCCAAAAATACAACAAAAGCCCCCACCCAGCTCCCCCAAAGGGGGAGTGACATAATTCCGCTGTCTTTCTGCTCCAAAGCACTTTCCTCATGTGGGGCGGCCTCCGAAAGATTATCCTGCGAATGATACTGCGAGCGCAACAACGAGTCGCGTGCTGCGGCACAACGATGGATGATATCGGACTGGTCAGCGTCGGGATGCTCCTGAAAATAGCGCAGACAGAAGTCCATATCGGTGAGCATCTGGCGTACATTCTCCAGTTCCTCGCCTTTCAGGGCTTGGGCAAAGTCGCTGCTATTGGCATTCAGGCTTCTGCGCAAGGCATAGGCTCCCTGCAGGACGGAATAGGAGTTCTGATTATCCTTTTCTATGCGCATGAAGTGTTCCAGCGCCTCGGCATACGATCCGCTATAAAGGCAGAGATAGGCGGTTAGGAACAAGCTGGGCTTATAGGAGGGGTCAGCCATCAGGGCTTGGGAGAGTTCCTTACGAGCCTCCTCCATCCGGCTTTTCTGAAGGTGTGAAAGGGCCAATAAATGATGTACGCGGGCAGATTCCTTTGCGGGTCCCTTGGCGTCGAACCATTTCATGAGCGGAGGCAGCAGCGAATCCACAGCCTCTCCGTTGGCATTCCGAGCCATGGCATGCGCTAGTCGGTATCGCATCTGTATGGATTGAGGGTAATGGCAGATGGTATCCTTCACCTCGCTGAGCAAATAAAGCGCAAACAGAGCGTCGGAACTATTCTCCACGGCAATCTCGGCATACACAATCTGAAGCGGTGTCTCCACTTGTTTGCGGCAAGAGGTTAGCAGCAAACCCGAAAGGAATAATATGATGAACGTATGTTTCACGACACAAAAATAAGTCTTTTTTCTGAGAATTCTGCCCTTTTAGCAGTAAACACCAGTAAAAATGCAGTTTGTTTACTTTTGTTTACTACCTTTTTTTGCAGGAACTGGCGTTTCAGCGTTACTTTGCAGCAGAAAAAACGTTGTAGCGCGTAAAATCAAAAATGTAAAACAAACAAAAAACGAAATGCAAATGAAACGAATCTTTCCCTTGTTGGCCATCGTGCTGCTTCTTGCCGGCTGCCATAAACCATCTGTAAAGATAGTACCCATTACGAAGTATGACGAGGAGGCTTGGTTATCTGAGGAAAACCTGGAAAAAATCCCCATGTTGCCTGCGCGTGTGGACAATACTCTACGTAATATCTGTCCCGCTCACCGTATTTCCGATGGAGACACTATACCGCCACTGGCTGGCGAAGTAACCCTGCTTCCACTGGCTTCTACGCCTGACTTCCACATTGGCATGATAGAGGAAATATACACCGACGATGATTTACTTTTCATCCTTGGTGCCGAGACGGAAGGTGATGAGGTCTTCGTCCCTGAAATCAAGGAGCGGGCAGGCTTTATCTTCCGCAAGAACGGCAAGCTGGTGGCTCAGTTGAAACCAACGGACGTGGACAAAGATAAAACCCCAATTGTTATGGCTGTGAATCGCCAGGCCAAGGAGGTTTGCCTGATGTATTGTGGGGTAAACTACTGCGATGGCGACCTTCTGTCCTATGATAGCGATGGCGAACTTCTGTCCTATGACTACGAGGGCAACCTGCTGCGCCATGAGGTTGTCTTCTTTAAAGATGGAAGCATCATGGGCTTTACGCAGAACCATCTGATAAGCAACTTTGGGCGAGCATTTAGCTTTGCGCCGCAACTCATGGTGCGTGATCCCGAAGGTATGCCACATGGTTATATCCTTACCCGTCGCACTAAGAGTTACACTATAGGTCGTGGTGTTAGAGAGGCTTCTCTAAGCAACTGTGGCGATGAGCTTTTCTATACCACAGAGCATTCCGACACCATCTGGCAGGTAGGCCCCGAGGGAGCCGTAGCCCGCTATCTGGTAAGCGGCGACAGCGTGGGCGTAGATTCGCTTCTTCTCGACAACAATATATCTACCTCATCATACCAGTGGGAGCTTGCTACCGAGAACCGCTTTGTTCCAAGAATCGGCGACTACCCGCTGCTCGTTTCACCCGACTTCCTGCTGTGTCGCTACTTAAAGCCAACCAATGTCAAGATTAATGAAGAAAAAGAGGGGAAGATCGTCTCATGGAGTCACGGAGCTCAGTTTCCATTCCTCGTCTATGACCGCAAAACAGGTAAAAGCTACTGGACTTGGGGCCGTACGTCAAAATGGACGCTGCAGGGTCTTTGCTTAAGCGAGGCACAAGCACTAACAACAGATGGCACACTCATCTCCAGCCAAAGACCGGCAAAACTGAAGTACTATTTGGCACACAATAGGGAATATGAACTTGACAGCAAGACGCAAAAGTTCATAAAAAAGCTGGATATCAAGGCGAATCCCGTCCTGCTACTCATGCCGCTGAAACACTTTTAATAAGGTATATTCCCATCATACGATAACGCCCCGCCTAGCTGATGTGCTAAGCAGGGGCGTTATCTTCTTCTGAATTCTCCAGAGCTTGTTCTTGTTGCAATTGTTTCTTGCGCTTGGGATTCTGACTGGCACCCATCTTCAACAATCGGGAAGCTGGGGTTAGGATACTTTGGCCAGAGTCTGCTGTTATGGATTCCAACTTATCGAAGCTGTCCTGCGTCTTCTGCAGCTGCTGCTTGACACTCTCGAACCTTTCGGCAAACAGCTGCACACGATCCACAATCATATTGGCGCACTCCATAATCTTCTGCTGGTTCTCCACCTGACGCACCTGCTTCCAGGTCATCTCCAAAACACGCAGCATGGTATATAGGTTCTGACTGCCTGTGATGATAACGCCACGGTCGTAGGCATCCTTCCAGAGCGTAGCATCGTTCGAGAGCGCCAACTGAAGGGCGGATTCCGAGAAGACGTACATCAGCACGAAATCCAACTTGGCGTGCCCCTCGGCAATATACTTCGAGTAGTTCTTGCGAGCCAACTCGTTCACATGATTGCGCATACTGGTCAGATGGCGCTTTAGGGCATCCTGGCGCTGAGCCTCCGTCTCGGCATTGTGGTAGTCCTCGAAGGCTGTGAAGGACATCTTGGAGTCTATTATCACATCGCGCTTGTCGGGGAAATGCAGAATGGCATCGGGGATAAGGCGGTGTCCCTCCTCCTCGTAAACCACATAGCCGTCCTTATCGCGGATGGTTTCCTGCAGGGTGAACTGCTCACCTTCCTGAAGTCCCATACCTTCAAGGAGTTGCTTCAGTCGCAACTCTCCGAAGTTACCCTGCGTCTTGTTCTCTCCTGTGAGGGCCTGTGCCAACTTATCGGCACGTTCGCCTACCTGACGGCTTTGCTCTATGCTGGTCTTGATGGTGGCATCCAGACGTTGCATGGTAGAGTTATGCTCGCGGTCGGAGCGCTCCACCGCCTCGCGCATTTGCTGGATGTGCGTCTGCAGGGGTGTAAGGATGCCTGAGAGCTGTTCTTTGTTGACAGCCGACAGTTGTTCGGCTCTCTCCTTCAGAATCTTCTCAGAGGCCGAATTCATCTGTTCGCGGATCAGACTCAACTGCTGCCGCATCTGCTCCTCCTGCTGCTGACGTTCCTCCTGGCGGACTTTCTTCTGTTCCTCCTGCAACGCCTCGTGCTGCTTCTTCTGTTCTTCCTGCTGCTGCTTCGCAACATCCAGCAACTGCTGCACAGCACCCACCTTAGAGCGCATCACCATCCAAACGGCAACGCCTCCCAACACAAGTCCGATGAAAAGATATAGAAGTTCCATACAGCCCCCTCCAACTCCCCCATTAGGGGGAGAACAATTTTAATTAGACTTTAGACCTTAGACTCTAGACTTTAGTCAATTTTTATCTCGATAATTAATTTTTCTCTTTTCTCTTTTAATTTTTATCTCTCTTCCAGGTCCTTATCTATGAACGCGATGAGGCGTTCTACAGCCTCTGCTTCGGGGATGTTCTTCTCGATACACTCCTTGTTCTTATAGAGCGAGACCTTGCCTCTGGCAGCACCCACGTAGCCGTAGTCGGCATCAGCCATTTCGCCTGGGCCGTTCACGATGCAACCCATGATGCCAATCTTCAGGGTATTATATCTGGCATCCTGCTTGGCCTTCTCTCCAACGGCAGCCTTGATGCGGCGTATGGTGTCCTGAAGGTCGTAGAGCGTACGTCCACAACCAGGACAAGAGATATATTCCGTCTTATGCATCTGCACACGAGCAGCCTGCAGGATGCTCTGAGCCACAGGAATCTCGCACTCAGGCTCCTCGCTCAGAGAGACCCTGATGGTATCGCCTATGCCGTCTATCAGCAGCGAGCCAATGCCTACGGCACTCTTCAGACGACCGTCCTCGCCTTCGCCAGCCTCCGTTACGCCAAGGTGCAGGGGGTAATCCATACCCTCCTTCTCCATCTCCTTGCAGAGCAAGCGAACGCTCTCGACCATGATGACCGTATTGCTGGCCTTGATGCTGACAACCACGTCGGGGAAGTGTTCGCGCTCGCAGATACGCAGGAACTCCATACAGCTCTCTACAATGCCTGCTGGGGTATCGCCATAGCGACTCATAATGCGGTCCGAAAGCGAGCCATGATTCACGCCTATGCGGATGGCCGTGCCGTGCTCCTTGCAGATATGCAGGAAACCACAGAAACGCTCGTCCAGACGCTTCAGCTCCTGCTGATACTCCTCGTCGGTATATTCCAGATGCTTGAACTGACGGGCAGGGTCAACGTAGTTGCCTGGGTTGATGCGCACCTTCTCCACGATGGTGGCAGCCACATCAGCCACATTGGGATTGAAGTGGACATCGGCACACAAGGGCGTATCTCCGTAGCCGCGAGCCACCAATCCAGCCTTAATGTTACGCAGGTTCTCAGCCTCGCGTGTACCCTGAGTGGTAAGGCGAACCAAGTCGGCTCCTGCATCAATGATACGTATGCACTGCTCCACGCAACCCTCTGTATCCATAGTGCTGCAGGTGGTCATACTCTGCACGGCCACTTTGTTCTGACCGCCAATGCGGAGCTTGCCTATCTTAACCTCGTGTGTCTGTCTTCTCATAAAATTTACAATTATGACCCCTTCCAAACCTCCCCGAGGGGAGGCTTCTTTAACGGCTGTCACTCCCCCTCGGGGGAGATGGAGAGGGGTTTTTAGTTTACCTTATAATTATATTTTACCATTGCCAAGTCCACGTTGGCCTTTACTATCTTCTGCTTCAGGTCTTCCTTGTAAGCCTTCAGTTTGATAGAGATGGCATCATCGTCAAGGGCCAGCATCTCAGCTGCCAGGATGCCTGCATTCTGAGCGGCGTTTACACCAACCGTTGCCACGGGTATGCCTGGAGGCATCTGAATGATGCTGAGCATAGCGTCCAGTCCGTCCAGCATGCCCTTGATGGGTACACCGATGACGGGTAGGGTAGTGCTGGCAGCAATAACGCCAGGCAGAGCGGCAGCCATGCCTGCGCCTGCGATAATCACCTTAATGCCGCGTTCCTCGGCATTCTTGGCAAATTCCTCCACCTCCTGAGGTGTTCTGTGGGCAGAGAGGGCATTCATCTCGAAGGGAATCTCCATCTCGTCCAGGAACTTAGCGGCTTTCTCCATAACGGGCAGGTCGCTTGTGCTGCCCATGATAATACTAATAACTGCTTTCATCTTATATCATTGAACATTGAACATTGAACATTGAACATTGAGCATTGAACATTGCGTAGCAAATTCTTCACTCTTCATTCTTCACTATAGGAATAATATTCCAAAGAATCCACAAATCACACCTACCATTGTACCCACCAGCACTTGTGCCAGGCTGTGCTGCAGCAGTACCATACGGCTGGTCATTACGCAGCCCGACAGCAGGATGGTTCCGCACAGCCACCAGATGGGGTTGAAGCCGAAGATGGTCGCGTAGGCCACCAATCCACCTATCACAGCCCCCGAGCCAGCCGAGTGCATACTCACCTTCCAGAACATGTTTATGACGATGCAGCACGTCTGCACCAGCAGGGATACGAACAGGATGGCCGTGATGAAACGCGGCATGTGCATACTGTCCAGCAGATACATACAGCATAGGTAGCTCAGGAAGTGAATGGCGTAGGGCACGAAGCGTTTGTGACGCTCGCGCAGTTCCTGCAGCCTCCATCCCAGCAGCCGACGGTACAGATACGTTGTCAGCACGGGCAGGAGGACGGTAAAGAAGTACACAACGCCCAAGACCATCAGTCGGAACACCCAAGGGAACATGCTCATGTACGTAAACGTGAGCAATATGATGGTGCCGACCGTAGGGTAATACATGGGTCGGAATATACTACTGAATCCTCTGGCTATGACTATATGCTTTCTCACTTTGTTTAATTCATAATTCTTAATTCATAATTCATAATTCGCTGCTGCTGCAAATTGGCTTCGCCCATCCTGCTCGCGCAGCCTTGAAAATTGAATTTTTTCGATATCACGTTATTTCGAGATTTCGATATCTCAACATCACTTTTATCTCGATAATTAACTTTTATCTTTTCTCTTTTAATTTTTATCTTATTTCCTCATCCTTGCTATGGGAATCTTCATTATCTCGCGGTACTTGGCGATGGTACGGCGGGCGATGTCGTAGCCCTTCTGTTTCAGCAGGGAGGCCAGCTTTTCGTCGCTCAGCGGATTGCGCTTATCCTCAGCATCCACCAACTCCTGCAGGGCTGCCATAACCTGCTTGGCCGTTGCCATCTCAGCATCGTCCTTCTGCACAGCCTTGTGGGTAAAGAAGTGCTTCAGGGAGTAGATGCCGAAAGGCGTCTGTACGTATTTGCTGTTGCAGACACGGCTGACGGTACTGATGTCGTAGCCAGCCAGCTCCGCCACATCCTCCAGCTTCATGGGCTTGAGCAACGTGTCATCGCCCTCCAGGAAGAAGGGCTTCTGCAGCTTTATGATGGCGTTCATCGTGCGAATCATACTCTCGCGGCGCTGTGCCAGGGCATCTATGAAGAGTTGCCCGCGCTCTACGTACTCGCGCGTAAACCTTATATCTTCCTGCACAGCCTTCGTCAGCTGTGTATCCTTCAGTTTGGCATAGGCCTCCAGCTTCTCTGTGGCATCCGGACTTATCATCAGGGCCGAGCCGTTGCCGCCATTCAGCTGCATGGTGATGTGGCCGTCCTCGTCGTTATCCACTATGAAGTCGGGCGTTATCTGGTGTCCCAAGACGATACTCTTCTCGCCAAGGGAAGAGCCAGGACGGGGATTCAGGTGCTTAATCTCGCGTTTGAGTTCCTCCACCTGCAGGGGCGAGAGTTTCAACTTTTGCTGGATGCGCTCCCAACGCTTGTGTATGAAGTCGTCGAAGTATCGCTCCATCACCTTCGTTAGCAGGGGGCGGTAGGGGCTCTTCTCGTCGCGTTTTATCTGTAGCAACAGACATTCCTGTAAGGTACGGGCACCTACGCCTGCCGGGTCGAACTGCTGCAGGATGCCCAGCACATGCAGCAACTCTGCCTCTGTGGTGGTTATGCCCTGATAGATTTCTGCCTCGTCCACTATCTGATAGAGGGGTTTGCCCAGGAGGCCGCTGTCGTCCAGCTCGCCAATCAGGTATTCCAGCAGCTGCTGGTCGCGCTCCGTCAGGTCGAAGTCGGGCATCTGCTCCTTCAGCTTGTCGTAGAAAGATAGGGTATCGCCGTACTCCACACTCTCGGGCGTTGACCTGGCATAGGTGGGGCGCAGCATATAGTCGGGGATATCATCCTCCGAGCGGTAGTCGTAGGAAGCCTCACCCCCATCCCTCTCCAAAAGAGAGGGGGCATCATCAGCGTACTCCCCTCCTTGGGAGGGGTCGGGGGAGGCTTTTTCCAGCCAAGGGTTCTCCAGACACTCGTTCTCTATGCGCTGCTGCAGGGCCTCGATGGGCATTTCGGTCAGTCGCACCAACATCACTTGCTGGGGCGAAAGAGTCTGCACCTGCACCTGTTGTTGTGCCTGCACCTGCACCTGATTCTGTGTCTGTCTGTTGTCTTGTGCCATATCCAATGCGAAGGTACGACAATTTCCCAATACAGACAACGAAAGCCGCCAAATTTTTATTCGAGGGAGGAGTACGCAGATTTCTATTTCTATTAATAAAAGTTAAATCCCGACGGATTCGGGCAGTTTTTCTTCCACAAGTTAGGTTTTGCTTTCCCTTGCCCCATAATTTTGCAGCAGAAAACAACACGAACGCGATATGAAAACAACGAACAGACGAGAGTCAATCCTCAGCAAGACGGAATACGACATCATGTCCATCATCTGGGACATCAACCACTCTGTCTCGGCACGCGAGATCTACGACCAGCTGCCTGAGCCCAAGCCTGCCTACACCACATTGGCTACGGAGATGCGCATGCTCTACGAGAAGGGCTTCGTGGACCACTTCAAGAAGGACGGCGAGGGCAAGACCCATCATTATATGGCTAGGGTAGGGCGTGCCGAATACGTCCGCAAGGCCATGCACGATGTCAAGCGCACCTTCTTCGGAGGCAGCCTCCGCTCGATGCTCAGCTACTTCATACGCGAGGAGGAGATTTCGGAGGAGGAACTTGTGGACTTCCTCCACGAATTAGAGACCCCCTCCGACTCCCCGAGGGGAGAGTCTTAATTGAGAATTGATAATTATAAATATGTTCTCCCCCTCGGGGGAGTTAGAGAGGGGTTTCAATGTCTTCACTTTTAATCTACGCTATCAAGTCGGCCATACTGCTCACGTTGCTGTTTGTGCCTGGTATATTCCTGATTTTCAGGGAAAAGATGTTCCGTTTCAATAGGCTGACCCTGTTGACCATCCTGCTGCTGAGCCTTGTGTTGCCGTTGTGCAACTTCTCTTACATCTCGATGGACAATGTGCCTGCCGTGCAGACCCTGGAGAAAGGCTTGCTGGAGATGGGAGTGCCCGTCGAGATGCCCACCACTGCACCCACGTTTCCTGAAGCCTCCCCTCGGGGAGGGTTGGAGGGGGTTATCCCTTGGTTCTACGTTGTGAGCATCCTGTATGCCATCGGGGCATTAACCATATTAGGTATTCGCCTGCGCGAGGTGCTCTCCATGGGGCGTATCATACGCAGGGGCAGCATCTGGACGAAGAACGATGCCGACGGCATACGCATCTATTGCCATGCCGAGAACGTGGCACCCTTTAGTTGGCTGCGCAGCATAGTCATCAGCGAGAAGGACTACGCAGAGAGCGGGCGTGAGATTATCCTGCACGAGAAAGCTCACATCCTCTATCGTCACTCCTTGGATATTATCCTGCTCACGCTTGTAGAAACCATCCAATGGTGGAATCCCTTCGCCTACCTGCTGGGCATCTATCTGCGCGACGTGCACGAGTACGAGGCGGACGACTATGTCCTGCGCGAGGGCATCTCCGCTCATTCCTATTCCCAATTGATAATAAAGAAGGCTGTTGGCGCCAGCACCTATACTTTTGCGAACAATTTTAATCACAGTCTAACCAAAAAAAGAATCAGTATGATGCTTAAGACAAATCCCCATCGGGGCAGACGCAGCCGCGTGCTGTACCTCCTACCCATGATTGCATTGGCCCTCAGCGCCTTTGCCACCTCAGAGTTCCAGACAGCCAGCGAGCTGATAGAACAGAAAGTCAATGCCAGCAGCACCACCTTCACCCTGAAGGGAACGGTGAAGAAAGAAGTGAATGTTGACCACTACCTTGTCTATATATGGGATTATTCCGACAACGTTCATCCCGACCCGATAGATACTGTATATGTAAAGGACGGAAAGTTCGAGTTCAGCAGAGAGTTAGATCAAGCCTATTCAGGAATGCTGAAAGCTGTCCTGAAAGACGGTACATTAGGTGAACAACTTCAGGAAATATTCTTCGTGCCTGGCGAGACCTGCAATATGGAACTCTATGGTACAAAATTTGAAGACTTCAACGTTAGTGGCAGCAAGTTCTATCGCGACTGGGCAGCATTCAGGGAGTTCTATCATAAAGAACATAAGAAACTTGTGGAATCGAATGGCGCAGGCGAAGAGGCTTATCGCGCTGCAATGGCCGAATATAACCGTAAACACAAGGACGAGGAAGGTTGCATCATGTACCAGTATATGTGGCTGCGAAACGACTTATCCATTGCCGACGGCATTCAGGACGGACGCTTCAATCGCTATATTCAGTATATGAAAAGGTCAGAAGCAGAGTTTCATGAACGAATCGAAAACCAGATTGACATTGCCATCTACGACGGAAAACTAAGCGTCCGCCAAAAAGGAGAACATGAATATAAGCCCATCAATCCCAAAGAACTGATGCAGATTCTCAGCAAGTACAAATACAAACCTGCAATCGTCAATATCTACTCCGATAAGGAAATGGAACACTTGGAACAAGTGGCAAAGGAAGCCTGCCGTAAGAACAATCTGCTGAAAATCAATTATTCGGTACTGAATAAGGAGTAACATCACCCCAATACGCAAAGCAGCCCAAGGACATTCCCTGGGCTGTTTTTTATCCCACCCCACGACGTAATTTTGGGGGAGAAAGCAAAAAATTTTAATTATCTTTGGAAGTAAAAAAGAAAAATACCTTATCTTTGTATGCGAAATACACAAATTAAAGACTTAAAGAGTATGAAAACTAAGATTTATCGTTTGTACGGCGCCGTTCTGTCGGTTTTGCTTTCTGTTTTGGGTTTCAGCAGCTGCTCGAAAGAGGAAATGATGGAAGAGTATGGTTCCCCACATGCCGATTTTATAATGCAGGGTACCGTAACCGATGAGCAAGGTAATGAAATCAACGGAATTTTGGTGTCAGCCGAAAGATACCAAGATTTTAACGATGGAAGATATTGGTTTAATCTCTTCTCAAAAAAGACGGACTATTTTGGTGAATATTATTTATACTTTGAAAACCTCCTTGGAAGTAAATATACAAAATTAATCGTTCAGGATGTGGACGGAGAGGCCAATGGAGGAGAATTTGCCAGCGACACATTAGATATCGACTACGAATCAGCCGAGCAAATTAAAAAAAGTGATGGCAATTGGTATGAAGGCACTTTTAGAATCACACAGAATATTCAGCTGAAGAAGAAATAATGAAGGCCACCCCTCTTACCCTTCGGAAGAAACTGGCCCTTGAGCTCTGGCGACAGCAGGAGATTATGCTTAGGAAGGAGCACCCCCTAAAGCAGCTCTTCTGGGAATGTACGACGCGCTGCGACCTGAAGTGCCGCCATTGTGGAAGCGACTGCAAGATGCAGCCCGAAAGCAAGGACATGCCCAAGGAGGACTTCCTGCGCGTGCTGGACAGCATAGCCCGCAGGACCGACCCGCACAAGGTCTTCGTCATCATCACAGGTGGCGAGGCACTGATGCGCAAAGACCTGGAGGAATGCGGCCGAGCCATCTACCAGAAGGGATTCCCCTGGGGATTGGTCACCAACGCCCTGCACCTTACGCCACAGCGATGGATAAGCCTCCAGCGGGCAGGCATCCACACCATGACCATCAGTCTGGACGGCTTGGAGGAAGACCACAACTGGATGCGAGGCAACGCGCAGAGCTTCCAGATGGTCAGCAAGGCCATAGACATGCTGGTGGCCAAGAAAGGGTTCGTCTTCGACATAGTAACCTGCGTGAACCGCCGAAACCATCAGAAGCTGAACGACATCAAGGAGTTCCTGATCTCCAAGGGCGTAACGCGTTGGAGGCTCTTCACCGTCTTCCCCGTGGGACGTGCTGCCAACGACCCCGACATGAAGCTCACCAACGAGGAGTTCCGCGCCGTCTTTGACTTTATCAAGGAGACGCGTCAGGAGGGCAGGATACGTGTCGATTACGGCTGCGAGGGCTTCCTGGGCAATTACGAGGGCGAGGTGCGCGACCACTTCTTCTCGTGCCGTGCAGGCATTTCCGTAGGTTCCGTGATGGCCGACGGCTCCATTGCCGCCTGCGCCAGCATCCGCTCGGATTACAATCAGGGCAACATCTATCAGGACGACTTCATGGAGGTGTGGGAGAAGCGCTACGCTCCCTACAGAGACAGGGAATGGATGCGCACAGACGAGTGCAAGGCGTGCAAATACTTCCGCTATTGTCGCGGCAACGGCATGCACCTGCGCGACGGCAACGGCAAACTGCTGCTCTGCCACCTAAAGAGAATACAGCAAGCTTAGCATACATTCACAAACACAACACAGCCCCAGAGAAAACCTCCGGGGCTGTTTCTGTTTGTATATTAAATTGAGGGGATTAAAAGAGGATGGACAACTTGCCCATGTGCATATAGCCATCTTTTGAGTCACTGCCCACAATATAGTAAAAGTGGTAACCCAGCGCCACATGTCTCCCTATCTCGATTCCGGCACCGGCATCGAAGCTGAAGTTGTCGCCAGTCCCCTTTAACCATCTCCCATAATAATGTACATCCACGTAGCTATGCGTATAGCCGGGCGTAATCTCGGCATAGAGTCTGCAAGGCTCAACTGGGGGAGTATAGAATCTGACACCCAATGCCCTTACATTAATGAATCCCATATTGCTGGGCCCCTCGTACTTATGCCAGCCAGAGATATAGGATACACCCGCAATGTTTAGGCCGACATACGGATTCAGCTCACGCCTTAGCATCAGCCCTACGCCCCATGCGTCCTGAACGAGAAAGTCAAACTGGCATGTGAGTTTCCTTGTGCCTGGGACAAGCACGCCGGCGAGGGGATTGATTTCGTCCTTATCACTGAAACGGTAAGTCTTACCATTCTGGTATTGGACATAAAACAAGTCCGAAGCTTTGGCTACGTGCACATCGCCGCTACCATCGCCATATTTCCGATAGCTTACCTCGTCGGAATTAGCACTGAGGACGATAACATCCTCTTTCTGCAGATTCTTGAAACACAGGACATCCTGCGCTTTCAGGCTTGCGGAAGCGAAGGATAGAACCACCAGAAGTAACACGTTTCTTACACAAGCCTTGCTCATGAAGGCCTTTAGTCTCGGGCTCTGAAAGCCCCTTGGTGCGTTTTTACTCATTTCAACAAAAAAGTTAAATTTACGTTTTGCGAACACAAAGATAGAGAGTTTTTTCTAAACCCCACACCTTTTCCCCCGAATATTTTCAAAAAGGACATAAAAAAACAGAATGACTCCCACAAGCGGGAGTCATTCTGTGTTGATAGGGTGATGGAAGCCGCGTTGGGCATTAACCCAAAGCTGCTTATAAATATGCAGACACGCTATAATATGTCTGTGGCCAGACAGAAGAAGCCCCTTCTTGAGAGGTTAATTGACATCCGAAAAATCTGCGCTGCACTCTTCTAATTTCAGCGCAGTAAGGAAAAATCATTACACGCGAAATCTCCTTAATTAGGCAGCAGAAACTGCTTAGTTAGGGAAAATTTTCTCCCTAACTAGGAAAAATTTGCGCCCCTTAAGGGCAGCAATTGCTAGTATTAATAGCGCCCGAAAACACTATTTTACGGGTGCTGTAGCGAGTTGGAAAGATCAGGACATTACAATGCAGCCATTCACACCATTCACAATTCACAGTTTAGAATGGGAGCCAATATTATCGTCTGATCGCAGAACACTTATATACGTATATAAAGAAAAAGACGCCAAGCTTTTATCTTGGCGTCATATAATCGACAAATCCTAAAGAGATTCTACTTAAAAAGAGCATAATACAGCAATGCTGCTAATATCACCAATTCGATGAAAATATGATAGTTGCTGCTCCTTTTATATAGCTTCAAAAATCTCTCATTAGATTCGCTTTTGGTAACTTTAATTCTTGCAATAATTTCTACCACCAAACAAACGGCAGCAATTGCAATCCAAAAATATATACGCATAATTTCTATTATTTAATTGGTTAATAATTTCAATAAAATACAGAAGGTTGGCGCCTCCTTCGTTAATTTTCTTTTATAATTCCAATACAAAATTACTCTATCATTCTAAAACGGAGAAATATTTAATGTTTCATTATGTTTCTCTAATAGTTAAAAAGAGTTAACTGCTTGCAGGTGTGTTTTTTTAAAGGGGATAACGCAAAAGAAAATACAAAATAATTTTGCACTTAGTACCAAATGTAGTACCTTTGCGATATGGACTATTTGGAGTATAAAGGTTATAAGGGCAGTGTGGAATACAGCAAGGAGGACAACTGTCTGTTTGGTAAAGTGCAGGGTATGAGCAAGGCGCTGATTCTGTACGAAGGACAAACATTGGAGGAACTGAGAAAAGACTTTGAGGCTGGCGTTGACAGCTATCTGGAAGGTTGCAAGGCTGATGGCGTGGAACCTGCTAAGCCTTATAGCGGACGATTGAATCTGAGAATGTCGTCGGAGCTGCATTCGCGTGTAGCTGCATTTGTGGCAGCATCAGGGACAACCATCAATGATTTTATCAACAGAGCCATCAAGAATGAATTGAACCACGTGGCTGTGTTGTAAGCTATAGCCGTAAAGATAACATCATAGAAGCCCCCCGCAGGAGAAATCCTGCGGGCTTTTTTGTGCCCTGCCTCTGATAGCTGGGGGAAATTTACGGTGATGAGAAAAAATTGTTCTCGTTTTTCTTTGTTTTTTGATAATTAGCCGTATCTTTACGGCAGAATAAACTGCAATACTATTAAAAAAAACACAAGAAAAGGTATGAAAACTTTGAAAAGTACACAAGCATTGAGACTTACCCTTGGCCTGTTCCTGGTATTCGCCATGAGTGGGAGAATGTGGGCGCAGAATGACAATCCGCGCTTCTTGGCCGCCGGTGCCGTGCATAAGTATCTAGAGGAAGATCATGTTCAGGCGCGTGCCAACGCCTTTATCCATGAGGGAAAGTTCGAGGAATTCCGAAAGTGGCAATTGCAAATCCGAAAGGAAGGTCGAAAAATGGAGAAAGCGCATGAGAAGAAGATGAAAAAGATTGCAGACGAGGATGTGCGCGACAGCCTAGACGAGGAATACAGAAACCAGATTCACAAACTTTATCGCCAGCCATGCCCTTATCCTCAGCACAATTATGTGGTGATTATCCGCCCATCGTTCGAACCTACGCGCGGCTTTGCCGTAGAGAAAGACAAGGTGATTTATATGGATTATGCCAAATCCAAGTCAGCCCCCTCTATGAATGTCTCTGAAACAGAAGCCTCGGAAGAGGTGTGCAAGGCACTTAAAAGCCTGATGGACAATATTATGGAGTCTGCCAAATTTACGCTCGAACCACCCAAGATATTGGACGGCACCTCCTATGATATCATCGACGGTGGTTTCCCCTGCTATATGGTTACAAGCCACGGGGGCGATGTCTGCAAGCTGCTGGAGAAGCTTTCCGAAGCTGCCAAGCAGAAAGACACCTCTGCCATAAACGCGCAGCTGGAGGAGATAAAACGCCTGGATGCCATCTATGCCGCATTGAAGGTTAAGTGAAAACGAATATTAAATAACCTGCGTAATTGTTAATTAATGTCTTTGTGCTTGGAGTGAGTATTAAAAAATAGTACATTTGGGGTAGAAAACTCACAAAAACAAGCATAAAACAAAGATGAAAGGCAAAAAGATGCAGTATGTAGGCTCTATCGAAAGGGAGTCCATTACGGTTACAATTTTGTTACTTTTGGCAGCCTCGCTAATCCTGACAACATCGTGTACATCCACCTCTAAAGTTGCAACATCCAGCACCAAGACCTCTAAGTCGGCCGCTATAAATGGTCATGGATATGTAGATCTGGGCTTGCCCAGCAAGACGGTTTGGGCAACCTGCAACGTAGTAGCCAAGCTTCAGGAATAAAAGCTAACTTTAACAGATAAAACAAAGGACTGTCCCACGGGGCAGTCTTTTTTTTCTTAAAGGGAAGTTAACTTCCTATTAATTCCTATATAATAATGTATAGAGGGAGAAAAAATTATTGTTTTTCGATAAATTTTTATTGAAAAAGTTTTGGCGGTTTTAAAAAACTACATACTTTTGCATATCGATAAACGATAAATTAATAACCGAAAACAATAAAACATTATGAAAAAAAGACTTCATTTTCTGTGTGTACTTCTGTTAGTTTTAATGTTTGCTGAAATTGTTTTAATGCCAGTAATCGGGATTATCTGGGGATTTGGAGACATTCATTATGACAGAAGTTCTATTCATCCATCGCTCGCAATGGCATTTTCCTTTTTGATTGTATTTATTTGTTTTATATATTTTGGCATCAGTGGCCTTGTAGATTACGTAAAATTCATCTTGAACGTGGGTCGCGACAAGATATTTGTCACAGACAATGTAAAGCTACTACGTAAATGTGCATGGAAATTTATCGTTTTTATGCTATCTGCAGTTGTTGTGCTATTAATGGTAAAAGCTGAGCCATCTGATATTTATACCTGTGCTTGTTCTGGTATTGAAGTAGTTTTCTATTTCATCATAGCCGAGGTCTTCGCCGTCGGCATCAAACTGAGAGAGGAGCAGGAGCTGACGATCTGAGAATTGAGAATTGAGAATTGAAATTATAAGCGTTATGAAAAATAAATTGAAGATATATTCAGCATTGTTGCTGGTTGTTCTTGTATATCATTTCTTTGGAGGCATTTATACGTATAACTATTCAACATGGACTAAGGATGCTAATGAAGGACTGACGGTGGCACCTCTGCCAGAGGATTTCTCGACAACAAAGGAAGTGAAGGGCGGTGTAGCAACCTATTCAAAACCCATGATGGGTATTGATGTGAAAGTAAAATCCACCCAAGTTGCAGAGGGTAAGTATCTGGTAAGTAATTCGGGCAAGAAATCCTGCTATCTGGACATTCAAAAGGCAAGGATCTGCATTCCTTCCGACCGCGTGAAAGGAAAAGCACTTTACTATATCGGCATCTTTAACATTGTCGTGTACTGTGTATTGGCAATCTCTCTGCTTGTCATCACCCTTAAGGTAATCCGCTCCGTTTACAAGGGAGAGGTCTTCGTCTCGAAGGTTGCCCGACAAATAGAAACAGCCGGTATCTTGATTTTTGTTTTACAACTTCTGCACTACATAGCTGGTAGGGTTTCCACAGAGATAATCGTTAAGCATACCAACATAGCCTATATGAATGTTAGCGTAGATTATGGCAATATCATATACTATGTTATCTTTGGACTTATCCTGATGATTGTCTCTCAGATTATCCTAAGAGGCAAAGAGTTGCAGGAAGAACAGGAGCTGACGATTTGAAAATGAAGAATGAAGAATGAAGAGTGAAGAATATTAATTAGACTTTAGGCTTTAGACCCTAGACTTTAGTCAATTATGAAGGCTGCATGAGCAGGCTCGACCATAGGTCAAACCTGAAACCAATTCTTCTTTTTTCTCTCTTAATTCTTAATTACAAACATGAATTATGAATTATGAATTATGAATTGACCAAACTATGAGCATAGTAGTGAATTTAGATGTTATGATGGCCAAGCGGAAGATGTCATCACAGGAGCTGGCGGAGAAAATTGGCATTACGCAAGCCAACCTCTCCATCCTGAAGACGGGAAAGGCCAAGGCCGTCCGCTTCTCCACATTGGAGGCCATCTGCCAAGTGCTGGAGTGTCAGCCTGGCGATATTCTGGAGTACAGGGAAGAATAGAAAAGCCTCCCCCTACCCCTCCCAAGGAGGGGGGAACTAGGAGGGTGGCTATAACGTCAACGATAACGAAAAAATGAAAATGAAAAGAGTATTTATCATAGTATTGCTTGTCGGCAGCACCATTGCAGGATGGGCACAAGAGAACAACTACACCATCAGGGCAAATGTGGAGCCCCTCATAAAGTATTATAGGGCATCGGAAAAGGAGCTGACGGACAGCGTCTATCTGCTGGATGTAACCACCAAAAAGCCCATCACAGAGAAGATAGCCCTGCAAGACCCAACAAACGTGGAACTCAGCGGCTATGTGGACAGTCCCAAGATTATCCAATTGATGATATTTCAGACGTTCGAGGGATGGTCACGCAATCTTTACGTCCCCCTGTTCCTTGAGTCAGGAAACATTGTCCTAAACGCCGAGGCTGAATCACCCAACGTGGAGGGAACGCCGTTAAACAATGCTTTCTACCCTTGCAACCGCAAGATTAGAGAAGCCGTCAAGGATGGCAACAACGAACTGGCTGCCCAGCTGAGTGCCGATTATGCGCTCGAACATAAGAACGACCTCTCTGCCATACTGATGCTGTACGGTATGAAAAACAAGACTGATGCCGAGGCAAAGGTGCTGCTGAACATCATCGAGCAATGTGGCGAGAGCGTACGCCATCATCCCCTTATCGAATCGCTCTACAAGAGGCTGAACCACCCCTTGAATGGCGATATGTTCAAGGACTTTGCTGTAGAGTATGATGGCAAGACCACACGTCTGAGCGACTATGTAGGCAAGGGTAAGTATGTGCTGGTGGACTTTTGGGCCTCATGGTGCGGTCCCTGCCGTGCAGAGATTCCCAACCTTATCAAGGTCTATGAGCAATACAAGGAGAAAGGCCTCGTTGTGCTGGGTGTTGCCGTTAACGACAAGCCTGAGGATACCCTGAAGGCCATAGAGAAGGACAAGATTACTTATCCCCAGATTCTTAACTCGCAGAACATAGCTGCCGAGACGTACGATTTCAACTCCATCCCCACCATCTACTTGTTCGGTCCTGATGGCAGAGTCGTAGCTCACGACCTCAGAGGAAAAGACATCAACAACAAACTGGCAGAAATCTTCCAGTAACACACTTAAACTAAAATAAAATAAAAAGAGTATGAAAAAGCTATTAGTTTTGTTTTCGCTTATCGCAAATCTGACGGCATTCAATTGTATTGCTCAGACCAATGAAGTAAAGAGTATCCTTTGGGAAATATCCAAAGATGGTATTGCACAAAAATCCTATCTGCTTGGAACATTTCACGGATCACAAAATGGTATTGAATATTCTTTAATAGATACCCTCCCCCAATACAAATCGATATTAGAAAGTGTGGATGCTGTGGCAACAGAAACAGACGCAAATGAATTTGTTGATTTTTTTAAGAAGTCTATTAATGATTTAATGACCAATAATCATCCTGCATACGCCTTGTTGCCTGATAGCGTAAAGTGTCTAAGGGACATCTTCGAAAATGAGAAGGAATATCTTTATACGGATAGTGTTATCAAGGAGTTCAGAAAAAAAGTCATCCCTCTTAATTACGAGACCCTAAAACCCTATTACACAAGTGAAGTAATAGCCCTTTTTGACTTTGTTTTCGATATGAAGAAAGAAAGCAAGGACCAGAAGAAGGACTTTGTGGTTATGGATTTAGGCATAAATAACAATGCCGAGAAAATGGGTAAGCGAATCTTTTATATGGAAACCACACAAGGCCTTATGGAAGGAATTGGAGATTCCATATATATGGATACATGCAGCCTGGCAAAGCAAAGCCATCAATTGTATAGTTATTGTAAGAAACGTTCCGACTTAAAAAACAAAAAAGAAGAAGCAAAAGAAGAAAAAACAAAAACATACTCACATAAATTAGCAGAGCTATATCTTAAGCAAGACTTGGACGCTGCGCTAAAGGAGCATGATTTGTTAATAGAAAAGGAGCAGCAGCAGTCAACAGATGAGCCATCTTCTCATAAAAAGTTTGCAGAAGATTTTATTCTGGTAGGACGAAACAAAAAATGGATTCCTGTTATAAAAGAGAATGTGCAGAAAAGTTCTTGCCTGATTGCCGTAGGTGCATTGCATCTGCCTGGCGAAGAAGGATTGGTTCAACTCCTGCGTGAGGAGGGCTATACCCTAAAGCCTATGAACATTTTTGCCAAGTAATAAACACACTTAAACGAATATAGCAAACAAGAAAAACAGCCCAGGGGAATGTCCCTTGGGCTGCTTGCTTTATATGTGATTGTTTTATTTCTTCTTGCTCCAAGTCTGTGTCTCGTAGAAGACACCAAGGTAACCTCTTACCTTCAGTTCTTCGCCCTCCAGCCACATGGTGCATTTGTAGCTCTTGCCGTTCTTGGGGTTATAAATCTTGCCGCCTTCCCACTTGTCCTTACCCTTGGCAAGGCCAGAGAGAATGTTAACACCCATCAGCTTGCGGCTCTGCAGCTTCTTGTCGGGGTTGTGAGTATCCTTTGTCTCAGGACCCTTAGAGAGCCAGATTATCTTACCGTTCAGCTTGTCACCAGCCTTATAGATTTCCACTTGGGCATCGCCGGCCTCTGTGTACCACTTGCCCAAAACATCCTGTGAATAGCCTGCCAGAGATACCAGAGACAAGGCTAACATCAACATCATTTTCTTCATTTTCTATTCTCTATTTTATTACTTTACATTTACCTTTATTGTCTTACCTGGCTTAATAGTATAGGTCTTCAGGGGCTTCTGGTTGTTATTGATGCGAACCTGAAGCTTGGAACCCTTGCGCTCTACATAGATATCGAGTTGCGAATCCGTGCAGGCATGAATCCGCTGAAGGCTGTATTCATTCCACTCGGTAGGCATCTGAGGGGTGAGCGTGAAGCTGCGGAAGCCTGTGGGACGGAAGCCCAGCAAGCCCTCTGTGATGATACGGCAATAGAGTCCGCTCTCTGCTGAAAGATGGCGCAGACCACCCTCTGGCCAAGCCTCTACCACATAGGGGACATGCTCGCCCAGCAGACGGATGGCAGAGAATTTCTTCAAATATTCCAAAGCCTTATCGGCATAGCCTGCAGCAAAGGCACCACGGAAGCCATAGAGGGTAGAGCGGTCCCAGAAAATCTTGTCGCCACTCTGCGAGAGCATTCCGTTCTCTGTCCACAGCTGGGGCGAGAACATAGCCTCAAGGGTTCCCTTGGCCCTATCATAAATTCCCATCGTAAGGGGGATACAAATCCAAGAGCGCAGCACATCGTTACCCTCGTAATAACGATAGGTATCGTACCCCTCCACCGTTGCATGGAAGAACTTATCGATGTTCGCGCGAAGTTCTTTTGCCTGCTTACGATAATTTTTTATTAAGGTTTGAGAATTATGAATTATGAATTGTGAATTATGAATTTTCCCAATCTCTTCTAGGAGATAAGCACTACTAATGAGAGCATCATAGTACAGGCTGCTGGTGCAGAGGTTGGCTTTACCAGCGGGCAGACGCCCCTCCAACTCATCGGCATCGCTGGCAACAACGCCATGCTCATTGAGCTTGCGATGGCAATATTCCAGGCACCATTCAATCAGAGGCCAAACCTCCTGTGCAATCTCCTTATCACCACGTTCCAGGCAATAACGACTGGCTCCGTAAGCCAACATGGCAGCATCTCCGCGGTCGAAACGTCCGAAGACATCATCCCCTCCGCAAATAATACTCCAGGGGACGTACTTGTATTCAGGATTGATAAGTTTCAGATAGCATCGCCAAGTGGTCATAGCACTCTCGTTGCCCTTGTCATAACCCAGGAAAGGGAAGAAAGGATTCACATATTCCGCCTGATCGTTGCACCACATGGCTGCATAGTACGACTCGCCTCCAGGGGCGTGCATCAGTCCGTTCTGGGTATGGAAGATACTCTCGCTGGCACGAATCTTACTCATCTGGAAGAGGGTTTCGATGGTCTTATCAGGGCATTCGAATATCAGTTTCTCTTTGGCAACCTTATCCACAAATATCTGTCGCCATTCCAGTTCAGATTTAATATGCAAGGCTATCTCCTTCTCATCAGCCTCGGCAAAAGCCTGAATAGAACAATAGAATTCTGCTTTTTCCCCTGGCTCCAAGGTCTGCATAAAATCCTCCTCGAATGCTGTCCGGGCCACCAGCTTATAAGAGCCTCGTGTACCATCCTCCTTGTTGGTGGTACGGACTTGGTAGAGAGCCGGCACGCGGATGGTCTCCTTCTTATTGCCAATATTCCTGATGGTATATACCTCGCAGACAGCAGCTCTCTGGGTGCTGGGGAAATACTGGCGCGATACCTCAAACTCGTTGCCATCGCCCTTTATGGTGCTTAAGATATTCAGCGTACCATTGATGGTAACAGTCTTTACCTCCTCCTGAGACATATAACGTTTGTTGGCCGTCATTCCCTTCAGGAAGTCCACATCGCAACGGGGCATCCAGCTGGCATGCGTGTTATTGGGAATGGTCCTGAGCATAGGAAAAACCAAGTGGCGGTCCATGTGGAACTGCTTCTGGGCATCCACACCCCAATAGTAAACCACAGAGGCATAGAGACCAGACATCTCTATGTGATCATTATAGGGCAGCGTGCCGTCTGTTGTATTCCATCGGACGGAATGGCTGTCTTGAATCTGCCATCTGTTTTCTCCTGCCTGAAGGGTCAGAGCACAGAGGAGGGAAATGAATAGGAAAACTTTCTTCATTTGGTTTTTATTAATTCTTGAAGTAATCATTATAAATCTTGATACCAAAGACGATAGCGCTGCAAGTGGAGGTAACAAGGTTAGTCAGGAATAGCGACCATATAATTTCTGGCTTATGTATCAACCCCTGCACCATAAAGGCAATAGCACCTATACCCATCATCAGGAAGGTAGGAAGGGCTATGCCATCCGTATTACGTGTACGAATAGTCTTAATGGCCTGTGGAAGATAACCCAGAATCATGCAGACGCTGGCCAAAATGCCACATATTTCATATAATGCACCTTGTTCCATAATATTGATTTTTAATAGCTTACACTACACTCGAAGCCTGCCTGCCTTATCTGCTCCGCTATGCTGTCCAAGACTTCGGGAGTGGCCTTCTGCAAGCCCTGCACGGGTGTCTCGCGGTCGATGGTATAAATCATTACCTTGCTGGGGCGGATGCGCTTCAATGCCTCTATATAAGGTTCTACGTAGTCGGGGGTGGTATTACAAACACTCTCGCCATCCAACATTCCATCCATAAACATCGTCTGAATGATTACATGACCATTAAAGAGTGCCAGGTTCTGTATCTGCTGCTCCACATCGTAATGTCCCTGTGGCCTATCTACCTTATTTATATAAAGGGGAGAAACAGTATCCAACTTCTGGATGTTATTGTCGAACTTCAACAACGTCTCCCTAATCTCAGGCCTATGAATCTGTGTGGCATTACTGAGGATACTAATCTTGGCATTAGGGCAAAACTCATCCCTTACCTTTATCACACGATCCACCACCTCTGGGAAATGAGGATTCAGCGTAGGCTCGCCATTTCCTGCAAAGGTGAAGACATCGGGGGTGATACCTTCCTGCTTTAGCTCCTCAAGTTTAAGCTTGAGGCACTCTTCCACCTCGTCAGCAGAGGGTAGGGGATTATGGGTGCGACGCTCACGATTCAGTCCGCACTCGCAATATACGCAGTCGAAGCTACAGAATTTTCCACCCTTTGGCAGCAGATTTATTCCCAATGATATACCCAATCTGCGACTATGAATAGGTCCGAAAATGGGTGAAGGATAGATTATTGTACTCATAAAATTGTTCTAATTCCTCACAAAGATACAAAAAAGTTTAAACATTAAGCATTGTACATTGAGCATTGAACATTATTTCTTATTTTTGCATCCGAAAATGAGGAAATTATTGTTTATATTCGGTTTATGCATCCTATTTTCTAATGTTGCAAAAGCACAGGGAGAGGATTTGGGAGACTTCGAGGTTCAAGACGAACCACGAGGTTATAAACTGAAGATAAAACTATACAGATACAAAGACCCCATTATCGAAAACGGAGATACTGCCTGGTGCTACACTTGGGATCCAGGCGTATGGATTTTTGCTCCCCTAAAATTCAAGAACGAAAAGCAGCGCAGAGAATTCAACAGACTTGTTTATAACGTTAAGAAGGTTCTGCCCATTGCCCAGCGTGTAAACGGACTTATTGCCGAAACCTACGAGGTGCTGGAGATGCTGCCCGATAAGAAATCCAAGCAACAGCATATTGCCAACGTAGAAAGAGATATAAAGAGGCAATATACACCCGAGATGAAGAAATTAACATATAGCCAGGGTAAGCTGTTAATAAAGTTGGTGGATAGGGAATGTAACCAGAATTCCTACGAGATTGTGAAAGCTTTCTTTGGTCCTACCAAGGCAACATTCTATCAGATATTTGCCTGGACCTTCCATGCTTCGCTGAAAAAAGAATATAAACCAGAGGACGACGACAAACTTATTGAGCGCGTTGTTCTGTTAGTAGAAAACGGTCAGCTATAGACCATATTATAATACCTGCCGTAACACTTACGTTCATACTGTGCTTGGTTCCGAACTGTGGAATCTCTATACATCCATCGCACATATCAACAACTTCTTGCTGAACACCCTTCACCTCGTTTCCTAAGACAACAGCATACTTCTTATCCTTATCGAACTGCATATTCTGCAGCATGGTACTACCCTCGCATTGCTCTATAGCCAAGACGGTATAACCCAAAGTTTTCAACCAGTTTACGGCATCCTGTGTCTGCTCGAAGTACTTCCACTCCACACTATCCTCGGCACCAAGGGCAGTCTTGTGAATCTCGGGATGAGGAGGCTGAGCCGTAATACCACACAGACAAATTCCCTGCACAAGGAAAGCATCGCTTGTACGAAATACACTTCCTACATTATAGAGACTTCTTACATGATCCAACACAACAACAAGTGGAAGCTTGTGCGAGTCCTTAAACTCCTCGACACTCTTCCTACCCATTTCCGTTACTTTCAGTTTACGCATCCAATTATGAATTGTGAATTATGAATTGTCTTAAACTTATCAACAAAATTAACAAAATATGTTGATAACTCTGATAAAAACCTGTGGAAATATATTGGATTATTAACAAAAATGTGTGCATAACCCAGTCTAAAATAGTTATTAACAAAAGGCAGGAAAGATATTAAGGGGGTTTCAACACATTTTTCTTGAGTTATTAAACCAATATATGCAGGAAAATTTTTATATTTGCAAGTTATAAACAGGTGTTAATAATTATAAACCGAAAAGAAGCTAAAATATATATAAATGAGCAAGATATAAGTAATGAATGATTGTTGATAAGTATGTTAATAAGAACCAAGAAATGTGAATTGTATATTTATGCATAACATTATCCATAGTTTTCAACATTATCAACAGCACATCATCATTATCATTACATCTTTATTTTAAAAAGGAAAAAGAATAAATATAATAATATATGGTTGATAAAAAGTGGAAGGAACTGGGCTACATCGATGAACCTATCCCAGAAGGTGTAGATATTAAGGCTGAAATAAAAAGGATGTGTAAGGAGAAGAATGCCGTTATTATGGCACACTATTACACAGACGGTGAAATACAGGATATAGCAGATTTTATTGGTGACAGTCTGGCGCTGGCTCAGAAAGCTGCCAAGACGGATGCAGACATCATAGTAATGTGCGGCGTTCACTTTATGGGTGAGACCAACAAGATTCTCTGTCCTGACAAGGTGGTACTGGTTCCCGATCTGAATGCTACCTGTTCGTTGGCCGAGAGTTGTCCGGCTAAGGAGTTTGAAGCCTTCGTGAAGGCACATCCCGGTCATACGGTTATAAGCTATGTAAATACCACGGCAGCCACCAAGGCTGTAACGGATGTTGTGGTTACCAGCAGTAATGCCAAGCAGATTGTGGAGAGCTTCCCAAAGGACGAGAAGATTATCTTTGGTCCTGATGAAAACCTGGGTAATTACATTAACAGTATAACAGGCCGTAACATGGTGCTGTGGAATGGATGTTGCCATGTTCATGCCAAGTTCTCCTTAGAGAAGATTCTGAAGCTAAAGGCTGAACATCCTAAGGCCAAGGTGCTGGTACATCCCGAATGCAAGGGTGCTGTGGTGAAGGTGGCTGACAAGGTAGGCAGTACAGCTGCTCTGCTGAAGTTCAGCATAAGCGACGAGGCAACAGAGTTTATTGTGGCAACAGAGAGCGGTATCCTGCACGAGATGCAGAAGGCTTGTCCACAGAAGACCTTTATTCCTGCTCCACCAGATGACAGTACCTGTGCCTGCAACGAGTGTAATTACATGAAACTTATCACTATGCAGAAACTCTATAACTGCCTGAAATACGAATGGCCAACAGTAGAGGTGGAGAAGGAAGTAGCCGACAAAGCTGTTAAGTCTATCAACAAGATGTTGGAAATAAGTGAAAAGCTTTCGCTTTAATTGAGAATTGAAAGTTATTTTCGATATTTCGATGTTTCGTTATATCGAGGGTCCGATATCTCTATATTTCGAAAATTATGAATTGATAATTATGAATTAATTTAAATGGAAGAACTTCCTCACCTAATAATAGACCTTGCCTACATTCTGATAGTAGCTGGTGGCGTAACAATAATCTTTAAGAAGTTGCGTCAGCCGCTGGTATTGGGTTATATTGTAGCAGGTTTTCTGGCTGGTCCGCATATGCCCTATACGCCATCCATAATGGATAGCACCAGCATAAGCGACTGGAGCCAGATAGGTGTTATCTTCCTGATGTTTACATTAGGTTTGGAGTTCTCCTTCAAACGTATCATAAAGATGGGGTGGCAACCCATCATAGCTGCCTTGCTGGTAATGACCTGTATGATAAGCGTGGGCAGCGAGGTAGGATGGTTGTTTGGATGGAGTGATATGGACCGCCTGTTCCTGGGTGGTATGTTGGCCATGAGCTCCACTACCATTATCTATAAGGCTTTTGACGATTCTGGAGTCAGGTTGCAACCCTTTGCTTCTAAGGTACTTTCGGTCCTTATTTTGGAAGACATCTTGGGCATCTTGCTGATGGTAATCCTGAGTGCTTTGGCTGTCAGTCGTAAGTTCGAGGGAGTAGAGCTTCTGAATAGTCTGCTGAATCTGGGATTCTTCCTGCTGCTATGGTTTTTGGTGGGAGTATTCCTTATTCCTATTATACTACGCAGATACAAGAAATACATCAATACCGAAACGCTATTGATAGTAAGTGTAGGACTATGTTTCCTGATGGTTGTTATAGCATCAAGCGTAGGATATAGTCCAGCCTTCGGAGCTTTCATGATGGGAAGTATAATGGCCGAAACAACAGACTCAGAGCGTATCTCCAAGTCCATCAGTTCGCTAAAGGATTTCTTTGGTGCCATCTTCTTCGTGAGTGTGGGCATGTTGGTAGATCCCAATATTATTATGGAATATTGGTTGCCTATTGTTGCTATCACCTTTGCCGTTATACTGGGTCAGATGACGTTGGGAAGCCTTAGCTTCCTTATCTCGGGTAATGATCTGAAGGATTCACTCCGTTGTGGCTTCTCTTTGGTACAGATAGGCGAGTTTGCTTTTATCATAGCATCCCTTGGCGAAACGCTCGGAGTAACCAGCAAGTTTATTTATCCTGTGGTGGTAGCTGTAAGTATCATTACCACCTTCTTTACTCCCTATATCATTAAGTTTGCCGATCCTTTCTATAATAGAATAGAGAAGTTTATCCCCAAGACTATATCGGATAAGAAGTTTTCCGCCTTGCGTAGGCGTCGTTCTCAGATTATAAGGAAGTTGAACCTGGGCAACGCTTGGAAGTCACTCTTGCGTGGTGTATTCATGTATTCCATCATCTACATAACGCTTTGTAGTGCTATCATGGGTGCCAGCTACTCCAGTTTGCTTCCTGTCAGCCGTCAGATTTGTGGTCATTGGTATGGCAATATGGTTTGTGGTGTGATAACTATTCTGTTGCTATCGCCCTTTATCCGACCCATTGTTATCAAGAAGAATCATTCTGAGGAGGCTAAGTTCCTGCTTCACTTTAATAAGTTCCATCGTCTGATGGTGCGTATCCTTTTGTTGTTGAAATTCTGTCTGGGTACATTCGTTGTTTACTATATCATCAACTTCCTATCGCCCCTCTGGTGGTTCTGGCATGTGTTGATAAGTATCTTGGTAACGTTAGGGATTGTTTATAATCGCAGGATTAAGTTGATAAGCATCCGTATAGAGCGTACCTTCCGCAGGAATCTGCGCAGCCGTGAGCAGACAGCCAGATATCCTTCCTACGGACGTAAACTGAAGGGTAGGGACTTGCAGATAGCTCGCTTTACTGTTCCAGGCAATACCAAGTGGGGAGGAAAGACCCTCATGCAACTTAATTTTGGCCGTACAGAGCATATTCATATAGCAGCCATCACCCGAGGTCTGCAACGCATCAATATCCCTGGCGGTAATAGCCGCATATATCCAGGTGATATCATCGAGATTGTTTCTGATCAGGAAGGTTTGCGTTCTTTCCAAGAGAAAATGATGCACGATATTTATATGATAGAGGAGAGTAATGCCCTCAGAAATACACTTTCTATCATTCAGGTGGGCATTAGTAACGTTAGTCCTCTCTGTGGCAAGACGCTCGTGGATATTGACTTCCGCAGCCGTTACAACTGTATGGTTGTGGGCATAGAGGATGAAAAGGGCAACCTGCAGGTTACAGAGGCCCAACGTAAGTTCCAAGCAGGCGAACGCATCTGGGTAGTAGGTGAAGAAGCCGACCTGGCGATGCTAAGGATGGGAATATAAAAAACAAATTCAAAATTGTTAAATTCAAAATTCAAAATTTTCTCTCTGAACTATCTCAGTTTAAAGGATAAGGATTTTTATACTTAAATAAATATTTTTGAATTTATAAATTTTGAAATTTGAATTAAAAAAATACCCTCCATGTTAGGAGGGATATTTTTTTATAGTTTATTTTGTTTCAGCTTTTCTACAAAGTCATCAACCTTTGCTAATAACTGAGGAATATCCAATTGCTGTGGACAATGGGGGACGCAGGCACGACATTGGATACAATGGTTAGCCTGACGCAACTTGGGTACGCTTCTGTCATAACCAACCAGGAAGGCACGGCGAGCCTCTTGATAGTTCTTAGCCTGCTGGCTTTCAGGAACATTTCCCTTGTTCACACACTTGTTGTAATGCACAAAGATGGCAGGGATGTCAAGGCCATAGGGACAAGGCATACAGTACTTACAATCGTTACAGTCGATGGTAGGATAACTGTTGATGAGCGTTGCCGTCTCGCCCTCCAGCCACTCCTGCTCCTCCTGGGAGAGCACCTTCAGGGGCGAGTAGGTACGGATGTTATCCTCCAAGTGCTCCATATAGGTCATACCACTCAGAACGGTCAGCACGTTAGGTTTGCTGCCAATATAGCGGAAGGCCCAACTGGCAACGCTACTCTCAGGGTCACGTTGTTTAAGGTGTACCACCACGTGGTCAGGAACTTTGCTCAGTCGGCCGCCCAGCAGGGGTTCCATGATAACGGCAGGAATCTCCAGCTCGGCCAGCCTGTTGTACAGGTATTCGCCGGAGCGGCCCTTATCTTTGTCATTGTGCCAGTCGCAATAGTTAGCCTGAATCTGCACAAAATCCCATTCGTAGTCATCGTAATGGTCCAGCATCCAGTCATAGACAGCCACATCGCCATGGAACGAGAAGCCCAGGTTGCGGATGCGTCCTGCCTCTCTCTGTTCCATCAGCCAGTCCAGCAGTCCGTTGTCCAGATAGCGCTGGTGCAGGTTCTGCATGCTGCTGCCCACCGAGTGCAGGAGCAGGTAGTCAATGTAATCCGTCTTCAGATACTTCAGACTGTTCTCAAACATCTGCTTACCGGCCTCCAGGCTATACTGCTGCGGACTGAAGTTGGATAGTTTGGTAGCCAGGAAATACTGGTCCCTGCGGTAGCCGCTCTTCTCTAGGGCGATACCCAGGGAGGCCTCGCTCTCGCCCCTGCAGTAGGCTGGCGAAGTATCAAAGTAGTTGACACCGTGATCCAGCGCATACTTGCACAGGCGGTTGCACTGCTCCTGGTCAATGACATCGCCGTTGACATTCTCCTGCGTACGGGCGCTGGTATTCCTTACTGTAGGTAGTCGCATCCAGCCGTATCCCAGGATGCTTACCTTCTCATTGGTCTTAGGGTTTACCCTATAGGTCATCTTGTCCGTAGGAACCTTACCTGTATGGTGTCCCATATAATCTATCTTCCCGTTGCTGTCGGCACCTCCGGCACCACAACTTGCCAAAGCCGTGGTAGTTGCCACAGTACCCGTAACCTTCAGGAAATCTCGTCTGTTATATTGTTTCATTTTAAATCATTGAACATTGAACATTGAACATTGCGGTAGCAAATTGCCACTTCATTCTCGCTTTCGCTCGCGACCCCTTCGGCGTTCTTCATTCTTCACTCTTCATTCTTCATTAAATATCGCGGTGCACCTCGTGTCCCTCCACATATATGGCGCTGAAGGGGCGCGATGGACAAAGATTCTCGCAGGCACCACAGCCTATACACTTCTCCTCGTTCACCACAGGAATCAGCAATACATGTTCGCGTGGAATCTCCTGATTGTCGGCATCCAACCAACGCCAGCCGTCCTGATGAACGCCAGCCTGCAGGGGAACCATCTGGATAGCCTGGGCAGGACAATGGCGGGCACAGTTGCCACAGGGGATACCATCTGCCACAGGCACACAGTTGTCTTTAATCCAAACGGCATGACCCACCTGAATGGCTGTCTTCTGCTCCTTGGTAATGGGCTTTATGGCTCCTGTTGGGCAGACATTACTGCATCGTGTACATTCAGGTCGGCAATAGCCACGTTCGTAGCTTACTTCGGGCTGCATAAAGCGGTCCAAGCTGTTGCTGGGTCGCAGCACATTGTTGGGGCAGCTGCTGATACACAACTGGCAAGAGGTACAATGTTCCGACATATTTCTGATAGACAAAGAGCCTGGAGGGGTTATCAACTTATCTCTGTTGGGTTTCTTTTTATCCTCGATTTCAGCCAATCCGCCGTCCGTAGTTTTCTCCTGTGCCTTCACCAATGCTGTTCCAGCCAGCAAAGCCATACCAGTCAGAACTGCACGACGGTCGACCCCCTCCTGTCCTCCCCGAGGGGAGGTATCTTCCTCGTCGCCTTGGCTCCCTCTCTCTTGGAGAGGGCGGGGGGAGAGGCTTATTGCCTTCTGATTACACATCTCTATACAATCACCACATGTAACGCAACGGCTGTAGTCAATCTCGTGTGTCTTGGCATTGATACAAGAAGCTTTGCAGTTACGCTCACACTTACGGCATCCGTTGCACGCGTTGGGGTCGATAGCTATCTTCAGGCGGGAATACTTAGCCAGAATGCCTAAGAATGTTCCCACGGGACAGATGGTGTTACACCATGTACGACCCCCTCTCCAAGCCAGCACACCTATTATTATCCATGCTGCCAGAGCAGCTATAAGGGCAGGGATGCTCTTCAGCCATACATCCACCTCGTAGAAGGCATAGCTGTCGTAATGTTCGGCTATCATAGCCAACCCATTATTGGCCAGTTTATAGAGGGGCGAGAATACCGTTCCCACAATCCTGCCATAGGTACTGTAGGGAGCGATAAGACCTACCACCCAAGCCAGATTGGTGGTCAGCAGGAAACCTGTCAGAGCCAGGATGCTGGCCCTGAGAATACCCTTCTCCTCAGAGTAACTGTACTTGTTTCTTTTCTTACGGAACCAAGCGATAACATCCTGCATCACACCTAAGGGGCAGATGATGGAGCAATAGATACGGCCAAATAGAAGTGTCAGAGCTACAATAAACAGCAACGCTCCGATGTTCATGGCCACCAAAGCGGGCAGGAACTGAATCTTAGCCATCCACCCCAGGTACACATGAGCCGTACCGGTAAAGTCAACCAGCAGCCACGTTATTAGAACCCAGAAGATGAGTGCAAGTGTTATTCGGACTTTTCTAAGCATAAAATATGAATTTGGTTAATTATGAGTTGATAGCGATAATTATGAATTATGAATTGAGAATTATGAATTATCTCAAGCGCAAAGCTATGGATTATTTTTGATTATCGTGAATAATACCCCCATTTTTTTTAAATGAAAGCACAAAAAAAGAATTTTTATTCTTCCATAAAACAATAAACCCACGAAAGACGCAGTTGTCTATCGCGGATTTATCTCTTTATTATTAATAAAAACCAATTTTTCTCTGTCAGCGATACGCCGTTTCTCTGTTAGCGATATGCCGTTTCTCTGTCAGCGATACGCCGTTTCTCTGTTAGCGATATGCCGTTTCTCAATTCTTAGGGTTCTGTTCGGTCTGGGCAGGAGGTAATCTAAAATTGAGAGGAATACGTAAATTACTTCTTACAGGCTTTGAATCGTATGTGGCAGGCTTCCATTTAGGCATAGCTTTTACAACACGGATAGCCTCTTGTGATAACAGATCATCAGGAGATTTTAGGACTTTAATATCAGTAATTGAGCCGTCTATGTCAACTACAAACTGCGTAGTTACGCGGCCCTGAATATTCTTTGCTATGCATTCTTCAGGATATTTTAATTGGTCTGCTATCCACTTATACATAGCTTCTAGTCCACCAGGGAACTCTGCACTCGTTTCAGGGTCATTAAAGATATCGTCATCTACAACCTGTCCAGTAGGACCTATCACTCTGGGACCCTCTCCAGATGGTTTTCCTTGTCCTGTAATCGTTGTAACCTCTCCAGACGGTTTTCCTTGTCCTGTTATTGTCACCTTCTTTTCTGTATCAGGGATACGGAAATTAATAGGGAGGCGGAAGTAGGAACGTACGACCTTTCCTTTCACCTTGGCAGGACTCCATTTAGGCATAGCTTTTACAACACGGATAGCCTCTTTAGATAGTAGAGGATTGGGAGATCTTAGAGTTTTGATTTCAGAAATAGATCCATCCTTATTGACAACAAACTGAATTGTGACGCGTCCCTGAATACTCTTAGCCCTACATTCCTCTGGGTATTTGAGGTGATATCCTATCCACTTGTACATGGCTTCTAAGCCACCAGGGAACTCAGCTTCCTTCTCCACTTTTTCGTAGATTGAGTCGTTGTTTACTTGCAGGGACACTTCTGTGTTCACCTCGGTTGGCGTAGTAGTTTCTGACACAACGGGTGTGGTATTCTCGTTTTTAGTAGCAGGGACTTCCTCTGCTTTTGGTTTGGCAAAGGCAACAACGGCTAATGCCATCAGAGCGGGCAGGACGATACCTTTGGTCATCATCCAGCGATTAGAAGTTTTCTTGTGCATCATTTTGATTCGCTTTTTTAGTGAATGGTGACTCAGATTGTTGCCAAGGGTCTGCAGTCGATTGCCAACGGCCTTTGTCACGAGTAAAAGTTGATATGTCTTTGCATCGATGCCTTGATTAAGTACAGCGTTGTCGGCTTCGTATTCGTGAACGGCCTTCAGGTCGCGCCCCAGAAGATAGACAAAGGGGTTGAACCATTGAACAGCTTTCATGGCCTCCAGCAGTAAGAGGTCCCAAGAGTGACCCAGTCGGATGTGTGCCTGTTCGTGAGCCAGGATAGGCTTGCGCAGACGCTCGTAATCCGAAACGCTTATTATTATATAATGTAGGAAACTATAGGGAGCAAATTCGCCACCACGTATCACTATGGTATTTCCTTCCTCGTCACGGGTGCTTGTCCCTCCCTTGGTATCGCGCCAGAAGCGGAACAGTTGGAACAGGAAGAATCCAATGGAAGCAAATACGCCAGCAAGATATAAAGCCCCCTCCCAGCTCCCCCTTTGGGGGAGTGCCTTTTCACTTTTGGCTTTATTGTCAGATTCGAAGGGGATTATCTGTTCGTTTTCTGTAATGAGGCTGTTCTCTTCGTCCATGGGAGATGGGTTAGGGGTGAGGTCTTCTTTTGTTTCAAAGAAACTATCCCAAAGTTCAATGGCGGATTCCTGTGCATTTACTGCACTCCCCCAAAGGGGGAGCTGGGAGGGGGCTTTAATTTGTATGGCTGGCAGCACTAGCGACATTACCATCACACTCAGTAATGCCAGACGGTTGAACCTATGAAACGTCTCCCTACTCAATAGCAAAGCAAAACCTCCGTACAGGATTGCCAGCAACAAAGCGGATTTTATGAGAAATTCACAATTCATAATTCTTATTTTTCAATTCACAATTCACAATTCACAATTCATAATTCATAATTGCCACTTCGTTATCGCGTTCCGCTCGCGACCCCTTCGGCGTTCATAATTATCATCTTTCACAAAATCTTATTATGCATTGTGCATTATGAATTATGAATTAAGGAAAGTATTTCCTTTAGATCGCTTTCAGAGAGTTCTTCGTTCTGAATCAGGAACGAGCAGAAGCGCTTAGCTGAGTTGCCAAAGAGTGTGTTCTTCACGTCGTTCAGCACCTGGGTGGTGTATTTCTCGCGCGTGAGCATGGGCGAATAATAAAAGGTACGACCCGTAACATCCTTTTTGTGATGCTCTACATATCCCTTGGCCTCCAGAATCTTCAGGAATGTGCCAATTGTTGTATAGGCAGGTTGTGGTTCGGGATACTGTGCCACTATCTCGTGAACGGTAAGTGCCTGTGATACATCCCACAACACATTCATTACCTCCATTTCCGCCTTTGTTAGGGCTTTCATTACCTTGTTATTATTCATGTGTCTGTTGTTAGTTTTTCTACTGCAAAGTTAGGGAAATACAATATCGGCTAAGAAAAAGCACCCAAAAAAGAGGGCAGAACCCTTATTTTTTAACATTTATATTTAGTTTACAAAGAATCGTTTTTAGTTGTTAACATTTCGAAGACCACTTTAGCATAAACAACACTTTCCTTAGAACGCTTTTCCGATAGCAGCACCTGCATTTGCAGGCTCGGGAGGCTACACTTGTAACCTCCCGAGTCAACAATTGCAACTTCGGGAGGTGGCAAAATAGGGTCAGTTTATTTCAGTTGAGTGGTGATGATATTCACGCTAAAGGGGGCTACAGGGAAGATTATCTGTTTGCCCTCTTTTGCTATCAAATTTCAAAAAAAGTATAAATAAACGCGGGAAGTGTGAAAAAAGAAACAAAGAAATCTTGTAAACCATCTTATAAATCATTACTTTTGTGGCCTCAATCCACATTATAACATCTTTGGCCTCATGCATAAACGACTACTACTGCTAATAATCGCCTGTGCTTCTCTTTCTGTTCTTGCCGAGAAGAAAACAGTCGATTTCGACCCCGTAGCTTATGTGAACACCTTGCAAGGTACCAATTCGCACTTTGGCCTCTCGCACGGCAACACGTTCCCTGCTACCGCCATGCCGTTTGCCCAGCACATGTGGACACCACAGACGGGAAAGAATGGCGACGGGTTCAAGTACCTTTATACGGCCGATAAGATTCGTGGCTTCGGTCAGTCGCACCAATGCTCGCCCTGGGTGAGCGACTATGCCGTGTATTCCTTCTTTCCCGAGGTGGGAACGCTGGAGGTCAGTCCCGACGCGCGCGGGGCTAAGTTCTCGCATCAGAAAGAGACGGCTCAGCCGCACTATTATAGCGTACAACTCGACAACGGCATAAAGACCGAGTTTTCTCCTACTGAACGAGGTGTTCACTTCCGTTTCTCTTACCCTAAGACGGGTGATGCGTGGTTGGTTATCGACGGCTATACGGCTGAGAGCCAGATGGAGGTTGATGCCGAAAAGCACCAGATTCGCGGTTGGGTGAATAACCAACGCTTCGTGAATCATGCCGAGAATTTCCGCAACTACTTCATCATCCAGTTCGATAGACCTTTCGAGGATTATGGTCTTTGGGATAAAGGGGCTTACCTAAAGTTCAAGATGGGCGCGAAAGTTCAAGCCAAGGCAGCCTCCTCTTATATATCTTTTGAGCAGGCTGAAATAACGTTGAACCGCGAGCTAGGTGCCGACAAGACCTTGGAACAAACCAAGAAACGCGGGCATGATACTTGGCAGAAGCTGCTGAGTCGCATCAAGGTGGAGGGCGGTACCGAGGAGCAGTTGCGTACCTTCTACAGTTGCCTGTTCCGTGCCAATCTGTTCTCGCGCAAGTTCTACGAGATAAAAGCCGACGGCACACCTTATTACTATAGTCCCTACGACGGTAAGGTTTACGACGGCTATATGTTTACCGACAACGGCTTCTGGGATACCTTCCGCAGCCAGTTCCCCCTTACCAATATCCTGCATCCCACGCAGCAGGGGCGTTATATGAATGCGCTCTTGGCCGCTCAGAAACAATGTGGTTGGTTGCCCTCGTGGTCGTTCCCTGGAGAGACGGGTGGTATGTGCGGCAACCATAGCATCTCCCTGTTGGCCGATGCCTGGGCAAAGGGTATTCGCGACTTCAATCCCGATTCGGCCCTTGTGGCATATGCTCACGAGGCGATGAACAAAGGTCCCTACGGAGGTGCCAACGGTCGTGGCGGATGGAAGGAGTACTTCCAACTGGGCTATGTGCCCTTCCCCCTTTCGCATGGAAGCGTGACACAGACCCTCGAGTATTGTTACGACGATTGGTGTGCCTGGCAGTTGGCTCGTGCCTGTGGCAACAAGTTCTACGAGGAGATTTTTGCCCGTCAGATGTTCAACTACAAGAACCTCTGGGACCCCGATATCTGCTTCTTCCGCGGGCGTGATGCCGACGGCTCTTGGACGGAGCCTTTCTCGGCCATCAAGTGGGGCGGCCCTTATACCGAGGGATGCGCCTGGCATTATATCTGGTCGGTATTCCATGATGTCAACGGACTTATCAACCTGTTTGGCAGCAAGGAGCGTTTCTGCCAAAAGATAGATTCAGTATTCTCCGTTCCGGGCGAGGTAGATCCTGGTTGGTATGGTGGAAAGATTCACGAGATGGTGGAGATGGAGCAGGCCCAGATGGGACAGTATGCCCACGGCAACCAGCCCATTCAGCACCTGCCTTACCTTTATTCCTATGCTGGTCAGCCTTGGAAGACGCAGTATTGGGTGCGTCAGATTATGGACCGACTCTACAACTCCACGCCCGATGGCTTCCCTGGCGATGAGGACCAGGGCGGCATGTCTTCGTGGTATGTTCTTTCAGCTCTCGGCCTTTATGCTGTTACGCCCGGTACCAACCAGTACGTTATCGGTTCCCCCATCTTCCGTAAGGCAACCATCACGATGGAGAACGGCAACCAGTTCGTTATAGAGGCGCAGGACAACGGTCCGCAGAATTACTATATTCAGGATGGGCAGCTCAACGACCATCCTCTTACTCGCAACTACATCACTTATGATGAAATAAACCAAGGCGGTCGTCTCGTCTTCCGGATGGGAGCCGAGCCAAACACTTCCCGAAATACGGAGGAGAAGGCTGTGCCTTATTCGGTTAGTCGTTAAAATGTTAAAATTCAAATTAAAATAATGTTCAAAATGAAATTTTCAATTTTCAATTTTCAATTTTCAATTTCAAAAGCAGTTTTCCTGCTGCTTTTTGCTGCGGTAAGCGCAGTTGGGGCACAACCCCGCCCCGAGTATCCACGTCCACAGTTCGAGCGTCAGGATTGGGTTAACCTGAACGGCCAGTGGAGCTACGCCTTCGATTTTGTTGGCTCCGGAGTAGAGAAGCGTATGTACGAGAGCAAGGGCTTCGATGGTAAGATTACCGTTCCCTTTGCACCCGAGAGCAAACTTTCTGGCGTTGGCTATACCGACTTTATCGGCAACATCTGGTACCATCGTCAGATTCAGATGCCGCAGGAATGGGCAGGGCGTAACGTGATGCTCAACTTCCAGGCTGTTTATTATAATTCAGAGGTGTATGTGGATGGCCGCTTGGCAGGTCGTCACTTTGGCGGCAGCACAGGCTTTGCCGTGGATGTAACCCGTTTCTTGAAGGATGGTAAGGCACACGACCTGGTGGTGCACGCCTATAGCGATACCCGTACGCTCAAGCAGTCGGCAGGTAAGCAGAATGTCCGCTATAGCCAGTTCGAGTGTATGTACACCCGTACCACAGGTATCTGGCAGACCGTTTGGATGGAGCCCGTAGCTCCCAAAGGTCTGAAGAATGCGCAGGTCATTACGGACATCGACCAGAAGCAGGTCATCGTTCATCCTCACTTCTATGCTCAGGATGGCGGTACTGTTACTGTAACGCTCAAGGATGGTAAGAAGGTGGTGGCCAGCAAGACTGCTCCGGCTACCGACGCCTCTACACTCATTCTGCCCGTCAAGGCTCCTAAACTGTGGAGCCCCGAGAGTCCCTTCCTCTACGACCTTACCTACGAAGTAAAAGATGCTCAGGGTAATATTATAGATAAGGTAGCTTCCTACATCGGCATGCGCAAGTTCCATTGCGTAGGCAACAAGACGTACCTCAATAACGAGCCCTTCTACCAGCGTTTGGTTCTCGACCAGGGTTTCTATCCCGACGGTATCTGGACGGCTCCCTCGGATGAGGCTCTTAAGCATGATATCGAGCTCTCTATGCAGGCTGGTTTCAATGGTGCTCGTCTGCACCAGAAGGTCTTCGAAGAGCGTTTCCACTATTGGGCTGATAAACTGGGTTACATCACTTGGGGTGAGGCTCCCTCTTGGGGTATGAATGCCAACGACCCCGAGGTGGCTCGTAACTTCACTGCTGAGTGGACCGAGGAGATTGTTCGCGACCGCAACCACCCCAGCATCGTAACCTGGACACCTATGAACGAGGAGTTCTGGCCCGACCGTGTTCAGTTCCCCCGCTTCGTTACCGACTTGTATCATCTGACCAAGCAACTCGACCCCACTCGTCCCTTCCACGATGTCAGCGGCGGCGTGCATGTCAAGACGGATATCTACTCAACCCATAACTACGAGCAGAATCCCCAGCGCTTGCAGGAGCAGATATATAAGGATGGCAAGTGGTATCAGGTGCCTCACGGACCTATCGACCTGTATTGGACCAATGTGGGCTACAACCGTCCTACGGATGTGAACCGCTACGACTATCCCCGCTATACCGAACCTACCATGCCATACATCCTGGATGAGTTTGGCGGCATCAAGTGGGTGAAGGGTCAGGACAAGGCCACTGGCAACAGCAACGCTTCTTGGGGTTATGGCGAGCCTCCTCATTCCTTGGAGGAGTTCTATGCCCGTCTGGAAGGACAGGTGGATGCGCTCATGAACATCTCTGAGAATGTATGGGGTTACTGCTATACCCAGCTTACCGATGTAGAGCAGGAGCAGAACGGTATCTATTTCTATGACCGCTCCGCCAAGTTCGATATGGCAAGAATCAAGGCTATCTTCTCGAAGAAACCAGCCAATAGTAAATAGCCCCCCAGCCCCCTTTTGGGGGAGGGGAAGTCTAATTCAAAATTTATAAATTCAAAATTCAAAATTGGTTTGTCGTTTTCGCTAACCGTTAACTGTTCAATGATTAATAATTATAGAAGATTTTTACTCCCCCTAAGGGGGGGATGGGTGGTCCTGCTATTTGCGGTTCTAACTGCAAATGCAGGTGATCTTACCAGATATTGTAACCCTCTGCTGGGTACCGCTACCCTGTGGACACCAGAGGATTTGGGCTATACCCGTACAGAAGTGAAACGTGCCTGGGGAGCCGAGACCTTCCCCGGCGCTTCCGTTCCCAATGCTATGGTGCAATGTACACCCGTTACCATGTACCATAGTGGTAGCGGCTATCAGTACGAGGACCATCAGATCTATGGCTTTGCCCACTCTAGCAAGGGCCATTGGGATCAGTTGCACATCCCCATGCTGCCAGTAACCGGCCGCTTCTATCCCTACAACTACTGCTCGTGGTTCAGTCATGAGCAGGAAGAGGCGCACCCCGGATACTATAGTGTGTTCCTGCAACGTTACAATGTGAAGGCAGAACTGACCACCACCCTGCGTTGTGCCTACCACCGCTATACCTTCCGTCCCGAGGATGAGAAGCGCCTGCTGGTGGACATCACCAAGAACAACGCTCATCCCCGTCGTTGGCGTATAGAGAAGGCCACGGCCGCTAACGCCTTTCAGGGTTTTCAGGACGGGCACGGACGCATGTATTTCTATGCTACTGCTAACTTGCCCGTAAAAAGTGTCCAGTTAGAGACTGCCAAGAAGCAGACCATCGCCATTGTAGATTTCGAGAACAACAAGGGTGCCACTCCTCTGGAACTGAAGATTGGTTTCAGTTTCGTCAGCATAGAGAATGCCAAGGAGAATCTGGAGGCAGAAATGCCCAACCTCAGTTTCGCCGATGTCCGTCAGAAGGCTGATGAGACTTGGGAAAACATCTTCTCGCATATTCAGGTGGAGGGCGGCACAGAACGTCAGAAAGGTCTCCTCTATAGTACCCTCTACCGTGCCTTCTTGTGGCCTGTGCTGCGCAGCGATGTTAATGGCGAGTATCTGGATGCCCGTAATCAGGTGGTCAAGGGCGACTTCCGCTACTATACCGACCCTTCCTTCTGGGATACTTATCGCAACAAGCTGCAACTCTTGGCGATGATAACGCCCGATGTGGCCTGCGACATCGTCAAGTCCTGCATGGACCGCGGCGAGAAGCATGGTGGCTATATGCCTACTTTCTTCCACGGCGACCACGCCTGTACCATGGTGGTAGGTATGTGGCAGCGTGGTATTCAGGATTTCGACTTGGAGCGTGCCTACCGTCTTATCCTCAAGAACGCCACCGTGCCAGGCCGTGGCGGACGTCCCTATCTGGACGAATACATCCAACGCGGCTGGATAGCCGAGAAGGACACCACCAATGTGCCTACCGAGGACGAGTACAAGGCAGCCGTTACCAAGACACAGGAGTACGCCTATGATGATTATGTGGTAGCCCAGGTAGCAAAGATTTTGGGTGATAAGCAGAACTACAAACTCTTGATGCAACGCTCAAGCAACTACAAGAACCTCTTCGACCCCAGCACGGGCTTCTGGCGCGGCAGGGTAGAGAGCGGTGAGTGGGTAAAGGATTTCGACCCTTATTATCCTTACTATGCCTATATGTATCGCGAGGCCAACGCTTGGCAGAGCCTCTTCTTTGCGCCTCATGACCCGCAGGGAATGGTAGCACTCTATCCCAGCAAAGAGGCTGTAGAGGCTAAATTGGACAGCATGTTCACCGAACCTTGGCGCGGATATGAAGCTTGGAATATGACGGGCTTCATGGGCAATTACTGTCATGGCAACCAACCCGACCATAGCGTTCCCTATACCTATTACTTTATAGACAAACAGGAGAAGGCTCAGCGCATCCTGAACGAGCTGCTGGATAAGTACTACGATATGGGCGAGGATCATCTGGCATACGCCGGAATGGATGATGCGGGCGAGACTTCCTCATGGTACGTCCTGAATGCCATAGGTCTCTATACCTATTCTCCTGCCGACCCAGAGTACATCGTTACCGTTCCTCTCTTCCCCAAGGTTCGCTTTACGATGGGTGACGGCCGTAGTGTTACCATCCAGCGTCAGGGCAACGGCGAGAAGATTCAGCGAATCCTTTGCGGAAAGAAAGCCTTGAAGGGTTGGTTCATTAACCACAATGATATGTTGAAAGCCGGAGAACTGACCATCGTAACAGAATAAAGAACTCACTTCTTATAATCCCCAAAGATGTGCTTGGAGAAATACCAGGCACATCTTTTTGTTTTTTCTTAGAATGCTAAATTTCTTTAAATATTCATGGCGATAGATTAGCTTTTCAAACAAATCAACTACCTTTGTTCTCACAAAACACATAACACACATTTAATTAATAATGAACTGGTTCAGATTTTATGCAAAACGTGCGGCGCTGATGTTGGTTGCGCTGCCGATGGTTTACAATGTCAACGCAGAAAGTAAATATTGCCTGTCATACGATGATTTTATGGCTGACAATTGGATAGAAATCCCTGATGTTTCTTGGACAGAGCGCAATCTAAGTGCCAAATTCTGGTGGGGAGGTAGCGACTATAAACTGAAGACTGATGACTCTGAGCTCGAGAAGATACTGAACAAGAAGGCCTTCGCCGTAATGAAGGATAGTACTTTGCTTATTAATACGAATAAGATGGCTCTTAACGGATATCTTCTTGGTAAAGGCTATACCGAAGCTAGACGCATTAGAAAAGGTAAACTGTTCTTTGTGAGCGCTCCAACTGACGGGGAATCCCAAGTGGCTACAGCGCAGTTTTGGGGAGGAATGGCTGCAGCTGCTATGGTTCGTGAAAAACAGATAAAGAATCCCTTATGCTATATAGTCAGCCACGGTCCACTTGATAAAAATGGCCACATTAGTGTTAGGCTTGTGAATGACACGCAGATGGGACTTTGGCTAATCAATCAGCAGGATTTGTACAATCTGTATATGTCGGAGAAGAAGGAGTCAAAGCGACTACGTGCTTCTCACATCGTACCCATTTTGGAGCAAGCCGGCATACTCCCAGAAGGAAAGAGTTTTTAAGACAGAATAAGAGATATCCAGTTCGCGCCAAACCACGTTGGGAGATTCCGCGATATTCAATCTTATCCTTAAGTTCTTCACCAGGATGTGCGGGATAAAAAGACTTCAAGTTGTTAGCTATCATCTTGTTTCCTACTCCTTCTAAATGTACCATAATGTAATCATACGTTTAATTATGTATTATGATGCGAAATACACATTAAACACGATATTCGCAAATTTGCGAACACTTTTCTTCAGTTTTTAGGTGTATTCCCTGTTCGTTACTTAAAGATATTTGGATATTAGCTTATCTATCATTTCTCCTCGTAGACCACGCTTTATGATTTTGCCGTCGGGAGCAAAGAGGATGATTTCTGGGATGCTAGAGATGCTGTAAATATCGGTGGCAATCTCCTGCGAGTTGATAATTTGAGGGTAGGGAACCTTCTCTTCTTTTATGGCTTTCAGCGTGTCTTTAGGCTTATCCCATACTGCTATGCCAAGCACCTGAAGACCTTTTTCTTTGTATTTGTTGTATGTGTCGATAAGATTGGGAATCTCACCACGACAGGGGCCGCACCATGAAGCCCAGAAGTCGACCAGCACATACTGGCCTTTGCCAACATAGTCGCTCAGGCGTGTAGTCTTGCCTTTATACTCTACGACAAAGTCCTTGAACATATCACCTGCTTGTGGGGAGTTGGCTTCTTTAATAAGTCTATCCCTTACCACAGAAAAACCAGTATTGGTGTGTTGCATATCCTGACTGCATAGGTTTATTAGGGGAAGGATGTCCCTTACTTCCATAGGTGTACGTGTCAATTCAATAATAAGATAAATGGAGGCAGGGTCTTCTGCATGCTGCTTGACGAAGTCGGTTGCCTCTTGTTTTGCCTTGTCGTAATCTTCTGCCATTATTAAATCGTATATCTTATTACACATTTCAATGCTGGCATTGTTGAGTGGCGTCCCTCGGAGTTTCCTATAGCATAAAATAATGTTGCTTGGCTCTAAGATAAAGGGAATATCTCGGGAGATTACATCTATCTCCCCTTCTTCATCTTCTTCTAATACGGTCATGTAAACCCTTAAAAGGGAATAGATAGGTCGTTCTACGGAACCGCTGATTAGGAACTTTCCGTCCTTCACTTCATATATGGCTTTCGTGGAATCGTTAAGGATACGTACCGAGTCCACCTTTACTGGAACGTGAAAGTTTTTCTCATACTCCGTAAAGTCGCCACTGATGGTGTAATTCTTCTTTTGTGCTACAGCTGTAATTGTAAGGGTCGCAAACAATGCGATAAGAAAGTTTCTTTTCATTCTTTTATTGTTTTTAGGTGTGTAATTCATTTTACTGGTAACAAATATATGCAAAATATTTGCATTGTCTCCTAATCGCTTCAAATATTTAAATAAAATTAGCAATAAGGGCGATGGGATATTATTCTTTGTTATATCTTTGTGGTCAAAAATTAAAAATAATATGATTGTTACCTCCAAATTTAACTCAAGGGGAATTAAAGTAGAGTTGATGCTATTCTTGGTTGCAGCATTTGCGATGGTAGGTGGACCGATGATGAGAGCTCACAATCTCGGGCTTGTTACAAAGCTCATCGTGGTAAGTATTGCAGAAGTCGTTGCCCTATTGATCTGGGCTATTCGACTGAGGGTAATAACGGTAGTTGATCAGGGTTTTGAGGTGAGGCGTGTTTGCTTTCCTTTCCTGAAAAGATTTTATCGTTTTGCAGAGTTCGATTTTTATGTTGTTGAGCAAAAGGGAGAAATAGAGCACTTCCATTTGTTGAGACAAGGGGAGCGTACTGTCTCTTTCTCTACGAGGGATTACGAGAATTATGAGGATTTGAAAAGCCTTCTGTCTGTGGTAGGTACGAAGGAATGGAGTGTGGATTATAATCGCGCTGTTGATTCTGTATTTAAAAAGATCCCTCTCGTGATGATATTCTTTTTCCTTATTTTGACGCTGTTTATGGCTTCTTTCCCTTTTATCGAATATTTTTTTAATGGTCACGTGATTGTAAGAAGCCATCTTTTCCCATCTGTGATTGGACTGCTGTTTTTCTCATTACCCCTATATGGCCTTTATACCAGTAGGCTAATTACCATTTGGCGAGGAAACATAGAGGTTCGTAGTTTGTTATGTCCTTGGAAAGTGAGATGCTACTCGCTGAAGGACTTTGATTATGCTTTGGAAGTCCTTACTCCTGGTCAATATGGTTCAGGCAATGTGTCATTGTGGCTTATTCGCGATGACAAGTTGGTTTTAAACATCTCACAGGATCTCTATGCCAACTATGATGTGTTATCGCATGCTATTGGTATAATGCCTTCACAAACCGTTACATTTAAATGGCTGCAGGTACTGAAATATGGTTTTGGGAAGAGAATTCAGATATAGTTTCTTGCTTCTGCTTCTCTGCAGCTTTGCTATATCTGCGTTGGCGCAGCATCAGTATTCCTGGGATGATTTTGTGCAGGAATATGCAGCAGATGATGAGGCTTTGTTGGATGAGGAGGAACGCCTCATTTATCTGGAGGAACTGAAACTGCTGCACGAGCATCCTCTGAACATCAACAGCGCCAGCGTAGAGGATTTTCAGCAAATTCCATTTCTGAACGAGCAACAGATAGAATCTATTCATGCCTATATCTATCTGCACGGTCAGATGCAGACCTTGGGTGAATTGCTGATGCTACCGCTTATTGATGCGCAGACGTACCGCTGGCTGCACCTCTTTGTCTATGCAGGAGAGGTGGAGAAGAAAGGAAAGGATAGGCTTTTTGATCACCTTAAGAATGATTTCTCCTCACGAATAGATATACCCTTCTACAAAAGAAAAGGATATAACGCCACCAATGGATACGCTGGCAATCCGCTGTATCAGCGCATCAGATACGAGGTGGGCAATAGCAAGCACTTCCGGGCAGGCTTTCATACCGAGAAGGATGCAGGCGAACGTTATTTTGATTCCTATAGTGGCTTTGCCTTGCTGAAGGATGTGGGCTTCCTAAAGACTGCCGTAGTGGGTGATTATCGCATAGGATTGGGCGAGGGAGTAGCCCTGGGCGGAAGCAACTGGTTTAGCAAGTCTGCTCCAGCCAGTAAAATGCAATCAGGCATTAAGCCCCTTACCAGTACGGATGAGATCAATTATCTTCGTGGCGCAGCGGCTACCATGAGGCTTGGGAAGAGGTGGGAACTGACCACCTTTGTTTCCTATAGACAGAAAGGTGCTACCTTGAATAAAAGGGGGGAGATACAGACCCTGCAGACATCTGGTTACCATCGGACAGCATCGGAACTGAAAAACAAAAATAGTGCTTTGGCTACTACGGCGGGAGGTGGTTTGGCTTGGCAGAATAAAGGGCTCCACTTAGGTGCAACGTGGTACTATATGCATTATAATAAAGTGATGAATCCTGGCACGGCAGCCTATCGTCGTTACTATCCCAGGGGGCAGAATTTCGGTGTGGGGAGTCTCTATTACGGTTACAGCAAATATCGCCTAACCCTTGCGGGTGAGATGGCTTATAGTACAGAAAAGAGTGGTATCGGAACGCTGAACCGACTGCAATGGATCATCAGCAAACGGTACACGCTTTCTGCTGTGCAACGATTTTATGGCTACAAGTATTACTCCTTCCTAAGCGGTGCCTTTGCGGAAAATTCCTCTGCCCAAAACGAGAGCGGGTTACTTCTTCATCTAAAGGCTCAACCCTGGCAGCGGTGGCAGTTTATCTGTTATGCCGATTTCTTTCACAACCCTTGCCCACGTTACCGCATGACACATGCCAGTATCGGACAGGAGTTCATGTTACAAGCTACCCATCGACTGAACACCCATAACATCCTGGAGATACGCTATCAACTGAAACGCAAGGAACAAGCTGATATAATGGAACCTCATCATCGTGCCAAGTTGCAATGGACCTGTACCCCTTCTTCCATCTGGAAGCTACAGACCACAGGTTGTATGCATACCGTTCTAGGCAGTACTGGCTGGAGCCTGCAACAAACAGCCAGTTGCAACATTCCCCGGCCGTCTGTCCGCCTGGCTCTGATGGTGGCCTACTTCCATACAGACGACTACAACAGCCGCATCAGCCTGTATGAGCCTTCGCTTTACAGCAGCGTCTCCTCGGGCCAATACTATGGCAGGGGGATTCACGGGGTTGGCACAGCCCGATGGACCAGTCGTAATAAACGTTGGATGCTGGAAGGGAAATATGCACTCTGCAAATACTTCGACCGCTCAGAGATCGGCTCCAGTCACCAGGCCATTTTCAGTTCCTGGAAGAATGATCTTTCCCTTCAGATCAGAGTGGTGATTTAATAACGGGGTAGGTATATAAAAATAAAGTAAGGGGACTTCACAGCTCCCTTACTTCTTAAAACTAAACCTTAACTATGAAAAAATCTAATGTAATGCAAAATACGGGATAATTAAGCAAACAGACAAGGATATAAGCATGAAAATCGCATTAAATTCACACTTTTTAACTTAATTATAGCGATTGGAAAGGCATTTCTGAGGAAAAACAAGCGAAATGTGGCAAAAAAGCAGTACCTTTGCAGCGCGAAATGCGCTTTCGGTTTTAAATGAAGAAATTACTGATAGAGACATACGGCTGCCAGATGAATGTAGCCGATAGTGAAGTTGTAGCCAGCGTGATGGGTATGGCAGGCTATGAACTGACGGAAAATATGGACGAGGCTGATGCCGTTTTTCTGAATACTTGTTCCGTCAGGGATAATGCTGAACAGAAAATTATCAGTCGCTTGGAATTCCTTTATAGCTTGCAGAAGAAGGGAAGACGCATCATCATAGGCGTTTTAGGCTGTATGGCCGAACGCGTGAAGGCCGAACTGATAGAGAAACATCACGCTGATATCGTGGTAGGTCCTGATGCCTATATGTCGTTGCCAGACCTGATTGCTCAGGTGGAATGTGGTCATAAGGCTATCAATGTGGAACTTTCTACCACAGAAACCTACAAGGATATTATCCCCCAACGTATTTGCGGAACCCATATAGGAGGCTTTGTAACCATTATGCGTGGTTGCAATAACTTCTGTCACTATTGTATAGTACCCTATACCAGAGGTCGTGAGAGAAGTCGTGATGTTGAAAGCATCCTGCGCGAGTGTCGCGACTTGGCCGACAGAGGATTCAAGGAGGTGACATTGCTGGGTCAGAATGTGAACTCGTATCAATTCACAATTCATAATTCACAATTCATAATAGGTTTTCCGGAGTTATTAAGGCGTGTGGCACGTGCCGTTCCTGAGATGAGGGTGAGATTTACTACATCTCATCCAAAGGATATGAGTGACGAGACCTTGCAGGTAATAGCAGAGGAACCCAATATCTGTCATCATATTCATCTGCCGGTTCAGAGCGGAAGCAACCGTATCCTGAAACTGATGAATCGCAAATATACTCGTGAGTGGTATCTGGATCGTGTGGCAGCTATCCGTCGTATCATCCCCGACTGTGCAATCAGTACTGATATATTTGTGGGCTATAGTAGCGAGACGGAGGAAGACCATCAGTTGAGTCTGAGTTTGATGAAGGAGTGTGCGTATGATAGTGCCTTCATGTTCAAATACAGCGAGCGCCCTGGCACATATGCCAGCAAGCATTTGCCCGATGATATTCCAGAGGATGTGAAGGTGCGCCGGCTGAACGAGCTCATCGCTTTGCAGAATGAACTCTCTGCCGAGTGCAATAAGCGTTGTATAGGCAAGGAGTTTGATGTACTGTTGGAGGGCGTAAGCAAGCGTAGCAAGGATCAGTTGTTTGGCCGTACCGGTCAGAATAAAGTGGTTATCATAGACCGCGGACAACATCACATCGGAGAGACTGTGCGAGTGACAATAACAGAAAGTAGCAGTGCAACCCTTAAGGGAATCGTTAAGAATGAAGAGTAGGAAGAAGAAAACATCATCCTGGCGAATGCAGGCATTCACCAATACCATCAGTACGACTATGGTACTGATATTGTTGGGTATGGTGGTTTTGCTGATGCTTACGGCCAACGTGATAGGCGACTCGGTAAAAGAGAATTTGGTGGTAACGGTGGTGCTTGAGGAAGATACGCCTACAGACGAGGCGCAGGCACTGCAGAAGAAACTCTGTGCCAAGACCTATGTTAAGAGCATTGACTATGTAAGCAAGGAGCAGGCGCTGAAGGAGCATGTTGAGAGTATGGGTATGGACCCGTCTGAATTCCTGGAGGCCAACCCCTTCTCTATTTCGATGGAGGTGAGCATGAAGGCTGAATACTCTAACAACGACAGTCTGCTGTGGATAGAGAAGGAACTGAAGGAGACGAAACGTGTGAGCGAGGTCTATTACCAGAAGGACTTGGTGGAAAACCTGAACCACAACCTGACGCGTGCCTCATTAATACTCTTGGGCATAGCAGCCTTACTTGTCGTTGTATCGCTGAGTCTGATTAACTCTACCGTTAAATTGAACGTATATAACCACAGGTTCATTATTCATACGATGAAGCTGGTGGGTGCCAAGTGGAGCTACATCCGCAGGCCCTTCCTAATCAGCAGTTTCTGGATAGGATTGGTATCTGCCATTATAGCCGATGCTGTACTGTTTGGCCTTATTATGTGGGCCGCTAGATACGATGAGGCTATTTTGCAATATGTAACTCAGCAGAATATACTTATCATGGCTGGCAGCGTTCTGGCCGTGGGACTCTTCATTACAATAGTCTGTACGTATGTGTCTGTAACAAGGCAATTGTATATGAGATCAGAAAAGCTATACTAGAAATAGCTATATTTGGATTGTGAATTAAAAATGAATGGAATAGATATGGGTAATTTCGCATTTACAAAAACAAACTACATCCTTCTGGCCGTAGGAATGGCCATTGTCATCGTAGGCCTGATTCTGATGGCTGGCGAAGGAAGCTACGAAGGCGTTTTCAATGCTGATATCTTCAGTGCCCGTAGGATTAAGGTTGCCCCATTGGTTAGCTTGGCAGGTTTTGTCTTCATCATGGTAGCCATCATGTACAAGTCGAAGGCTGAGAGAAAGAACATCGAAACAAGCAAGGAGGCATAAGGATGTCAGTATTAGAGACCATTATCATTGCCATTGTGGAGGGGCTGACGGAGTTCTTGCCCGTAAGCTCTACAGGGCACATGATTATCACGCAGAATCTGCTGGGAGTGGAGAGTACGCCTTTCGTCAAGGCGTTCACCATCATCATTCAGTTCGGTGCCATCCTTTCGGTTGTCTGTCTGTACTGGAACCGTTTCTTCCGCCTGAACAGAACACCTGCCCCTGCCGGCAGTACCGCTCTGCAGGCATTCCTGTACAAATGGGATTTCTACTGGAAACTGCTGGTAGCCTTTGTGCCCGCCATCGTTATAGGCTTTGTGGGCAAGATGTCGGGGCTTATCGACCGTTTCCTGGAGAACGTAGAGGTAGTAGCCGTCATGCTGGTGCTGGGCGGTATCTTTATGCTCTTCTGCGATAAGTTGTTCAACAAGGGAAGTGAGCAGACAGCCCTTACGGAGAAACGTGCCTTCGGCATAGGTCTGTTCCAGTGTATAGCTATGATACCGGGCGTTTCACGCTCTATGGCAACGATAGTAGGTGGTATGGCGCAGAAACTTACACGCCGTGCCGCTGCCGAGTTCTCATTCTTCCTGGCCGTTCCTACGATGGCAGCTGCCACAGCCTTGGATGTCCTGCAACTGTTCTTCGGTGATGAGGCTGATTCCAGTTGGGCCACAACTGATAACCTGCTGATGCTGGCATTGGGCTGTGCCGTAGCCTTCGTGGTTGCCCTGCTGGCCATGAAATGGTTTGTCGACTTCCTGGCCAAATATGGCTTCAAGGCCTTTGGTGTCTACCGTATCATCGTAGGTGTCATCATTCTGGCCCTCCTCTGGAGCGGTCACTCATTAGTGATGGTTGATTAAATGAATTTTCAGGCAGGAGAGATATTATATTTTGACAAGCCACTCCACTGGACCAGCTTCAATCTGGTTGCAAAGGTACGCAGCGCGCTCTGCCATAAGATAGGGGTAAGAAAGTTGAAAGTGGGACATGCGGGAACACTGGATCCTCTGGCAACGGGAGTTGTGACTATATGCACAGGCAAGGCTACCAAGCGGATTGACGAGTTGCAGGCTCATACCAAGGAATATGTGGCAACATTGCAGCTGGGAGCGACAACCCCGTCGTTCGATTTGGAGACTGCCGTAGATGCTACCTTCCCTACGGGGCACATTACAAAGGAACTCGTGGAAGAGGCACTTACACATTTCCTGGGGAGGATAGAACAGGTGCCGCCAGCCTTCTCGGCCTGCAAGGTAGATGGGCATCGTGCCTACGACCTGGCTCGCAAGGGAAAAAACGTACAGCTGAAGGCCAAGATACTGGTCATTGATGAAATAGAATTGCAACATTTCGACCCAGATACCATGCAAATGACCATCAGGGTTGTATGCAGCAAGGGAACATACATCAGGGCCTTGGCCAGGGACATTGGAGAAGCCCTGCAGAGCGGAGCTCACCTGATAGCCCTACGCAGAACCAGGGTGGGGGATATAAGAGTGGAGGACTGCATGAATGTGGAGGACTTCCCACAATGGTTGGAGAAACAGGAAATAGAGAAAGAAACAGAGTCAGATAACGATAATAAAAAGAACGCAAACGAAATAATCTCATGAAGCTATCACAATTCAAGTACAAACTAACCGACGAGAGAATTGCTCAAGAACCAACTCCCTTCCGCGACGACTGTCGCCTGATGGTGGTACATGCCAAGAGTAAATACATTGAGCATCGTAAATCATTCCGTGATGTGCTGGAATTCTTCGACGAGAAGGATGTCTTTGTATTCAACGATACAAAGGTGTTCCCTGCACGTCTGTATGGCAACAAAGAAAAGACAGGTGCCCGAATTGAGGTGTTCCTGCTCCGTGAGCTGAACAAAGAGATGCGCCTTTGGGATGTCCTTGTTGACCCCGCTCGTAAAATCCGTATCGGTAACAAGCTCTATTTCGGTCAGGATGAGTCTATGGTGGCCGAGGTGATAGACAATACCACCAGTCGTGGACGTACACTTCGCTTCCTATATGATGGCCCGCACGAGGAATTCAAGCGTGCCCTCTATGCTTTGGGAGAGGCTCCCATACCCAAGCATATCATCAAGCGTCCCACAACAAAGGAGGATCTGGAGAACTTCCAGTGTATCTTCGCAGAAAAGGAAGGTGCCGTTACCGCTCCTACTGCAGGATTACATTTTTCTCCCCAGTTGATGAAGATGATGGAGATTAAGGGCATTGACTTTGCCTATGTTACCCTGCACTGTGGTTTGGGCAATTTCCGTGAGATAGATGTCGAGGATCTTACCAAGCACAAGATGGACAGCGAGGAGATGCACGTTGATGCCAAGGCTTGTGATATCATCAATACCGCCAAGGCAGAAGGTCGCAAGATTGTTGCCGTGGGAACAACCGTACAGAGAGTGTTGGAGTCTGCTGTCAGCGCAGATGGTAAATTGAAGGAGTATGACGGATGGACAAATAAGTTCATCTTCCCGCCCTATGACTTCACATTGGCAGATGCTATGATTGCCAACTTCTACCTGCCTTACAGTACGCTGTTGATGCTTACTTGTGCCTATGGTGGGTACGATTTGGTAATGATGGCATATAAGGAGGCATTGAAATACAACGAGAACGATCCCGAGAACCGTTATCGTTTTGGTACCTACGGAGATGCCATGCTAATCTTGCAGGATTAATGCATAAACTCTATATAGGTTTAGGTTCAAACCTGGGTAATAAAGAAGAGTTGCTTCACCGAGCCCTTGAACTCATCAACGAGCGCATAGGCTCGGTGTTGCGTACCTCCTCGTTTATCGAGACGGAACCCTGGGGATTCCAGAGCGACAACACCTTCTTGAATGGTGCATGCCTGGTGGAGACATCCCTCAGCCCTTTGCAATGCCTGAGTGAGACACAGAAGATAGAACGTCTCCTAGGCAGGACCCACAAAAGCATCAACGGAGAATATCATGACCGCACCATCGATCTTGATCTCCTGATGTACGACGATTTGGAGATGAACACTCCCGAATTAACTCTCCCACATCCACACATGCAAGAGCGTGACTTTGTGATGATACCCTTAATCGAGATAAAAGAGAAAAATTAATTTTAATTCATAATTCATAATTCACAATTCATAATTAGGATTTCCGAAATTCCGAAATATCGAAAAATTCTTCACTCTTCATTCTTCACTCTTCATTTTTATTCGTACCTTTGCACCCGAAAACTAAATGTGGATAGATTTGGGCTGCTTGCAACCACAGTAAAAAATGCTAAAACGAGAAGCTGACTATTGTTTCTCATGCATTTCTGCCCTATTTCTCTCCCCATACATTATTAATTATATATATAAATGTATTATGGGATACTTATTTACATCCGAATCAGTTTCTGAAGGCCATCCTGATAAAGTGGCCGATCAAATCAGTGATGCCGTACTGGACAAACTGTTGGCTTTCGACCCTCAGTCGAAGGTAGCTTGCGAGACGCTTGTTACTACAGGTCAGGTTGTTATGGCAGGTGAGATTAAGACAGAGGCATACGTTGACCTTCAGCGTATTGCCCGCGAAGTGATTAATCGCATTGGTTACACCAAGAGCGAATATATGTTCGAAGGCAACAGCTGTGGTGTCCTTAGTGCCATCCATGAGCAGAGTGCCGACATCAACAGAGGTGTTGAGCGTAAAAACCCCGAGAATCAGGGTGCTGGCGACCAGGGTATGATGTTCGGCTATGCTACCAACGAGACAGACAACTACATGCCTTTGAGCCTCGACCTCGCTCACCGTTTGCTGATGGAACTGGCAGTTATCCGTCGTGAAGGAAAGGTAATGACTTATCTTCGTCCCGATGCCAAGAGCCAGGTGACTATCGAGTATAGCGACGAGGGCGTTCCCCAGCGCATAGATACTATTGTCATCAGTACACAACATGACGAGTTTGATACCGATGAGGCTATGCAACAGCGTATTGCCAAGGACGTGAAGGAGATTCTGATTCCTCGTGTATTGGAGAGCATCAAGAACCAGAACATCCGTAACCTCTTCAACAGTCAGATTACTTACCACGTCAACCCAACGGGCAAGTTCGTTATCGGTGGTCCTCACGGAGATACCGGTCTGACGGGTAGAAAGATTATCGTTGATACTTATGGTGGAAAAGGTGCTCACGGTGGAGGTGCCTTCAGTGGTAAGGATCCCTCTAAGGTGGACCGCTCAGCTGCCTATGCAGCCCGTCATATAGCCAAGAATATGGTAGCTGCCGGTGTGGCAGACGAGATGCTGGTGCAGATTAGCTACGCCATTGGTGTTGCCGAGCCTGTAAGCATCTATGTGGATACCTATGGACGCAGCAAGGTTCCTTTTACCGACGGAGAGATTGCCCAGAAGATCAAGGAACTTTTCGACCTCAGACCCTATGCTATAGAAAAGCGCCTGAAACTCCGTAACCCCATCTACGAGGAGACTGCCGCTTATGGTCACATGGGACGTGAACCTCGCTTTGTCACCAAGCGCTTCGAGTCTCTGTACCGTGAGAGTAAAGAGGTGACGGTAGAACTCTTCACTTGGGAGAAACTGGATTACGTAGAAAAGATTCGAGAAGCATTTGGAATATGCCAGAAGTAAAACGCATCTGTATCTATTGCTCCAGCAGTACGAAGATAGACGAGTGCTATTTTCGTGATGCCTATAAACTGGGTCAGCTTATGGCGGCCCAGGGCATAGCTGTTGTCAATGGTGCAGGTAGTATGGGCTTGATGCAGGCCACAACAGACGGATGCATGGAGGCGGGAGGTGAGGCTATAGGCATCATCCCCTCCTTTATGATAAAGGAAGGGTGGTGTCATCAGGGTATGACGCAGATTATAGAGACCTCTGACATGCATATCCGCCAGCAGAAAATGGCAGAAGAGAGTGATGCAGCCATCGTGCTACCAGGCGGCTGCGGTACCCTTGCCGAACTGATGGAGCTCATTACCTGGAAGCAGTTGGGCCTTTACTTGAAGCCTATTGTCCTCCTGAATACCAACGGTTATTTCAATTTCCTCTTGCAGGCATTGCAGCGGGCAGTCGATCAGAACTTCATGAGAACACAGCATAGCGCCATATGGCAGGTTGCCCAGACTCCTGAGGAAGCTCTGAAACTAGTCCTGGAAACGCCCTTGTGGGATACAAGCATACGCAGATTTGCAGCAATATGACAGAGTCCCTGTGTGATACCATCAGCATCTTTGCAACAGATTCCGTTGCCCAGACAGAAACACAAACGCCTTTTTATGAGGATATGGGTTTCTTTCAGGGTGACTCTTTGATGCATCCTGAGGTAAAGGCGGGACACACAGGCTTCGAAGGTGTACTAAGGCCATACCGTCTTTTGCACGATGATTGGGTGACGCTGTCCGTGCTGCTATGCTTTGTGCTTTTGGTGGTGATACAAAAGAGAATCAGGAGTTATATAGTCTCACAGGCAAAGGAATTCTTCCTTCCCTCAAAGAACATCACCAGGAAGGAAAATCCCAATAACAATTCAGAGCGACTGATTCCCCTTCTGTTGATGCTGGTAATAAGTATCATGGGCGGTTTGGGCGTATATATGTACACGCAGAGCCAGCAGCATCTTTTCTTGGGTTTGATGTCTCCCTATCTCCTTATCGGGATATACACTGGAATTTGGATACTGTATTTTATCTTGAAGACGATTCTGTCAGGTTTTGTAAATTGGATTTTTTTTGACAAAAAGAAAATTAAGGTCTGGAAAAAATCTGGATTCTTCCTTTTTTCTGTCGAATCTTTGCTGATTTTTCCTGTAATAATTATTACCATATATTTAAATCTTCCGCCTCACATTCCGTTATGGATAACCCTTATTATAGGGCTTCTTGTCAAAATCTTACATCTATACAAAACTTTTCTAATCTTTTTCCCCAAAATCTATGGCACTTTGCATTTAATTGTGTACTTTTGCACCCTTGAAATCATGCCATTGTTGGCTGTCTTCATAGCACTGATAAGAGTGACCGACGTATTGATAGTAAAATTCTAGGACAATTATGATAAAGAAGATATTGGTATCACAGCCCAAGCCCTCTTCGGAAAGATCTCCTTATTTCGACATTGCTGAGCGTATGAATGTGGAGATTGTATTTCGCCCTTTTATTAAGGTTCAAGGTATTACGCCAAAGGAATTCCGTGCACAGAAAATTTCTATCTTAGATCACACGGCAGTTGTATTTACCTCCAGACATGCTATTGACCATTTCTTTACCCTGTGTAAGGAGATGCGTGTTGTCATTCCCGAGGATATGAAGTACTTCTGCATCACGGAAACCGTTGCACTCTACATTCAGAAGTATGTGCAGTATCGCAAGCGTAAGATATTCTTTGGTGAGACAGGTAAGATCGACGATCTCGTTCCCTTGATGGCAAAGCACAAGACAGAGAAGTATTTTATCCCTACCAGCGATGTTCATACCAGCCAGTTCGGAGAAATGCTCGATGCCAAGAAGCTTGTTCATTCCGAGGGTATCATGTATCGTACCGTAAGTAATGACTTTCAGGAAGGTGAGCCTTTTGACTACGACTTGCTGATTTTCTTCAGCCCCAGTGGTATTCAGGCTCTGCTGAAGAACTTCCCCAACTTCAAGCAAGACAAGATTTCTATCGGAACATTCGGTCCTGCTACCGCAAAGGCAGTTCAGGATGCCGGACTTCGTCTCGACTTCGGAGCCCCCTCACCAGAATACCCAAGCATCACTTCTGCCCTTGCTGCGTATGTGAAGAAGGTAAATGGAATCGATTAAAGAACGTTTTACGCTATCCAAAGAAGAACGTCTGTGTAGCCGAAAGGCTTTGGAGGAGCTCTTCGAGGGAAGCAACAAATCTATAATGGCCTACCCCATAAGGGTAGTGTACCAGAAGACAGAAGAGACAGGAACCCGTATAATGGTTTCTGTCTCTAAGCGCTTTTTTAAGCGTGCTGTTAAGCGCAATAGGATAAAGCGTCAGTTACGCGAGGCCTATCGCTTAAACAAGCATCTCCTTTCGCCAACAACCGGAGGTGTTAATATTGCCTTTCTTTGGATCAGCAACGAGCTCTTCCCTACAAAAAAGGTAATGGAGAAAATGCAGAACCTTCTAACTAAAATCAATGAATCCCTTGCAGCATCTTCGCCCTCTGTCTGAACTTCTGGCAGGGATGCTGATACTTCCCATTCGGTTCTATCAGAAGTTTATCTCCCCGCTTACCCCGCCATCCTGCAGGTTTACACCTACTTGCAGTCAGTATGCCATTGAGGCTTTGCGTAAGCACGGTCCTTTCAAAGGAACGTACCTTGCCGTCCGAAGAATCTTGCGCTGCCATCCTTGGGGAGGACACGGATACGACCCAGTGCCATGACAATTCCCTATATCAACTTTCATACACATCATCCAGTCTATGAGAACGAAGTGTCCTTGGGCTGTGAGGAGCACGGCATGGACCGCAGATGGGAGGTTCCGTTGGCAGAACAGGAAGCCGCTTTCCGTTGTCATGTGTCAGAAAGTGAACAGGCAGGTAAGCCCTTGGTGATACATTGCGTAAAGACGCTGGAGGAAATCCTGCGGGTACGTAAGGAGATGCAGCCTCGTCAGCCCTGGATAATGCATGGTTTCAGAGGCAAGCCACAGCAGTTGCAGTCGCTCCTCTCTGCGGGGATATATGTATCCTTTGGATTACACTATAATAAAGAAAGTCTGGTGCTGTGTCCCCTGGAAATGATGTTTCTTGAGACGGATGATATAGCTGCGCCCATAGAGCCTCTGTATAAAGAGGTGGCGCAGATAAAGGGAATCTCAGAAGTTGCATTAAGAAAGAAAATATGGGAAAATGCAAATAAGTTGTTTCCTAACTTGGCTAAAAACGGATAATTTTGTACTTTTGCACGAAAATATTAACAAAATAAGCAGATAGAAATATGGAATTCAACAAGATTACTGCTGCTGAGGCAGCGGCACTTATCCAGAACGGACAGACAATTGGTCTGAGTGGTTTTACGCCTGCTGGTGTTCCTAAGTGTACTCCTGCTGAGATTGCCAAGAAGGCAGAGGCAGAGCATGCAGCAGGCCGCCCCTTTAAGATTAGTATCTTTACAGGTGCCAGCACAGGACAGAGTTGTGACGGCGCATTGGCTAATGCACAGGCTATCGATTTCCGTGCCCCTTATACCACTAACCCCGATTTCCGCAAGCACGTAAACCTCAATGAGCTGCATTATTCCGACCTCAACCTTTCTAACATGGCTACCCAGATTCGTCAGGGTTACTTGGGCGATGTTGATTGGGCTATCATCGAGGCTTGTGCCATTGAGAAGGTGGGCAACAAGTGCCACATCTATCTGACAGCTGCAGGCGGTATCAGTCCCACTGTTTGCCGTTTGGCTAAGAACGGCATTATCATCGAGTTGAATGCTTTCCACAGTGCCGACAGCAAGGGTATTCATGATGTCTACGAGATTGAGGATCATCCCTTCCGCAAGCCCATCAATATTTGCAAGGCAAGCGATCGTATCGGTAAGCCTTACGTCGAGGTGGATGCAGACCGTATCGTTGGTGTTATCGAGTGCGATGTTCCCGATGAGGCTCGTGCTTTCAAGGATCCGGATCCTATCACCACCCAGATTGGTCAGAACGTTGCAGACTTCCTGCTCCATAACCTGCGGTCAGGTCTTATCCCCAAGAGCTTCCTCAACCTGCAGAGTGGTGTTGGTAGCGGTGCTAACGCTGTATTGGGTGCTCTGGGTCAGTGCCCCGAGGTTCCCGACTTCCACATCTACACAGAGGTGCTTCAGGATGCTCCTGTTGGATTGATGAAGCAGGGCCGTGTGCTGAGCGCATCTGCTTGCTCTCTGACTGTTACCAACGAGTGCTTGAAGGATATCTATGCTAATATGGACTTCTTCAAGGATAAGCTCGTGCTGCGTCCCTCAGAGATCAGCAACAGCCCCGAGGTTATCTCACGTATTGGCGTTTGTGCCCTGAACACAGCCATCGAGTGCGATCTCTACGGTCATGTTAACTCCACCAAGATTTGCGGTACCAAGATGATGAATGGTATTGGCGGTTCTGCCGACTTTACTACATCTGCTTACCTCTCTATCTTCACCTGTGGCTCAACTACCAAGGGTGGTGCTATTTCCAGCATCGTTCCCTTCGCTAGCCATATCGACCACACCAACCACTTTATTGATGCTGTCATCACAGAATATGGTGTTGCCGACTTGCGTCACAAGAGCGATATGCAGAAGGCTGAGGAACTGATTAAGGTGGCACACCCTGACTACCGTCCCATGCTTCAGGACTACCTCAAGTATGCCAGCAAGCGTGGCGGTCATACCCATCACGAGTTGTCAGCCGCCTTCGCTATGCATGACACCTTCCTCCGCAAGGGCGATATGCGTCTGACAGACCTGGCAGAGTACATTAAGTAAGAGATAAAAGAGAAAAGAGGTTGTTTAAATAAGACCTCACTCCTAAGTTAAAATGAACCCCGAAAGGTTTTTCGCAGCCTTTCGGGGTTCACTTTTATCGTCCTATGGACATGGTCAATACTGCAAATATGTTGATAGGTAGGCAAAAACAAATCGTTAAACTACATGATAAACGTGTTTATAGTTCCTGTTTCGGGTAATATTTGCTGGCGAAAATAGTGGAAGGCTGTCGGTTCGGAAAGATAAATATGTATTATTTGGGAAAAAGGATGTTTCATTATGTTTCTTCACTCTCTATTTTACATAAGAATCTTAAAGTTTCTTTTGCATTACTAGGTTGTTGAAAATCAATAATATACGTAGTTTTTAGGGGGGGTAATAACAATTATTAACATTCTTGAGAAACAGAATGAAACATGAAATATTTGTCTGTTCTCAAAGTTACCAATAATTTTGCGGACGCTAAAGTCGCATGCATATTGGCACGTAAAAGACGTATAATTCCTCTGCACACAACCAAAATAATATATTCTTATAAATAATGAAGAAACTGTATTTATTGCTTTTGGGAGTTCTGTTCTCTCAAATTGCTTTTGCACAAACAAGTGGTGATCACTTCCTGTACACCTACGACGGTGCAGGAAACATCACATCTAGAGTCAGAACGTACATCAGACGTAATCAGAAAGCCTTGGAAAAAAGTCTGGAAGAGGAAACCCAAATAAACATCAAGGCAAACGCCTCGTGGTCAGATGTACGAGTAGTAATCAACGAAGAAGTGAAGGAGGGCGAT
>ODAJ014778016.1_pt1 | contig 87264 bp, 84 predicted proteins | sample 1539241 | NCBI WGS metagenome assembly ODAJ01 (sample SAMN02144231, study PRJEB22623) | gut metagenome | biome: sheep rumen | host: Ovis aries | place: New Zealand | reverse complement strand
GCAACGTCACGTTGCGCCTCGGTAGCTCAGTTGGTAGAGCAGGGGACTGAAAATCCCCGTGTCAGTGGTTCGATTCCGCTCTGAGGCACCATAAATGAAAATTCAAAAGCCTGCCACAATCGACAGGCTTTTTGCGTTTAGTATTATCAAAATCTTAAAGAAAAAAGCCCGCCATAATCGACGGGCTTTTTGCGTTTCATATTGCCATTGCAAGCTATCTTTTGCCGAAAGAAATATCCGCCTCAAACATTCTGTTCCAAGGAAAACGAACGCGAATATTATCATTGCCCGTGAACTTCGGTAAATTTCTTTGCGCAAAGTCTTCAATCAATATTGAGCAATTTTCTTCGGCAGAGTCGCGCTTATCGTTTAAAAATTCGTAGCGACCTTCGCCCGTCATCCAATTCAGCTGAGCGGCTCCAATACTTCGCATATTCGCTTGATATGCCCAGTCGTCAAGATAACGGCGCAATAATAATTCGTCAACGGCGTTATCCTTCATGCGCGAAGATAAAATTCCCGTGCTCAATGCAAAACCGCTTGAATTGGTCGGCGTGTTCCAACCCGAATACGCTTGAATCTTAAACAGCAAACCGCGTTGCCTTAGCTGATTCATAAGCGCATTGTCAGAACCATTCGCAAAGGCAACGTCGGCAACAATAACTTTGCGCCCGCCGTCAACGTACTCTTGCACCGTGTCGACAAAAAATTTCGTGCCCTCGCGAATTTTGCCGTCATTAATCTCGTTATCAGCCTCGAAAGTTTCGCCGTCAGGATTTGTATTGACTGCCAGAATAAAATCTGCGCGGCTTTCGTCGCTAATTAGGGTCGAGCCGGTCGCTTGAATCGCCGAATTAATGGAAGTGTTAATCGTCTCATCGGAATAGGAAGGAATTGTCCGACCGCCTTGCCCCCAGTTGTATTTGACGAAAACTTTCGGGGAAGTATTCGCCTGCTTATTGACCGCACGCGCCAAAAGTACAAGCCCGATTTCGTCAATACCCGCCGTCGTTATGTATTTATCGCCACCAAGCCCGCGCCCGTATTCGACAAGCTTGCGCCCTTCGTTATGCGTTTGGGAAAATGGCGCGTTGTCGTCGCGACCGAGCAAGAAATAATCAAAAGTTTTGTCGCGGGCATAGTCGATTAGCTTTTTATTTGCGTCGAAATTTTTCTCGCGGCGTCCCATCCAATCATCAAGAGCCTTTTGCGGAATAAGCCGTTGCAGGAAATTAAATTCCTTAATCTCGCGTGGCGTCAACCCTTCCAATTCCTGTTTGTCCATAAGTTCAGTTAAGCGGAAAATATTCGTGCCGTAGTAGCGATAATAATCCGGCTCCTCATAGCCCGACGCTAAACCCGTGCGCGGCGTGCGCATGACCGAGCCGAAGACATACAGCTGAATTTTCTTGTGCTTCTTGCGAAATTCCCTGAATAAATCCGCCCGCGCTAAAACTTCATCGCCGTCATATTCATGCTTGCGCGAGCCGACTAAACTTCCATAAAGCAACGAATCCGATGAGATAACCGCAGCTACTATATCTTTCTTCGCGTTTTGGTTAAGCCAATCCCATAATAAATCGGGGTCGCCTAAATTTTCTCGATTGCCTAAAAGTTCAATGGGCGGCGATACCACTACCCAGCCTGCCTTCTCTAAAACTTCAATCGTTTCTTTGTTGACAATCGGTCTGCTGTCGTGCGGTATGTATAGCACTTTCAGCTGAGCTTTTTTCTTTTTAGCCGCCGCGCAGTCCTGCGAGCCTGTAATCAAAATCATCAAGCTCAACAGGACGCACGCCGCCGCTTTCCAAAATGTTTTTCTCATTCCTAATTTCTACTTTCTTTTTGCTGATTGTTTCTTTTTCGCGGCGCGAATTTCGCCCCATAAGTCACGCGCCTTATCGTAAATTCTTGGGTCGGAATTTCGCAATTCCTTATCATTTATCAGTTGCGAAAGATAAATCGTCGTCTTTTGCTGGTCGCAGAGTATATGGTAAATCGCCGCAAGAACATAGATAACCGCGTTGTCCGTCAAAGCTCCGATTGGGAAACGCTCCGTCGCTAAGGCGTCTTCGTAAAATTCCGCCGCCATGTTCAGATATTCTTCCTCTTGCCTTTTGTCGCCAGAATCACGAAAAATCCACGCTAACTGATGAGCATACTTCGCGCGCTTGGAAGATTTCCCCTTGATAAGGTCAAGATATTTCAACGCCAAAAGGAAAGCCGTTTCCGCGTCGCCGGCGGTGCGCTCTTCGGCGAAGGGCAATTTTGTCTTTTCCGCCTCCAGAGCAGGACGCAAAATTTTTAAATGACGTTCGGGCATTTTCGCCTCAAAAGTTGATTCGTCTGCCGCGTAGCCGCAATGCTCACAAACCCAAATTGTATAGTAGTAGGGATTAAAATTTTCGTAGTGAATGTAGCCATCTTCGTCGCGGTCCAAAACATTAATCCGCGAGCGCGTCTTAATTATCCGCGTCTCCTTTTCGCAGACCGGACAATTTCTCTTGACTATAAAAGTTTTTTCAATAGCCATAACATAACCTTTCCAAAATCAAAATTAATACTCGGTCGGGGCGTCAGGTATCGGCGGATTTTTTTCGTCATATTTAACGCCGCCTCCGACGTCATATTGAATCAAAAGCCGCGTGTAAAGTTTCTTCCAATCGTCGAAAACTTTTAGCGCGTTCTGATTCAGCGTCGCGGCAAATTTATCCTTAGACAGATTGCGCGACGATTCGACAAGCTCAAAAGAATTTTTTTCAGATTGCTGAATAGTTTCTTCGACCGTCTCGCCTAACACACTCCAATAGCCGCGACTTAAAGCCGTAACTTGACTAGACGCCCAAAACATTTTTGAATCATCGTATTCATTTCTGAGCGCACGATTGAAAGCGGCAGGCATTTTCGCGACGGTGAACGGGATAAAAGGATTTTCAAGAGCCGTATTAATCGACACCCAGCAAATCGGCGCGGGCAACGTGTCATTAACCTGCGCGACGCATGTATAACTAATTTTCGCGGAAAGGATAGCCCGTTCAGCTGGTTCAACGTCTTCGTAATCGTAATGGTAAGGCGAACCGAATAAGCCCGCGAATTGACTTGTTGACCTGTCAAATTCGGTGTCTTGATAATAATCGCGATACAACTTCATAACGTCAGTTATTGCCAATTTTTTATCGGGCTTGACACTCAAAGGATAATAATCGGAATCGTAGTCGCTGACTTTGGGCGAAAGATTTAAAGACGGCGCAACGATGCTTAGCCCGCGCCACACGCGCCGCTTTGAATAATACGGGTGATACCATTCCCCGCCGCGCAGTGATTTTACCCAATCTAAATTTCCTTGTTCGTCATAAGCCGCCCAACCTAAATCCTTTAGCATTTGCGGCAATTTCGGATTGAAAATTTGATTCGGGTCGTCCTCTCTTATGGCGCGGATTCTCAACTGATTAGCGGCAATGGAAAAATGTCCGTCGGGAATTTTCTCGGCAATCCATAAGCCGCCCTTGCCCGAAGGCGTCGGTTGCATTTCAAAAAGCCAGCCTTCGTCCTTGTCGGCAACGAATAATGTTTCTGCCGTGCCGAAAAGTCCGTACTCGTCGATAAGCTCGCCCATTAGTTTAATTGCTTCCCGCGCAGTTTTGCAACGCTCCATAGCTACGCGCCCAAGTTCCGACGAATAGAAAAATCCGCCGCCTTCCTTATATTCCAATTCCGGTAAATGCTCAGAAACATCGGTACATTCGGCCATCATCAAGCCGTGTTCATTCACGGCGGGATAATCAGCGTCGATATAAGCGTAAGTGTGTGCGACTTCGGGGATATAGCCAATAGCCTTTGTTTGCGGTCTGTCGGGGAAATTGTAAGCGTCGCTACGTTCGGGCGCGACCAAGTACGGATTGTTAAAGCAATTATATTCGGGCAACTCGCCAATAGCGGCGGCAGTCGGGTAAACAGGGCGAAGATTGCCTTTCTTATGATTTTTGGCGGGCACGAAGACGACGTTAAGGTCGCCGCCAAAGCCGTCATTAGAATGGGAAACTAAAACACTGCCGTCCTCCGACGCGCCCTTTGTCACCAACATAATTGTACAAGCTTCAGCGTCAACACTTACAGCCGATAAAACAGTTAAGCCAACGGCAATCTTAGCTAGAAATTTCTTCATGAAACTTTACCTCAAATACTTCTGGCAAAGGGCTTTAAGTTGGGGAGCCGCCGCCTCCGACAAATAATCGGGCTTAAGACGCCAACCCCAATTCGTACCGACCGTGCCAGGCGTATTCATGCGGTTGCGGCTGTCCAGTTTCAAAATATCCTGCATGGGGACAATCGCAAAGCGCGAACTCGACGCATAAGCAAATTCAATCAGCTTTTTGCAAACGTCATCGGGACGGCGAACATCAGCCCCGATAAGCGCGGCAATCGTCGCTTTGCTGTCGTTGTCAACGTCCTCCATGAACCAGCCGACCGTCGTATTATTATCGTGCGTGCCCGTGTAAGTTATGCTGTTTTCGGGCGGCACAAAGCCCATTCGCCCATACTCATTGAAATGCAACTCGAAATGCAAAACCTTCATGCCAGGAAAGCCGCAATCCTCGCGGAGCGTGTCAACGGCGTCTGTAATTATGCCTAAATCTTCTGCGACAATCTGCGCGTCGCCAATTTCTTTCCTAATTTCCTTGAAAAAGTTCAAGCCGGGACCTTTAAGCCATTCGCCTTGAATCGCGGTCTTCGCGTCGCCGGGTATCGACCAATAAGACTCAAACGCCCTGAAGTGGTCAACGCGCACAATGTCAACCATTTCATAAATCCGCTTAAAGCGCAACTTCCACCACTTGTAATGCGTATCAGCCATTTCTTGCCAATCGTATTGCGGATTGCCCCAAAGTTGTCCCGTCGCGCTGAAATAATCGGGCGGAACTCCAGCGACTTTTTCCGGATGTCCTTCCGCGTCAAGCTGGAATTCTTGCTGATTAGCCCAAACGTCCGCGCTGTCGGCTGAAACGAAAATCGGCATATCGCCCATAATCTGAATCCCGCGTTCAAGCGCGTAGTTGTGAAGTTTCTGCCACTGCTCAGCGAAAATGAATTGCTCAAACTCCGTGAATAAAATTTCGTCGGCAAGCTCTTTCTTAAGCGCGGCAAGAACTTTTTTATCGCGCTGTTTGATTTTCAAATCCCATTCAATCCAATACGCGCCGCCATGCTTTTTCTTAATCGCCGCGAACAGGGCGTAATCTTCCAACCAATATTTTTGTTCCGCGCAGAATTTTTTAAACGCCTTCTCAAGTTCGGAATCAGTTTTAATTTTCGCCTTGAAATTTTCAAACGCCTTAGCAAGTGCCGCGTCTTTCAACTTCGCGACGGCTTCAAACTCAACGAATTTAGATTTGCCGAACTTGAGCGGAACTTTTATATCGCCTTCTTCTAAAAGCCCGTCTTTAATCAGCGCGTCGATTGAAATTATCATCGGGTTGCCCGCGAATGCTGACGGTGATTGATAGGGCGAATAGCCGTAGCCGACAGGATTTAGCGGAAGAATTTGCCAGATAGATTGCCCCGCCGCTTTCAAGTAGTCGACGAATTCAAAAGCCTCTTTACCCAAGTCGCCGATACCGTATTTTGACGGCAAGCTTGTCGGGTGCAGAATAATTCCTGCGCGGCGGTCGTAATTCTGTTGTTGCGGGACATGGTGCAGTAAAATTCCTTCAAGTGCGCCAATCGTGAAGGTGACGCGCCCGCGAGTAACAGGATATTTTTTCTTGGGGTTATCGGGGTCGAAGGCGTCTACGAAAAGCCCGTTAGCAAAGTCGCTCACGTCGAAGGAAACTTCCTTGCTGCGATTTTTGGAGCGATTGAACGCGACAAGATAAATATCGTTCTTCGCTTCGTGGTTGAAAACGTCGTGCCCGTTGCGAATAACGCGGGCATAAGCGACAATGTCGCCCTTGCTCGGCATTGGCAAAAGTTCGCCTGTCTGGAAAACTAAATTCTTATTGCGCATAGCGATATATTTCTTGTAAGTCGCTAAAAGTTCTTGGTCGCCGCCGCCCCAAGGATATGGTCTGCGGTTCGTGGGGTCTTTGAAACCTTGCATGCCAATTTCATCGCCGTAATAAATGCACGGCACGCCAGGATAAGTCATCTGCCACAAAGCCGCCATTTTCAAACGCGCCTTGCCGAGTTTTTCCGCCGCTTCGTCAAGTCTGAACTTCGATTGCTCATAATAGGGCATTTGGTCATAGTAGGGAGCTTCGCCAAAAATCGTTACGGGGCGCATTATGTCATGACTTGCAATCAAATTCATCATCGCATAGAAATTTTCTTTAGGATAATTTTCGCGCAAACTCTCCATGCGCCTCATGCAAAGTTCACCGTCAATTTTTCCCAAAATAAAATCAAAGATATGCGCCCTAAGCGGATAATTCATCGCCGAATCCATTTCATAGCCGCAAAGATATTGCCGCTGAACGCCATAAGCAATTTTATTCGAGGCGTCCTCCCAAACTTCGCCAATCATAACGGCTTCAGGATTAATTTTCTTCAGCTCGGCAAAGAATAAGCGTGAAAATTCTGCGGGCAATTCGTCAATGACATCAAGCCGCCAACCGCTTATCCCTTCGCGCATCCAGTGCTTTAAAACGCTGTCCTTGTCGCGAATTATAAAATCCATGTAGCTTGGAGTTGTCTCGCGGACGTTTGGCAACGTCGGGAAATTCCACCAGCTATCATAATCGGTCGGATAATTTCTGAAGTCGTACCAATTATAATACGGCGAATCTTTGGACTGAAACGCGCCAACCGAATCATATTTGCCGTTGCGATTAAAATAAATGCTGTTGGAGCCGGTGTGGCTGAACACGCCGTCGATAATTACGCGAATGCCCTTAGCCTTCGCCGCTTCGATTAAATGCTTAAAATCTTCATTTGTGCCTAATATTGGGTCGATTTTATGATAATCACCGGTGTCGTAGTGGTGATTGCTTTCCGACTCGAAAACCGGATTGAAATAAATCGCAGAAATGCCCAGTTCCTTAAGATAGTCCAATTTTTTCTCGATACCGCGCAGATTGCCGCCAAAAAAGTCGTAAGCAGCTATTTCGTTGCGGTCAGCGTCCTTGAAATAAATCGGGTCATCTTTCCAGCTCGCATGATAAACCGCGCCTTCCTTTTCGATAATCTCATTTCCGTCGCGATAAAATCTGTCAGGGAAAATTTGATACATTACGGCATGTTTGAACCAATCGGGAGTTTTCGCGCCCCTCTGATAAACGGTAATCTGGAAAGCGGGCGGTTGATGGTCGTAAAGTTCGCCGACGCCGCCTAAAAGTTCGGGATTGTTGCCGTAATAATAAGTTCTGCCTTCAGAAACGATTATGAAGTAATACCAAAGCAAGCCGCCCTTGTCGGGCATTTTAGTTACGATAGAATAAAATTTTTCTTCGGACTTGTCGCCGTCGCGCGTGGCAAGGTTAGACCATTTTTCGCCCGCGCCCTCTTCCCACGTGTGCAAAAGGACTTGCTTAATTACGGCGTTGGTTTTAATGCGAATGCCGAGGCGAACGCTTGAACCTGCTTCTGCCGCGCCGATTGTCGACCGATAATAAATGTTTTGCGAGTTATGGAGGACATTTTTCTTTTCAATCATAAAATCATCTCCCTTAAATGCAATTAGGAATTAGGAAGTAGGAATGAGGAAGTAGGAATGAGGAATGGATTTTCCTTCTTCCATTTCCTTTGCCCATGAATTTTACTACTTTTTCCGCATAGATTCTACCAATTTTTTATGAATTCAAAATGGCTTGCCTCCGACAACCGCTCTTCGGAAACAAGCCATTTTTAAGATAAGATTTGCAGAACAACGCGCTTAAAGTTTCTTCACGTTAGCTGCTTGAGGACCGCGCTCACCCTCAATTATATCGAACGAAACATTTTGTCCTTCGTCGAGAGTTTTATAGCCGTCACTTTGAATAGCCGAGAAATGAACGAATACATCGTCGCCCTCTTCGCGAGCAATGAATCCGTAACCTTTTTCTGCGCTGAACCACTTTACCTTACCAACTGCCATGTTCTAATACCTCCAAATATTTTATCGCTCTTTTGCGCAAGCTAACTAATTATAGTCAGCTAAAAATTTTCTGTCAACCAATAAAATTAACATAGAACCGACAGTTTTTGTTATAGTTCAAGCGTAGTATATGATTTTAGAAAAAGTCTTTATCAATGATTTTGTCATAAATGTAGCCTTCGCGAACGCCCGAATCGCTGTAAATGATATTTAAGCTACCGAAGCGTTTCGCGAGAACGTCAGCGATAATCAAGCCAGGCATAAAGGTATGCATGCGTTCGGGAACGGTTTTCATGAGCAAAATTTTATCAGGAACAATCAATTCGTGGTCGCGTTGGAAGCGGTGCAAAATGTCATGAATTCTGCGGACTTCCATGCGCATATTTTGTTTAGTCATACCGTACATGGCGTTATAAAGAGCCATTGCGCCTTTAAAAGTGCCGCCGATACCGCAAATTTGGGCGTGACTGACGGCTTGGAACTCTTTAACTGCGCTGACGGTGGCTTCAGCTTCTGCATACATCTCTGCGCATTCGACTGCACTGGGCAAAATATGAATTCCGGTATATCGCGTGTGGAAACTGAGCGAACCGATAGGCAAACTGGCTTTAACTCTGATTTCGCGGTCTTTGAAGTAAACAATTTCGGTAGAACCGCCGCCAATATCAATAAGCAAGCCTTTTTCGTCAACAATATTGTGCGTCGCGCCGATAAAATCGAAAGTAGCTTCGTCGTCGCCGCTCATGAGGATAATATTAATGCCGGTGCGCATAGAAATTTCGTCTACAGCCTGCGAACCGTTTACGGAGTTGCGAAGGGCGGCGGTTGTGAAGGCCGTTACTTGAGTTATGCCGAAATCGTCCAGAAAATGGCGGTATTCGCCGATAATCTCAACCACTTTATCAATTCCGGCGCGTTGCATGACGCCATCGCGAACATAAGAGGCAAGACCGACAGTGTGTTTCCTTTTCATAATCATTTCGACGCGGTCGCCGTCAATGTCGTAAATCGCCATGCGGATAGTATTCGAGCCAACATCAATCATAGCGTAAAGCATTTCATCGCCTCCCTTGCAAAAAAATGATTCGGCATTAGTTTGCATTAACCTGCCGAAAATTTTAAATCAGTTTTGAATTTCGCTAGGAGCCTTGCTAATAATATTTCCGTCGCGGTCGAGGTAGACGACTTTAGCAATTCTAGCGTTAAGAATCATGCGGCGACAGAGTTTGCACGGCTCGCCGGAAGCGTTTGAGCCGTCCGCGCAGTTTATGCCGGCAATATAAATTGTCGCGCCGTTCATTTTATCTGGGTCAGCGTTAATTATGGCGTTTTGTTCGGCGTGAACGGCTACGCAAAGTTCATAGCGTTCGCCTTTGGGCACGTGAAGTCGTTCGCGCTCGCAAATGCCGCTGTCAATGCAATTTGTTTCACCGCGTGGCGCACCGTTATAGCCTGTGCTGATTATAATTTTATCTTTAACGATGATAGCTCCGTAGCGTCGACGCAGGCAAGTTGCGCGCTTGCCAACTTCGCGGGCTATGTTTAAAAAATATTCGTCCCAATCCGGACGCTGATTTTTATTTTCCATGTTTTCATCTCCAATAGTTTTCCCCGATTATACTACAATTTTCCTTGATAGCGAAATTTATTTACTGTAATCCTATAAATTCTAGAAGAAAATTTAAACAAAACATTGCGGCTTGAAAAATTTTTGTGTACAATGTACGGGCTATTCTATAAAATTTAATAGGAGGTGAGAAATTGAGAATTGACAGGCGACGGGCTGACGAAATGCGCGAAGTTTTTTTGGAGCGACGAGCGCAAAAATATCCTGCGGGCTCGGCTCTGATTGAAATTGGCAATACGAAAGTCCTTTGCGCGGCGACGATTGAAGATAAAGTTCCGCCTTTCCTTAAGGGCACGGGAACGGGCTGGCTTAATGCGGAATATTCAATGTTGCCAGGTTCGGCGGCAGAAAGAATTTCTCGCGAACGTTCAAAGATAGGTGGCAGGACAATGGAAATTCAGCGGCTTATCGGGCGCGCTCTCCGCGCAGTGACTGATTTAACTTTGCTTGGCGAACGTAGCATAACAATCGATTGCGATGTTTTGCAGGCGGACGGCGGCACGCGCACGGCGTCAATAACCGGAGCATTTGTCGCGTTAGTTGAGGCTTGCGAAACAATTTACAAAGTTGGCGACGCCTTCCCCGTCAAAGATTTCGTCGCGGCAATTTCGGCGGGCATTACTCAAGACGGCGAAAAATTTCTCGACCTTTGCTACGCGGAAGATTCAACAGCGGCGGCAGATTGCAACGTTATTATGACGGGCGCGGGCGAACTTGTCGAAGTCCAGATAACCGCCGAGAAAAAGCCGTTTACCCGTTCGCAACTCAATGACCTTTTGGATTTAGCCCAGCGCGGTATTGACGAATTAATTTCACTGCAGAAAGATGCACTCGGACGCGATTTAGTTTGGCGCGTCGGGCGGATTGGTTGAATTTTTAATCGTCACCAAAGTTTTCAGAACGAATTAGATTAAGAGTGGAAAAATCATTCCTAATTCCTCATTCCTAATTCCTAATTACATGAGGGGAGGAGAAATCGTGAAAAAAATCGTAATCGCGTCGAAGAACTTAGACAAAGTAAAAGAAATGCGCCTCGCCCTGAAAGTTTTACCAGTTGAAATTTTATCGCTCTCCGACTTCGCCGAAATTGGCGACGCTGTAGAGGACGGCGCGACCTTTGAGGAAAACGCACTTATTAAAGCAAAATTTTTCAGCGAACGAACTAAATTTGCCTGTCTTGCTGATGATTCTGGACTTGAAGTCGACGCGCTTGGCGGCTTGCCGGGCATCCATTCAGCAAGATTTGCAGGTTGGCACGCCGACGACAACACCAATAATCAGAAGCTCCTTGACGAGCTGAAAAAAATCGGCGCGGCAGAATCAAAAGCGGATTATCGTTGCGCGTTGGCATTCGTCGACACTGACGGCACACAAATTTTGACTCAAGGCAAAGTCGAAGGCAAAATTAAAACCGTCGCCAAAGGTAGCGGCGGCTTTGGATACGACCCTTATTTTTATCTCGACGAAAGTCGGACTATGGCGGAAATTTCTCCCGCCGAAAAAAATAGCATCAGTCACAGAGGCGCGGCTTTGAGAGAAATGATTTTGAAGTTAAAGGAGCGTTTCCGTTGAAGATTGGACTTATAAGCGATACTCACGGAAATTGGTCATCGATTGAGCAAGCAATAAGTATCGCGCAAAATATGGATATGTGGCTTCACATGGGCGATTGCACGCCTGACGCCGAGTATTTGCAATCATTACTTAATGTTCCGGTTTACGGCGTGGCAGGGAATTGCGATTGGCCGACGCCGAATAGTTGTTACGAGCGGATTATTGAAGCCGCAGAGCACAGAATTTTTATTACGCACGGTCACAATTACGGCGTGCGCTATACTCAAGAATACATAATGGAGGCGGCGGAGTCGCAGAACGCTGACATTGCGGTTTACGGACATACGCACATTGTTGAATACCTTATGGGACCGCCAATTATTTTAAATCCTGGCAGTGCGTCGCGTCCGCGTGATGATACTCGCGGCTCGTTTATGGTTATGGAGTTGGAAAGAGATTCCGACCCGCGAATAACCGTCGTGCGCATGAAACGTCAATAATAAAATTAAATCCCTGCGTCAATAGGCGCGGGGCTTTTTTATGCAATTAATCTTGAAAGTTTTATGAACGTGATATATTCAGTGTGGCAGGTCGAAGGTACCGGCTCTCCTCTCAACGAGAGGGGGTGATGTTATGGATAATTTTAATTGGCTGTACTTAGTACTTAGCTTAATTCAGACCGTCCTAGCGTTGCTCACGTTCCTGAAGTAATTTAGGAACGAAAAAAGCCGTCTGCTATACGGCTTCTTCCAAAGATTCAAGTAACTTATTTAAATCGAGTAGGGGGAGTCGGTGCATTACCAACGACCTGCCACTGCATTTACTACTTAATTTAAGAAAAATTTATCACAAACTCGCTACATTGTCAAATTGCAAATTATTTTGAAGGGCGTCATTCATTGCCTTAATAATTTCTTCAGGCTTCCCTTTTGGCGGCTCCAAAGTTTCATTAACTGCGCGGTCGAAGGTGCAAAGCGCGGAGTACAGGCAATATTTGCAAGCGTCATCGTCGGCAGAAAATTTCGCGGGCTTGACTTCGATACAACCGCTCAAAATTTTCTCGGCAGTAGTCTCCAAAAGTTTTTCCGCGTAGCTGATAACCGTCTGAAAATCTGCGCGACCTATCAAATTTTTCTTGTCGAGATTGACAAAATCGCCTGTGCTGTCAACGGCGTTTTTAATCTCCTCGTCAACGCGAATCAGTCCAGGCATTTTCAATTCCTTATCGGCTTCGGTTGCCGCGTCAGAATCGGTTCTGCCGCTGTTATTCGGAATTTTTAGCAGACAATAAAGCATTGCGCCTGGCTCGCGCTCGCCGACTTCGGAAAGATTTTTCGCCGCACCAAGATAAATCACAAGTTGCAAGCTAAGCCCGCTGAAAATTTTCTTCAAACTAACACTCGCCTTGCCCGTCTTGTAATCGATAATCAGAAAATATTTGCCGTCGCCGCTTAAATCAATTCGGTCAATACGCCCGCTCAAATTTATTTCAACGTCTGAAATTTCCTTAGCACTCTCGAAACGCGACTCGAAAATTTGCGGGTGAAATTCGCTGACTTTATCCAACTCAATAAGCCGCGTTAATGATTCAACCGCAACTTTTTTTATGCGTTCGCGGCGGTGCTCTAAAGTTTTCGTGCTAAGCAAAATTTTGTTGTGCAGACGCGGCGTCAACTCGTCTATAATTTTTTCAACGCGACCATTAAGCTCAACCGGATTGACTGTAGCCCATTGCCGCTTTTCTTCTTTCAAATCGCGACCAAATCGGCTCATGACCGCATGAAGTATGCTTCCAATGTCGGGCACTTGAACTTTATATTCTACGCGCTCATCTAAGCCCAAGCCGAACTTCGCAAAATATTTGAATGGGCATTGATTGAAATTTTCAAAGCGCGTGACATCTGCGCGAATTTTTTTTGCGGGAGCGTAAAGTCTCTTCGCGGTCTCTTCCGATAAAATTTTTTCATTCGGCGCGAAGTCAAGCTCGCTGCCCAAATTTTGAAGAACGTCAAGCTCAACTTTTTCCGTCGCGATGTTCGGGAAAATTTTTTGTATCCGGCTAAGTAGCGACGACGCGGAAATTTTTTTGCCTTCGGCGTCAGCTATCGGATATGAAATTTGCAAAATTTCTCGCGCTTCTGTCAGCCCGCGATAGATTAAAAATTTCTCCGCTAGCGAACTTTCCTTGCCGCCTAAAGATATTTCTAAGCCTGTTTCGCTGATTTTTACTCTGTCCGCGTCGCTTAGTAAATTTTTCTCGCCGACCTTGCGTGGGAAGTTTCCATCGTCGAAGCCTAAAATAAATATTGCTCGCGAATTTTGCAGCGAATTCTGTTCAAACTGCGCGACCGTTATTTCATCAAGTCCCGGCGGAATTAGCGACATTTCCAACGCCTCAAGCCCTTCGCCGATTATCGATTCAAATTCGGGGCGCGTGATTGTCTCTTCGTCCAGAGCGTCAACGATTTGCTCAAATAAATTTATAACGTCATCCCAGATTTTTAAATGTTCTCTCGACAGTGCCAAATTTCCGCGCAGTTCTTCCGCTTGCGACCATTCTGCTAATTTCTCGTGAACGCTAAGTTCTTCCAAAAGGTTGAAAAGTGCTGTTGTCAGCGCGAGTACTTCTTGATTGGTATTTTTTACTGCTACGGAGAAATTTATCAGCGGAGCGACTGCTTTTTTCCTAATCGCGTTGATTGTATCCAGTTGTTCAATTTCCGCTGAATCGGCAGGGCGTTGCGGCGCGTCCAAAAATTTTACCCGTCTTAAATCCCAATCGCGTTGCCAATTTGCCGCGCCCTTTATCCCGAACTCGATTACGTAATTTTCTAGTAAGTCAACTTCCTCTTGCGTCACGCCAAAAAAGCCCGTCCGTAAACATCTGAAAACCGCTTCGCGTCGCCAACCGCGCAGGACTTCCAATGAAGAACGAATTAATTCCGCTAGCGGGTGATGAGCCGCCGCCCGTTTCGTGTCGACAAAGTACGGTATCGCGTGCATTTCAAATATCGGCTTTATCAGCGTGAAATAGCTTTCGTCACGCGCCAAAACTCCTATGTCGCGTAGGCGATAATTTTTTTTGACTAATCGCAGAATTTCCCTAGCGACTGATTCAACTTCCGCCCGCTTGTTGACTGCTTCAACGATTTTAAAGCCCGTCGCATTGTCAAAACTTTTCGGCTTGTAATCGAATAATCTTTGCTCCAAAATTTTCAACGACTCGAATTTGAATCTGCGCGAGATATCAAGGCGCGTGATTCTGAATTCTACGCCGACTTCAGCCGCCATATTTTTAAGCGTGTGGAAAGTTTTCGACGACCGATTGAATAGCCCGACTTCCAAAACATTTTCGCGGCTGTTTAGGTCGGTATCCATTGGCAAAGTTATATGAACGTTCTTAGCGCACGCGAACAATTTCCCCAGAAAATTTCTCTGCTGCGGGTCGAAGAAAATAAATCCGTCGATAAAAATTTCCGCGCTGGCGATTGTCGGCGATTGCTCCATAAATTCCGCCGCCCGCTCAAGTAAATTTTCGTCGTCGGTGAGTTTGTCCGCCATTGCCACTTTAAAATCTTCCGTCAAAAGTTCCAAGTCGCGAAGTTTATCCTTGAGTTCGTCGCTTTCGACTTTGTCCGCCGCCTCCGAAATTTTTTCCGCGTCTATTGAATACGTCCGAAGTTCCTTTAGCTCCTTCGATAAAATTTCTGCAAAGCCATGTTGCTTAGCCGCTCGCACGAAATATTTTAAATCGCCTGCCTTGTCTCGCTTGAGTAAAATTTTCCTGAGCAAAAGCCGCCGCCCTATTTCCGATATGCGCGGGATTAAGCCGCCGCCGATTTCGTCCAAAATTTGTCGGGCAAAACGATTGAAACTATTCATGCGCGTATTGAACGCCCCGCCCGTCAACGCCGCAAGCTCCAATTCCGCCCGATACGTTTGATACGCCGGCAACAGGAAAATTATTTCGGTCTTGAGCGGCTCGCGTTCTAAAATTTCTTTCGCCTGCCGCAAGCACTCAAAAGTTTTGCCCGTGCCCGCTCGCCCGATTATCACTTCCAACATTTAAATCACTCCTCATATTTATTATACAAAAATTTTCTACTTATGGTATAATCGGCGCGAAAAAATTTAGGGAAGTGATGAAGTTGTTAAAAATTTCCCCGACGCTCGAAGAGTTCCAGACCTTCGCGCAAAGTTCAAATTTAATCGCCGTGACTGCCAATATCAGCACCGATTTAGATACGCCCGTTTCGCTTTTTTATAAACTGGTCGAAAACGGTCGTGGCTTTATTCTTGAATCGGTCGACACCACGCAACAGGCTTTCGGGCGATTTTCATTTATCGGCGCGGAACCTTTCATTGAGTTGCAAGTTTTCAAGTCAAAGCTGATGATTCGCGACGGCGACTTAATGAAATGCATTGACGGCGACCCCGTCAGCGCGATTAAAAAATTTATGGCGCGATATAAGCCCGCCAACTTGGATAAAAATTTGCCGCTAGCTAATGGAGGCATGGTCGGCTATTTTAACTTTGAAATTGCCGCGACGTTCGATAGGATTCGCGGGCTTGAACTCGGCGACGAAGAACTTTTAGGGCAGTTCATGATTTGCCGCGTTATGCTCGTCCTAGACGCCCTGAAAAATTCTGCGCGGCTGATTTATCTTGCCGACGTTAAGAATAAAAATCTGCCCGAACTCTACGTTGACATTTCAACGCGCATGAATGAAATTGCCAATAAAATTTCCTCGTCGCTCAAAATTTCTGCGCCCGAAAAATTTCCACACGAACCGATTAATTTCATGGCTAAATACGGCGAAGCTCCGCCCGAAGTTTTAGCGGCTATCGAACGCGCTAAGGAATACATTTTCGCGGGCGATATTTTTCAAGTCGTGCCCAGCAAGCAATTCCGCGCTAAAATTTCTAAGCCCACTTTCCTTTTCTATCGCAAGCTCCGCCAAGTCAATCCGTCGCCCTATATGTTTTATCTGAATTTCGGTAGCGTGAAATTAGTTGGCGCGTCGCCCGAAATGTTGGTTAAAGTCGCGGGGCGGAAAGTTTACACCTATCCGATTGCCGGAACGCGGCGGCGCGGCGTCAATCCCGACGAAGATAAAATCCTTGCCGCCGAACTCAAAGCCGACGTTAAGGAGTGCGCTGAACATTCAATGCTTGTCGATTTGGCGCGAAATGATTTGGGCAAAATTTCTGCGGCAGGCACCGTCAAAGTTGATAAACTTCGTGAAGTCGAATATTTTAGCCACGTTATGCATATGGTTTCAAGCGTTGTCGGAACGTTGAAAGAAAATCTTTTGCCGATTGACGTTTTGAAGGCGACATTTCCGGCGGGAACCGTCAGCGGTGCGCCTAAACTGCGCGCTATGGAAATTATTCATGAACTGGAGCCGGTGCGCAGAAAATCTTATGCGGGAACGGTCGGTTACATGGATTTTTGCGGCAATATGGATATGTGCATAACGCTTAGGACTTTGCGCATTGATAACGACTCTGAAGCGGTGATTCAGACTGGCGCGGGCATTGTCGCCGATTCCATTCCGCTAAACGAGTACCGCGAATTTTTGCAGAAAGCTAAGGCACTCTTTGAAGTCGTCGAGGAGGTCGAGAACAATGACTAATAAAATTTTGCTCCTTGATAACTACGATTCATTTACATACAATGTCTATCAGCTTATGTCGGAATTGGGCGCGGCGGTCGAAGTCGTGCGCAACGATAAAATTTCGGTCGATGAAGTAAGAAATTTTTCAGCCGTGATAATTTCGCCTGGACCTGGCGTACCGAGTGACGCGGGCATTTCGGAAACGTTGATTGCCGAGCTTAAAGGCGAGTTGCCGATTTTAGGCATTTGCTTAGGACATCAGGCGATAGGCGAAGTTTTCGGCGGGAAAATTATTCGCGCTAATGAAGTCGTTCACGGCAAAACGTCGCGGCTGATTCATAACGGCAAAGGACTTTATCGCGGACTTGAACAGGGCGTGGAAGTCGGGCGTTATCATTCGTTGATTATCGAGCGCGAAACTTTGCCCGATTGTTTAGAAATTACGAGCGAGCTTGACGACGGCACGATTATGGGCGTTCGTCATAAAGTTTTTGACGTGGAAGGAATTCAATTTCACCCCGAATCCATTTTGACGCCGCAAGGTCGCCTTATGATGAAAAATTTTCTAGAGCTTGCAAAAATACTTTAGGTAGATTATAATTTAAATGTAGTAAACAAAAATGCCCTGCAAATTGCAAGGCTTAGATTGCTTGAAGGCGGTTTAGCCCCTCGTGTATAGGTTGTTTCGTTAAAAACTTGGTCGCCTATAGTGTGTGAGACTTAGGCGGCTGTTCCCGAGAATATCCAGAGGATTATTATCACGAGAATGCTGATTCGTAAAATAATCGTGAACATCAGCTCCACCCCCTTTCCGGGGGCTTTCTTTTGGATTAAAACCGCCCTTTGCCGTAGCATCAAGCAAACGAATTATAAAACATCAATCGTTACTTTTCAAGTAACTTTCATTTTTTATCGGACAGGAAAATCTTAGCGTTGTCAGAATAAATTGGTGGGAGGGATTTAATTTGATAGTCTCATGGAACACAACCAACGCTTGCAACATGTATTGTGCGCATTGTTATCGCGACGCAGGTTGCAAAGCTGAAGAAGAACTTTCGACGGCGGAGGCTAAAGAACTTTTAAATCAAATTGCCCGCGCCGGTTTCAAGATAATGATTTTTTCTGGCGGCGAACCGTTAATGCGTCCGGATATTTTGGAATTGGTCGAGCACGCGACGCGCTTAAAATTAATCGCAGTCTTCGGCACAAATGGCACGCTGATAACTCGGCAAATGGCAAAGGATTTAAAAGCGGCGGGCGCAAAAGGTATGGGCATTTCCTTAGATTCACTCGACGCCGCTAAGCACGATAAATTTCGTTCGTTCGCGGGCGCGTGGCAGGGCGCAGTTGACGGCATGAAAAATTGCTTTGAAGTCGGCTTGCCATTCCAAATTCATACAACGGTAATGGATTGGAATCAGCACGAGTTGGAAGCGATAACAGATTTTGCGGTAGAAATTGGCGCGAAGGCTCATCATTTTTTCTTCTTAGTACCGACGGGGCGAGCGGCGACGATTGAGGAAGAATCGCTCCGCGCAGAAGGTTACGAAAATGTTTTGACTCGAATTATGCGCAAGCAACAGGAAGTTTCAATCGAACTTAAGCCGACGTGCGCCCCGCAATTTTTGAGGATAGCCGACCAACTCGGAATAAAGACGCGATTTAAGCGCGGTTGTTTAGCAGGCTTGAGTTATTGCATAATCAGTCCGCGAGGCAAAGTTCAACCGTGCGCATATTTGAACATGGAACTTGGCGACGTGCGCGAAATTCCTTTTGACGAACTTTGGAAGACGAATAAAATTTTGAAGACGCTCCGGACGCTTGACTACAGCGGGAATTGCGGCACTTGCAGATATAAGAACAAATGCGGCGGGTGTCGTGCGCGGGCGGCTTGCTACAACGGCGGCGACTTCATGAGCGGCGAGCCGTGGTGCAATTTTAATCAGAAATAAATTTCAGGACTTATGCTTAGCGGCATAGGCTTTTTTTATTCAGAAAATTTTATGCACAAGTGATTGACAAAGATATAATAAATTATGTATGCGAATCGAACCCATTATTAAAATTTTAACATTGACTTTCAAGGTGCAACAATAAACAGTACCACTAGTACTGATGGCGCAATCATTTTCAATGTTACAGTTAGTAATGTCTCCATGACAAACGGTACTCTTAATGTTATCAGTACCCGCTGTTTCAGCTTACAATAGTTCCGGCTATCATTCAAGATTACTGCTGACGAGTTTTAGATTACAAAAAAATCCTTGAACAGATAAAGCATTACGTATATCCGCTGAAAGGCAATCGGCTTTTCCAACGGAATTGTCGTTATACCCCGCCTGTGAGCTTTAATTACCGTGTCACTTAAGTTAATGGCATTGCCTTTTTGGGGCAAAATTTCGGAATATTATTTGGAAAATCTCATAAAAGATATTTTTAACGTCGGATAGAAATGGCGTTAGCGTGAGCGGTCAAGCCTTCGGAATTGGCGAGGCGGATAATGTTTTCGGACGCGCTTAGCAAATCGTTTTTCGTGTAGGAAATAAGGCTGGTGCGCTTGAGGAAAGTTTCGACGTTGAGGACGGAATAAAATTTAGCGGTGCCGCCGGTGGGCAGAACGTGATTCGGTCCTGCAAGATAATCGCCGAGAGGTTCGGGCGAATATGCGCCCAAGAAAATCGCGCCGGCATTTTTAATTTTGGGCAAAAGCGCGAACGGCTCTTGAATCAGCAATTCTAAATGTTCGGGCGCGGAAAAATTCGCGAAGTCAATCGCCTCGTCCAAATTTTCAGCGACGACGATTAAACCGTTGCGATTTATCGCCGCCTCTGCAATTTCTCTGCGCGGAAGATTTTTAAGTTGAATATCGACCTGCGCGGCGACATTTTGAGCAAAATTTTGGCTGGTCGTAATTAAAATACTGCAAGCAAGCGGGTCATGTTCGGCTTGGCTAAGCAAATCGGCGGCGGCGTAAACCGGATTGGCGTTTTCTTCGGCGATAATCAAAATTTCGCTCGGACCGGCGAGCATATCAATATCGCAATGCCCGTAAACTTCCTTTTTGGCGAGCGTGACGAAAATATTTCCAGGACCGACGATTTTATTAACGCGCGGAATTTGTTCAGTGCCGAAAGCCATAGCGGCAATCGCCTGCGCCCCGCCGATTTTGAAAATTTTATCGACGCCCGCGATTTTGGCGGCGGCAAGGACAATTTTATTAGCGTTGGGCGTGCACATGATAATTTCGCGAACGCCGGCGACCTTCGCGGGAATAATATTCATCAAAACGCTAGAAGGATAAGCGGCTGTGCCGCCCGGAACGTAAACGCCGACGCGATCTAGCGGGATAATTGCTTGACCGAGCAAAGAATTTTCGCCGCGATAAGTAATCCACGATTTCGGGAGCTGTTCAGCGTGAAAACGGCGAATATTTTCGGCGGCAACCTCAATCGACGCTAAAATTTCTGGATTTATATCGATTTCGCCGAGTTCGACGGCAAAATTATCGATTTCGACGCCGTCAATTAGTTTTGTATAGTCAATAACGGCTTTATCGCCGAATTTGCGCACGTCGGAAACAATTTTGCGGACGATTTCGACTGCGCTAAGGTCTTTTCCGAAAATTTTTTGATTAGCGGCGCGTATTTTGGGCGAAAGTTCGACTTCATCGAAAGATTTTTTAGTTAAAAGCGTTTCGACGGCATTGCAACCGATTTTTGAGCTATTTACAATTTTCATAGGCATATCTCCAGAAAATTTTTATTACGCAACTAGCGAAGCGCAGCGGAGCGTACGAACGCGGCGATAATGTTTAAATTATCGGGCGGCAAATCGCGTCCACTGTTCCGCCGCTTTTAAAGCGGCTATAATTATAGCCGACGGCGCGAAAAATTCAACTAGAAATTGACAGCGGGCGCAAGTTATTATATTCTTCGCAAAAAGGGGTTGAAAAAATGATAGAGATAAGAAATTTGGCGTTGCAACTGGGCAAACGCGAAATATTTTCGGGATTTGATTTAAAAATCGGTCGCGGAGAGAAAGTTGGGATAATCGGTGGCGAAGGTTCCGGAAAATCGACGCTTTTAGACATAATCGCGGGCAAAATCGCGCCGAATGCGGGCGAAGTGAAGATTTCGGGCGAAATTTTGACGGTAGACGGGACGGTTTACGCGGATTTTTCGGAATTGAGCATGGTAGAGATGTCCGCGTTGGAAAAATTGAAAAAAGCGTTGCGCGGAGTGCTTGATGACGAAAAAATATTGCTTTTGGACGAGCCGACGAAGAATTTAGACGTTGAGGGCGTCGAATGGCTAATAAAATTCCTCTTCGAGCACAAAAATTTAACGGCGGCGATAGTCAGCAGCGACAGATACTTTTTAAAAGCGACATGCGGGCGAATAATCGAGCTTGAAGGCGCAGAAGTGGAGCCGATAAGGGTAGATTGCGCGAAATTGTTGCCGGCGACGCCGTCAGGAGAAATTCCAGCGGTACTTGAGGCAAATGGGCTGTTAAAAAACCGAGATGGCGAGCCAATCTTCAAAGATGTGAGTTTTACGATACGGCAAGGGCAAAAAGTCGCGTTCGTGGGGAAAAATGAGCTAGGAAAGACGAAATTATTAAAAACGTTGGCTAATGCGTATCAAAATCACGATAACGGCGGGTGTTTGAGTGGAAAAATCGAATTTTCGGAGGGCGTGAAGGTATTTTACATGCCGCGAGTGTACACAGTGGCGGCGGCGCGGGTAGAATTTGATAAATTAGCGTTTGGGACGGCGAATTTTTTACTTTTGGACAATCCGACGGCATGTTTAGACCTTCCGACGATAGAAGAGCTGGAAAAAAGGCTTGAAAACTTCGCGGGAACGATAATTTTCGCAGATGAGGACAGAGAATTCATCAGAGCGATAGCAAATCGGATAATGGACATAACGCCGCAAGGAACGGTAGACAGAATCGCGAATTACGACGAATTTTTAGCGAATGAGACGGTAAAATTGCAGATAAGGGAGAAATACAAGGCATAGGAGATGATTTTAATGTCAATGCGAGGTATTCGGGGCGCAGTGACGGTCGAAGAGGACAAAAAAGAAGAAATATGGTCGGCGGCGCGGGATTTAGTAGAAAAAATCGTTTTGCAGAACGAATTGAGAGCAGAAAACGTTAGCGCGATAATTTTTTCGATGACGGAGGACTTAAAATCGGCATTTCCGAGTTCAGCGGTAAGAAAATTGCCGGAATTTAGATTGATACCGCTTTTTGACGCATTGGAGCCGGCGATAGAGGATTCTTTAGCGAAATGCATACGAGTTTTGGTTTTAGCGGACGTAGAGAGGGCGCAAAATGAAATTCGGCACGTATATTTAGGAAAAGCGCGAAATTTACGCCCAGATCTTAACTAAAAGCGAACTTCAGCTGATAAAATGCGTTTTAAGCGTATGAAAATAGATTTTAGGAGTTTTAGCATGAGTTATCTTGGCGAAGAGGTAAAAAAGCTGGGTTTTGGGCTGATGAGGTTGCCGAAACTTAGCGACGAGACCATTGACCTTGAGCAAGTCAAAAAAATGGTTGATTTATTTCTGTCGAAGGGTTTTACGTACTTTGACACGGCGTGGGCGTATCCCGGCAGTGAAGAAGCGATGCGCAAAGCGTTAGTTGAGCGTTATCCGCGTGAAAAATTCACTATCGCGACGAAAAATGCGGCGTGGATTAACTGCAAGACCCGCGAGGACGCGATTGCGCAATTTGAGACTTCGCTCCGTCAGACTGGCGCGGGATATTTTGATTTTTATCTCCTGCACAATCTGGGCGAGACGCGCACGGAATTTTTTGAGCGTTTCAAGATGTGGGATTTCGTTTTAGAGAAGAAGCGCGAAGGCTTGATAAAGCACGTGGGCTTTTCGTTCCATTCGACGCCGGAAGAGCTTGACGAAATTTTGACAAAGCACCCTGAAGCGGAATTCGTCCAGTTGCAAATTAACTACGCGGACTGGGAAAATCCCGCAATCCAATCGCGTGGTTGCTACGAAGTGGCACGCAAGCACGGCAAGCCGATTGTCATAATGGAGCCGGTCAAGGGCGGTTCGCTGGTTAATCTTCCGGAAGAAGTCGCCGCCGTCTTCAAAAAAGCTAATCCGGAAATGTCGTTGGCGTCGTGGGCAATTCGTTTCGCGGCAAGTCTCGACGGCGTGATAACTGTTTTGTCGGGAATGAGCACGCTTGAGCAAATGGAAAATAATGTTAGCTACATGGAAAATTTCAAGCGGCTTGACGACGCCGAACGCGCAACCGTTGAAGAGGCGCGCAAAGTTTTGGCGAGCATTCCGATTATCCCCTGCACGACTTGCGATTATTGCGCCAAAGTTTGTCCGCAAAATATCGGCATAAGTGGTTCTTTCACGGCGTACAATGTCTTGACGCTTTACAAGGATAAAAATTTTGCAAGCGGTCAATATCATTGGCTGGTTAAAATGCACGGCAAAAATAATGCTGGCGAATGTATAAAGTGCGGCGCGTGCGAAAAAGTTTGCCCGCAACATATTCCGATTAGAGCTAATCTCGTCAAAGTGGCTAAGGCTTTTGGCAAATAAATTTATTCACTACGTTTAAACAATTCCTCAAGCGGCGTATCGACTTGCAAAAAGTCCTTAATCGCCGCTTTTTGTTCGAGCGAAATGCCGACTTTGCCTTGAAGTTTTCTTGAGACTTTTGGTCGCGACAAATCTAAATGCTTAGGGGCTGTTGGTAAAATCAAGTAAAGATTTTATTTCGTTTTACTCGCTACTTCTGTTATATTCAGTTGCTCAACTACTGCTTCTAAACATTTTAGTAGGAAATTATGAGTTTTTCATTTGTTGCACTTGCATTGTCATGTTGCTTATTTACATTTTCGGGCGTAACTGATATAGTTTGAAAAAATTTTGGCGGTGATTAAATGGTCGTAGAAATAATTAGCGTCGGTACGGAAATTTTAATGGGCAACATAGCTAACACCAACGCACAATATCTGGCGAAACGGCTGGCTCATTTGGGTTTGGATTGCCATTATCAAACGGTCGTGGGCGATAATCCTGCGCGGATAAAATCTGCATTGGACGTTGCCTACTCGCGGGCGGACGCCGTGATTATGACGGGCGGGCTTGGTCCCACTAAGGACGACTTGACTAAAGAAATGCTCATGGAATATTTCGGCAAAACTCCGGTTGTCGACGCGCAAGTTCTGAACTTTTTGGAAGAACGCGCTAAGGCTCGCGGCTTCGGCAAACTTTCCGACGGCATGAAAAAGCAAGCGATTGTTCCTGCCGATTCTCTGATTCTGTATAATCATCACGGTACTGCGCCGGGTTGCGTTATGGAGCGCGACGGGAAAATCTGCATTTTATTGCCCGGTCCGCCGCACGAAATGCAACCTATGTTCGAGGAGTGTTGCGAACTTTATCTGAACGCCAAAAGCGATAAGGTTTTAGTTTCAATGATTATAAAATGCCTAAGCAAATACGACGCTCCAATTTCAATCGTCGGAGAATCTCCCGTTGCCGACCGCTTAGCGGAAATTTTGGACGGCGTCAATCCGACTGTCGCGACTTATGCTAAAGAGGACGGCTGTATTGTTCGCGTGACGGCGGCGGGCAAAACTCATGAAGCGGCTTTGGAACTTCTTCAACCTGTTGTCGAAAAATGCCGCGAACGTATTGGCGAGCAATATATAAAATTCGTCAAGGAAGATATTTAAGGAGCTGATTTTATGATTATAGTTACGGGCGGCGCGGGTTTTATCGGCAGTAATATCGTCCGCGCTTTGAACGAACGCAACCGCGCAGATATTTTAATTGTCGACGACCTGAAAGGCGATGACAAGTACAAGAATTTAATTGGGCTAAGATTTCTTGATTATCAGCACAAGGACGATTTTATTAAGGAAATTCAGCGCGTCGATTTCGGCAAGAACGTCGAGGCGATTTTCCATGAGGGCGCGTGCTCTGATACTATGGAATACGACGTCAACTTCATGATGAAAACTAATTACGAATATTCAAAGGAGTTGCTTAAAATTTGTATCCGCAAGCAAATTCCTTTTATTTATGCGTCGAGCGCGTCGGTTTACGGCACGGGCAAGAAAGGTTTTCGCGAAGAGGAAGCTTGCGAAAATCCGCTTAATCCCTACGCCTTTTCAAAGCTCATGTTCGACCGCTACGTTCGCCAATTCGCTGATAAAGTTCCGAGCAAAATTATCGGTTTGAGATATTTCAACGTATATGGTCAGCAGGAAGCGCACAAAGGAAAAATGGCGTCGATTTTTTACCAAATTTATAAGCGCATGAAATTGGGCGGCGGTCCCAGACTTTTCAAGGGCACGGACGGATATAAGGACGGCGAGCAAAAACGCGATTTTATTTACGTCAAGGACGTTGCCAAAATTAATCTTTGGTGCCTTGAAAATCAAATCGCCAATGGCGTCTACAACTGCGGCACGGGGCACGCGCACACTTTCAACGACGTGGGCAAGGCAATGATTGAATCAATGCATTCTAAAATGAAAATCACTTATTGCGACTTTCCCGACGAATTGCGCGGCAAATATCAGAGTTTCACTGAAGCTGATATGAAAAAACTTTCGGCGGCAGGATATAAAGACGGTTTCACGAATTTTGTTATAGCTGTAGACGAGTATTGCAAATTCTTGGAAACGGGTGGCTATTATCAGCTTGGGAGGTAAAGTCATGAAAAAATTTTTATTAGCATTAGCGGCGGCGTGTTTTATGTCAGCGACTGCTTGCGCCGCGCCGACCGAAATAACTTTGCCGACGGTCAGCACTGAAAGTAATCTTTCCGTCATGCAAGCGTTAAGCCAACGCCAATCAAGCAGAAATTTCGTCGACAAGGCTTTAACGCCCGAGCAACTTTCTAAAATTCTCTGGGCGGCAAACGGTACTAATCGCGACAACGGCAAGCGCGTTAATCCGGCGGCAATGGGCGTTTATTCCGTCGAAGTTTACGCCGTCACCAAAGAAGGCATTTACCTTTACGACGCCGGCAAGCATAAACTCAATCTGATTGCTGAAGGAGACTTCCGCGCCGTCACCACGACCGGTCAAGATTTCGCGAAAAGAGCGGCAGTCAATCTGGTTTACGTCGAGACACCGGACGCTTGGCAAAGTGCAAGACATACTCCGCCGCCGCGTGAAGGGCAAATTTCCTCCGCAAATATATTGGTTGGGGCAATGGTTCAAAGCGTCGCGCTTGCCGCCGAAACTGAAGGGCTTGGAAATTGCGTGCGCGGCTCAATCAATCGCGACGAATTCAAAAAAGTTGCTAAGCTCCCCGACGCGAAAAATATTCTCCTTGCGCAGAGTGTTGGCTTTACAAAATGATTTTCTGGAGGTGATTTAATGTTTATCAGAAAAATTTTCGGCGTGATTCTGCTTTTGACAATCCTGACGTTGCCGCAAAGTGTTTCCGCGACGAAAACCGATTGGTTCGACAGGAATTACAATTTTCACGGCATAAGAACAGTTATAGTCTTCGATATGACGGTTAGTCCCGGCATGGATTACGGCGGCTCGATTGTTATGCGCAATTTGCAAGATACTTATATTCAAAATGCCCGCAAGCTCAAATGCAACGTGATAACCGAAATGCAAGCTTGTCGCACATTGAGTTCGCAGCTCGGCATGAATCTTGAAAGCATGAATCCCGCGCAGGCGCGCCAAATTGTTATGGAAAACGCTTACAGAATCGCGGACGCTTGGGTTGTCGCTAACATTGACAACATAGCGAATAATTATTACGTTGAGCCGGCGCGTACCGTTTGGGAATCGCGGACGGAAAGACGACATTACTACGACCGCCACGGCAATCGCCGCGAGGAAACTTATACTATTCAAGTGCCCGTGACTTATCCGCCGCGCAGAGTCGATATTTCTACGCTTGAAATGACTTTGCAAATGTACGAAGCGAGACGCGGCGATATGATTTTCGCCCGCAAAGATTCCCGCGACCGCGAAGATTATCAAGCGCAAATCGGCATGTATGGCAGAATTACCAATTCGTTCTTCGAGGACGCCGGCAATAAAATTCGTTGATGAGATTTAAGGAGTGTTCTTAATGAAAAAATTTCTAGGATTATGCATAGCGTTGCTTATGGCGGCATTTGTCCTATCGCCCGCTAAAACTTTCGCGGAACAAGCAACGGGAGAAATTGACGGAATGGCGGCTTTCCGTGAAGCGTTGCTTTCCGATTCGGACGCGCAGGACAGAATCTTCAGGCAGGACATTTTATTTGCGTCGCCCTTTATCCAAGCCGAACTTGATATTTTGGGCATGGTCGACGGCGATACTTTCAAATCGAAAGGCGATTTTACAATTTGGGCTTACAAAGATGACGGCACTTCGACCGAAAAAACTATTCCCTACTATTTGATTCAAAAAGGCAAAGATATGGAAGTTTATTTCAAAGCCGATAAGAAATGGGAAAAATTCATTGCACCGAGTCTCGCCGCCGACATTACCGACTTTATCGCAACTCCTACCCCCGAAGAAGTTGAAGAGATAATCGCCGATACCAAAGAAGTTCAGATTTTGCAGGAAAATGATTATCGCCGCATTATGTTAATCAAACTCGACGGCGAACGCATTGCCGATTCTTTCAAACAGAAGGCTGAAGAAAACCCTGCAGATAACGTCGCCGCTGAAGAAGCCGCTATGCAAGATACTTTCACAAATTATTTCGATATGGCAATGCGCAACGCTGATGTCTGGTATATGTGGACGATTGATAAACGCGATTGGCATACGGTCGCAATGCAATATCATCTTTCGGGCTTGATTCAAGAATTGGCACGCGCCGCGCTAAACGACCCCAATCAAGTTTGGCCGGACGAAATAAGCAACATTCTTGAGACTATTGCTTACTACAGCGAAATTCGCGCCTACACGACTTATCCCTCCGACCCCGCCGCCAAGAAGCAATTCGAGATTCCGAAAAACGTCCTCAAGGCTAAACTCGTCAACGAAATTGTTAATACTAAATAAAAATTTCTGTCAGCAAACGAAAAAGTCGGGGGCTTTTGCAGTCTCCGACTTTTTGCTTAGAAAGGATTTGATTAAATGGATATATTAGAAATAATGCGTTCGCGCAGGAGCGTCCGTCGCTACACTGACGAAAAACTTTCCGACGAACAGCTAAAGGAAATTGTAAGCGGTGCATTGCTTGCGCCTTCCGGTCACTCGAAATATCCCTGTGAATTTATCGTCGTCACCAATCGCGAACTGCTGGAGAAAATGTCGCACTGCCGCAAGGGCGTCGCCAAAATGTTGGAGGGAGCCGCAGCAGCAGTCGTCGTGATTGCCGACAAAGATAAATCTGATACTTTTGTTGAGGATTCTTGCGTTGCTATGATGAATATGGAATTGGTCGCGACTTCGTTAGGCGTAGGAAATTGCTGGATTCAAGTTCGCAACCGCGAAGCAGAAGACGATACGCCGAGTGAAAATTATCTGCGCGGCATTCTGAACTTTCCGGAAAATTTCGCCTGCCAAGCAATTTTATCTTTAGGTTATCCCGCTAAGGAGCCGCGTGCTCGTGAACTCGACAAGCTCAATTTCGACAAAATTTCCTACAGAGAATAAAAAAACTAAACCACGCCTTGCCGCAATAAATCTGTTAAGTGAATTATCCCGACAGGGAAATTTTTTTCGTCGATAACCGGCAAGACCGTTACGGGGCGCGGCTTATGCTTTTCCATAACCGATAACGCCGTTGCCGCTAATTTGTCCGCGCTGATTATCAAGGGCTTTTCAAACATTATGTGTTCGACCGGCTCATCAATGAAATTTTTATCTTTCTCCAAAGCGCGACGAATTATCCCGTCCGTGACAAGCCCGACAAATTTATTATTCTCGTCGATAACGGAGACTGCGCCCAAACCTTTTGCCGTCATCTCGAAAAGCGCGTCCTTCGCCGTTGCGCCAACTCTGACAATCGGATTATCTTCGCCGCTGTGCATAACGTCGCCAACAGTCAGCAAAAGTTTTCTGCCCAATGCGCCGCCGGGATGGAATAGAGCGAAATCACTCGACGTGAAATTTTTTTCGTCCATTAAAGCCATAGCTAATGCATCGCCCATTGCAAGCGTCGCAGTCGTCGAAGCGGTCGGAGCTAAACCTAGTGGGCAAGCCTCGCGCTCAACGCTTATGTCAATAAAATAATCGCAGTTCTTGCCGAGCGTCGAAGTTCTCTTGCCGCACATTGCGATAATTTCTGCGCCAATTCTGCGGACAACCGGCAGGATATTTACAATCTCGGAAGATTCGCCGCTGTTTGAAATTGCAATCAGAATATCGCGTTCGGTGAGCATTCCTAAATCGCCGTGATAAGCTTCGGCGGGGTGCATGAAAAATGACGGCGTGCCGGTTGAAGCGAGCGTCGCCGCAATTTTCCTTCCGACGTGTCCGGATTTCCCCATGCCCGTTACCGCGACGCGCCCGCGACAACTCATAATCCTTTCCACCGCCGCAATAAATTCGTCATCAATGCGCGGGATTAAATGTTCAATCGCCGCCGCCTCAATCTTTAAAGTTTCAATCGCCTTTTCCTTTATCATATCAACGCCTCATGTATTTTTAATGCGCCCATCAAAATTTCCTCCAAGTTATCAAGGGCAATCATATTCGCGCCGTCTGAAAGTCCTTCTTCGGGCTTGTCGTGCACTTCCAAAAATAATCCGTCAATGCCGACTGCGCAAGCCGCTCTGACAAGTGGCGCGACGAATTCTCTTTGCCCGCCCGAACTTGAACCCGCGCCGCCTGGAAGTTGTACGCTATGCGTGCCGTCAAAAATCACGGGGCAATTAAAGCCGCGCATTATCGGCAAGCTACGCATATCAACAACCAAATTATTATAGCCAAACGAAGTTCCGCGCTCGGTCAGCAAAATTTTTTCCGTTTGACTGCGCAACTTTTCCACAACGTTAATCATATCCCGCGCAGATAAAAATTGCGCCTTCTTGACGTTGACAGCTTTTCCGGTCTTCGCGGCGGCGATAAGTAAATCCGTCTGTCTACAAAGGAACGCAGGAATCTGCAAAATGTCTGCGACTTCGGCGACCGGCTCCGCTTGATAACTTTCGTGAATATCCGTAACAATCGGAACATTCAATTCGCGCTTAATCTCCGCCAAAATTTTCAAGCCTTCGACCATGCCCGGTCCGCGATAACTTTTTATCGACGAACGATTAGCTTTATCAAACGACGCCTTGAAAATGTACGGAATGCCCAACTTATCAGCAATTTCCTTAGCGCGGCGACCAATTTTCAAACTGCGCTCAAAACCTTCCAACACGCAAGGTCCGGCAAGCAAAACCAATTTGCCGCCGCCAATCTCAATATCTCCAACTTTAACAGTGTTCATTTTATCACCTCTGATTTAATCCATAATAGCAACAAGCAAGCCCCTGCCGTCAATGAAGTCAACATTTTCTCTCATGCCCGCCTTAATAATATACGGCTTCAACTGTTCGTAAGCGTCGATAAAGAAAATATGAATGGCGTATTGGCGGAAGAAGGATAATAGCCTTTCCAAATCGACTAAATTTTTTTCGTCTTCCAGAATTTTATAATCCACTTCGGGCACGTCGAAAAGTTTGCAAGCAATCGCAGAATATTTTCTTTCACCCAAAAAGATAGGAAATTTTTTCCCGACAAATGGTAGAAGATTTTTCGTGCCGATTTTGAGTGCCTGCAATAAATCCCTGTTTTCGTCCGGCTTGGTAAGTTGCCCGACTACGCTTAAAAATTCTCTTAGGTAATCAGGATTTTTTTTCAACAGGCATTTATAGTTATCGGCGTGAATTTCGCTAAGGAATTTCCTCATGATTTTCAAATTGGCACTGCTCATGCTTATGGCGTTTTCGTCTCTTCCATATTTCCAACCGAATTCAGGTTGAGAACCCCATAGCGATAAAATCTGCGCGGGGTGTTGAGGCACATAAGTTCCAAAGCCGTGTTCGGACGCCGCAAATGATAACGTCATATCCTCGCCGCAAAGCTTATAATTTTTAGCATAGGGCTTTTCTAGCATCCACTGCAAATATTCTCGTTCAAAGAACCACGAATGCCCAACGAAATCGACCGCGCAGGTTTTTACGTTTGATTTATGCCAGCCAATACTTAAGAAATTTTGCGGATATTTTTCGGGCTTTGTCAGTAAAATTCCGTTTGTTCCGTAGACGCCGCGATTTTGCAACGAATTCATATGGCAATTTTCAAGCCAACGCGCACCAGGAATCGTATCGTCGTCGAAAAGGCAGACATAAGGCGACTTGCAAATTTCCTCTGCAAACTCAAACCTTTTCCAGACGCCACCATTTTTCTCAGCGATTTTATAAGCGTCAAACTCGTTCAGAATTTTATCGTTCAGATTGATTTTATAATAACCGTCAATGCCGTCTTGATAAAGAAAAATTCTGCGCGGCTTGAGCGTCTGATTTTTAATCGCGTCAAGTTGTTGAGCTAAAATTTGCGGGCGTTTGTAGCACGTCAAGACAACATCGACATCAAGGCTGATTTTCTTCCTGTCGAACATCCAACAACTTTGCTCCGCGTAGGGATTGCCGTCAATCATGTAGGGGCGCGTAATTCTTTCGTGCGTCATAAGGTCAGTCGCAGAGCCGAAATCGATATAGCAGTTGTCGGGATTGTTCTTGAAAAGCGCGGCGATAATCACGCAGGAGAGCGGACCGGCTGAAACGACGTAGAGCAAATTTTTTTCGTACCCCGTTTCGGCGATTATCTGATTGATTAGCTTTTCGCCGTCCTCCTCCCAAAATTTAACGCAGTCATCACTAACGACGTAATGACGCTTGACGTTAAGCCGCCCATATTTTTTCCCTTTGCCGCGCCAATTTGTTATCAAAACGGCGTCGCGTTCCAACTTCTGAAAATCATTTTGAAACGCCTTGAAATTTCCATTGAGCCAAATGTTGGAGAAAGTCACGTTGGAACTTTTCACGTTGCGCAGATACCAATAGTAAGCCGCTGAATCACAACACGGACAGGATATGCCGTAATAAAAATTCGGCATGTCAATTTGCAGTGAAGCCTTGAGAGTCTTGCCCAAAAGAGTTTTTCCGGAACTGCTCCAACCTTCTTGCGCTTTAACGGGTTGCCCAGTCATTAAAGAGCGTTCGCCATCACCATAACGCGGCAAGGCAAAATTTTCTCCGCGCAAAATCTTTTGCCAAAACTTTTCGTACTCGTCCTTGAGGAAAATAATTTTGTCGTCAGCGCGGGCGGCGTCGGTTAATGTCCAGTGATTTTCCTATTCGCAGGTTATATAAAATTTTTCAAGCATCACATTTCCCCCTTACGATAGATTTCGTTGACGAGCTTTAAATCCTCTTCGGTGTCGACGCCAACAAAGCGGCACGAACTTTTTATCACGCGAATTTTATAGCCGTTCTCCAAAGCGCGAAGTTGTTCGAGTGATTCGGATTGCTCAAGTGGCGTGGGCGTCATCTTTGCATAGGCGAGCAGAAAATTTCGGCGATAAGCGTAAATGCCAATGTGCTTGAAAACTTTTGCCTTGCCGACGTTGCGCGGGTAAGGAATCAGCGAGCGCGAAAAATACAGCGCGTCATTATTTTTGTCGAGGACAACTTTGACGTTATTAGGATTTTTCATCTCTTCGGCGTCAGTTAGTTCAGTCGCGACGGTCGCCATTTGCAAATTTTTATCCACGATAAATTCGCCAATAAGTTCATCAATCAAAGCCGGCTCAATCAACGGCTCGTCGCCCTGCACGTTAACGATAACTTCAACGTCGGGGAATTTCTCTGCGACTTCAGCGAGGCGGTCTGTACCGGTTTTATGGTCGGCGCGTGTCATCATCGCCCGTCCGGAATTCTTTTCGACAGCTTGAAAAATTCTTTCATCGTCGGTCGCCACGATAACTTCAGCCACTGACTTTGCAAGGCTTGCCCGCTCCCAAACGCGGCAAATCATCGGCTTTCCGCAAATATCTTTTAGCGGCTTGCCTGGCAAGCGCGTCGATGAATACCGCGCAGGTATTACGCAAATTGATTTCATGTTGAATTCCTCCCTATCTTGACGAATTGTTTTCAACATGAAGAAAAATTTTCCTTTATTTTTCCGCCCGCATAAGCTCAACGCTAAAAATAACTTTGCCCTTGTCAGCGTGCACGGAATATTTCGCCCAGCCGCGCTCTGTCGTCCAGTCGTAACTTCCTTCCGTCGAAACTTCCTTTAGCATGCGCAAATCCCTAAAAACTTCGCCTCTATCTTCTGCGTCAAGTTCGGGATTGAGCGTCGCAATCAGCAAGCCCAAAACGTTAATCACTTGGAAGGATTCATCTTGATTTTTAGGCTCCGTGAAAATTTTCAACTCGATAATCTGTTCGCTGTCAACCGTCCCGACAAGTTTAAGTTGCGGCGCGAATTCATAACTAAAATTTTTACCGTCGACGTTAAGCGACTCTGAAATCTCAATGCCTAAATTTGGCGCAAGTCTTTTAGACGCGGCATTAAATTTTTCGCGGAACTCCGTAGGCGTCAAACTCTGTTCAAAACCTTTGCCGCTGAAAATATTTCCAACGTTGCCGGCGGATATGTTCGCGTAGACGAAAAACGCAAGACAAGCGGCGGCAAGTACAAAATTTGTCTTCCGGTCGAAAGTCGAATATTTATACATGAACAGCCAGCCCAAAGGCGGAATAAATATGCAAAGGGTAATCATTGCCGCCATTTTTATATACGAAGTCAAATTGAACCCTCCTAAAAAAATTAAGCCCGCCTTTTGTCGACGGGCTTTAAATGCAGGAAGAATATTATTCACTCGTTTCAATCCACAGATAACTTAGCCGAGAACTTCCAGCAAGTCATCCGAACCCGCTTTGACATTGCCAGTCTTGAGCGGACGAACCGTGCCATAAGCAGAAGAATTCGTGACGATAAGCGGCGTGGTGACAGGATAGCCCGCCTTGTGAATCGCGTCAATGTCGAAGGTGACGAGCAAGTCGCCGCGCTTGACTTCTTGACCGTCGGTGACGTGAACTTCAAAATGCTGACCGTCAAGTTTAACAGTGTCAATGCCAATGTGCATGAGAAGTTCTGCGCCGTCGGGCGTAACCATGCCGATTGCGTGTTTAGTCGGGAAGATAAGAGTAATCGTGCCGTCGGCAGGAGCAACGAGCTTGCCTTCAGTCGGCTCAACCGCAACGCCGTCACCCATTGCACGAGAAGCAAAGCCGTCGTCGGGAACTTCGTTCATGAGCATCATACGACCCGTCAAATGTGCGCCAAATGTCGCGTCTTTCATCTTGGGTTTTTCGGGTTCAGCCGCCGCAGTAGCTCCGCCGCCGCTTGCGCCTTCAAGAATCGAACGGTCAATCTTGCCAGCGCGAATATCTTCTACGAATTCTTCAAAGTTCGCTTTAACAATCGTGACGCTAGGTCCGTAAATAACTTGAATTGCATTGCCTTTGATAACAACGCCGCCCGCGCCCGTCGATTTCAAAATACCTTCATTAACTTTGGTACCGTCAATCAACGTCAAGCGCAAACGTGTCGCGCAGCAGTCAATTTCAGTGACGTTATCGACGCCGCCAACACCGCTAAGAATCGTTGCAGATTTTTGTTGGTCAGGAGTAAGGCTAGCAAGAGCCGCCGAACCTGCGCCGCCACCCGCAACGCCAACGCCAGTAGCTTTTTGATAATCGGCTTTCGACATCATCTTAACTTCTTCGTCGTCAGCTTCGCGACCGGGCGTCTTCAAATCCCATTTCATGATAAAGAATTTAAACGTAATGAAGTAAATAACCGCGAACACTGCAAACAGCGGCAACATCATCATCCAGTTAGTCTTAGCTTGACCGGGCAGGACGCCGTAAAGGATGAAGTCAATCAAGCCGTCGGAGAAAGTTGTACCCATTGCAATGCCGAGAATATGGCACGCCGCAAAGGAACAGCCCGCGTAGAAAACGTGAATTGCGAAAAGTTCTTTAGCAAGGAACAAGAAAGTAAATTCGATAGGCTCAGTGATACCAGTAAGGAAAGAAGTCAAACCGACCGAGAATAACAGAGAACCGGCCGCCTTTTTCTTTTCGGGACGTGCGCAGGTGTACATAGCGAACGCCGCCGCCGGAAGACCAGCCATCATGAAGGGGAATTTACCCATTAAGAAACGAGCCGCATCAACCGAGAAATGCTCCGTGTTGGGCGAAGCCAATTCTGCAAAGAAAATGTTTTGCGCGCCCATGACCGTTTGACCGTCAATAACTGCAGTACCGCCAAGACCCGTCTGCCAGAAGGGCAGGTAGAAAATATGATGCAAGCCAAACGGAATCAATGCACGTTCACAGCAACCAAAGAAGAAAGTTCCGAAATAACCCGCCGCTTGAACTATGCCGCCAAGCGCAAAAATACCGTTCTGGATAAACGGCCAAACGAAATACATAATGACGCCAACGATAATACCGAAAATCATGCAGACAATCGGGACAAAACGAGTGCCGCCAAAGAATGAGAATGCGGGCGGAAGTTGCATTTTATAATACTTATTGCAAAGTTGAGCCGCAACTAAGCCCGTAACGATACCTGCGAAAACGCCCATTTGCAAGGTAACGATACCAAGCACGGAAGTTATCGCGCCTTCACGAACGCTTGAATCAATCGAGCCGTCAGCATGAATCGAGCCGTCAAGACCCAAGAAAACGTGAATCGTCGTCAACATAACAAGATAGAAAATTGCTGCTCCAAGAACGGCGATACCTTTTTCTTTTTTCGCCATACCAAGCGCGACCGCCAGAGCGAATATCAAGGGCAAGTTGCCAAAGATTGCGCCGCCGACGTTTGAAAGAATGACCATGAAACTAAATAGCGCGCCGCCGGGATGAAGTACAGCCTCCAAGCCGTAAGCCGCGATTGTCGTTGGGTTCGAGAAAGATGCGCCGATACCCAACAAGACGCCCGCGAACGGCAATACGGCAATCGGCAGGAACAACGACTTACCGATTTGTTGCGCTACGGCAAATGCCGAACCGCCTCCGTCACTCATTTTAAAACCTCCTTTTAAAATAAAAACTCCGAGCTGAAAAATATTCTCCTTCCAAAATTTATTTTTATGTATGGAGTCAAGCTTAACTTGCCCCTTTCTGCAAAAAGAGGAAACTCATTATCGAGCCTCCTCCTTTGCAAGAATATTTTCAGAATTATACATTACGCCGCGCTTTTTGTCTAGCAAACCTTTAAAATATTTCGCGCTATTTCTTGCAACGATAGGAAAAAATTTTCCCGTCCTTGCGCATTTCATAAAGATTGGGAAACGCGGAAACAAATTTACTCAACGTGCCGTGCCCTGAACCTTTTATGCTGAGATTATTTTTGCCGATTGCGTCGCCTGCCCAACTCAAAGTCGCAAAACCTTTTTCATCGCCGTGAGCTTTTGCCGTCTCGCGCAAGACTTTATGAATTTGCTGGAAATTATCTTCTGCTTTGTTTTTTTGCGCGAAACTAAGACAACGAAGAAAAGTATTTGTGCCCGAACCATTAATTTCATAAAGTTTAGGAAAGGCGGATATAAATTCTCGCAATGTGCTGTAACCCAAATCTTTTACGCTGAATCCAAGATTTTTGTTTTTTATCTCCGTGCCCGCCATACTCAACGGAAAAAATCCGTATGCCTCACTATGACTTTTTGACACTTCGCGCAAAATGTTATGAATCTGCTGGATTTTTTTATCGCGTTCGCCTTGAATTTTGCTATTACTTATAGAAATGACTTTCGGATTTGCGACAGCGGGCGCGGGCGAAACTTTTTCTTCGGCAAATAAATTCATTTGAGTGGGTGAAACTTTTTCGGACTGGGGAACTTTTTTCTTTGGCTCGGCGGGAATTTCGACTTCAGAGGGTGCGTCAAGGTCGATAAATTCATCGCAAGCTACTCGAAAAGAATTCGCAGCATTAGCATTGCCCATGCCGATAATCTTCATGCCGCCTTCGCGAAGACGAATTGCAAGCGGAGTGAAATCGCTGTCGTTGGAAATTAGCGCGAAAATTTCAGCCTTGCCGCTGTAGAGTATGTCCATTGCGTCAATCGCCAAAGACATATCGGTTGCATTTTTGCCCGCGACGTAGTCGGGCTGTTGAACCGCACGCAAGGAGAAATTTAATATGCAATCGTTCCAACTGCGCAGAGAATTTTTTTCCCAGTTGCCGTAAATGCGCCGGATAAAAATTTCTCCGTGTTTCTCCAGAGTTTCAATAATCTGCTTGCCGAATTTAGCCGAAATGTTGTCAGCGTCAATGAATAGTGCGATTTTTTTAGTTGTCATAAAAACCTCAATAGCAATCAATCGCACGAATCGCGCCGAATTGGATAAAATCGCTAGCCGCGACGGGGTCGCCTTCAGTTATCGCGGTTTCGACTGCTTGAAGATTTTCCGCCGCAATTTGAATCCTTTCCGCGCCGTATTCTTCTTTGACTTTCTTCCAAAGATTTTTACGCGAAGTCTTTGTGTCCTTGTAAACCGCGTGATTGTAGAAAATATTCATTGACGCTTCGTTTTTATCGGCGTCACAGTTGAAGAAGATAAAAACTTTGCTGGATTTAACCATAAAAAAAACTTCCTTTCTAATATTTTAAAGCACGCCGCAATTATAACCAACTTGTCAACTATTCGCAACGAAATTTTTCTAAAGTTGCCCTTCGAGCTCAAGATTGATTAGGTTATTCATTTCGACGGCGTATTCAAGGGGCAATTCTTTAGCGATAGGCTCAACGAAACCGCGAACAATCATAGCGCGAGCTTCGCTTTCTGAAATGCCGCGAGCCATAAGATAAAATACGGCTTCTTCAGAAATTCTGCCGATTTTTGCCTCATGCCCAATGTCGGCTTCGTCGCCTTCAATGTCCATAACGGGGAGAGTATCGGAGCGGGATTGGTCGTCAAGCATAAGCGATTCGCAGTTGACGGAGCATTTCGCGAACGGCGCATTTTTAGTAACCTTGACTGCTGAACGATAAGTTGCACTGCCGCCCGATTTAGAAATTGTCCGCGTGTTGATATTGGCGGAAGTATTCGGGGCGGCGTGGACGACTATTGCGCCGGTGTCGAGATTTTGTCCTTTGCCCGCGAAAGTTACGCCGGTAAATTCAGCGCGTGCCCCTTCGCCGTGTAAGACGCTACAAGGATAAAGCATAGAGACATGCGAACCGAAAGAACCGCTCACCCATTCGACGAGTGCATTTTTCTCGACGAGTGCGCGTTTAGTATTTAAGTTCATCATATTGCGCGACCAATTTTCAATCGTGGAATAGCGTAGGCGAGCACCTTCCTTGACGAAAAGTTCGACGCAACCGGCATGTAAATTCGTAACGTTATAGCGCGGAGCCGAACAGCCTTCAATGAAATGCAACTTCGCGCCAGGTTCAACGATAATCAATGTGTGTTCAAATTGCCCTGCACCCGCCGCATTTAGTCGGAAGTAAGATTGCAACGGAATTTTAACATCGACGCCGGCGGGAACGTAAACGAAACTGCCGCCCGACCAAACTGCGCCATGCAATGCGGCAAACTTATGGTCTTTAGGCGGGACGAGCGTCATAAAATATTCGCGAACAATGTCTTCGTGTTCGACAAGCGCAGTTTCCATATCGGTATAAACGACGCCTAAATCAGTCAATCGCTTTTGTATGCTGTGGTAAACGACTTCGGAATCATATTGCGCCCCGACGCCCGCGAGCGATTTTTTTTCGGCGGCGGGGATTCCGAGCCGGTCAAAGGTATTTTTAATTTCGTCAGGAACCTGCGACCAGTCGTTGACTTGCTTAGCGTTAGGCTTGACGTAGGTAACAATTTCATTCATGTTGAGTTCGCTAATGTCGGGACCCCACGTCGGCAGGGAAATTTTCTTGTAAACTTCTAGTGACTTCAAGCGAAAGTCAAGCATCCACGACGGGTCTTTTTTCCTAGTCGAAATGTCGCGAATAATTTCTTCAGTCAAGCCCGCATCGCTTTTGTAAACTGATTTATCTTCGTCGCGCACGTCGTAAAGTGCCCGCTCAATGTCTTGAATATAACTTTTCATAACTTACCCTCTGCAAGAATTTAGTTTTAAATGCTAGCGCAATGCAGTGGAGCGTACCGGCGCGGCGATAACGTTCAAATTATCGGACGGTCAAACGCGTCCACTGTTTGGTTACTTTTTAAAAGTAACTTTTCATGATTCGACCTCAAAAGGCGCGTAGCCGCGTTCTGAAACTTCGCTAACGAGTTCCGCGCCACCACTTTTTACAATTTGCCCATTCAAAAAGATATGGGCGCGATTAACGGGCAAGTGCTTTAAAATCTGCGCGTTGTGCGTAATGATAATGCAGGAATTATTTTCGTTATGAAACTTTGCGACGCCTTGCGAAACGATTTCGACAGCGTCAACGTCAAGCCCGCTGTCGGTTTCGTCAAGGAGTGCAAGTTTCGGATTGAGCACGAGCAGTTGAAGAATTTCGTTGCGTTTTTTTTCTCCGCCGCTGAAGCCGACGTTCATATAACGGCTAGCGTATTCGGGGCTAATTTGCAATTCCTTCATGAGCGCGAGCAATTCTTTATGGAACTGGAGAATTTTAATTTTCGTGCCGGTGACGGCTTGCTTAGCAGTGCGGAGCATATTTTCTACGGTAATGCCTGGAATTTCTTCGGGGTTTTGGAAGGATAAAAAAATTCCGCGCCGTGCCCGCTCGAAAGTTTTCAGCGCGGTTAAGTCTTCACCCTCGAAAAAAATTTCGCCGCCAGTGATTTCGTATTTTGGGTGCCCTAAGATAACATTCATAAGCGTCGACTTGCCGGAGCCGTTCGGACCTAAGATAACGTGAATTTCTCCTTTGCCAACGTTTAAATTTACTCCGCGCAGAATTTCTTTATTGTCGGCTTTGACGTGCAAATTTTTTATATCAAGCAAAATAATTCGCCTCCTGTTTCAAGGTTTGGAAATATTTTAGCCGAGCAAAAATTTTTGTCAACGCAATTCAATCGCGCTTTTGATAAATCTGGTCAAAAGTCGCGCCGTCGGCAAAGTGGTCGTTATAAGCTTTGACCCAACCACCGAAAGCCTCATCAATCGTGAACAAAGTTAGCGGCTCGAAAACATCGGCGTATTTCTCCAAAACTTTTTCGTCGCGTGGGCGGTAAAAATTCTGCGCGGCAATCTCCTGCCCTTCAGGCGAGTAAAGATAATTCAAATACTCTTCGGCAAGTTCGCGGGTGCCCTTCTTGTCAACAACCTTGTCAACAATCGCAACGGACGGTTCAGCAAGTATACTCAAACTCGGCGTGATAATTTCGTAATTGTTCGGCGAAATTGTTTCAGACAGCAACGCTTCATTTTCCCACGCGATTAGAACATCGCCTTTGCCGCTCTGAAAACTTTTAGTCGCGCCGCGTGCGCCGCTATCAAGCGCAACGACATTTGCAAAAATTTTCCGCATGAAGTCCTTGATAACTTCTTCGTCGTCACTAATATTTCTGCGAGCAAATTCCCACGCGGCAAGATAATTCCATTGCGCACCGCCGGAGGTTTTCGGATTGGGCGTGACAATTTCAACATCGGGGCGGGCTAAATCGTCCCAATCGCGAATATCTTTCGGGTTGCCGCTCCGCACTAGAAAAACTATTGTCGAAGTATAAGGCGAAGAGTTATCTGGAAATTCCTTGCGCCAGCCGCCGCGAATCAGCCCCGCATTTTTAATTTGCGTCACGTCGTAGGAAAGAGCAAGCGTTACAACGTCCGCTTCGACGCCCTCAATAACCGAACGCGCTTGCTTGCCTGAGCCGGCGTGCGTGTGATTCAAAACGACTTTGCCTTTAACGAGTTCGTTTTCCCAATGAATTTTAAATCGCTCGTTGTAAGCGGCAAAAAGTTCGCGGGTCGGGTCGTAGGAGACGTTCAAAAGTTCTTGCGTGTCTATAGTCGTTTTAGGATTACCGCAACCGCTGATTAATAAGCCCGCCGCGCAGATTGCCGAAATGATTTTCTTCAAAGCTCAAGCCTCCTTTTTGACAGGGTCGCATGTTTATTTTATAATCAAAAAAATTTTTTTCAAGGCAGATGAACTAAAATGAGTTATGTTCCGCGTATTTTACTTTGCGGCGACGTAGAATCTTTTCGGAGCGCGGCAGGAGATATGGCAGTTGATATTGTCGGGCAAATTTCTTTTACGGGTTCACCTGAATGCGGCGAAAATTATATCTTTCTAAATGCCGATAATCTTGCGGAATACAAGCCAACTGATTTACATATTTTCTTGAATGGCGAAGAAATTTCCGGCGATGAGCTGAGAAAAATTTTAGACGGCGTAGCAGATTATATCGTTTTTGATAGCGAAGATGAATTTGCCGCCCGTCATAACGATTTGTATTCGTTGAAAATTTTTGGTCAATTTATTTCTCGCGAAACGCTTTTCCGTCAAGCGCGACACAATTTCTATTTGATTCAAAATCTTGATATACTCCCCAAACTTTTGCGCAACAATAAAATTTTTCGTTTGCTTGACGTTGACGCATTTTTTGTCGAGACGGATTTTTTCATGTTCTCCGATTTATTTCCGACTGTTGACGGCATTATTAAAAATCCCAAACCGATTCACGAAAACTTTTATAGGAAAATTTACGCCACGCTTGTCGATTGTCGTTTCAAATTTTACGACGCGCTCTTGATTGCCGAGCGTTCACCCCAAAATTTTATCGACACGCTGATTGAGACCAATGACCTTGCGGAAAAAATTTTAATCTTCGCGAGAAAAAATACTGAACTTGAAAATTTCTTGACTGTTAATGAAAATATCTTTGAAAAAGTTTCGCGCTTCCCCGCTCTCAACGGTAACTGGTACCTGATTCAAAAGCGCGTCCAGAAAAATTTTTGCGTCTACGTTGTCACGCACAAGGACGCTAAGCTTGACACTTTGCCCGAAGGTTACAAAATTATTCACGCGGGACACGCGCAAGCTAAAGAAAAATTCGGCTATCTGGGCGACGACACTGGCGACAATATCAGTCATTTAAATCTTTATCTTAACGAGGTAACCGCGCTTTATTGGCTTTGGAAAAATACTTCGCATAATATTATCGGGCTAAATCACTACCGCCGCTTTTTTACTGCAAAGGATAATGTAAACTCCGAATTTATTAATTTTAAGTTAATTGATTTCGATATAGAAAAAATTTTGTCGCGGGAGGAGGCAGAAGAAATTCTTAGTGATTATGATATAATTGTTGCCGAAAATTTTATGTCAAGATTGCCAACTTCATGTTATCAAAAATTGCTAATTGGCTACGATTTGGAACCATTCGTCGAAAAAATTTTTAAAAAACATATTGCACGCCGTCAGCCTAATTACCTTGAAGCGTTTGATTATGTGGCGAAAGGTTCTACAAACTTTCAATACGAAATTTTTATTACGCGGCGAAATATTTTTGATGTTTATTGCGAGTGGCTATTCTCATTTCTGCTTGACGTTATGGAAGAAGTTTTTGCAAGAACAAACATTAAGCAAATTGACAATCCAAGAAAATATCGTGTTGTTGGCATTTTCTCGGAACGGCTTATGACGGTTTGGCTGATTAAAAATCGTTTGAGGATAAAAAAATTGCCTGTGATGTTTCGTGAGGACATTTGAGCGGAGGTGATTGAAATGAAAATTCAAGGCGCGGTTATAATTGAACAGGGCGTAACGTTTGCAATAGTTGTTGTAAATCGTTCGGTGACAAATTACACGTCGCGAGCGGTTCGCGTGCGCCATTCTCTGTCGCAATTTTTTAGAAATATGCCGATAATTTTAATGTCGCAGGATTCCAACGGCACGCCGCATTATTACGGGCGCAAGGACATTGTACAATTTTTGCAATCAATTAGGCTAGACCAAATCCCTTGGAAGGAGTATCATATTTATTAATGAAGAAAATTTTTCGAGGCAGATGAATTAAAATGAGTTATGTTCCGCGCATTTTACTTTGCGGCGATGTAGAATCTTTTCGGAGCGCGGCAGACGATATGGCGTTTGATATTGTCGGGCAAATTTCTTTCACGGGTTCAGCAGAGCGCGGCGAAAATTTTGTATTCTCAAGGCATAACTTTATGGACTACTACAAGCCCGGCGAGATTAAAATTTTTTTAAATGGTACGGAGATTTCTACCGATAAACTGAAAGAAATTTTAAACGGGACGGCGGATTACATTGTTTTCGACAAAGACGCTGACTTTATCGGGCGGCGCAACGATTTGCACTCCTTAGGACTTGCAGAACGTTATATCACTCGCAAAAATCTTTTTCGGCAGGCGCGTCACAATTTCTATTCCTGCAAAAATTTCGAGTTGCTCCCAAAAATTTTTCGTGACAATAAAATTTCGCGTCTGCTTGATGTCGACGGTCTTTTTTACGATACGGATTTTTTCATGTTCCCCGAAAAGTTCCCGAATGTTGAAGGTGTTATCAAAAATACTGAACCTATTCTTGAAAACTTTTACGGGAAAATTTACTCTTCGCTTGAAGATTGCCGCTTCAGATTTTACGACGCTATTTTAATCGGCGAACGCGAGCCGGAAAATTTTATCAACGTTCTCCTTGAGACTAATGATTTGTCGGAAAAAATTTTTACGTTCGCTAGGAAAAATTCTGCTCTCGAAAGATTTTTGACTGCTAACGGAAATATCTTTGAAAAAATTTCTGCGTTCCCCGCTCTCAACGGCAACTGGTATCTGATTCAAAAGCGCGTCCAGAAAGATTTTTGCGTCTACGTTGTCACGCATAAGGATGCTAAGCTTGACGCCTTGCCCGAAGGCTACAAAATAATTCACGCGGGACACGCACAATCTAAAGAAAAATTTGGCTATCTGGGCGACGACACTGGCGAGAATATCAGCCTCTTAAATCCCTACCTAAACGAGATAACCGCGCTTTATTGGTTCTGGAAAAATACTTCGCATACTATGATTGGGCTGAATCACTACCGACGCTTTTTCACAGAGGCGACCGATACTTCTTTTGCTGTCGATAAAATTTTATCGCGGGAAGCGGCAGAAAAAATCCTTTGCGATTACGACATAATTGTTGCTGAAAATGCCGTGTCGAATATAAATGTAACTTGCTGGCAAATGTTGGTAAGCGGCGACGACTTGGAAAGTTTTGTCGAGAACATTTTCAGGAAGCAAATTGCAATCAAGCAACCAGATTATCTTGACGCCTTTGAGCGTATGTCTCAATCTTTTACGGGCTTTCAATACGAAATGTTTATCACGCGCCAAAATATTTTCAACGCTTATTGCGAGTGGCTATTTTCTTTTCTGCTCGACGTTATGGAAGAAGTTTTCGCTAGGACGAACATTAAACAAATTGACAATTCGCGCAAGTATAGAATTGTTGGTATGTTTTCGGAATGGCTTATGACAATTTGGCTGACAAAAAATCACTTGAGGATAAAAAAAATGCCTGTGATGTTTCGCGAGGGCATTTAATTGGAGCGACTGGAAATGGAAAAAATTTTACTGCATATGTGTTGCGGTCCGTGTTCGTGTTATCCCGTCAAGAAATTGCGCGAGGAAAATTTTGAGCCAGTCGGATATTTTTTTAATCCGAATATTCACCCTTACAAAGAGTGGCGGCAACGGTTGAGAACTGCACGGGAGTTCGCCGAAAAGGTCGGGATAAAATTTTCTGCGGATAATCATTACGGCTTGCGCGAGTATTTGGAAAAAGTTTCAAGCGTCGTCGATGAACAGGATACGATTGAATTTGCGGACGGCTTCCATAAGCGTTGCGGCATTTGTTATTCGTGGCGATTGAGTGAGGCGGCGCGATTTGCGGCAGAAAATAACTTTGAAATTTTTACGTCGACGCTATTTTATAGTCGTCACCAGAATCATGAACTGATGAAAAAAATAGCCGAGCACTTTGCTAAAATGTTCGGCGTTAAATTTTTTTATGAAGACTTCCGCGTAGGCTGGCAGGAAGGTATTGATATAAGTTTGGAGCTTGGACTTTATCGGCAAAATTATTGCGGTTGTATCTTCAGCGAGGAAGAACGTTTCAGCAACGAACTGCGCAAAGCCCGAAAAGCAATTAGGAAGTAGGAAGTAGGAATTAAGAATTAAGAGAACGTTTTTTTCATTCCTAATTCCTAATTCCTCATTCCTAATTATTTTTCTTGCGCCGCCTTGTGCTCTTCAATAATCTTTTCGGCGAGCTTATCGGGCATTGGGTCATAGTGCGAGAACTTCAGCGAATAAGACGCCCTGCCTTGAGTTTGCGAGCGTAAATCAGTCGCATATTTATAAAGTTCGCTTGACGGAATCAAAGCTTTGACTTCGGTCATACCTTTGCCTTTGGGGTCCATACCTAAAATCTTGCCGCGCTTTGAATTGAGCTTGCCGATAATGTCGCCCATATAATTTTCGGGCGTGAGAACGGTTATTTCGTCGATTGGCTCAAGTAAAATCGGGTCGGCGGAAAGAATGCCCTTCTTAATCGCGATTGAAGTAGCCGTTTTGAATGCCGCTTCAGAGCTGTCGACCGCGTGATAAGAGCCGTCAAAAAGATTGACGCTGACATTGACGACCGGATAACCCGCAATGACGCCTTCGGCTAAAGTTTCCTGCGTGCCCTTCTCGACTGCGGGGAAGTATTGACGCGGAACGCTGCCGCCGAAAATGCTTTCGCTCCAGACATTTCCGTTATTGACTTCGGTGTTAGCGTCCTTATTCGGACCAATTCTAAGCCAAACATCGCCGTATTGCCCGTGCCCGCCGGATTGTTTCTTGTGCTTGCCTTGCACTTCGACTTCTTTGCGAATAGTTTCGCGATAAGCAACGCGCGGTTCGCCCAAAACCATTTTGACGCCGAATTTACGCTGAAGTTTATCGCTCAAAATATCCAAGTGAACTTCACCGACGCCCTTAAGAATTGTCTGCTTAGTCTCAGCATTTTTGACAAGCATAATTGTCGGGTCTTCGTCCTGCTGACGGGTTATCGCGCTGAAAACTTTATCCTCTTCGCCCTTCTTCTCGGAAGTAACCGCCATTGCAAGCATAGGTTCGGGATATTTAATGCGCTCGTATTTAATGGGCGCGGCTTTGTCGCAGAGAGTATCACCGGTTTTAGCGTTGGCAAGTTTCGACGTAACGACAATGTCGCCCGCGTGCGCCACGTCAACTGGAATTTGTTTCTTGCCCTGCATGGTGAAAAGCCCGCTTAAACGTTCTTGCCCTTCCGAATTGTCGCCGAAAAGTTGATACGTCGCGTCGCCCTTCATATCACCGCTAATCACGCGCACATAAGACATACGCCCGACGAACGGGTCAACCATTGTCTTGAAAATTTGTCCACTGAACGGCTCGGAAATTTTGCGCTCGACAAGTTCATCACTTTTGGGATTAATGCCTTGATAATCTTTAGAATCGGGCGCAGGGAAGAATTCGACAAGGCTATTGAGGAATTTTTTGACGCCGATATTTTTAAGCGCAGAGCCGACGAAGACCGGAAAAACTTTAGCTTCGCGAATGCCAGTTGCTAAAGCCTCTGAAATTTCTTTCTCGTCAAGGTCTTCGACTTCGCCCTCAAGATATTGCATCATAAGTTCTTCGTTGAACTCGGCGACAATGTCGAGCATTTCAAGGCGATGAGCTTCGACTTCGTCAGCTAAATCCGCCGCGTCAATATGTTCGTCATCAGCTTTGACTTTGGAGAAACTCTTAAGCAAATCGATAACGCCTTTGAAACTGTCCTCTTTGCCGACAGGAATTTGAACGGGGACGACGCCACTACCGAATTTGTCTTTGAGTTGCGCAAGAACTTTGTCAAAATCGGCATGTTCTCTGTCCATTTTGGTGACGAAGAAAGCACGCGGGAGATTCAAACTTTCGGCAAGTGCCCAAGCCTTTTCGGTCTCGACTTCAACGCCCGCGCTAGCACTGACGACGATAACAGTTGAATCCGCCGCAACAAGTGCGCCGTACATTTCCGCGACGAAATCGGGGAAACCGGGAACGTCGATAGCATTGATTTTGAAGTTCTTCCACTCAAGAGCTGCTAAAGACGCGCTAATAGACATTTTGCGCTTATTTTCTTCCGGCTCGAAGTCAAGGACGCCAGTACCTAAGTCGACGTTGCCAAGACGCGTAGTCGCGCCGCTGTCGAAGAGTGCCGCTTCAAGCAAAGATGTTTTGCCTGAGCGGCCATGTCCGCAGAATGCTACATTTCTAATACTTTCGCTTTTGTAATCTTTCATGCTTAGATTCCCTCCGTAAATTTTTTCGCAAGATTTATTCTATCGCCGCCGCAATTTTCCTGCCGACGTGTTAAGTTTCATAATCACCATAGACAAGCGATAACCAATGCTGGCAAAAGATTGGCGACGCTGATTTTTTTATCGGGAAAAAACAAGTTTACTCCGACGCCAAAAATTAGAACGTTGCCGATAGTCGAAAGATTACCAAGCGCAATTTCCGTCATGAACGGTTCCAAAAATCCCGCAAAGATAGTTATCGCGCCCTGAAAAATTCCGACCGATATGCAAGAAAAAATACAGCCCTTGCCGAGACTCGCAGTCATCACCAAAATTATAATCAAGTCGAGAGTAGCCTTGACGATTAAAACTGTGGCGTCGTGTAAAAGTCTGTCGTTAATCGCGCCAATAACCGCCATTGCGCCAATGCAAACAGTTAGCGACGCCGTAACGAACGCATCAACAAATTTTGTATCGCCATCATTGCCGGAGCGCGTGCGGAGCCAAATGCCGAAGCGTTCAAACTTGTCATCAATATCTATAATCGCGCCGATTAGCCCGCCGCCGATTAAGCTTGCAATCAAAAGCATTGTATCTAAATTTTTCAACACGCCGTCAGCACCGAGAAAAATTATCGCTAAAGCGCAAGCGTCTTGCAAGGTGTGCTGAATTTTCGCAGTTAAAAATTTTCCGCCGAATAGCCCGATTAAACCTCCGACGATAATTCCTGCAACGTTAATCAGCGTGCCCAGCCCCGCGAAATGAAAGTCCGCCATTATTTTTTCAGAGCCTCCGAAAGTTTTGCGAACTCTTCCAAGCTCAAGGTTTCAGCGCGGCGCGTTGCGTCAATTCCCGACGCTAAAATTTTATCGCGTCCGAAAACGGCTAAGGAATTCAGCAAAGTTTTTCGCCGTTGAGCAAATGCCGTGCGTACGACCTTTGTAAAAAATTCTTCGTCGACTTCAAAAGGCGGCTTGCGCACATCGCAGACTACGACCGCGCTTGTAACTTCGGGCGGCGGCAAGAAACTTTCTGGCGGCACTTCAAAGGCTATTCGCGACTCCGAACGAAATTGCACCGCAACCGATAACGCCCCATAAATTTTTGAGCCTGGCGCGGCTGTCATACGTTCGGCGACTTCGCGTTGAACCATTGTAACGATTTTTGTTGCCGGCAAATTTTTTTCAAGCAAGGTTAGCAAAATCTGCGTCGTTATGTAATATGGCAAATTCGCAACGACTTTGAACTTTGTCGGCATTAGTTCCGCTAGATTTATTTTTAAAACGTCGCCTTCAATCAATCTGAAATTTTCGTAGCCCGCGAGTGTTTCTTTTAGCACGGCGGGCAATTTTTTATCGAGTTCTATTGCCGTAACGTTCGCGCCCGCTTCTAATAATCCTTGCGTCAAAGTTCCTATTCCTGGTCCAATTTCTAAAACTTCGTCGCCCGCGCAGATTTCCGCCGCCTCAACTATTCGCCTTACAATGTCAGCGTCGATTAAGAAATTTTGCCCAAGCCCTTTAACCGCCCGCAATTTAAATTTTTTAAGGATATGGCGCGTCGCCGACGGGTCAGCTATTAATGGGTGTAACATTTTTCAGCGCCTCCATAAATTCTGCGCGGGTCACGCCGTAATTGTTCAGCCGCCGAACGAAAGTTTTAACATTGCCGTAACCGATACCGAGAGCCGCGCCGATTTTGTCGCGAAGTCTGGAGCTATCGACACCGCCCGCTAAATTGTAGTCAACCATTTCCGCCGCTGTGAAATCTTCGCGAGTATTAATTTCAAGCGTGCGGACTTTGCTCAACGCCTTGCGGATTGATTCCGGCGACGCTTGCTCAACGCCCACGTCGTCATTAGCAGTCGCTTCGTCGCGGGGAATGTAAGCATGCTTAGCGAGCGGAAATTTCTTCGACAAAAAATTTCTAATGTTTTCGCCCGCCGAGTCAGGGTCAGTCAAAATTATTATCCCGCGTCGCTTATATGCCGCCGCAATGTTTTGCAATGTTCGCCTACTAAAATGAAAGCCGCCCGTCTCTATGCATTCAGCATCAATTGCACGTTTGACGGCGGCTATGTCGGATTTTCCTTCGACTATCAAAACTTCTTTAATCAATAACTTCCTCTCCTTGAATAAGCAAATTTTCCACTAAGCGCAAAATATCTTCGTGAATATCAGTCGTTGAACGCGGCTGAATTCCATTAGCGCAATCGACGATTTTCCAACCGTATTTCTTAGAAAGTTCTTTGTATGTCACGTAAATTTTCGCCATATAAGCGGCATCGTTTTCGTGAATATCGGCGCGCCCGCGTTCCTTGCGAAGAATTGCGGAAACTTCCGGCGGCATATCCAAAAAAATAGTCAAGTCGGCTCGCGGCAAGCCATAACGATTATATTCTAAGTCTTCAATCCACGTCAAAAATTTAGTGCGCTCGCCCTTCTTGTTCAACTTCGCCGCCTGATAAACCATATTCGATTCAACATAGCGGTCGCTTAAAACTATGCCGCCCCGCTTGTAAAAATCATTCCAGCTGAAATAACTGGCGTATCTGTCGATAGCGTAGAAGGTCGCCGCCGCATAGGGATTAACCTCCTCCGCCGTGCCGCCGAAATCGCCGCGCAGATACATTCTGATAATTGCGGACGATTCGGACTCATAGTTAGGAAAACTTAGTCGCCTAACTTTGTTGCCTTCCAAGTCGCTTAGACGGTCGAAAAGTTTTTTAGTCTGCGTCGCCTTGCCGGAGCCGTCCGAGCCTTCAATTACAATTAACTTCCCTTGCTTGTTCAATTTCTCCATACGGTTGCACCTCCTGAAAATTGTTGTGGCGAAGTTGCGATAAATATTTGACAAGCCAAAAATATTTCCTGCAAAAAACAATTAGGAACTAGGAACGGTTTTTCATTCCTAATTCCTAATTCCTAATTGAAGTTCACAGCGGGTTTTTGCAAAAGTCTATGAAGGCTTGCGCCGCCTTTGATACGTAGCGTTCTTTTTTCCACGCTAGCCCTATGTCTACAAAAATCGGTTCGCAAAAAGGGATTGTCCTTATGTCCGAAGAATCTTTGCAGATAAAATCGAGCAGAAAAGCTATCCCGACGCCGTGTTCAACTAGTCCCTTTATCGTGACGATTTGGCTTGATTCTAGCACAGTTCGCGGCGAAACTTTCATAGCTGACAATTTGTTTTGAACGACTTCGCGAAGATACGCGCCCTCTTTCATCATGATTAAATCGGAGTTAGCAATATCTTTCGCCGTAACGTTTGATTTTCCGGCAAGCGGGCTTTTTTCAGAGACGCAGACCATTAATTGATTGCGGCTCATCTTTAAGAAATTAAGATTGGGCGTTGATTCTGGGACAATTATAATTCCAAAGTCGAGTTCGTCGCTCTCCAGTTTTTCGCGAATGGAAAGCGAACCTTCTTCATAAAGTAAAACGTCAAGGTGCGGATGAATATGCCTGAAGCCTGAAAAAACTTTCGGGAAGAGATACGCTCCCATCATCGGCGGGATTCCGATTTTAATAGTGCCCTTTTGCAACTGCTTATAGTCGTTGACTTCTAGGATAGCGTCTTCGATATTTCTTAGCGCAATTTCAATTCTGCGCAGGAAAACTCTACCTTCGGGCGTCAAAGTTAATTGCTTTTGACTGCGGTCGAAAAGTTGCACGCCCAATTCCGATTCCAATTTTTTAATCGCGACAGTGATATTCGGTTGCGAAACTCTGAGACGTTGCGCGGCACGAGTTATGTTTTTCAAGCGGCTTGCCATCTGGAAATATTCAAGCTGTCTCAGTTCCATTTGAATCACTTCCTTTTATGTGGGGAAAAATTTAGTTATAATTGTAATTTATATTGTACACCGTTAAGATTTACCTTGCAACGAAAATTTTGTGAAAGTAGGACACATTATGATTGAACTTTTCAGCGTGGAAAAAGTTTTCGGGGACGTGCGAGCGGTCGACAAGTTGAGCTTTAAAATTAATCGCGGCGAAGTTTTCGGGCTTTTGGGCAAGAATGGCGCGGGCAAAACTACAACGATAAAAATGCTGACATTGCAACTTAAACCGACGGCGGGCGAAATTTTTTTCGAGAGGCGTCCGATTCTAGGCAACGAGATTTTCATAAAGAATTTGCTAGGCGTGGTACCGCAACATTTGAACTTTGACCAGGATTTAACGGTTGAGGAAAATTTAGAACTGCACGCCCGATTACACCACATGAAAAAATCTGCACGGGGCGAGCGTATCGACAAGCTATTAAAATTCGTGGAACTGGAAAGGGTTCGCAAATCCTTTGTCCGCGAGTTATCGGGCGGCATGAAGCGCAGATTATTAATAGTTCGCGCACTAATTCACCGACCGAAAATTTTATTCTTGGACGAGCCGACGGTCGCGCTTGACCCGCAAGTCCGCCGCAAAATTTGGGAGCTGATAGAAAATTTGAAGGCGCAGGGAATAACAATCGTATTGACTACGCATTACATTGAGGAGGCAGAAAATTTATGTGACCGCGTAGCGATTTTAAATCGTGGAAAATTAGTCGCGCTCGACACGACGGAAAATCTTTGCGCGGGACGAACTTTGGAAGAAAGATTTATTGAGCTGACAAAATAAAAATTTCCCTCCGAAATGGAAGGGAATTTTTTTATGCATATATGACAGGGAAGACGCCCAAATTTTTTAGCCAAATGCTTTTATCGTAAACGGCGCGGATTGATTCTCTTAGCGCGGCGTCGCCGGCGTCGGTCTCAAGGTCGAAAAAGAAGATGTACGCGCCTAAAATTGTGCGAGCCGGTCGCGACTCAATTCTTGTCATGTTCACTCCGCGTTTTGAAAATTCTTCAAGCACGCCGCAAAGCGAACCTGCGCGGGAGCCGTCAATTTGACAGATAATCAGAACTTTGTCGCCGTCGAAAGTTTCAATGGGCGTAGCGTCGCGCGGGCGATAGCTGATTTCAAAAAAGCGCGTGGAATTATTCGGATTGTCCTGAATATTTTTGGCGGCGATTGCAAGCCCGTTCAATTTGCCGGCGCGTTCAGTGCAGATAGCCGCGCAGAGTTCTTCGGATTCGGCAACGAGTTCAGCGGCGCGAGCGGTTGAAGCCGTCGAAATAATTTCTATGTCGGGGAAATTTTCACGGAGAAATTTTCTGCACTGCGCGAGCGGTTGAGCGTGCGAAAAAATTTTCCGGACGCCCTTAACGTCGACTAGCGGCTTTGTCATTAAGAAATTTTTCACCGGCCAAACGAGTTCGCGAGTTATCGTCAAAGTGTCGCTACGTGCCAGCGTGTCAAGCGTAATGTTTATCGAACCTTCCAGCGAATTTTCTACAGGAACTAAGCCCGCGTCTAACTCTTTTTCCTTGACTGCGCTTATTACGTCGAAAATGTCCGCGCAAATTTCCAGCCTAAAATCTTCCCGCAAGAATTTTTTCAGCCAAAGTGCGGCTTCCTCCGAGTGCGTGCCCTTCGGTCCCAATATTCCTAACGTCTTCATGCCAATCACCTAATCCAATTTCAAATTCATAAGTTCGGGGTAAAGGTCGCCGATTGATTGCGAAAGTTTTTTCGGGCGAAGTAAATCAATTACCGGTTGCATGACGCGGAAAAATTCTTCGTCGTCCTGCAACAAAGTTAAAATTGCGGCAGTATTGGCGGCGTCGGCAAGGGCTGTATGCTCTGTACCTTCAAAGTCGCGATTCATTGCGCCGATTGCGTGTTTAAGCGCAAGGCTTGAATGCAAACCAATTCGGTCATCAAATGCCTTTTGCAAATCCTGCCATTGCCGCTCCAATCTGCTTATGTCGTATTCGGGTATTTTGAGCGTGCACTCGTCCTTGAGTTGGTTTATATCCGAATTGCTCCACGAATAAAGCGTCATATCCCACGTGCCAATCCAATCAATGAAGTTTTGAAAGGCTTCAGGGAAAAGCGGTTTATCGGCGACAGTCTCGTTAGTTATGCCCGTCAATTTCGTAATGTGCTTAGTAATCTCGCCGTAAAGCGGACGAACGTAGCATTGAAATTCGTCGCACTGCTGATAATTATTGTCGAGCTTGACCGCGCCAATTTCTATAATCTCGTCTGTGGTAAATCGTCGAATATCCTTGAACGTTTTGCTGACGGGATTCATTTCCAAATCAATCACAACGTGAATCAAAATTTCAACCTCCCAAAATTTTTTTGAATTATTCTGGTTGACGCTGAAAATTTCCTGCCGCAAAAAATTTTTATTGACATAATTAAAAGTGTGTGATAGTATCTGCCCTGTTATGGACAAAGCTTCATAACAAGAGCGCGGGGTGGAGCAGTCGGTAGCTCGTCGGGCTCATAACCCGAAGGTCGTAGGTTCAAGTCCTTCCCCCGCAACCAAGCTGATGTAGCTCAGTCGGCAGAGCGTATCCTTGGTAAGGATAAGGTCACCAGTTCAATCCTGGTCATCAGCTCCATCGGCGGCATAGCTCAGTTGGCTAGAGCAAGCGGTTCATACCCGCTGTGTCCGCGGTTCAAATCCGTGTGCCGCCACCAATTTTGAGACTTACCGCCCCTGCATAAGGGGCTTTATTCAATTCAAAACTAGGAGGCTAAGCCATGAGGACTAATATTACTTTGTCTTGCACCGTTTGCAAAAATCGCAACTACAGGACCAACAAAAACAAAAAGAATACTCCCGACCGCATCGAAATGAATAAGTATTGCAAGTTCTGCAAAAAGCATACTCCGCACAAAGAGACTAAATAGTTATTAGGTGGTTAGTACTGTCAACCTAACAACTAACTACTAAAACGGAGTGTGAGAGCATTGTCGGAGCAAAAGGGCGAAAAGAAAGGCATTATCCAATTTATCAAGGAAGTTCGCGCCGAGCTCAATAAAGTTTCGTGGCCGACTAAAGACGAACTCATTTCTTATACTGGCGTCGTCGGCTTAGCGGTTGTCATTGTCTGCGCATTGATTTGGGTTTGCGACACGGCGTTTGCGAAATTATTTCGTATCATTCTCGGCTGAAGGGAGATTTTATCATGGAAAAAAGAGTGCCCGAATCGGAGCGCATTTCCGAAAGAGCGTGGTACGTCGTCCATACCTTTTCGGGTTTCGAGAAGAAAGTTAAAGCTACGCTTGAAAGTAAAATCGCCGCACAAGGTCTGGAAGATAAAATTTTTAATGTGATTGTACCCATGCGTGCCGAATCCGAATTCAAGGACGGAAGACGTCGCATAGTTCAAAAGAAAGTTTTTCCCGGCTACGTCCTAGTTGATATGATTGTCAACAATAATACATGGTATGTCGTGCGCAATACGCAAGGCGTAACGGGCTTTGTTGGTTCCGAAAAAGACCCTATTCCGCTTAGCAGGGAAGAGGCAGAAAGAATTTTGACTGAACTTGTCGACGGACGCGCCACCGATAATACTCTCGGCTTCAAAGTCAATGACAACGTGCGAATTATCGACGGCATTTTTGAGAATCGGCTCGCGATTGTCAAAGCTATCGACTCTGAAAAACAACGCCTTAAAGTTTTGGTTGAAGACATGCCGGTTGATTTGGATGTCAGCCAAGTTGAAAAAATCTAGTTCCTGTTGAAAGGGGGTGCAATTATGGCAAAGAAAGTTACTAAGGTTGTTAAACTGCAAGTTCCTGCGGGTAAAGCTACGCCCGCGCCGCCTGTAGGTCCTGCGCTCGGTCAGGCGGGCGTCAATATTATGGCGTTCGTCAAGGAGTTCAATGACCGCACGGCTCAGCAGGCAGGCTTAATTATTCCTGTCGAAATTTCGGTTTACGAAGACCGCTCGTTCACGTTCATAACCAAAACTCCGCCGGCAGCTGTTCTGCTCAAAAAGGCGGCGGGTATCGAGAAAGCTTCTGGCGAACCGAATAAAAACAAAGTCGCAAAACTGCCCCGCGCTAAGGCTCAAGAAATCGCCGAATTGAAGATGAAAGACCTTAACGCCGGTTCAATCGAGGCGGCAACACGCATGATTGAAGGCACTGCGCGTAGCATGGGCATTGAAATTGTTGCTTAATCAAGCAAAGCGGGAGATTTTATCGTTTGTACCGCGAGGAGGAAATTTTTAATGGCAAAGCAAAGTAAGAGATTCCGCGAGGCGCAAGGGCTCATCGAAGACGGCAAATTTTATTCCGTCGACGAAGCCGTTGACCTTGTGAAGAAAACCGCAACAGCGAAATTCGATGAGACGATTGAACTGCATGTTCGCTTAGGTGTCGACCCGAAATACGCTGACCAACAAGTTCGCGGCGCGATTGTTCTGCCGCACGGTATCGGCAAAACTAAGAGAGTTTTAGCATTTGTCGCGGGCGAAAAAGCACAAGAAGCACAAGCGGCAGGCGCAGATTACGTCGGCACTGATGATCTTGTCGCTAAGATTCAAGGCGGCTGGTTCGATTTTGATGTAGCGGTTGCGACGCCCGATATGATGCGCGTTATTGGTCGTCTCGGTAAACTTTTGGGACCGCGTGGACTTATGCCTAACCCGAAACTCGGCACCGTCACTACTGATATTGCTAAAGCTATCACCGAGCAAAAAGCCGGTAAGGTTGAATACCGCACCGACAAGCAGGGCAATATCCACTGCCCCATTGGCAAAAAATCTTTTGAGAGCGACAAGCTCAAAGAAAATTATCAGACGCTGATTGATACTTTGATTCGCGTTAAACCGGCGGCAGCGAAAGGGCAATACATTCGCTCAATCACTCTGGCGGCGGCTATGGGTCCCGGCGTCCCGATTCAAATCTAATCGCCAATTATCAACATAAAAGTAGACCATAGAAAGCAAGTTCGGCACGCCGATTAAAGCACTTGCTCAGGTCGATTGTAACTTTGACATTAAAAGTTCCTTCGATTGCTGTGGTCGAAGGATTTTTTCATTACATTGCGGGAGGTGAAATTTTATGGCAGTTACAAGCAAGGTTACGCCCAAAAAAGAAGCGGTCGTCGCCGAAATCAAAGGCTGGCTGACTTCTGCTAAGGGCGTCGTTTTGACAAGCTACAAAGGGCTTGACGTTGCAACTGATACGCAACTGCGCCGCGAACTTCGTGCGGCGGGCGTTCAATATAAAGTCGTCAAAAATACAATGCTCCGCATTGCGGCAAAACAGGCGGGCATTGAAGGGCTTGACGCTCATCTTGAGGGCACAACGGCTATGGCGTTCGCTGGAGACGCGATTGCGCCGGCGAAAGTTATTTGCGACTTCATTAAGAAAAATAAGCTCGAAGATAAAGGCATTCTGACTATCAAAGTCGGTATGGTCGAAGGCAAAGTTATCGATGAGAAAGGCGTTAAAGCTCTGGCGAATTTGCCGAGCCGCGAGGAACTCGTTGCGAAACTTCTTGGCAGCATGAACGCTCCGATTGCGAATTGCGTTGGCGTCCTCTCTGCTGTTATTCGCAATTTCGTCGGCGTCGTCGATGCTATTCGCGAAAAGAAGGAAAAAGAAGCGGCTTAATCCGCGCGAAGGTTTTTATTTAGAAATTGGAGGCTGAAATAAAATGACTAAAGAAGAAATTATGCAAGCTATTGAAAGCATGACGGTTCTTGAACTTAGCGAACTCGTCAAAGCTATGGAAGAAAAATTCGGCGTATCTGCGGCAGCTCCGGTAGCAGTCGCAGCGGCGGCAGGTCCCGCAGCAGCAGCTGAACCCGAAGAAGAAAAAACCGAATTCGACGTTGTTCTTGCTAACGTTGGTCAGGAAAAAATCAAAGTTATTAAAGCTGTCCGCGAAGCAACCGGTCTCGGTCTTAAAGAGGCTAAAGCACTTGTTGACGGCGCACCCGCTCCCGTCAAAGAAAAAATCTCCAAAGCTGATGCTGAAGCTCTCAAAGCTAAACTTGAAGAAGTCGGCGCAACCGTCGAAATTAAATAATCAAGCGGTCGCTTTAAAAGCGACGGAACAGCGGACGCGCTCTAACGTTGCAATAATTTGGAGTCAGTCGCCGCGTTCATACATTATAAATTTGCAAGCGTATGTAATTTTCTATAAACCCTCGCCCGAAGTTTTGAGCGAGGGAATTTTGTTGGAAAGGTGATTCATCATGCTGAAAGATTTTCTGCCGCCGCATATCTACCGGATTGAAAGCCAGCAAATGTATTTCGACCCAATAAGGAAAAAATATGTGCTCGTGACGCCACGCGAAACCGTTCGCCAGCGCGTGATTCCGTTTCTGCTCCAAGAATTGGAAGTGCCGCCCAAAATGCTCCGTATTGGCGAGAAATTATCCTATTACGGCTTGAATTTCCGTCACAGAGCCGATATTGTCGTTGAAAAATTCGACAGGGAAGAAAAAAACACTCGACCGTTAATGGTGGTTGAGTGTAAATCGTCGGAATTGCCGCTTGAGGAGTCGGCTTTTAATGAAACTTTCGATTATGCGGAGAAATTGGGCTGTGAATATTGTTTGCTGACGAATATAAACGAAACGCACTTTTTCTATCTCGACGCGAAAGAATATATCGAACTGGAAAATTTCCCGACTTATCGCGAAATGATTAGAGAACATCAGCAAAATGCGGACGCAATTTCTTAAAACACCACGCTCCAATTAACATAATTGCCGCCGTCACGAGCCAAAAATATATCGTTAAATGCAAATGCTCCCAGAAAAATTCTTTGTAAATAAAGCTCTGCCGATAACCTTCAACTAAATAATATGCCGGATTTAGCTTTAAAAAGGGCTGAATTTGTTCGGGGATAACGTTTAAATTCCAGAAAATCGGCGTGCCCCAAAAGCCAAATTGCAACATCATCGCGACGAATTGCCCAATATCGCGCATAAATACCGTTAAAGCACTCGTTAGCCAAGAAATTCCCGTCGCTAAACAAATCATCGCGAATAAATAATAAATTATTTGCAGATTGTAAATCGTCGGGAAATAGCCGTAAATCGCGAACATGATAAATAAAACGCCGATAAAAAATCCGTGCACGACTAATGCCGAAATAATTTTGACAATCGGCAAAAGTTCAACGCGAAAAACTATTTTCTTGACTAAAAACGCGCTCTCAATTATGGAATTTGTCGCGCTCTGTATGCTTTCATTGATAAAAAACCAAGGAAACATTCCGCAGACAAGCCATAAAATAAACGGGAAATTATTTACCGGCGTCGATTTAAATCCCACTTGAAACACGAACCAAAATATTAAAACCGTCACTGTTGGCTGAATAAATGCCCATAAAATTCCTAAATATGAGCTGATATATCGCTGTTTAAAGTCGCGCTTCATCATTTGCCATAGAAATTTCCGATTTATTACAATGTCGCGAATTAACCCGAATAAGCCTTTTAAAATCCGCATTTCTTCTACCGTAAATTAAATATTTTGCTAAATGATAGCCTTTTTTGCTTGAAAAATGAGCGTATCAGCACAAAAGCTACTAAAGCGTCTACTGTATCTTGAATGGAAGAATTCAGCGCGATATATTCTATCGGCAAGAATTTTGGCAGTAAGTATATAAGCGGGAGTTGCACTACAAGCGGCGTCAAACTTATAACTAAATTGCGCCATTCGTCCTCTAATGCCGCCATTATTCCGCTTAACCATGTATAAATTCCGACAAATGGTTGCAAAAGAAAATGTAATCGCAAAAACGTTACCATTTCCGGCGTTATTGACTCGTTTTCATCAACAAATATCCGCATAACTTCTTCCGTATAGACCATTAAGCCGATATACATTAAAAAAGTTAAAATCATCGTCAAGAAAAAGCCGTAACGCATGACTTTTAAATAATCGTACTCTTTTTTCGCCCCAAAAAGTCGGCTAATTAAAGGTTGCGTGCCCGTGTCTAATCCATTAAGAGGAAGGAAAATAAAAGTAAAAACTACATTTGAAATCGTCACTGCAGACAGTAAAAATTTTGCATTATAGCTCAAAATTACCGCGTTGGTGCAGTATTCAATTAAAAATATCATAAAAGTTCCTACTGCAAAGCCCGCGCCAACTTTGAATTCTAGAATAATATATTTTAAACTCGCTAAACCCCATGAAGTAATAAATTTCTGTTTTGAGTGGTGGAAATACCAATAAGCAATCACGGAGCCTAAAACTTGTGTTAATAATGTCGCAAACGCCGCGCCATTAATGCCCCAACCAAATAAAATTATAAAAATCGCGTCCAAAATTACGTTTGCCAATGACGTTATTCCGACAAAATAAAAGACGTGAGTCGGCTTATCTATGCAACGCATGAACGCGCCCGTTAAATAAACCGCTGTAATGAAGGGAAGACCGCATAAGGTAATTCGTAAAAAAGAAACTGCTAAATCAGCAATGTGATATTCTTCGGGACTATCAGCCATAAAATGAAGTATCGGTTCAATAAAAATATTGCCGATAATCGCTAAAATTACACCTATAATTGCCGCGCAAACGTAATTTGTGCGCATAATTTTTTCGGCAAGTTCCCTAGTTCCCTTACCAAATTTTTCTGAGACGATTGCGCTACCGCCCGTTTCAAAAAGCACGCCCACAGAATTAATAACTATTGTAATCGGAAAAATTAAGGCCATTGCCTCTAAACCTTCTGTCCCGACCCAGTTTCCGATAAAAAAACTGTCCGTCGTCGTGTAAATAGAAGTTGCGACTAGTGCGGCGAATGTCGATCCGCCATACTTAAGAATCTCGCCGATTACTGAGAAAAAATCATTTTTCAAAACTCAGTCCTCCACGTTGAAAATCTGAATAAAGCCCGTCATATCTAAAACTTCGCGAACTTGCTCGCAGATATTTTTAAGCGTCATATTTCCGCCTTGAGCGCGGATTTTTTTCATTGCCGCAATCAAAATCCTCAAGCCCGAAGAAGAAATATATTCCAGCCCGTCCAAATCGAATACAGCATTATTTACGCCGTCAAGCATGGATAAAATTTCATTCTTAGCAGAATTCGCCGTGTTGGTGTTGAGCTTGCCCGAAAGTTTTACCGTCAAATTATTCCCGTCGCGTTCGGAAGAAATTTTCACGTCGCGAACTTCGGCGGGATTATAAACCACGTTGTATTTCTTCAGCATGACAAGCGGCGATAAATGCTCCTTGAAAAAGCGCAAATTTTCTTCGCCGACGTCGTCCATAATATTTTCCGTCAAAATGCCGCGCTCCAAATTGAGTTTCGCTTCGTACCAGTAAGCAAATTGATTCGCGCCGGTAAAATTGTAATCAGCCTTCGCAAAGGGCGCGATTGAGTGCGTCTCGTCAATTTGTTCGTTCAAACAGTAAGCGACAATCTTTCCGTCCACGCGCACCACAAAGCCATAAAGATTTTTCAGCTCGTCCCAATGTTCAAGCGCGTACAAAAAATTATCGTTGTCATCTTCTGCAAATTCTACGTTGTCGACGCGCTCTTTAAGGTCGTTTTCCGCTCCAATATGAAACTGCCACAACTCGTTAAAAATTTCCGGCTTAAGCTCCTCAATCGTGTAATTATATTTTTTCTCAAAAGCGTTTTTGGCGTTGCGAATGCTTTTAAACTTTTTGCCCGAAAGATTTTCCATGCGGTCGAGATACAAAATATAATCCCAATAATCGCGGTTTTCTTCGACTTCAATCGCCTCGCCGAGTTCGCGTTGCCAAATTTTAATCAAATACTCCGGCACGAAATTAAAAACGGTACCCTTAGGCACATGCGCCGCAAAAACTTTTTTCCAGTCGATTCCGTCCCAGTCGCCGAGCGGTACGGCCCAAAATTCCATATCGCCAAAAGAAAATTTTTGCCAGCAAAGATTATCGACGTAGGCGCGCTGAACATTATTCTTTTCCTTAGCGGCGAGAGTCAGCGTCGGCGAAACGTTGGACGGAATCTGAATGCAGCGGCAAAGATAATCCAGATAGCGTTCGTTGTCGGTGACGTCAAAGTCTTGAAAATTAATCATTGCCCTAATTCCTTTCTTGCGTTTTGTTGTAATTCATAAAGTTTACTCATAGCCTCAATCGGTGTCAAGCTGGGCACGTCTAGCGCGAGCAAATCTTTCAGCGCGTGCGAAGCGAATAAATCGGGCTGTGCGGCTTTTTTATTTACTACGGGGCGAACCGGTTCCGCATTTTCCATTGACTTTAAAATTTCTTCGGCGCGTTTCATAACTGCTTTTGGAAGTCCCGCTAGTTTTGCTACTTGTATTCCGTAAGATTTATCTGCGCCGCCCGGCTTGATTCTGCGCAGGAAAATAACTTCGTTGCCGCGCTCCTTGACTGCTACTGAAAAATTTTCAATCCGCGAAGAATTATCCGCTAAATCGGTTAGCTCGTGATAATGCGTGGCGAAAAGCGTTTTGGCGCAAATTTTTTTGTCAATAAATTCAATGACTGCGCGGGCTATGCTCATGCCGTCGAAAGTGGAAGTGCCGCGCCCGACTTCGTCAAGAATAATCAAGCTATTTTCGGTCGCGAAAGTCAGAATCTGCGCAACTTCATTCATTTCAACCATAAATGTTGATTGCCCGCTGACAAGGTCATCACTTGCACCGATTCTGGTAAAAATTCTGTCAACAGGGGAAATATTCGCGCTTGCGGCAGGGATAAAACTTCCGGCTTGCGTCATCAAAGTCAAAAGCGCAACTTGCCGCATATAAGTCGATTTGCCTGCCATATTCGGACCGGTGATAATCATTAGGGCGCAACGATTCGGAGCAAGGTTAGTATCGTTGGGAACGAAAAGACTGCTCGTCAAAATTTTTTCAACTAGAGGATGCCGCCCGTCGCGAATTTCGATTTTGCCGTCGATGTTTAAGTCTGGGCGCGAATAGTTATTCATGTAAGCGGCTTCAGCAAGGCTGGCGATAACGTCAATGACGGCGATACGCTTAGCAGTATCCTGGATTTGCGGCAGGCGCGATTTAATGCGGTCGCGGACTTTGCAGAAAATATTGTATTCGATATTAACGATTTTTTCCCGCGAGCCTAAGAGCTTAGTTTCAAATTCGCGCAACTCGTCAGTAACGTAGCGTTCGGCATTAGCAAGCGTCTGCTTCCTGACATAATCTTTTGGAACTTTACTTGCACTACCTTTGCTAACTTCGATATAGTAGCCGAAAACGCGATTGAATCCGACTTTCAAGGCGCGAATGCCCGTTTTCGCTTTTTGTTCCGTCTCGAAATTTTGCAGAAAACTTTTGTTATCAGTAAAGTAACTGCGCGTTTCGTCTAATTCCGCGTCGTAGCCCGAATTAATCATGCCGCCATCGCGAACGGAAGGAGGCGCATTTTCGCTGATAGCCTTATCGATAAGGGCGGCTTCGTCGGCGAAATTTCCTAGCCCGTCGCGGCAAGCAATTAAAATATCACTGGTGACGCCTTTTAGAGTTTCAGCGATTGTCGGCAGGGCGAACATTGAAATTTTTATAGCGGTTAGGTCGCGGGCATTAGCCGAACCGACTTCAATTTTAGTCATAAGCCTTTCAAAGTCGCGGATATTTTTGAGAGCCTCGCGCAGACTTTGGCGCACGTTAAAATTCTTGAAAAGTTCCTCGACAGAATCAAGACGGCGATTTATGGCGGTAATGTCTGCAAGCGGACTTTCAAGCCATTTACGGAGCAAGCGATTGCCTAAAGGCGTTTTAGTGTAATCGAGCACGTCGAAGAGCGTATTTTTTTTGGAGCCGTCGCGCAGGTTGCGAACGATTTCGAGATTTTTAAGGGCGGTCGCGTCAAGAATCAGATGATTAAAAGAATCAAGGCGCGTCAACTTGGAAATATGGTTTAAATCTGTGCGTACGGTTTTATGAATGTAGCTTAGGAGATTTTCGACGGCAAGAGCGGCAATCTGCGCGGTTGGGATTTGGCTTTCGTCGAAGTGTTGCGCGGAAAAATTTTGTTCGGGAATATCTTCAATTTCGGCGGTCGTGAAGGAGCAATTATCCAATTTGAGTTCAGCAAAACTTTTAAGTTGCTTGACGAATGGCAAGTTGGCGGGGATTAAAATTTCGTGCGGATTAAGGCGGTAGAGTTCGTCTAAGAGATTTTGAATTTGATTCTGCCCGTCGTAAAGGGAATAGAAAAATTCGCCGGTAGAAATATCCGCACCGGCAAGCGCGATTTGTTCGTTTTGCTCCAGAATCAACGCAAGATAATTGTTGTTGACGTTGGAAAGTGAATCTTCAGTTAAAATTGTGCCCGGCGTCACGATTTTAGTTAGGGCGCGTTCGGTCAAACCTTTAGCTTTCGGGTCTCCGATTTGGTCGACGATAGCGACGCGAAAACCTTTGGCAACGAGTTTTTGCAGATAATTTTCGACAGCATGAGCCGGAACGCCGCACATAGGGACGCCTTGCCTTTGAGTAAGCGTCAAGCCAAGTGCATTGGACGCGGTGATTGCGTCGTCGTTAAACATTTCAAAGAAATCGCCGAGCCTAAAGAATAGCAATTCGTCGGGGTGCTGTGATTTTTCTGCCTGATATTGTTCCATCATTGTTAAATTTTTTTCGTTCAAGTCCTCACCTCTGAAATGCAATTAGGAATTAGGAATTAGGAAGTAGGAGTTAGGAATTATAAATGCATAGTGGAATAATTTTTCAACTGCAGTTTATCACCTTGCGCCGCCAATGTCCAAAAAAAATCCCCGATTGCGGGGAAAATTTTAGTTTAGCTTGTGCGAATGAGTTTAGCGGTAAAAAATCCGTCGGTATTGGTGACGTGCGGAAGAAGTGTTTTCATTTCGACGAGCTGAAAATTTTCGTGCGTGGACAAGAAAGTTTCGACGACATTTTGATTTTCGCGGCGAATGATAGTGCAAGTGCTGTAAAGCAAAGTTCCGCCGGGCTTGAGGGCTTTAGCCGCGCTGGAAAGAATTTTTAACTGGAGTTCGGGCAAAATTTTAATTTCGTCTGGATTTTTCTTCCAACGCAAATCAGCTTTTCTGCGCAGGACACCTAAGCCGGAACAAGGCGCGTCGACTAAAATTTTATCAACCTGCGCGGGGAATTTATCGCCAATCTTACGGGCGTCAATCGCGAGCGGTTCGATAATTGTAATGCCGAGCCGTTCAGCGTTTTGGCTAATGTGCTTTAGCTTTTTTTCGTGAATATCGGCGGCAATGATTCTTCCGCGATTTTGCATGAGTTCGGCAAGATGAGTAGCTTTACCGCCTGGAGCCGCGCAACAATCGATAACGAAATCGCCCGCCGCAGGATTTAAAATTCTAGCCGCCGTCATTGAGCTTTCGTCCTGAACTTGGCAGAGACCTGCGCGGAGATTTTGGAAATCGTCAAGCGCACTATGACCGTAACAAATAATTCCTTCGGGCGCAATCGTTGAAGGTTCAGTTTTAAAGCCAAAAGTTTTCAGCGCGTCCAAAAGATTTTCGCGAGTAGTTTTAAGCGTATTTGTTCGCAAGCAAAGTGGCGGATTAGTGTTATCGAAGTACAAAATTTTTCTAGTCGCATCAAGTCCGAATTCATCAACGAAAAGTTTCACGAGCCATTCGGGGTGAAAAGTCCGCAACGCTAAGGAAGTTATATCGTTGTCTGTCGGAAAATCTGATTTACGCTGTTGCCTGACAGCCGAGCGCAAAACGCCGTTGACGAATTTTGACGCGCCAATCCCGCAAAAACTTTTCGACAGCTCAACTGATTCATTAACCGCCGCCGAGTTCGGCACTCTATCCAAGAAAAAAATCTGATAGAAGCCGACGCGCAGGACAGCTAAAGTTTTATCATCGACTTTGCTAAGCGGACAACGCAAATATTTTGCAATTTTCCAATCGAGCGATGCGCCCGCCTTGACCGTGCCATAAACTAATTCCGTACAAAATTTTCTATCGAGGTCGGAAAATTTTTCATTGCGAATAGTCTGCGCAAGTTCAATGTTAGCCCACGCGCCTTTCGCCGTCACGTTGTAGAGAATTTTAGTTGCTGCCAATCTGACATTATCCAAAAAATTTCCTCCTATTACGAAAAAAACCGGACTCAACGTCCGGCAAGAATTCATTTTGAAATTGCCTCAAGAATACCGTTTACGAATCGCCCTGAATCGTCGGTGCCGTATTTTTTCGCCAATTCGACCGCCTCATTTATGACGATACCTTTTGAGATTGTCGGCTCGGCGAATTTCATTTCATACACCGCCAGCCGCAAAATATTTCTGTCGACCGCCATTATTCGCGACAGTTGCCAGCCCTCTTTCAAATGCGAAATTATAACCGCGTCAATTTCTGCAAGCTTAGCCCGCGTTCCCTTAACCGAAACTTCAATGTAAGCTAAATCTTTTTTGCTCGTCAACTTAGGCTCATCATCAAACATAGTGTTGATTGCAAGTTCTTCGTAAGTTTCGCGCTCTTCGCCTTCCGCCGAATTGAAATCGAGCTGAAATAACGCCTTAAATGCTGCTTCTCGTGCAAGTTTGCGACTCATAAATCATTCCTCTAAAATTTACCAACGTTGAATTTTTTCGGGCAAAACTTCGTCCAACTTATGGAGAAGTTTTTCGACTAAATCATCTTTGCTATCGAAGCGCGAGCCGATAAACAGCCCAATCACTCCGCATAAACAAATAAAAATCGTATTGAAAAAACCAACAGCCAAAATCAAACCGCCCGCAATAAGTCCCGTGACAAAGCCGACTTTCCTAGTGCGGTGCGACTCGAAAAGGTCGATAACAAAATTTTTGACTGCATCGAGCATAGCCTCACCGCCTACCTAACGCGCCGCTTTTTGGGAACGATTACTTGCGCGATTTCTTTGACTTTGACATCAACCGGCACATAAAATTCTAGCTGCAAATTTTCTCTCAACGCGGCATTAATTGCTTTATCGACTGTTTCGCTGATTCGCGGCGCGGAATATCCTTCCAATAAAATTACCGACAAGCTAATTTTCATCGGGTTTGCTTCGGAAAATTTTTCTACCCAAAGTTCCGATTCTTGAACGCCTTCGACGGAATTTAATGCACGCTTAGCAATTTTTTCGACGACCGCGAACTCTACCCGAATTAACCCGAAGTCCGTTTTCTTCAACAAAAATTCTCCGCTTGAACTACGAGCGAATTTAACAGCCGTAGCAGGTACTGAAAAAATTTTCTTGATAATATTCTTAAACATATCCGCACCTCAAACGACGCGCTTATCGCGCTCAATAATTGCATGAGTAATTTCGTTGACCTTGACTTCAATGGGCACGTTTTCAAGTTCTAAAGCCGTCTGCAAAGCGTCATTGACTGTTGCCGTGATATTTTCGCTGACACGCGGAGCCGAAAAGCCTTGACTTAAAATTATCGCCAATCGAACTTTTATAGGAACTTCGCCGTCTTGCCGATAAACCGACGCTTCAGCCGCTCGCACGCCTATAACCGTTACCGCCGCTCTCTCAACTACACCCACAATCGCCGGTACTGTAACTTTAACTTCGCCGGGTTTGCCTATTTCTAAATGAACGTCGCCCGATATTAGCGACATGCCTTTATCAGACCGCCGAGAAAATATTCCCGTCAAAAGTATCAAGCTTGCTAGTGCCATAACTGCTAAGCCCGCTAAAGTTTCTTGCCGTCCGACTATGTTATTCAATTCTTTTTGCCAGACAGCTACTGGTATGAAGTCCAAGCACACGCCCGCGCAGATTACCAACGCTACCAGCACCGCCAGGACGTAAAAAAGTAATATAAGGCGTCTTAATATCCCCATAACACTTTTTCACCTCCCGACGACGTTAAAACTTCTTTTTTCAATGGACGCGAGTCTCTTCGGTTTTCTCTTCTTCTTCGGGGAAGCTGACGCCCTGCACGTGAACATTGACTTCGACGACCGCCAAGCCCGTCATTGTCTCGATAGCGCGTTTGATATTCTCTTGCGCCGCCAAAGCAACATCGGGAATTCTCGCACCGTATTTGACGATAATGAAAAGGTCGATAGCTGCTTCGCGCTCGCCGACTTCGACTTTGACGCCTTTAGAAAAGTTTTTGCGTCCGAGCATTTCAGCAATGCCGCCGACAACGCCGCCGCTCATACCCGCGATACCGTCAATTTCCGTCGCCGCAAGTCCAGCAATGATACTTACGACTTCGTCAGCAATCTTTATCGCGCCAAGTCCCGCATCGTTTTTCACCAAATCTTTTTCTTCCGCCATTATGGAAAACCTCCTCTTTAAGCTGTGGCATGCACCACTTTTTCTAAATTATTCGCCGCATTATTAAATTCCCCTGCCGCTCAAAAAAATTTCTTGATTGTCGTGACGGAATTTTTATCGGCGTGTTCAAGGTAATATTTTTCATCGGCGGGCAATTTGTCATAATCAAAATACCAAGGCAAATGATAAGCTTGCAAGTCGCCGGTCGTACGCAGAGAAAATCGTAAGCTGTAATGACGGACGTTTGAATAAAGTGCGAAAGTCGTATCAACCTGCGCGGAGTAAAGATTATCGCCAATCCGCGTATTATCATAAAAATTAGTTTCAAAGTTTTGAATGCGCTCGCGGTCGAAGAAAGTTATATCGTTGTAGACCAAGCCGAGTCCAACTTTTCGGATTTCGTGATTGCTGTCCAAAATTTTTATCAGCCGTTTGATAAAATCTTTTGGGCAAGCTTCAATAGGCAAAATATCGGGGTCGGTGTAGACATAAGGCGTTGCGATTTTCAAAGTTTCAAGGACGCCTGACAGCCACAAAGCTTTATAGCCCAGATTTTTTCCGAGCCGAATAATTTTTAGCCGCGAATCTCTTTCAAGGGCGGAATAATATTCCAGCAATGGCGGATAAGTCGAATTATTGTCTAGGATAATTAACTTGCGGTAGCCAGCGTTAAGGAGCCAACCAATTAATTTTTTCATGACGCCGAGCCTGTCGCGAGCATTTATGAAAATGGGAACGTCGCGCCAATGCGGGAAATTCCACAGGCTTGAAAGTTCAAGAATAATTTTATTCGAGCCGCGCCGCATAAGTTCGAGATTTTTTTTGACTTCGGGGAAATCAGCTTTAATCATCAAAACTTTTTCGTAAAGCTCTGCCGCCGTTTGAAAATCTCCGAGCAAAGCCAGACAATTCGCTCGATAAAATAAGCTTAACTCGTCTAAGTCGTTCCATTGCGTATAGCGATTTTGTTCGTAGACGTTGAAAATTTTCAGTGCTCGCGGATAATCGCCCGTAGCGTAAAGCGTTCTGCTGAGCAGATAATAAAGATAAAAATAGCCGCCCGAAAAATTCCCGCTGTAAAGCGCAAGCAGGTACATATAAAATTTTGCTTTATCGGGCTTTCCGCTCAAAAGTTTCGTTGCTTGATAAATCATAACGTTTATGTGCGCGCCGATATATTTTGCGGTCGGCGGGATTTCGTCGGCTCTGCCAGCTTTAGCGAGTGCGCCGCAATGTTCGTGAACCTGCGCGATAATGTCGCTAAGCTTTTCAAAGTCGTCAGCCGCTTGAGCCGCTTTGAAGTCGGTAAAAATTTTTTCAAAGTCCATATTGTCACCTTCAAAAAAATAGAGCGCGTCTTCGGAATTGAAGTTGCGCTCTTTTTATTTGTAAGAAAATTATCAGCCGAGAATTACAAGCGATTCATGAGCCTTGACGCTTTGACCAGCCGCGACGTTGAATTTCTTGACGGTGCCGTCAACGTCGGCGGTGATTTCGTTCTGCATTTTCATAGCTTCGAGAATCAAAAGGACATCGCCGGCTTTGACTGCTTGACCTTCAGCGGCGACGAGTTTAATAACTTTGCCGGGCATCGGGGCATCAACGGAATGTTCGCCTGCGCCCGCCGCAACTTTCGCTGCAGGAGCGGGAGCCGCCGCTTTGGGAGCCGGAGCCGGTGCAGGGGCTGCTTTCGGAGCCGGAGCCGCTTTGGGTGCGCCGCCCGCCGCTTTTACTTCTTCTACTTCGACCTCATAAGTCGTGCCGTTTACAGTGACGTTGAATTTTTTTGTTGCCATTGAAATTTTACCTCCGATTTATCTTTTGATTTTAGACGCTAATGCCCAAGTCTCACTGCGTTTGATTTTAACAGAGACGACTTTACCGCCGCCGCACATTGACTGAACCGCCGCCGTGATTGCCGCGATAATTTCGGGTTTAACTTTTTCAGTCACGGGAATTCCTCCTTCTATCAATTAGGAATTTGGAATGTGGAATTAGGAATTAATTTCGCGTTCCATTCCTCATTCCTAATTTCTAATTCATAATTCCTAATTGCTTTTTAAAGCGGAATATTTCCATGTTTCTTAGCGGGACCGACTTCGCGCTTACTGGCAAGAGCATTTAACGCGGTAATAACGAGCGGGCGAGTTTCCTTAGGCTCAATAACCATATCAGCATAACCGCGTTCCGCCGCCTTGTAAGGAGTCGCGAACTCTTCGACATATTCGGCGGTCTTTTGGTCTTTATCGGGGTCTTTGCGGAAAATGATATTCGCCGCGCCCGCAGGTCCCATAACCGCAATTTCAGCGGAAGGCCACGCCATAACTTGGTCGGCTCCCAACTCACGACAGCACATAGCGATATAAGAGCCGCCATAAGCTTTGCGCGTGATAACCGTAACTTTCGGAACAGTCGCTTCGGAATAAGCGTAAAGCATTTTCGCGCCGTGACGAATTATCCCGTTATATTCTTGGTCGACGCCAGGCAGGAAGCCGGGAACGTCAACGAGATTAACGAGCGGCAGGTTAAATGCGTCGCAAAAACGAATGAACCGCGCAGATTTATCCGAAGCGTCAACGTCGAGACAGCCCGCCATAACTGCCGGCTGATTCGCGATAATGCCAACGCTACGTCCGCCGAAACGCGCAAAGCAGGTTATAATATTCGTGGCGAAGTGTTGATGAACTTCGTAAAATTCGCCGTTGTCGACAATCATGCGAATAACTTCTTTCATGTCGTAAGGCGCATTGGGATTGTCGGGAATAATCGTGTTCAACTCTTCGTCTTGGCGGTCGGGGTCGTCGTCGGTTTCGACAAGCGGCGCGTCCTCAAGATTATTGCTGGGCAGGAAACTGAGCAAATAGCGAATTTGTTTAATGCAGTCTTCTTCATCTTCCGCCGCGAAATGTGCAACGCCAGAGCGTGTGTTATGCGTCATTGCGCCGCCGAGTTCTTCGGCAGTAACTTCTTCCGCCGTGACGGATTTAATAACCGCAGGACCGGTAATAAACATTTGGCTAGTATTCTTGACCATGTAAATAAAATCGGTGATTGCAGGGGAATAAACCGCGCCGCCCGCGCAAGGTCCCATGATAACCGAAATTTGCGGAATAACGCCGCTAGCCGCCGTGTTGCGGAAGAAAATTCCCGCGTAACCGGAAAGTGCGTCGACTGCCTCTTGAATGCGTGCGCCGCCAGAATCGTTAATGCCGATAAGCGGTGCGCCCATTTTCATTGCTAAATCCATAACTTTCCAAATTTTATGCGCGTGCTTTTCGCCGAGACTGCCGCCCTCAACCGTGAAGTCCTGCGCAAATGCGTAAACTAAACGCCCGTCAACAGTGCCGTAGCCCGTAACGACGCCTTCGCCGGGCAGGTCTTTTTTGTCCTGTCCAAAATTGGTGCAACGGTGCTTAACGAACATATCGAGTTCAACGAAAGTTCCTTCGTCGAAAAACATATCAATACGTTCGCGAGCCGTCATCTTGCCTTTTTCGTGCTGTTTATCAATTCGAGACTTGCCGCCGCCTTGAAGGATATGTTCCTTCTTGGAATGCATTAAGTCAATTTTCTCTTGAACTGTCGCCATAAAATTTTCTCCTATTTCTTATTTAATCGGTTGGCAAAGCTCCAAAAGGACGCCGTGAGTTGCTTTGGGGTGAATGAACGCAATCATCTTGCCGCCTGCGCCCTTGCGCGGTTTTTCGTCGATAAGCTTAACGCCCTTTTCTTTAAGGTCAGCCAATGCCGCTTCCAAATCGTCAACGAGCAATGCGATATGCTGAATTCCACCGCGCCCGCCGTTTTTCTCCATGAATTTTGCAATCGGGCTGGATTCTTCGGTTGCAACGAGCAATTCGATTTCGCTACCGTTAGGCGTCGGATAAAAGCCCGTCGTAACTTTCTGTTCGGCAACGGTTTCTGCGCCGGTCGCTTTCAAGCCGAGCAATTCCCAGAATGCGCCGACTTCTTCCAAATCTTTTGCCGCTATGCCAATGTGGTCTACTCCAAGAACTTTGAACATTTCGTTAAAACCTCCTAAAATCAATTATGAATGAGGAATTAGGAATGGTTGTTGCTTTTCATTTCACATTCCTCATTCCAAATTCCTAATTGCCTTTTAAACTTCTCTGAAAATTTTTACGCGAGTGCCGGTCGGGACTTTGTAAAGCGGTTCCGGTTCTTCCAACTTTTCGCCGAAAACGAGTTGCGCGACTAAATCCCAACTGTCAGGCAGGTCGAAAACTTGTCTAATGGGCTGGTCAATCAGCGGGTTAAAGTGCTGAAGGTTCGCGCCAAGCCCTAAATCTTCAAGAGCCGTCCAAATTGCGAATTGCAACATGCCGTTAGCCTGCATAGCCCAGCCGGGCAAATTGTCCCTGTATTCGGGGAGTTGGTCTTGCATAGCTTTAATCATGTTGCTTGATTCAAAGAAAAGAATCGTGCCGTAAGCCGCCTCGAAAGCGTTGAGTTTAGCTTCAAGCGTAGCGAATTTGAGCGGCGGAAGAGCGGATTTAAGTTCGCCGCGTGCGATATTCCAAACGTTTTCATGATGGTCAAGCATTGTCACGACGACGCGAGCCGATTGCATATGGAACGGCGACGGCGTGTCTTTAGTCATGCGCTCAACTGTCGCGATTATTTCCGATTGCAGAACCGGAATTTCTCTGCCGAGCTTGTAAATTGAACGGCGGCTTTTTACTGCCTCTTGATAAGTTTTCATCTTAATTTCTCCTTACCACTTAACCCCTATTTATAATTTAAATATCTTTTACTTTTGCGCCCCCATAGCGATTGCCGGATTAATCCAATTTCCGTTTGAATCGTAGCTCATCATGCGATTTTTTATCGCCTGCGAATTGGTATAAGCAATGCCATTGCCCGCCGATTGCTCCATTGAAGAAATAACAACTTTATAAGCCTTGCTGTTGGTGTCTATTCCAGCGTCCTGCAATTTTTTTATGCCAGCTTTGCTTTTAATCGATTCGCCTTGCATTTGCCGAATAAAATCGCTTACGTCCCTAACCATTAACATAAAAACTCCTCCTTGAGTAAATTTGCTCCTGCCGTATCAGATTTATTTGCGCATATCTCCTGTCTCAAGGAAGCGAGTATGGAAACTTAAAGCTTCGTGCAAAAGATGCGGCGTCGCCGCTTTTTTCGTGGCGGCAAGTGCGCGTTCGTAATAGTCAAGCAACATCGGGCGATAATCCGGATGAGCGCATTTGTTAATAACTTCCAAAGCGCGAGTTCTAGGCTCAAGCCCGCGCAGGTCGGCAATCCCGTATTCGCTGATAATAACGTCAACATCGTGTTCGGTATGGTCAATATGCGAGCACATAGGAACGACCGAACTAATTTTGCCGCCCTTAGCCGTCGAAGGTGTATAGAAAATCGTTAAGTAAGCGTTGCGGGCAAAATCGCCACTGCCGCCAATGCCATTCATCATTTTTGTGCCGGTGACGTGCGTTGAGTTAATATTTCCGTAAATGTCGACCTCAAGCGCGGTATTCATAGCGATGACGCCGAGACGGTGCACGACTTCGGGAGAATTGGAAACTTCTTCGGGGCGGAGCAAAATATACTTGCGGTATTTGTCGATACCTTTATAAAATCTGTCCATGCCGGCGGGCGAAGGACTAAACGCCGTGCCGCTTGCGAATTTCAATTTGCCCGCGTCGATAAGGTCAAGCATTGCGTCCTGAATAACTTCGGTGTAAACAACAAGGTCGCTCATATCGCCTTCGACGAAACCTTCAAGCACAGCATTTGCAACGTTGCCGACGCCAGATTGAAGCGGAAGAAGTCCTTTAGGCATACGACCGGCTTTAATTTCGGCTTTAAGGAATTCGAGCGTAAACGCCGCCATTTTCTTTGAGTTCTCGTCAATCGGCGAAAGGTCGCGCGTATGGTCTTTCACGTCGCAGGGAACGATAAATTTAATTTTGTCGGGCGTGCAAGGGATATACGGCGTGCCGATTCTGTCATCAGCGTGAACAATCGGAATTGGCAAACGGTTAGGCGGGTCAAGCGGAATGTATACGTCGTGCATACCTTCAAGCTCAAGCGGTTGCGTGGTGTTGATTTCGACAACGACAACGTCCGCGCTTTGAACGTAACTTGCCGCATTGCCCAGCGACGTCGTCGGGATTAAATTTCCTTCTTCGGTTATGGCGCAAGCCTCAACCAATGCAAAATCAATTTTCTTTTTCATAAAGCCCGTGCGGGTGAGTTGCGCACTTTCGCTAAGGTGCAAGTCGAGATAATCAACAGTGCCGTCGTTGATGAGCGGGCGGAGTTTGCTATCAGTCTGATAGGGCAGGCGTTGTTTAATGCCTTTGACTTCAGCAAGTGCGCCGTCGAGTTCGGGACCGGTTGAAGCTCCCGTCCAAATGTTGACTTGGAAGGGTTCTTTCTTCATGCGTTCGGCGAGCGCGAGCGGCACTGCTTTTGGATAAGCCGACGCCGTAAAGCCGCTACAACCAATCGTCCAGCCAGGTTGAATCCAATTTGCTACTTCCTCCGCGCTGACAATTTTGCTAAGCAAATCTTTGTTGCGCACTCTGTCGGTAATATCAATCATTAAAATCCTCCTTTGCATAATCACAAATTATAATAATTCTTGAATCGATTTATCCGAAGTTTAACACGTAGACAATTCAAAATCAACTGCTACACAAAAAAATCCCAACCGAAGTCGGGACTAAAATTTTTTATAAGCTGATATTTATTTTCTAACGAGATTGGAGCCGCTGATTTTGTAGGAATAGCCGTTGACTTTAAAGTTAGTCGCAGAGAAATCTTTCAGCGTGATTGCGTTTGCAGTATTGCCAACTTTGAAAGAAATTTCGCCCTTATCTTGATTATAAGACGCGGAGAAATCGCCGGTAATTAAAAGCATGTCGTCATCTTCAAAGCCGTAAATGACATCTTTGCCTTCGCCCTTGAAGTAAAGGAAAGTATCGGCTCCGGCGTTGCCCCAAAGGGAATCGTTGCCCTTGCCGCCGTCGAGCGTGTCATTGCCTTCACCTGCACCGCCGTAAAGTTTATCGTTGCCGGCGTTGCCTCTTATGTAGTCGTTACCTTCTGCGCCGGAAATTGCGTCATTGCCGGAACCGCCCCAAATTGTATTGTCAAGCGCGTTGCCCTTAATCGTAATGGCTTTGGTGCGTTTCGAGGCGTTGACGGTCTTAATGACAGAGTTTAACTTTACAGAAGCTCTATTTCTATTGGTTAAAGTTAGACTTGTCTTAGCAGTGCTTACTTTTCTGCCTTCAATGTAAAGGTCAGTCATTGTCGCCGCACCGACCAAAGTAATTTTGCCTTTACCGACTGTCAAAATTAAATCGTCGCCGCTTTTTGTGGAAGAATAAGTTCCGTTGCCGTCGCCAATTTCCAACGTGTCAGCCGCGCTCAGTCCTTCGACGCGGTCGTTGCCGTCGCCAGATTTGTATTTGTACAAAACATTACTTCCGGTGATTTCAATGGAGTCATTGCCTGCACCGCCATTAATTGTTACGCGGTCGCCGCCGTGATAAATGTAATCGTTGCCCAAGCCGCCGTCGATTGTCACGGAATCGCCGGTGTTGTAAATGGAATCATTGCCTTTTGTGCCGCTGACTAAAGTACTATAGTCACTGTTGTTAATGACTGCAAAGCGTTGGAGGTCAAAAATTTTCTCGTTCATGGAAAGCCATCTCCCTTTTTGAATTTGCTTTATTGTACACCCCCCCCCACGCAGCTTGTCAAGAACTCGGCGCACAAAAATTAAAAGGAAATTCTGCAGGCGCGTTGAAAATATTCGCAGTAAAATTTTTAAGGGAGTTTGATTTGCCATGAACAATCAATTTCATATTCTAGCCGCCGACGGCATTGCTAACGAAGGTATAGAACTGCTTAGGAAAAATTTCGACGTTGAAGTCCGCGATAAAATTTCTCACGAAGAACTTTTGGAAGTCATTCCGAAATTCGACGCGCTGATTGTCCGTTCTGCCTCCAAAGTTACTGCCGACGTTATCGAACGTGCCACGAACTTAAAAATAATCGGGCGTGCCGGCGTCGGCGTCGACAATATCGACATTCAAGCCGCAACCGAACGCGGAATTATCGTTATAAATTCCCCCGACGGCAACACTATCGCTGCGACTGAACATACTTTCGCCATGATGCTCGCTGTCAGCCGCAATATTCCGCAGGCTAATCAAGTTATGCATAGCGGCGGCTGGGATAGGAAAAAATTTGTCGGCGTCGAGCTTAGAAATAAAACGCTGGCGATTATCGGGCTTGGCAAAATCGGCGCGGGCGTCGCCAAACGTGCGCAATCCTTCGACATGAACGTTATCGCTTACGACCCCTTTGTCAGTGCCGAACGCGCTAAAAATCTCGGCGTCCAACTCGTCAATCTCGAAGAAATTTTCCGCCGCGCAGATTTTATTACTGTCCATATGCCGCTGACTAATTCTACTCGTAATATGATTTCGCTTGCCCAAATGCGCACTATGAAACCGACTGTCCGCTTGATAAATTGCGCTCGCGGCGGCATTATCAACGAAAATGATTTAGCAACCGCCCTTCAGGAGAAAATTATTTCGGGCGCGGCTATCGACGTTTTCGAGAACGAACCGCTTGCAGAAAATTCGCCGCTTAGAAATTTGCCCAATATAATTCTGACGCCGCATTTGGGAGCCTCTACCGTTGAGGCGCAAATTGGCGTTTCAGTCGACGTTGCAAAGGGAATTATCGACGCCCTTAATGATAGACCAGTCGCGACCGCCGTCAACCTTCCGCATATTCCCAGCCATATTCTGGAGAAACTCGCGCCTTATCTTGACCTTGCAGAGCGTCTCGGCAGGACAATTACCGGCATGAGTAAGGAGCCAATTTCCAGCGTTCAAGTCAAAGTCAACGGCGCAATCGCTGATATGAATTCCAGTTTGATTTCTACCGCCGTCCTTAAAGGTATGCTGACTACCGCGCTTGATACCAACGTTAATCTCGTCAACGCCAACATTTTAGCCGCCGAACGCGGGATTCATCTTTCCGAAATTAAATCTAGTATTGCTCGCGACTTCTCTAACGTCGTCACCGTCTCGGCTAATGGAAATTTCGTAACCGGTACGCTTTTCGGCAATGAAGGCAGAATCGTTTCGATAAATAATTTCCGCGTTGACGTCGACCCGCACGCACGCATTTTGATTTGCCCGCATATCAATCAGCCTGGCGTTATCGGGCTTGTTGGTACGCTCCTTGCTAAACACAACGTAAATATTTCAGGAATGCAAGTCGGCAAAACAGCTATCGAAGGGACTAGCCTTATGGTTCTGACTATTGATAATCCGCTCCCGCAAAATGTCCTTGACGAAATGAAAGCTCTTCCGCCTATTTTCGACGTAACGCCCGTTGCCTACGATGTTTAATAAAAAATATCTAATCGGCTTCGGCGTCGCTCTTGTCGCGACGGTAGCAGTTTTATTTTTTATCGGACTCTTTGAAGACGATACTCCACCGCTCGAACCGCCTAAGCCGCCCGTAAAAAAAATCAGCGTCTATGTCTCCGGACAAGTTCAAAATATTTCCGTCGTCGAACTCGAAGACAATGGCGAATTAAAATTTATCGACGCGGTAAATAAAGCGGGCGGCTTAACTGCGCTTGCGGACTCCGACGTTATTAATATGGCGGCTCCACTCACAGACGGTCAGCATATTCATATCCCGACCAAAGAAATTTTCCTGCAAGAGCAAAGCAACTCCGCTTCTTCCGGCGACCTCGTCAACATTAACACTGCCGACGCCGAAAGGCTCGCCACACTTAAAGGCATTGGTCCTGCGCTCGCGCAAAGGATTATCGAATATCGCGAACAAAACGGCGCATTTAAATCAATCGACGAAATTAAAAATGTGCGCGGCATTGGCGATAAGAAATTTGCCGCCTTCAAAGATAAAATCAGTATTTAAAAAATAAATCCTCGTCAAATTGGCGGGAATTTCAGACTGTAGACAAAGCTCGTTTCGGGATATCTTGAGACGGGCTTTTCACTTTGATTTCCTTCAATAAATTTGATTTCCTTACTTTTCTGCCTCCAATATCCGCTCTGTCAGTTGCGGCAAATCGCCTAACATAATTTTTTCTCGAAAGTTGAGAAGTGCGGCACAGTTTCTGTCAATATACGCCACATATCGTCTGGCGCATTGAACGAATTCCGAGTAAATATTGGATAAAAACAATTTTGTTTCTGCAAAAAAAATCCCCTGCTCTATTGCAAGGGAAAAGAAAAGAAGTTTTATATCAAAATTACGCGAACTTGTAGAAGTCGAGCGATTTGATTTCCAGTTTGCCGTCATTCGGAATGAAGGCGATGCTTTGCGATTCGGTCTTCGGATAAACGCGCGTGGACATGACTTCTGCGCCGTCGTTGACGAAAACTTCAAGCGCGGATTTATCGAGGAACATGCGGAACTTGAGAATATCGCCGAAGGGCTGAAGTATGACTTTGCGAATGCCTTTGCCGCCTACGCCGCTTTGGTCGCGATTGAGTTCGAGCACGGGTTTGCCATCTTCCAAGAGATATTTGAGGACGGTTTTTTCTTCGTCTTCGTCCGAGAACAACTCAATCTCGAAAGTGCCGGAAGCTTTGGTGTCAATGTCAAGGAGAAGTTCGCCGCAGTTGCCTTTGACGCCGTAAAGAGTCGTTGCCTTGTCAATCGAAAGATTTTCGTAGTGGCAATGTTTAGCACCGTCGCGCAAGCCTTCGAGTTCTTTGGGCGGAACGGTATAAACTTTTCCGTCAATGAACTTAAGCTCACGCGGAATAGTCAGCATAGTTGCCCAGCCGTCAGCTTGTTCCGGGAAAGGACTTTGCCACGCAGCCATCCATGCAATAATGAAATAGCGACCTTCCGGATTTTTCATCATTGTCGTTGCGTAGAAGTCGAAGCCGTGATCAAAGGTGAAGAATTCACCGTGATCATAAATGCCGGTGTCGTAATTGAGCTTGCCGATCATGTAGCCGGCTTGGTGAATGTTGTGGAACATGTAACCTTTAGGCGGAACATGTTGCGGCGAAATAATCATAACGTAGGTGTCGCCGAAATGCGCAAAGCCAGGACACTCCCACATTGTGCCTTCGGAATAATCCGGCTTAGAAATTGCAGCGACGGATTTAAATTTCCAATCGAAGAAGTTTTCGGACTCGTACAGAACAATTTGCGTGCGGGAGCGGTCATGAATTCTGTTACCAATCGCGCAGTAGTATTTGCCGTTGTGGTCCCAAATTTTAGGGTCGCGGAAATCGACATTAGCAACAATCGGGTCGCTGTTAGGAACGTCAATTACCGGATTTTTTTCGTACTTCGTGAAGTTAATGCCGTCTTCGGAATAGGCGAAGCATTGACGCTCGGTGACATTGCCGCCGCCGGAAGAACCGGAAGGATTATAGCCGGAAGGATTGCTGGCATTGCCGCCGGTATCGAAACCTTCTGCCGAACGGTTGAATCTTTGCGACGTGTACATAAGCCAGAGCTTGCCTTCAAACTCGTAGCCGCAACCGCTGAAGCAACCGTCCCAGTCATACCACTCTTTGCCTTCGGAAAATTCGCCGGGCGTAATTGCAATCGGCTGATGTTCCCAGTGGAAAAGGTCTTTGCTTGTAGAGTGCCCCCAGTGCATAGGACCCCAGTTGACGGAATACGGATGATACTGATAGAAAATGTGATACTCGCCCTTGTAGTAAGAAAAACCATTCGGGTCGTTGAGCCAGCCAACAGGCGGCGCGACGTGATACTTTGGATACCACTTGGACTCTTGACATTGTTTAGCTTTTTCGGGGTCCAATTTTTTATCTAACATTTATAACCCACCTCCGCCGCCATTTTAAATTAGTGCGCGATTAAAGTCAACGCATTGTCAAAAAATTTTGATACTATTCAGCGAAAATTATTTTTGATATAATGCAGGAAATTTTTAGTACTTAGGGAAAAGGCATTGAAATAAACAATTTGTAAAGGAGGCTTTTGGAAATTTTTATGAGACAAATATTTTTTGTGCTACTGATGCTGATAATTTTAACGTCGACAGCCGCCGCCGCGCAGGGCAAAAAAATTTTGTACGTGCCGATAGACGACCGCCCTTGCAATTTAAATCAAGTCGTGCAAGTAGCGGAAAAACTCGGCTATAAACTTTTGACGCCGCCCGAAGGAATTATCGGTACGAAGGGCTTTAACGGCGACCCCGATAAAATGTGGGCGTGGGTGGAAGAAAACGCGCCGCAAGCTGATGTTGCTGTCTTGTCAACTGATTCTCTGATTTACGGCAGTTTAGTCGGCTCGCGACTTCACAATTTGGACGCGGAAACAATTTTGGAACGGGCTAAGCGTTTTAAAACTTTCCACGAAAAATTTCCGTACATGACGATTTACGCAATGGGAACTATTATGCGTACGCCGCGTTCGGGAAGTCATGCAAGCGCGGAGCCTGAATACTACTACACTTACGGCGCGAAAATTTTTAATTACACTGCGCTTCTTGATAAACAGGAAATGGGCTTGCTTAAGGGCGGCGACAACCGCGTTTTTAAGAAATTGGAAAAGGAAATCCCGCAAGAATATCTCGACGACTGGTTCAAACGCCGCACGAAAAATTTCGCCGCCAATGAACTTTTCGTCGAATACACGCGGGCGGGCATTTTCGATTATTATTTGCTCGGTTGCGACGATAGCGCAATGTATTCTCAGACGCACCGCGAAAGCCGCAAACTTACCGACCTTGCAAGCGATATGGGCAAAACTCGTATTCAAGTCAACGGCGGCGTAGATGAAATGGGCATGCTTATGATTGCCCGCGCTATCAATCGCGACAGAGACCAAAGACCTTTTATTAGCGTCATGTATAATGCTGGCAAGGGCGCGGAAACTTTCCCGTCTTATGGCAACGAACCTATTGGAATTTCCATTGACGCGGCGATTATTGCGGCGGGCGGCTTGAGAATTCCCGCTCATGACCGCGCAGATTTAGTCCTTGCCGTCAATACCCGCGCTAACGGTAAAACTTTAGAGGCTAACGACATTAAAAGGAATAAGGCAAAACTGCGCGGGGACGTTAAAACTTTCATGGAGCCTCTAAAAGACTTCATAGCGAAAGGTTATCCCGTCGCCATTGCCGATATCGCTTTTTCCAACGGCGCGGATAATTCCCTTATGAATCAGCTTAAAGTCAACGATTTACAATATAGAATCAAAGCTTATGGCGGCTGGAATACCGCGACCAATTCAAGCGGATTTTTAATCGGCGCGGGGGTTTTGACAAAATTTATGGACGATGACGACGTTGCCGAACTTTTAACGACGCGCTATCTTGACGACTGGATTTATCAAGCTAATGTCCGTCAAGAAATTGTCGGCGCGTGTTACAGCTTAAAGGGCGAAGGAACGCCGCTAGATTTGAAAGATAAAGTTCAACCGCTGGAAAAACTCCTTAACGAGAGGATGAACGCTTTCGCCGCCGAAAATTTACACATGCCTAGTCGGTGGCACTTAGCAAATTTACAAGTTAATTTACCTTGGAAAAGAACTTTTGAATGCAATCCGCAGTTTACCATTTTGGGATTTATGCTTCCCAGATAAAATTCCTAATTCCTAATTGGTTTTAAGCGGCAGGATATTTTGAATGCATTTTTGGAGGAAATGGTTTGTTCTAATGGAGGGAGGGCACGATTAATGTGTTCAAAAGATTTAAACTGCCGCGAAAATCGGAAGCTAAAAGCAAACTAAAACAGCGCGGGCAAATTTTTCTCGCCTACGCTTTCTTTATTCCGCTTCTATTCTTTTTCGTCGGCATAACTTTCGACCTAAGTTGGTATTTCGTCAACGTTTCGCGCATGCAAAACGCCGCCGACGCCGCAGTTATTGCCGGAGCGCAGACACTAATTGGCGAAAATGGGAATTTATGTTACTACGTGGATAAAACTTTTGTTCAGGGCTACAATGACCAAAATGTCTCTGAACTTTATCAAGATACCACGCTCGGCGACACTATAGCTAAAACTTACGTCAGAAAAAATTTGGCTAAACGAAGTGCTAATTGGGACGACGACACCATAATTGATTCCTGGACGAAAAACGAGCTGTACTTTGAAAGTCTCCTCTTGGGCGATAAAAACGATAATTTCGAGACGCTTTATTATCACGTCACGCTTGAAGAAGACGTGCCGCATATGTTCCTTAACGGCTGGTTCGATACTATGAACGCTAAAGTTTCCGCCGTCGTCAAAATAAGTCAGTACATGAAGGGCTACGACCTTTTCGAGCAAATGAAATATCTGGGCTATAAACGCACGCGCCTTGCGCTGAATACCAAAGAAGAACGCACCGTTACGCCCGTCACTGATGATTCCAACGAAAGATTCACTTTCAACGAAGACGATAGCGATAAAAATTTCTTCGATAGCTTGTTTACCGGCTATTCGCAAAACAATGCAACGGCAAATGCGCACGATACCGGCGGACTTTCCAATAAAAAGCTACGACGCCGAATTATCAATATCAATACCGTTTATCCCGTTCGCGACTACGATTTTTATTACAACTACAATATCCTAAAGAAAGTTCGCGATAATAATTCCGCTTACAACGACTTAAACGATGACGATTTAGCTTCCGCGCTCGCGAAAGATTCCGCCGACCCCTTGTACATTTTTATAGATAGCGAAAAGAATTCTCCGCAACAGCTGATTATCAATATTAATCGCTCCAATATAAATGAATTCAGCGACCGCCCTCTCATTTTTATCTACGAAGAGCCGGAAAATTACAATCACTATCCCGTTATACTGAATCTTAATGCCGACTTTCGCGGAATACTTTACGAGCCAAATAATCCGGTCGTCATTAACGGCAATGAGCGCGACTTTGAAGGCTTCGTTATCGCTGAAAGTTACGTAGAATTTATGCCCGACGACGACGCCTATTATACCTACGCCGACCACAATACGATTGCAGAAGAATTTATCGACGATTACGGCGACACCCAATCCGGAACGCCTATTCCAATCGATGATTACGGCGATGTTCTTTACAAAATGAATTATGACGGCTCCTACCAGACAATTCAGCCCGCCTTGACGAATAACAACGAAATTTTCTTCGATATAGAACGATTCAACCTTACCAGCTCGGTTTTCGATTCGTTTGGTATCGTCAAGCTTGAAAATCATACTGAATCGTTTAAAAGTTACAATCTGATAAATAATCTGTTCTTGGAACCGCCTAAAACGAATTGAAATTAAAAGCCTCCTACGACTTCTACCGCAGGAGGCTTTTTTCGTGCCCATTTAAAATTTTATGCTAAGTCTTCGCCGTTGCTCGCGATAACTTTTTTATACCAGAAGAAAGAATCTTTGCGACTGCGCGAAAAATCGCCGGTGCCGTCGTCGTGGCGATTGACATAAATAAAGCCGTAGCGTTTGGCGTATTGTCCGGTGCCCGCGCTCACGCAATCAATACAGCCCCACGTCGTATAGCCGATAAGCGGCACGCCGTCTTGAATCGCTTCGCTCATTGCCCGAATATGTTCGCGGAAATAGCTGATTCTATAATCGTCGTGAATTGCGCCGTCCGCCTCGACTTTATCAAATGCGCCAAAGCCATTTTCCACAATCATTATCGGCGTATCAGGATAGCGCGACGCCAATTTATTCAGCGTCCAGCGCAAGCCGTCGGGGTCAATCTGCCAGCCCCAATCGCTCGCTTTAAGGTACGGATTTTTCGCGCCAGCAAGCATACTGTCATTAATTTTGTCGGCATTTTCATCGACAGTTACGCAATTCGACATGTAATAACTAAACGTATAGAAGTCAACGACGCCTTCGCGCAGGATTTTTTTATCGTCCTCGTTGTCCATGAACGCCGTATCAATTCCCATATCCTGATAGAATTTTTTGGCGAAGTAAGGATATGCCCCGCGAACTTGCACGTCGCCGCAAAGGTCGTTGAAGAAATTATCCTTGCGTTGAGTTTCCAACATATCCTTAGGATTGGGCGTCAGAGGATAGCGCGTCACGTGGCAAATCATGTTGCCGATTTTGAAGTTTGGATTAATTTTGTGCCCAACGATAACGGCTTTTGCCGACGCGACAAATTGATTGTGCAAAGCCTCAATGCGTTGTTGCGGAACGTCTTTAAGTTCGCCGAATTTGCAGGGCGCAGTTCTATTTAAATCCTCGTCCTGAATAACTCCGACGCTATAAAGATTGCCAACAGTCGGCGACATAAGCGTCATATTAATTTCGTTAAACGTCAGCCAATATTTAACTTTGTCCTTGAAACGTTCAAAGCACGTCGTCGCGTACTTAACGAACAAATCAATAACTTTGCGATTATAATAGCCGCGATATTTCTTGACGAGTTCAAAGGGCATTTCGTAATGATTCAGCGTGATAAGCGGCTCGATATTATATTTCCTGCACTCGTCGATAACATTTTCGTAAAATTTCAAGCCGGCTTCGTTCGGCGTCTCGTCGTCGCCATTTGGGAAAATTCGTGCCCAACTGATAGAAAACCTAAAGCACGTAAAGCCCATTTCAGCGAAAAGCGCGATATCCTCTTTGTAGTGGTGATAAAAATCAATCGCGGTGTGCGACGGATAAAAAACGCCGTCTTCAATCTTCGGGCAAAATGTGCGCGGGGTATTCACGTCGCCGCCTAAAAGTAAATCGGGTACGCAAAGCCCTTTGCCGCCTTCTTTGTAGCCGCCCTCGTACTGATTCGCCGCGACTGCTCCGCCCCAAAGAAATTCCTTTGGAAATGCCATATAAATTCCTCCCTTAAATAGAAAAATTTGCTTAGGTTATTTTCGCCAACGTCGCAAAGATTGAGCGAATTAATTTCACTCGTTCGATTGGCGCGATTTGTCCTGCCTCTTCTGTCTTGTAAAGGTTCGCTGACATTTGCGCGACAAGTTCCGCTTCGCGCCGCGTGATTATTCTGTTCTCCAAAAGGAAATCCAGCATAGATTTAACGTGCGCGAAAGATGAAGTTACGTCAAGTGCCTCTATCATGTCGCGATATATGACTTGCTTTTGAACAGCTTCATCAGGAATAAGCGCAATTTTAATGTATCCGCCTAAGCCGCGCCGCGACTCCACGACAAAGCCGCGTTCGGTCGTAAAGCGCGTGCTCAAAACGTAACTTATCTGCGACGGCGCACAGCTTATTTCGTCCGCCAGAGCCGTCCGCTTAAGTTCAATTTGCTTGTCAGCGTTTTGCTTTAAACGTTTTAAAATATATTCTTCAATCGTATCTGCTTTGTTGTTGAGCATGTTAATCACCTCTTCTTGATATTTTGACATTATACTTTCAAAAAGGCAAAAGGGCAAGCACTTTTTTAGAGACTAATTTATAAAGAAAAACTCCCGCCAAATTTTTGAACGGGAGTTTTTTTATTTTCGAGCTTGTGACAGCGTTAAAAATTATCCGAGAGTTGCAAGATACTTTTTAATTTCGTCGCCGTCTTCCATTTCCATAACTTTATCGAGAATTTCTTTTGCTTTAGTGAAAGTGATATTGCGAATGCGTTCCTTGACGCGCGGAATGGACGGTGCACTCATCGACAATTCCTTAATGCCCATAGCCATAAGAATAATTGCCGCGTTCGGGTCGGACGCCATTTCGCCGCACATACCAGCCCATTTGCCTTCTTTGTTCGCAGATTCAATCGTGCGCTTGATAAGGCGGAGCACTGCCGGGTTGAAGTGGTTATACAGATAAGAAATTTGCGCGTTGCCTCTGTCGACGGCGAGAGTGTATTGGACAAGGTCATTGGTGCCGATTGAGAAGAAGTCAACGTATTTAGCCAGAGCCGGAGCCATAACCGCCGCCGCAGGAGTTTCGACCATGATACCGACTTGGACGTTGTCAGAGAATTCTTTGCCTTCGTGAACGAGTTCCATTTTAGCATCTTCGACGAACTGTTTAGCCGCGAGGAATTCTTGAACGTTGATAACCATCGGGAACATGATAGCGGCTTTGCCGTAGACGCCTGCGCGCAGAATTGCTTTAAGCTGGGGCATGAACAAATCTTTGCGTTGAAGGCTGATACGAATTGCGCGATAGCCCAAGAAAGGATTTTCTTCGTGACCTACTTGAATATAGGGCAACGGTTTATCGCCGCCGATATCCATTGTGCGAATAACGCAGAGTCCTTCGCCGTGAGTGACGGTCGCGCAGTGCTCGACAGCTGCTTTATATTCTTTGAATTGGTCTTCTTCTTTCGGAACATCGGTTTTGCCCATGAAGACAAATTCGGAGCGGAAAAGACCAACGCCAGTTGCGCCGAAGTTTTTAACAGCGGCATCAGCGTCAGCGGGTGAACCGATATTGGCGACGAGTTCAACTTCTTTGCCGTCAAGAGTAATAGCGGGTTTATCTTTCAATGCCGCGTAGTGCGCTTTAAGTTCTTCCTGCTTCTTAATCTTTTCGTCGTAGCTCTTGCGTTCTTCGTCGGAAGGACGGATTAAAATTTCGCCGGTTTCGCCGTCGAGGATAACGGGGTCTCCGTCAGCGATTTGGGCAATGCCGTCGCCGACGCCAACAACAGTGGGGATAGCGCGAGTTTTCGCAATAATAACTGCGTGCGCGGTAGTGGAGCCGACGCCGAGAATAACGCCCGCGATTTTATCTGTGGGAAGACCTGCGATAACGGAAGGCTCAATATCTTTGCCCGCGACGATAACTTTTCCGACGATTTCGGGTTCTTTAATGCCGAGCAAATATTTGGCAATGCGCTTGCCGACGTCGCGCATATCGACGGCGCGTCCGCGAAAATATTCATCGTCCATAGCTTCAAAGACTTGCGCGGTTGATTCGTAAGCATCGATAACAGCTTTGGGAGCCGAGCCGCTAATATCGATTTGCTCATCAATAGTGCCGCTCATAGCGGGATCTTCGACCATCATGCGGTGTGCGTCGAGAATGCCGGCTTGTTCTTTAAGGTCTTTCGCGAGAAAATCTTCAATGCTTTTCTTAAGATTGTCGGCGACCGCGACGAGAGCTTCAGCAGCCTTTTTCTTTTCAGCGGCTTTTGTGCCGGGTTTATAAGCGACGATAAAGCTATCGAGATTTTGACCTGCGAGCAAAATATTGCCGACCGCAATACCCGCAATTACGCCTTTACCTTTAATTTTCTCTGCCATAATTTCTCCTCCAAAGAGTTACACAAAAAGGGAGGCGGAAAAATCTTTTTAACCTCCTCCCTTGAAATTGCATCGGGACGTGCGAATTAGTCTTCGCCGAATTTTGCGTCAACGAGAGCTTTGAGCTCGGCAACAGCCTGTGCTTCGTCGGGACCGTCAGCGCAAATGGTGATTTCGGTGCCTTTAACCAAACCCATGCTCATAATCATGAGAATACTTTTTGCGTCGACAGTTTTGCCTTTAGCTTTGAGCTGAACTTTCGATTTGAACGAAGATGCTTTCTGCACGAATACCGATGCGGGGCGCGCATGAATACCGGTTTTGTTTTCAATAGTGGTTGTTGCTTCTGTCATTAGTGACCCTCTCCTATCTTTATACTTATGATTACAACTGCAGTCACCCTTACGGGCAACCTTTTGAAATGTGCTATTCGCCGCGCCTTTTTATCTTCCTGCTTGACGATAAAAAAATTTTCAAAAAATTTTTGGCGGCAAATCCTTTTTTAGGCGCGTCTTAAAAATGATTAACTGTTGGTTAAATCGCGAAATTTCTAAGCAAAATCTAAGCAAACGCCTCTATAAATACGCCCATAGAAAGTCAAACGACTTTTGAAACGAAAAACAAAAATTTTGGAGGAAAAAAATCATGATTAAAAACTTTAGCGAACAGAGCGAAAACGGACAACAAAATTTCGACGGGCAGAAAGTTGCGAACTTCGACGAGCAAGAACTCCCGACCGGCGACGAACAAGAAATGCCGACTTTCGGTAAACAGCAAAACGCGATTTTCGGCGGCAAGAAATCTTCTAAAAAACAAGCTCCGACTGACGACGAACAGGAACTCCCGACTGACGAAGAGCAAACTTTCGGCAAGAAT
>ODAJ014758689.1_pt1 | contig 87871 bp, 68 predicted proteins | sample 1539241 | NCBI WGS metagenome assembly ODAJ01 (sample SAMN02144231, study PRJEB22623) | gut metagenome | biome: sheep rumen | host: Ovis aries | place: New Zealand | reverse complement strand
GGGGCGTTCTTAGCACAACGGCAACCTTAGCACGTCGGCAATCCTTTTGTCGCTACGCGACATTTCCCTTAAAAAGGGAATTACCTTTTGTCGCTTTGCGACATTTCCCCTAACAGGGGAATCACCTTGCGGTCGCCCACGGGCGGACATTTTAGTCCGCCCCTACAATTCACAAGGAAAGAAGGTGCGGACAATTTGTCCGCCTGAAAAAAACAGGGCTCGGAAAAAATCCGAACCCTGTAATAGTTTATCCATATTTAATTGGCAACCCGGCTTACCATTTGGTATTTAACTGTGCCCTCATGGAAGTCTTTTTCTTCTTGGCTACGTACTTCTGATAGCGAGTCTGCTTTTTGTCGCGCTTGAGCATGAAGAATGCTACCGCGCCGAGGATAACCGCTACGAGTACGAACCAAATCCAGATGTTGGCTGTTCTCTTAACCTGAGCCGCAAAAGAGGGGATAACAGATGCCGAGCTTGCAAGAGCCTGCTCAGTTACCTTGTTAGTCTTTTCGGCAACGTTAGAAGCTGTGTTAGCGTAGGTCTGGTTTGTCTCGTTAGAAACAATAAGGCTTGTGGGTGTGAGCGAACCTGATGTAATCTGGTTCGGTCCTGAGCCTGCGCTTACCGCAGCCTCCTGCTGCTCGTCAACATTAACAACGGGTGTGGGGTTAGCCGCAGCCTTGTCGCTGAAGAGCAGAGCGTATGTAGCGTCGTCGAGAATACCTGTAGCCTCAAGACCGTTCTGTGTCTGGAACGCCTTGATTGCTTCCTCTGTGATATCTCCGTAGAAGCCTGTGGGCTGCATTCCGAAGTATCCGAGGTCGAGCAGCTTCTGCTGAATGTTGATAACTTCCTCGCTGAAATCACCGTTCTGAGCGATGATTACAGGAGCTTTTTCTTCAGGCTCGGTGGGCTGTGTAGCTTCCTCTGTGGGCTGAGTTGCTTCCTCAGCCTTCTTGGCGTGGGGAGCGTCGTCCGAATAAAGAACGTCTCTGTCTGAGCCTGCGATACCGTCAACGGTTACGCCTGCCGCCTCCTGAAAGGCACGGTAAGCCTGCTCGGTAGCGTTACCGAACTCGCCGTCGATAGGACCGTCGTAGAAGCCGAGCTCCTTAAGACGTGACTGAATCTTCTCTACCTCTTCACCGGAAGATCCGTTGCTCCAGGTTGAGGGAGTCTCGGACTTTGATGATGAATCATCCGATGACGGAGTATCCGAAGCTGTGGAGTCCATATTTGCAGGAGTTGTGCTCGAATGTCCGTTAGAATCGAAGTAGTATGTAGTACCGTCGATTGTTCTTGATGTGTTTACAATATACTGGCCGTCCTCATAGTAGTAGTAGTTACCGTTGAACTTCTCCCAACCTGTTGTAGGATAGCTAACCGCCGCAAGCTTGAACCAATATGTCCAAGAGTTCCAGCCGCCGATTTCGTCGTAGCATACGCCCCACTCATCGCCTCTGGCGTCAACTTCCATATTGTTCTCAATGTATACGCCTACGTGGCCGGGTCTCCAAAGACCGAGACCGTGGATTCTGGGGATACCTGCGTCAACCGAACCCTGCTCTGTGCAGGTTTCAATCATGGCGATACGCTCGCCGCCGCAATATGAGTAGATAAGTCCCGAGCAGTCAACCGCTCCGGGGGAAGTACCGCCCCATGAATATGCCCAGCCTTCGTTGTACGCGTTGAGCGCATACTCGGCAAGACCTGCGCCTGTGCCGCTCGCTCCCGCGGTTACGCTGCTGCCGAAGATGCAAACGCTCGTGATTACGAGGATACATAAGGTGACAGCAACCAGTTTCTTTAACCTGTGCATTATTATTACCTCCAAAAGTAACAAGCATATTGTACGGAACGCGGCTAAAAGTTACAGCCAACGAACCACTTGTTAACAAATTTGTAATAATTATATCACCTTTGTTTCAAAAAATCAACCCTTTGACCCCTTATTTTTTCATTTCGAGGGAAATTCAGGCACGTTGACCAACATTTATTTCCGTAATCGAACTATTTTGAATGAATTGGTTACAGAATTCGGAAAATTGTAATATTTTTCCTGTAAAATTGTAATTTTCAGGAAACGAAAAATAAATTTTTCCGCAAAAAACCACCAGAGTTCACGGAAAAATCCTATATATAATGTATACGCGCACGCGCGTACATAAATAATAATACAGAAAATTATAAAAACTCATTGCAATTATTCCGTTAAAATGTTAGAATAGGAGTAATCGACATGTATAATCGATTTGATTTAGCAAAAAGGAAAAGGAAGGATGCTTAAAATGAAGAAAATTATATGTGCGCTTCTCGCGTGCTTAATGTGCGTTACAGCGGCAATCACATTTGGTGGATGCGGCTGCAATAAGGACAAGTCAAACAACCAGACCAGCAAGAGCAGCGGCCCCGGCTACGTTGTTCCCACAACCGAACCCGACCTCAAGGACGACACCTTCGGTTATTATATCATCAACTCCAAGGAGCTTATGCTCACAAGATATTACGGCAAGGGCGGAAAGGTTGAAATTCCTGCCGAGTTCCAGGGCTATAAGATTTCAATCATCGGCCACAGCGTATTCAACGCAAGAGACGTTGAAGAGGTTGTAATTCCCGACTCAGTAACCGAAATTCAGGACTATGCTTTTTCGGGCAACAAAAAGTTAAAGAGCGCAACGCTCTCCAAGAACCTCAAGGTTCTCGGCATTAACGCTTTCTTTAACTGCCAGGCTCTGCAGAGCATTGAGCTTCCCGCAACTCTTAAGGAGATTGGCTCATACGCATTCTGCGCAACAGGCCTTACGAAAGTTACAATCCCCGAGAGCAACACACTCTCAGAGCTTCCACAGTTCTGCTTCTTCCAGTGCGGATCTCTTAAAGAGGTAACAATCCCCGTAACCATCACCAAAATCCCCAAGGACTGCTTCAAGGAGTGCCCCCAGGATATGGTAATCAAGGCTTACAGCGGTTCATATGCTCTCAGCTACGCCCAGAAGTACAACATCAAGGTTGAAGAGCTTAAAAGATAAGTAAATTTAACACAGCTTAGTAAATAATCACCGGACAGCCTTTATTACCGAGCTGTTCGGTGGTTTTGCTTTATAATCGTTAATCAGCATAAATCAAGAAAGGGAGATTTTTATGAGCGACAAAAAGTACCCTGTCGTACAGAGTGCAAAGAGCTTTGAAAAGGCGCTTAGCCGCGTAAGAGAGGCTCAAAAGAAGTTCGCAACGTACACTCAGGAGCAGGTAGACAAAATTTTCCTTGCCGCGGCAACAGCAGCCAATCAGGCAAGAATTCCGCTTGCTAAGATGGCGGTTGAGGAGACCGGCATGGGCGTTGTCGAGGACAAGGTAATCAAAAACCACTTTGCCTCGGAGTATATCTACAATACCTACAGAAACACCAAAACCTGCGGAGTAATTGAGGAGGACAAGGTTTACGGCACAATGAAGATTGCCGAGCCTATCGGCGTTATCGCCGCGGTTATCCCCACAACCAACCCCACCTCAACCGCGATTTTTAAAACCTTAATCAGCTTAAAGACCAGAAACGGTATAATCATCAGCCCCCATCCCCGCGCAAAAAAGAGCACAATCGAGGCGGCTAAAATCGTTCTTGAGGCGGCTGTTGCGGCAGGCGCTCCCGAGGACATCATCAGCTGGATTGACGTTCCGTCGCTCGAGCTCACAAATATGCTCATGCAGGAGGCTGACATTATCCTCGCGACAGGCGGCCCGGGCATGGTAAAGGCGGCTTATTCAAGCGGCAAGCCTGCTCTCGGTGTAGGCGCCGGCAATACCCCGGCTATTATCGACGACTCTGCGGACATTCTGCTCGCGGTTAACTCGATTATCCACTCAAAGACCTTCGATAACGGTATGATCTGCGCTTCCGAGCAGAGCGTTATCGCGACCAGAAAGGTCTACGCCAAGGTTAAAAAGGAGTTCAAGGCGAGAGGCTGCTATTTCCTCACCCCCGAGGAGACCGAAAAGGTCAGAAAGACCATCATCATCAACGGCGCTCTCAACGCGAGAATAGTAGGTCAAAAGCCTGTTAGAATCGCGGCTCTCGCAGGCGTTGAGGTTCCCGAAAACACAAAAATCCTCATCGGTGAGGTTGAATCTGTCGATATCAGCGAGGAATTCGCTCACGAAAAGCTCTCGCCCGTACTCGCTATGTACAAGGCAAAGGATTTTGACGAGGCTATCGAGAAGGCTGAACAGCTTATTGCCGACGGCGGCTACGGCCACACTTCATCGCTCTACATAGACGCGGTTAACGAGAGAGAAAAGATTGACAAATTCGCGGCGCGTATGAAAACCTGCCGTATTCTCGTAAACACTCCGTCATCACAGGGCGGAATCGGCGACCTTTACAACTTCAAGCTTCTCCCGTCGCTCACACTGGGCTGCGGCTCTTGGGGCGGCAACTCGGTAAGCGAGAACGTAGGAGTTAAGCACCTGTTGAACATCAAGACCGTTGCCGAGAGGAGAGAGAATATGCTTTGGTTCAGAGCGCCCGAAAAGGTATATATCAAAAAGGGCTGTATGCCGGTTGCCCTTCAGGAGCTCGGTGACGTTATGGGCAAAAAACGCGCCTTCGTCGTAACCGACAGCTTCCTTTATAAAAACGGCTACACCAAGCCCATCACCGACAAGCTCGACGAAATGGGCATTACTTACACAGTATTTTCCGACGTTGAGCCCGACCCGTCGCTCAAATCAGCACAGAGCGGCGCCGAGGCTATGACAAAGTTTGAGCCCGACGTTATCATCGCGCTCGGCGGCGGTTCGGCAATGGACGCCGCAAAGATTATGTGGGTACTCTACGAGCATCCCGAGGCGGACTTCATAGATATGGCAATGCGCTTTGTGGATATCCGCAAGAGAATTTACACCTTCCCCAAGATGGGCGAAAAGGCTTATTTCGTAGCTATCCCGACATCCTCGGGCACAGGCTCGGAGGTTACTCCCTTCGCGGTTATCACCGACCAGGATACAGGCATCAAGTATCCGCTCGCGGATTACGAGCTTATGCCGAATATGGCTATCGTTGACGCCGATAATATGATGAGCGGCCCCAAGGGACTTACAGCCGCTTCGGGTATCGATGCGGTATCACATGCGCTCGAGGCTTACGCTTCGGTAATGGCTACCGACTTCACCGACGGTCTGGCTCTCAAGGCGTTAAAGGTTATCTTTGAGTACCTGCCTGCATGCTACGACAACGGACAGAACGAGCCCTTCGCGCGTGAAAAGGTTGCTCACGCCGCAACAATGGCAGGTATGGCATTTGCCAACGCCTTCCTCGGCGTATGCCACTCAATGGCTCACAAGCTCGGCGCGTTCCACCACATCGCGCACGGCATCGCGAACGCCCTTATGCTCGAGCAGGTTATCCGCTTCAACTCGTCCGAGGTTCCCACCAAGATGGGCACATTCTCGCAGTACGACCATCCCCACACCCTCGCGCGTTACGCCGAGGTCGCTCAGTTCCTCGGCTTTGCCGGCAAGAACGACAAGGAGAGCGTTGAGAACCTCATCAAGGGTATCAACGAGCTCAAGGCAAGGGTAGGAATCAAGGAGACAATCGCCGACTACGGCGTTGACGAGGAATACTTCCTCAAAACTCTCGACGATATGACCGAGCAGGCGTTTGACGACCAGTGCACAGGCGCTAACCCGAGATATCCGCTTATGAGCGAAATCAAGCAGATGTACCTTAACGCTTACTACGGCAACAACAAAGACGCCGTTTGATTATAAGGGGGTTTTAAAATGAAATTTGACAATATTCTCGCGGAGAGAAAAAATAAAGTAATTTACAGGGACGGCAACCTCGCGGTTAAGGTTTTTGACGAGTCCTTCCCCAAGTCCGACATCCTCAACGAGGCGCTCAACCAGGCGAGAGTTGAAGAAACAGGCCTTAACATCCCCAAGATTGAGGAGGTTAAGAAAATCGACGGCAAGTGGGCTATTATTTCGGACTACATCGAGGGCAAAACCCTTGAACAGCTTATGAATGAAAACCCCGATAAGATTGACGAGTACCTCAATCAGTTCGTTGACATTCAGGTTGAAATTCTCGGCAAAAAATGTCCGCTCCTCAAGAGAATTAAGGACAAAATGCAGGATAAAATCAGCCAGACCGACCTCGACGCGACAACACGTTACGAGCTTCACACAAGACTCGCTTCGATGAAGGATCACAACAAGGTTTGTCACGGCGACTTTACTCCGTCCAACATCATCATCGCGGAGGACGGCACACCGTACATTCTTGACTGGTCGCACGCCACCCAGGGCAACGGCGCTGCCGACGCCGCGAGAACCTACCTCACCTTTGTTCTAAAGGACAAAAAGGAGCTCGGTGAAAAGTACCTAAAGCTCTTCTGCGAAAAGACCGACACAGCGCGCCAGTACGTAGACCGCTGGATGCCGATTGTAGCGGCTTCACAGTCCGTAAAGGGCAAGCCCGAGGAAAGAGAGCTCCTGCTCTCATGGGCAAGCGTTTGCGAATACGAATAGTTCGCGCTGACGCGCGAGCTAAATTGCCGCTTTGCGGCAGCTAAATTCGCCTTCGCGAGCTAAATTACAGCTTACGCTGTAGCTAAATTTGCTTCGCAAGCTATAAAAAAACGCTTCCGTTTTTTTCGGAAGCGTTTTTTGTTATGCAATTTAAAGCCTCCACCGTCGCGTAAGCTACGGGAAATTCCCCTGTTAGGGGAAATGTCACGAAGTGACAAAGGGGTTGCCGTTTTCGCCAGAAAAAGGTGGCACGGCATTTATGCCGTGACGGAGGGGGCAGACATTTCCAATACCGCCAACCCTTCCTTTACAGTTGTAGGGGAGACCCTCGCGGTCTCCCGTGGGGCAGGAACACAATATTTGATTTATAATTCATTTTTCACGGTCGGACATACAGATCTGCCCCTACAATCATAACCAAACGTAAAACGACTGAAATTATCCATTATCAACTTTCAATTATCAATTATCTTATTCCCCTCAACATTGGGCATAATAAAATTATTCAGCGAATAGTCCCACAGTTTTTCCGAGCCCTCGGGGGTGATTTCGTTTCGCTTCAGAATTTGGCTGAGCCTGATTTTGTTCTCAGCCCAGACCTTGCCGCCTGTCGAATTATTGAGCATTGCAGGCTGAATATTGTCCATCGTATGGGCAAACTTAGATTCGGGAGTTTCTCCGGCTTCAAACTCGTCCCACAGCGCCCTGAACTTTTTTGCTTGGTCATCGGGCAGAATATTAAAAATCCTGTCCGCAGCCTTTAGCTCACGCTCACGCTGGCTGAGCTTTGCGTTGTCGTCGTAGGCGTAGGTGTCGCCTGCGTCAATTTCAACAATGTCGTGGATCAAAATCATCGTCACGGTTTTAAGCACGTCGATTTTCTCATTCGCGTATTCGCTGAGCAGCACGCACATCAGCGCGGCGTGCCATGCGTGCTCCGCGTCATTTTCCGCGGTTTTGCCGTCGCTGAGCAGTGTGCGGCGCTTAATCCGCTTTTCCTTGTCCACTTCAAGGCAGAACTCAAACTGCCGTTTTAATCTGTTGTCCGTTTCGCTCATCTTTCAAAGTCCAGCGTAATTTCTTTTTTATCGGTCTTGAAAACAGTCAGCTTAACGCCTGCCGACTGCAGCATTTTCTTTGAGGCGACAGTTGCAGGAGTGTCTGCGTACTTGTCGTAAAGGTACACAATCTCAGCGATTCCCGACTGGATAATCGCCTTGGCGCACTCGTTGCAGGGGAACAAATCAACATACAGCTTTGCGCCTTTAAGGTTTTTTCCTCTCGCGTTCAAAATCGCGTTTAGCTCGGCGTGAACAACGTAGTTGTACTTTGTGTCGTCGCCCTCGCGCTCCCATGAAAAAACATCGTCGGAACAGCCGTACGGAAAGCCGTTGTAGCCTGTCGAAAGAATAATATTGTTGTCGTCGACAATGCAAGCGCCGACCTGAGTGTTGGGATCCTTACTGCGCTTTGCGGCGAGCAGCGCCACGCCCATAAAATATTCATCCCAGTTTATGTAGTCCATGCGTTTCATAAAAACAACTCCTTTTGTTTTAGAGTTTAGTGTTTAGAGTTTAGAGTTTAGTGAATGGTCGCTCCGCTCCAATTTATAATATTGCAGAGCTTTAGGAAAAGTTAATTTCGATCCATATTAATTCATTCGGGCACAAAACGTTTCGGGAAAGCCAACCTGTCCACTCGACCGAAATTTTCCATTCTCAATTTTCCATTTTCAATTTTATTCTACCATATTATTTTGCTTTATGAAAGTACAAACAGTGGTTTTTATCAAAAAAATTTCGTTATATATTGATTTTTAGTGACAAAAGGTGTATTATGACGTTACGTTAAAACGGAAACTAAGTTTAATCCGTAAATATAAGAGGGTTTAGTATGAAGATAATTATTGTCGGTTGCGGAAAAGTCGGCACATCCATCGCTACCGAGCTTAATTCCGAGGGACACCAAATCAGAGTGGTCGATACTAACAAATTTGCCGTAAGGAGGCTTGCGGATTCCATTGACGCAATGGGAATCGAAGGCAACGGCGCAATTTACGAGACCTTGGCAGAGGCCGAGGTATCATCGGCGGATTTGGTAATCGCCGCTACGGCGCGCGACGAGGTTAACCTGTATACCTGCCTTTTGGCGAAAAACTCAGGCGCTAAAAACACAATCGCCAGAGTAAGAAACCCCGAGTACACCAACGACCTTTTCAGGGTTAAGGAAGCTTTGGGACTTTCGATGTCGATTAACCCCGAGCTCACCGCGGCTATCGAAATCAGCAGACTGCTCAGGTATTCGGGAGCTCTCGAAATCGACAGCTTTTCAAAGGGCGCGGCTGACTTAATCAAGGTTTACGTTCCCGAGACCTCGCCGATTGCAGGCAAGGCTGTCAGCAAAATCGACATTCAAAAGGGCAAGGTTCGAATTTGCACCGTCGAGCGCGGCAAGGAAGTATTTATCCCGAACGGCGATTTTATCATTCAGGCAGGCGACAAGGTTAGCGTGGTCGCAAAGCCCGACATCGCGACTAAATTCTTTAAGAAAGCCAACATCTCAATCGGCAGATGCCGCGACGTAGTAATCTTGGGCGGCGGCAGAATTTCTTATTACCTCGCTCAAAAGCTGCTAAAGGGCGGCGCGAACGTCAAGATTATTGAGAAAAATCCCGAACGCTGCGAGGAGCTCGCCTATTCGCTCCACGACGCCACAATCATCAACGGCGACTGTATGGATCAGGATTTGCTTATGAGCGAAGGCATTGAGCACGCTGACGGCGTAGTAGCCCTGATGGACTACGACGAGGAAAATATCCTCGCCTCAATGTACATCAACAGCGTTTCAAAGGCAAAGGTAATCACCAAGGTGAACAACACCTCGTTCAACAGCATTGTCGAGCGAATGGATCTTCAGTATGTTATAAACCCCAAGAGCATTGCCGGCGAATACATCGCGCGTTACATCAGAGCAATGCAAAACTCAATGGGCAGCAACGTAGAAACCCTCTACAGGCTCAGCGAGGACAGGGTAGAGGCGCTTGAGTTCAAGGCGAAATCGTCTACAAAGGTGGCGGCTATTCCGCTTGCCCAGCTCAACCTAAAGGACGATTTGCAGATTATCTGCATCGGCAGAAGGGGCAAGATTATCCTGCCTGCCGGCACGGACTGCATTATGCCCGACGACAGGGTGGTTGTTGTAACAAAGCACAAGGGTTTAAGCGACCTTGACGATATTTTGAGCAGGCGTTAATTTATGAATAAACGAATTATTGTATATATCCTCGGCTGGGTTTTGATTGTCGAGGGCGTAGCGATGCAGGTCTGTACGCTCACGTCCTTTATCTACCGCGAGCACGAGGGACTGTACTTTTTGATTACCGGAGCGGTAAGCGCCGCGGTCGGCGTTTTCTGCGTAAAATTCAAAAAGCAAAAGAATATGGTTTTGTACCAAAAGGCAGGCTTTTCCGCCACGGCTCTGAGCTGGATTTTGCTCTCACTCGTAGGCTGTCTGCCGTTTTGGCTCAGCGGAGAAATCCCGAGCTTTACCGACGCTCTCTTTGAGACCGTATCGGGCTTTACCACCACCGGTGCGACAATTTTGACCGAGGTTGAAAAGCTCAGCCACGGTATGCTGATGTGGCGAAGCCTTATGAACTGGCTGGGAGGCATGGGCGTAATCGTCTTTTTGCTCGCGCTTATCCCCAAGCTCGGCGGTCAGCAGAACATCTTTTTGATGAAGGCTGAAAGCCCCGGCCCGATTATCGGCAAGGCTGTGCCGCATATGCGCACCTACGCCGCGCTGCTCTACGGAATTTACTTCGGACTTACCGCGCTCGAGTGCATACTCCTGCTCTGCGGCGGAATGGAGTTTTTCGACGCTATCAACACCAGCTTCGCAACCGCCGGCACAGGCGGCTTCGGCGTAAGAAATACAAATATGGCGGCGTACCACAGCTATTATCTGCAGACGGTTATCGCCGTGTTTATGATGCTTTTCGGCGTTAACTTTTCATTCTACATCCTGCTTATCGCGCGCAAGTTCAAGCAGGCTTTCAAAATCACCGAGTTGTGGTTTTACCTCGGAATTATCATTCTTTCGACGGTAATTATCGGAATTAACATCATTCCGCGTTATCACGACGTTCACGAGGCGTTCCACCAGAGCTTTTTCTACGTCTCGTCAATCATCACCACCACCGGCTTCGGTATCGGTGACGTAAACGACTGGCCGATGCTCTCAAAGGCGATTATTCTGATTATCACCTTCATCGGAGCGATGGCAGGCAGTACGGGCGGCGGCTTCAAGGTTTCGCGAATCGTTCTGCTCGCAAAGGAAGCAAAAAAGGAGGTCAAGCTCCTTATTCATCCGCGCAACGTCCGCGCTGTAAAGATGGACGGCAAGGCGGTAGACCACAACATTATGCGCACCACCTCGGTGTTCCTCGTGCTCTACCTGATGATTTTTATCGGAAGCTTTCTGCTTGTGTCGATTGAGGGCAAGGACTTTGTCACAAGCTTCACCTCAATCGCCGCGACTCTCAACAACACCGGTCCGGGTATGTCGCTGGTAGGTCCCGTGGGCAACTACGCGACGTTTACTCACTTCTCAAAGTTTGTTATGATGTTCGATATGCTCGCCGGAAGGCTTGAGATTTTCCCGATTATCATCCTCTTTGCACCGTCAATTTGGAAAAAAGTATAATAAAATAAAGGGCGCTTAACCGCGCCCTTTTGTGATTGAGGAATTTATGAAAAAACTCACCCTGATTTTTACGGCTATAATAATTTTAATATTGTCCGCCTGCGCTCCGTCTCAGAATAAGGAAGGCGAGAGCTTTTTTGCCATGGACACCTATATGCAGGCGGAGGTTTACGGAGACCGCCAAACCGTTAATGATATCAAGGCTGAGATTGAAAGCCTCGACAAAAAACTGTCGTCCGTAAACCCCGAAAGCGAGATTTATAAATTAAATAAAAGCGGCAGTCTCGAGCTTGACGGTGAATCGGCAGAGCTTATCAAAAGGTCGGTCGAGCTGTGCGGTTTTACCGACGGCAGCCTCGACATCACCGTATATCCTGTCGTGGAAAAGTGGGGCTTTATCGACAAAAATTATAAAATCCCGACTCAAAGCGAGCTCGACAGCCTGCTTAAAAACGTCGATTACAAAAAAATCACCGTAAACGGCGATACTGCCGTAGTTCCAAACGGTATGAATCTCGATTTGGGAGCTGTCGCCAAGGGCTATGCCGCCGATAAGTCAAGGGAAATTCTGAGCAAATCGGGCGTCAAATCGGCTATTTTGAACCTCGGCGGAACCGTCCTTGCCTACGGAAAAAAGCCGAACGGCGAAAACTGGAAGGTAGGCATTACCGACCCCGAAAACAATGAAAATTATATGGGAGTTTTGGAGTGCGCCGACAAAACCGTGGTGACCTCGGGCAACTACGAGCGCTACTTTGAGAGTGGCGGCAAGCGTTACTGCCATATTATCAACCCTAAAACAGGCTGTCCTGCCGACAACGGCGTGACCTCGGTGACGGTAATCTCGCCCGACGGCACAAAAAACGACGCGCTATCAACCGCCCTGTTCGTAATGGGCGCTCAAAACGCGTCGGAATTTATTAAAAATAAGTGCGGCGATATGGACTTCATAATCCTCACCGCCGGCAAAAAGGCGTACATAACAAAGGGGATAGAGGAGAGCTTTAGTTTGAAGAATAGTGAGTATGAGAAATTGATAATTGATAGTTGATAATTGATAATTTCGGTCGGGAAGATAGGTTAGATTGTCCGAAACGTTTAATTCCCGACTGAATTAATATGGTGCGAATTTAGCTTTTCCAAACGCTCTGCATTACTTTAAATCGGGTGCGGGTGTCCCGCCATTAATTTTCCATTATCAATTTTCAATTATCAATTAATCAACCTCCCAATCCGGAATATATTCCTCTGTCGCGGAGGACAAATCTTGGGTAAAGCCGTCGAGTTCAAGGTCGAACAGCACGCGCTTTACCTTTTCATATTCTCTTTTTGTAATTTTCCGCCCGAGCTTCGGATCGTTTTTGACCTCGCCCCACGGAACGTATTGGCACATCAGGCTGACAAGGATTTGGCTGTCAAACTCGCGCTTTAGTATGTTCAGCACCTCAATGCTGTTCCTCGTGTGGGCAGGGAGGATCAGCTGCCTCACGATAACTCCGCTTTTCATAATCCCGTCGTCGTCAAATTCCGGTTCACCGACCTGGAAAATCATTTCCTTAATCGCGGCGAGGGCGGTGTTGACGTAATTCGGAGCAGACGACAGCTTTACCGCGAGCCTGTCGTCGCTGTATTTAAAATCGGGCAGGTAAATGTCCACCAGTCCCGACAACATATCAAGAATTTTCGGTGAGGTGTAGCCGCTGCAGTTATAAACCACGGGCACGCTCGGCTTGTATATTTTCAGACTTTCCGCCACGGCAGGTGCAAAGTGGTCGGCTGTCACCAGATTTATGTTGTGAACACCGAGCTTTTCAAGCTCCTCGTAGCACTTCGCAAGCTGATTTACGGTGAGGGTAACGCCCTTTTGCGTCGCGGAAATCTCATAGTTCTGGCAAAATTTGCACCGCATTGTACAGCCCGAAAAAAACACCGTACCGCTGCCCTTTGTACCGCTAATGCACGGCTCCTCGCCGTAGTGGGGGGCAACCCTTGCCACAACCGGAAGTGTTCCGAGCTTGCAAAAGCCTTCGCCGTTATTCTCGGTACGCACCGCGCCGCATTTTCGCGGACATAAATTACAAATCATTTTTATCACCGCGTATATTTTATCACAATTTAATGCGGTAATAAAGCCTAAACGTCAAAAAATGTCAGATAATCCTCGATTATGTAGTCAAGCTGTGACGGCTCGGGCTGCAGCTCGTTGAGTAAATCAACCAGCTTGCCGAGATTTTCGCCGTCGCCGCCCATATCAGGGATTTTTCTGACGATTTTTTTATTGTCTGAAATTTCGATGTCATAGGAATTTTGATATTTGCCTTGGCTTTTACTTAGCCTGTATTCCAAATCAATCACGCTCTTTGTGAAAAAACTGCACATACAATAATATCACCATATTTCTTTTATGTCAATATAAAAGAACAAAATAAAATAATACCAGCCTAATATATTTTAACTCAAAACCTTAAACAATTATCAACAATGAACCGCACCGAAAAATGGAAAAATCCAAAACTATACACATTAACCAAAAACGAGGTGCAAAGTTTGTATTATAGGCATTTAACATATTTCTATATTAGAAATATAATCTTGTGATAATTTGATAAAATATAATTATCATACTGGGCAATTTGTATGAAATTTTTGCTGATTTCATTAGGAACGCTTTATTTAATGAAATTGGTAAGATATAGGAGTTGATGAAAAAGTGAAATTCAAAAAGACGCTTTCGTTAGTACTCTCTGCCCTGATGGTTATGAGCTCCGCAGTAGTGGCTGTTTCCGCCGCTTCGGACAGCTCAGAGGAAGTCGGTGCGTACAGCAACCAAAACTACCTCGAAACCCAGGCTAATAAAGCGTACAACGAAAAAGACCTCGGAGCTACCTATACTCCTGCTTCGACCACCTTCAAAACATGGTCTCCCGAAGCCACATCGGTAAAGGTTAAGCTCTACAAAACCGGCTCTGACAACGAGTCCGGAGCAGGTGTAATCGGTGAGTACGCTATGACCAAAAACACCACCACGGGCGTTTGGTCTACAACCCTCACCGGCGATCACAAAAACCAGTACTACACCTACATTGTTACCGTAAAGGGTGCAACAAACGAAACACAGGACGTATATTCAAAGGCAACCGGCGTTAACGGTAAGCGTTCAATGGTTGTTGACCTTGATTCTACCGACCCCGACGACTGGAACAACGATAACCACGTGTTCTTCAACGCCGCTCAGGAAGCCGTTGTTTGGGAGGTTCACGTTCGCGACTTCTCAATCGCGCAGAACGCAGGCGTAAGCGAGGACAATATGGGTAAATACCTCGCGTTTGCCGAGGGCGGCACAAAGCTTAACGGCGACGCAAACGGCATTTCAACCTGCGTTGACTACCTTGTTGAGCAGGGTATCAACTGCGTTCAGCTTCAGCCTGTTTACGACTTTGAGTCCGTAGACGAGGACGCAGGCTCTTCCTCAACAAACCGCAACTGGGGCTACGATCCTCAGAACTACAACGTTCCCGAGGGTTCTTATTCTTCCAACCCATACGACGGTAACGTAAGAATTAAAGAGTTCAAGCAGATGATTCAGGCTCTGCACGACAGAGGCATCTCGGTTGTAATGGACGTTGTTTACAACCACACCTATTCAACTGCTTCCAGCTTTAACAAGACCGCTCCCGGATACTACTACAGAATGAGCTCCTCAACCGCTTATTCAAACGGTTCGGGCTGCGGCAACGAGACAGCTTCCGATAAGCTGATGTACAGAAAGTTTATGGTTGAATCCTGCCGTTACTGGGTAGACGAGTATCATATCGACGGTTTCCGTTTTGACCTTATGGGTCTTCACGACGTAACAACAATGAACGCTATCCGTACAAACCTCGACCAGGTAAGCCAGAAGATTCTTATGTACGGCGAGCCCTGGACAGGCGGCACATCACCCTGCCCGACTCCCGCAACTCAGGCAAGGGCTTCGTCGCTCAACGCAAGAGTCGGTATGTTTAACGACACCTACCGCGACGCTATCAAGGGCGACACCGACGGTACAGGCAAGGGCTTTGTACAGGGTAATACCGAAGCAAACGCTTCTAAAATCGTAAACGGCGTTAAGGGCAAGAGCTTCTCTGCTCAGGCTCCGTCACAGACAATCGCATACGCCGACGCTCACGATAACCTGATTCTCTGGGATAAGATCCTCAGGAGTAACGGTTCTTCAAGCTACAACGTGACAAGCGAAAGCTCAACAGAAAAATACCGTACTCAGGTGCGTGAGGTTATGGCTCTGCTTATGACCTCGCAGGGTATTCCGTTTATGACGGCGGGCTCTGAGTTCGGACGTACAAAGAAGGGCGACAAGAACAGCTACAAATCCGCCGACTCGGTTAACCAGATTGACTGGAGCCGTGTAAGCACCTTTAGCAACCTCGCCCAGTACTATAAGGGACTTCTCCAAATCCGTAAGAACTACGCTCCGTTAAAGGGCGCAAACTTCTCAACCCCGACCTTCCCGTCATCATCGGGTAACGTTGTGGCATATACATACTCCAACAATACCTCAGGTCAGTGGGGCAAGATGTGCGTTCTCGTAAACGGCGGCACAGCGGCTTACACAATCTCTAACCTCGGCGCAAGCAGCTGGGTAATCGTTGCCAAGGATAAGCAGGCAGGTCTTACCAGCCTCGGCACTGTTAACTCCAGCAGCTATTCAATCCCCGCAAAGTCAGCGGCTATCCTTGTTGAGGCTTCAACCTTCAACAACCTCAAGGTTACTGAGCAGTTCGGTACGCTCACAATCAACCACGTTGACGACAAGGGCAACACCCTCAAGACAAGCACAGCTAAGTACAGAGCAGGCAACAAGTATCACACTCTGCCCGACTCAACACTTCTGTTCGACTATAACCTCACCGGTTCAGAGGGCAACACCTCAGGCACAATCGCTGCCAACACCAACACAACCGTAACCTATAAGTACAGCAACGCAGGTATCATCTCAGGTTACCTCAACGTAAACTTTGTTGACGAGAGCGGCACTTCTATCAAGGATTCTACCAAGAAGAAGCTCCGCGGCGGAGATACCTACGACGTAGCTATTCCCACGATCCAGGGTTACGAGCTCGACACAACCAAGTTCCCCGCAAACATCAAGGGAACCTTCACAGGCGATGACATCAACATCACCTTTACATTCAAAAAGTTCGGTTCAACCACAAAGGTTCACTACTACAATTCAAACAACTGGTCAGACGTAAGGCTTTACGCTTACTGCGACGACGGCACTGCTCCTAACGGCGAGTGGAATGTCGCTCCCAAGATGACCTCTGAGGGCAGCGGCTGGTTCGTAGGAACAGTTAACGCTCCGGCGGCTTACGTAATGTTCCACCCGACCAGCACCACAGGCGCGGTTACTCAGGAGCCCGGACAGGGCGAACCCGGCTACTTCGCGGCAGGCGAGGTTTGGATTCAGAACAAGGCTGCAACCTTTAACTCAAAGATGATTGTAAGCCACATCGACCTCAAGACAGGTCAGAAGCTTGCTGCCGACGTTGTTACCGAAAAGACAAAGACAACAAGCACAACCTCTTACACAACAACTCCGATTTCGGGCAGAACAGACGTTATCGCTCCGATGAACGCAAGCGGTAACTATCAGCCCGGAACCTTCAACGTAGTATATCTCTACGGCAAAATCGGCGGCGACGATCCCGATCCGCAGCCGACAACCGAGCCTATCCCGACTGATCCTCAGCCGACAACCGAGCCCAAGCCCACAGATCCCCAGCCCACAACCGAGCCGGATCCCACAGGCAAGATTTTGATAGGCGACGTTAACTTTGACGGCTTAATCACGGTAGCTGACGCAACCGTTGTACAGCAGGTAGCTGCCGAGATTACAACGCTTGATTCATCAAAGCAAAAGCTTGCTGCGGACTGCAACGGCGACGGCAGAGTAACTGTATTTGACGCTACTCTTATTCAGAAGTACGCTGCGGAGTTTGATGAGTATCTGTATCTTACAGGCACTTATGTAGACGGCGGCGCTCCCATTGTTGTTCCTACAACAGCCCCGGTTCAGCCCACAGATCCCGAGCCCACCGACCCCGAGCCTACCGATTATGAGGAGCAGACCTTCCTGCTCACCGATAACTTCGGTTGGGGCACAGCGTATGTTTACGCGTGGGACGACGACGGAAATGAGCTTAACGGCGCATGGCCCGGATCTGCCCAGGCAGAGACACAGACAAACGATTACGGCGAGACTCAGTTCATCTGCCACGTACCCGCAGGCGCTACAGGCGTTATCCTAAGTAACGGCAAGGGCGCTCAGACAGAGGACATCACAGACTTCTCTGTAGCAGGCTACTGGATGGACGGCACAAAGAATGACCTCGGTCATTATGTTGTAACCTCTTGGTAATTGTTTCAGACAGTAAAAATCAATAATTAACACAGAGTCTGTTTCAGGCAACCGCTTGAAACAGGCTCTTTTTTTGAAATTGAAAATTGATAATGGAAAATGGAAAATTAAGGGTCGCTCCGCTCCGATTTAAACTACAATCAAACGTTTCCGCTAAACGAATTAAACTCTCAACTCTTATATCTACCCCCTTGACTTAACCTTATTATTAAGTTAAAATAATTCTGTATGCAACTTTGATGTAAAAAATATTCGGGAGGGTATGACTTGGTTTTTTCAAGCCTCGTGTTTTTATTTGCCTATCTGGTAATAACGCTTTTAATATACTACATAACTCCACGCAAATTCCGCAACCTGTTTTTGTTCGCAATCAACCTTGTCTTTTACGGTTGGGGAGAGCCAACGCTCGTTTTGCTGATGGTGTTCAACATCTTCTTCAACTACCTCGGCGGATTTTTGGTCGACAAATTCAGGCAGGATAAGCGAAAAAAGAAGCTGTTTTTAATCCTCACAATCGTGCTCGACATCGGCATTTTGGCGGTGTTTAAGTACACGGGAATGATTGCGGAAACGCTCAATATGCTGCCGTTCCTCAATATCCCCGACCTGCAAATCAGCCTGCCGATTGGCATAAGCTTTTACACCTTCCAGACTATGAGCTACGTAATCGACGTCTACCGCGACGACGCTCCGGTGTCAAAGAGCTTTATCAACTTCGGAACCTACGTTGCGCTGTTCCCTCAGCTTATCGCAGGCCCGATTGTCCGCTACCGCGACGTCGCCTATCAGCTTGAGCACCGCTGTGAAACGCTCGACCGCTTCACAAAGGGCGTTAAGCTGTTTGCAATCGGCTTGGGCAAAAAGGTGCTGATTGCCAATCAAATGGGTATGCTTACAACCGAAATGTTCGCGCATACCGACAAAAACGGCGTGCTCGGCACGTGGGTGGGAATTTTAGGCTATGCGTTCCAGATTTACTTTGATTTTTCGGGATACTCCGATATGGCATGCGGTCTGGGCAATATGTTCGGCTTTGAGTTCCTCAAAAACTTCAATTACCCCTACATTTCAACCTCAATCACCGACTTTTGGCACAGATGGCATATATCGTTGTCAACTTGGTTCAAAGAATACGTTTACATTCCGCTCGGCGGTAACCGCAAGGGCGTGCCGAGACAAATTGTCAACCTCCTGATTGTCTGGGGACTGACAGGTCTGTGGCACGGCGCTTCGTACAACTTCATATTCTGGGGCTTGTACTACGGCATTTTGCTGATAATCGAAAAGTTCCTGCTAAAGCGCTTTTTGGACAAGCTTCCGTCCTTTGTACAGCACCTCTACACCATAATAATCGTGCTTATCGGCTGGGGATTGTTCTACTTCACCGACGTTAACCAGCTCTTTACCTTTATGGGCGATTTGTTCAACGTCTCGAACGGCGCGTTTAGCGAGAGCTCATTAAACCTCACGCTCAGTTACCTTCCGCTCCTCGTTGCGGCAGGAATTGCCAGCACTCCTCTCGCAGCAAGGCTCTACGCTAAGGTTGCGAACAAAAAGTATATCTGGATTGCGGAGACGCTCTTTGTAGCGGTAGTCCTCGTAATCAGCACGGCAAGCCTTGTAGACCAGAGCTACAATCCCTTCCTTTATTTTAGATTTTAATCTGTAGGGGCGACCAATGCACGCCCCTACAATAAATACATAATCACTAAGGTGAGAGCATGGATACATCAACTAAAATATATAAAAATCCGATGGATTCGTCGGAAAAGCTTTACCTCGATTCCGAGCCTAAGCCGAACCTTAAAAGCGGAAAGCTCCGCTTTGCTCCGGCGGTGCTCTTTGTCGCCTTCATTTTCGGACTTGCGATTTGGTTTGTGGTGAACCCCAAGGCGGACTACAGCTCATCGGAAAAACGATACCTTCAGCAGTTCCCCGAAACAAGCGTCGATACCGTCCTCAGCGGAGAGTTCAGTGAAAAATTCGAGACCTACTTTGCCGACCATTTTCCGCAGAGAAATATGTGGGTAGGTCTGAATTCTTACTACAACCTCGGAATTGGACTTAACGGCAGGAACGGCGTTTACAACAGCGCCGACGGCTACCTGATTAACGTCCCTGTCGATAAGGAAAACTATGTCAGAAAGAACATCCGCGTCCTTGCAGAGTTCAAGGAGAAAATCGGAGATGTGCCGATGACGGTTATGCTCGCTCCGTCAACCGGCTACATCGCGGCCGACAAGCTTCCGCTCATTCACGATAGCTACAACGACGATACCTATTTTGCCGAAACCGCGAAAACTCTCGGTGAAAGCGGCGTAAACTTCGTCGATTTGCGCGAGACATTTAAGCAGAAGTATGCCGAGGGCGTACAGCTCTACTACCGCACCGACCACCACTGGACGACCGACGGCGCTTATGAGGGCTATGTAAAGCTCTGCGAAAAGCTCGGCGTTCAGCCTGCGGACAAGGACAGCTTCGCAAAGACTGCCTACGGCGGATTTTACGGCACAACTTACTCCACAAGCGGTTACTGGCTGACAAAGCCCGACAGCATTACAGTGTACGACAATCAGGAAAACACGGACAAAAACATAACCGTGAAAATTTCCGAGGACGGCAAGGACAACCACTACGGCTCGATGTTTTTCTACAACCACATCGACGAGGACGACAAGTATCCTGTTTTCCTCGACGGCAACCACGCCCTAACGGAAATTCAGAACAAAAACGCGAAGAACGGCACAATCGTCGTAATCAAGGACAGCTTCAGCCACAGCTTGGCGCCGTTTTTGGCGGAGAATTACAGCAAGGTAGTGCTGGTCGATTTGCGCTACTACAAGCAGAGCGTGTCGGATTTGATTAAAAAAGAAAATCCCGAACAGGTCGTTGCCCTGTACGGAATTGACAATCTCGCAACCGATACGGATATTGTTTGGCTGCAATAATGAGAGTTTAGAGTTTAGAGTTTAGAGTTGAGAGTTTAATAAAATAAGCGGATACGTTTGTTTAAAAATTTAAAGCCTCCCCCGTCGCGTAAGCTACGGGGGAGGTGCCGCCTTAAGGCGGCGGAGGGGGCAAACGTTGCAGATATTGCCAACATTTTAATTAAAACCAAACATTCAATAGCACCGTAGGGGCGGACCCATGTGTCCGCCCGGGAAATACCGCCAACATTTCCTTTACAGTTGTAGGGGCGTTCTTAGCACAACGGCAACCCTTTTGTCACTTCGTGACATTTCCCCTGATAGGGGAATCACATTGCACGCCCGCTGATAGGAAACGAATTTTTCCTAAAACAAATCGGTATGATAGGACAGCTCGGCTAATGCGGGCGACCAATGGTCGCCCCTACATTAAACAACAAACGTTTCAATCCATTTAAAGCCTATACCTATACAAGTCTTCTCCCTATAATCTCCACCGCGTTACGCTCGCAGATAGGCTCGGCAAATTCCTTAACCCTCGCGGCGGAAAATTTTCCGCTCTGCCACTGCCCGAACTCCGACAACAGCAGCTTGAGCTTTTTCGGAACGGACGGATAATCGAATATCAAAAAGTAAGCTCCGTCTTTTTTGTAGGCGGAGTTTTTTCCGCACCTAATGTTTAATCTGTAAAGGTGCTCCACGGCGCTCAAAAACGCGGAGCTGTCCTCGATTTTACAGCACAGCCCCGAGCCTGCCCTTTTAACCCTGTAGCGCTTTCGCGAATCGACGGTCACGAGCAGATAACAGCTCTTTTCAAGCGGCAGAGCCTCAATGTTCACGCGCTTTCCGCCTGTCTCAATCCCAGAGCTTCTGCACGCCCTGCGCGTAAGCCCGATTACACGCGAGCGCGACGCTCCGTCGTCAAAATCAATTCCCTTAATCTCCTCAATATCCTGCTCGCACAGCACAATCAGCACGCGGTTATTACTCAGCTTGTTAACAGTCAAAGCGTTCCCCTCCGAAAATAATATATCCAATTCCATAGTATGCCGAAAAATACATTTTCGCAAGTGATTTTTATTGGGAATTATATTGCCAAAAACAGCTAAAAATGATATATTAAGAATGGAAAATTGAAAATGGATAATGGATAATTTCGGTCGGGTGGATAGGTTTGTGTTTTAAAAATGTTTTGTTCCCGATTGAATCAATATGGTGCGAATTTTGCTTTGCCAAGCGCTCTGCACTACTTTAAATCGGGTGCGGGTGTATCCCGCCATTTATTATCCATTATCAACTATCAATTATCAATTAACAAAGTTGAAAGGGTGATTTTATGCCGAACTGGCTTAACGACGCAGTATTTTATGAGATTTATCCCCAGAGCTTTTACGACAGCAACGGCGACGGTATCGGTGATTTGCAGGGTATTATTCAAAAGCTCGACTATGTAAAGAACCTCGGCTGTAACGCGATTTGGCTCAATCCTGTCTACGATTCTCCGTTTATGGACGCAGGCTACGACGTCCGCGATTACAAGCGCGTAGCTCCGCGCTACGGCACAAACGAGGATTTGGTTGAGCTGTTCGAGCAGGCTCACGCGCGCGGAATCAAAATTTTGCTCGACCTCGTGCCCGGTCATACGTCCGACACCAACGAGTGGTTTTTGCAGGCGAAAAAGGCTGAGAAAAACGAGTATTCAAACCGCTATATCTTCACAAACAACGTCTGGGACGCTCCGCCCGAATACCGTATGATGTGCGGAATCTGCGAGCGCAACGGCAACTATATGGTCAATTATTTCAGCTCACAGCCTGCGCTGAACTACGGCTTTAACCACATCACCCATCCCGAATGGCAGCTGCCCTGCGACCATCCCGACTGCCTTAAAACCGCCGAGGCGATTAAGGACATTATGCGCTTTTGGCTCGACAAGGGAGCCGACGGCTTCCGCGTTGATATGGCGGATTCGCTGGTGAAAAATGACGACGAAAAAACCGCCACAGCCAAAATCTGGCGCGGCGTAAGAGAAATGCTCGATAAAGAGTACCCCGAGGCGGCTATGGTGGCAGAGTGGTGCTGGCCTCAGCGCGCAATTAACGACGGCGGCTTTCATATGGACTTTTACCTCGACCACGTTGGCAACGGCTATTGCAGGCTGTTCCGCGCAGGCAACTGGGGCGATGAAGCGGTGTTCAACAAAAACGGCAGGGGCAACCTCAAAGCGTTTTTGGACGAGTACCTTCCGCGCTATAACCAGACGAAGGACAACGGCTACATCAGCTTCATGACGAACAACCACGATATGCCGCGCGTAACAGCATACCTTGACAAGCAGGCAATCAAGCTTGTGAACGCCTTTATTTTCACAATGCCCGGCGTGCCGTTTTTGTACTACGGCGACGAGCTGGGAATGAGGTATCAGGCGGATTTGGTCAGCAAAGAGGGCGGCTTCTCGCGCACAGGCTCGCGTACCCCGATGCAGTGGAACAGCGGCAAAAACCTCGGCTTTTCCATTAGCGACGAGCCATATTTGCCCGTCGATAAAAGCGCCGACGCGCCGACGGTTGAAAACCAAAAGGACGACCCCGACAGCATTTACAAGGTTGTCACGGATATGATAGCCCTTCGCCATAAGTACGAGGATTTGCGCGGCAACGGCGAGCTCGAGTTTATGTACGAGGAGGGCAAAATCCCCTTTGCCTACCGCCGCGGCGGACTTGTTATGTACTTCAATCCGCTCGATGTAGACTTTGAAATCGACACGCGCTATGACGGCGACGTAATCTATAAGCTCGGCAACGCTGAAATCAAGGACGGCAGAATTAAAATGCAGCCGCAGAGCTTTTTGATGATAGAAACAGCGTAGATTAGAGTTAAGAGTTAAATTTTTAAAGCCTCCCCCGTCACTTGTTACGGGAAATTCCCCTGTCAGGGGAAATGTCGCGTAGCGACAAAAGGGTTGCCGTTTTCGCCAGAAAAAGGTGGCATTTTGCTTGCAAAATGACGGAGGGGGCAGACGTTTCCTTTATTGCGACGTTATGAATTGCAACGGATAACTCGTATTAATTCACACGAAGCCCCCTCAGTCAGCTAAAGCTGACAGCTCCCCCAAAGTGCTATCGCACGTTGGGGGAGCCTTTAAACTTATAACAAACGTTTCCTGTAAACAATTAAACTCTAAACTCTACAAAAACGCTCTCATTTCCTTGATATGCTCCTCCTCGGTGTCGAGCATTTTTTTGGCGAGCAGCGTAACGTTTTGGTCATTTCTGTCGTAGTCGCGCAGGTGCTGAACCATCTTGTTAACGCCCATTGTGTTGCCTTTAATCATCATTTCGGCGGCGTGCGAGGGGGACGAGTCGCGCTTCAAATCCCTCTGAGCCGCAATTTTCGTCATAGTTTTAGCCATCGGGCTGATGTGCTTTGCCTCAGCGCCGCGGCTTTTGAGCATAGAGTTAGCCACATGATAAATTTTTCCGTACCGCACAAGCTGGTCGCAGAGTACGCTGTCAACCGCAAGGCTGTTTTTAACGCCCTTGCGGACATTTTTTATGCCCTGACAGCCCATCTCCGCGTTTTGAAGGATGTAATTGAGCATTTCTACATCATTAATCATAAAATCACCTCTGAATATAGCTTTGGCAAAATTTCCGCCGTTATTCAGTTGAAATCGAATGATTAAGTGTGATATAATCTTTTATGAGTTGAAAGTTGAAAATTGAAAGTTGAAAGTTGAAAGTTATAAAAGCTTTTACAAAAAAGAGCCGCAGCGCTTACGGTATATAAACCGGAGCGGAGCGACCCTTAACTGTTAACCGTTAATTTTTAATTGTAAATTAAACAATAATCTCGCCGTCAACAGTGCCTGCAAGACCAGCGGCGTTGCTCTCGTCGGTGTCAACGTGCATAGCCGGAGCGTATTTGGGGCTAACTCTCACAACAACATCACCGAAAACAGTCTCTCTGCCTGTGCCTACGCCGACCTTTGTCGAAACAATCTGCTTGTCCTTAAGACCGAATTCCTCGGCAGTCGCAGGATCAAGGTGAATGTGTCTTTTAGCGGCGATAACGCCTTGTGTAATCTCAACCTCGCCCTTAGGGCCGACGAGCTTACAGCCGGGAGTGCCGTCGAGCACGCCTGACTCCCTAACAGGAGCGGTAATGCCGAGCTTTCTCGCGTCGGTAAGAGAAATTTCAACCTGATCGTCTGGTCTTTCGGGACCGAGGATTGACATTGTCATCTCGCCTCTCGGGCCGACAACGGTAACCTTCTCAAAGCAGGCGAACTGTCCGGGCTGAGAAAGATCCTTTTTGTTAGTGAGCTGATAACCCTCGCCAAAGAGAGTGTCGAGTGTTGCTCTGCAAACGTGAACGTGATGCGCAGAGGTTTCTACCATAACTTTCATAAAAAATACCACCATTCATTATTTTTGCCGTAACGGCTTATCATATCTATTTTACTACTATTTAAGACAGATTTCAACTGTTATTTTTGTTAAGGAGCGTTAATAATGTATAAAACTTGGGAAGAACTTAAATCAGCCTGCCTGAGCTGCGAAAAATGCGAGCTCTGCAAGACGAGAACAAACGTTGTTGTCGGCGTGGGTAACCCCGAGGCGGAGGTAATGTTCATCGGAGAAGGCCCCGGAGAGAACGAGGATTTGCAGGGTGAGCCGTTTGTCGGCAGGGGAGGAAAGCTCCTCGACAAAATGCTGATAGCCGTTGACCTCGACCGCAAAAAGAACATCTACATCGCCAATATAGTAAAATGCCGTCCGCCCAAAAACCGCGACCCCAAGCCCGAGGAACAGGAGCAGTGCATTGAGTGGCTGCGCGACCAGGTGCGCCTTATCAGACCGAAGATTATCGTATGCCTCGGCAGAATCGCCGCAGGCAGGATAATTAAGTCCGACATAAAAATAACCAAGGAGCACGGAATCTGGTTTGAGAAAAACGGAATTTTGATGATGGCTATGCTCCACCCCGCGGCTATTTTGCGCGATCCGCGCCGCAAGCCCGACGCGTTCGACGATTTCCTAAAGCTCCGCGACAAAATCAACGAGGTTTGCGAGCACACGTATGATTAGAGTTGAGAGTTAAGAGTTGAGAGTTTAATCGCTCTCAGCTCTTTTTGTTTTAAAATTTTAAAGCCTCCACCGCTTGCGGGGGAGGTGGCACGGCATTTATGCCGTGACGGAGGGGGCAGACACTTCCAAAACGCCCCATTATGAATTGCAACGTAAAACTCGAGCTGAAACACACGCAGCCCCCTCAGTCACCGTCAACAAGTTGCCGGTGCCAGCTCCCCCGAAAACAAGTGTCGGGGGAGCCTTTAAACTACATACAAATGTTTTCCGCTTAATATATTAAACTCTCAACTCTAAACTCTGCTTCAAACTCTCAACTTAACTCTTGTATTCTTCCCTCGTTTGTGCTATAATACTTTAGAATGGGTAAAATATCTTTGAAAGGATAGTTTTTGATGATAAAAGCTAACATTTACCGCACTGTAAGCTGCGGAGAATTAAGAGAAGAAAACATCGGTCAGCAGGTTAAGGTAGCCGGCTGGGTAGAGAATATCCGTGACCACGGCGGCGTTATGTTCCTTGACATCCGCGACGAGTACGGAGTTCTGCAGGTTGTCGTTCACGACGACGAGCTTCTTAAAAATATCAACAAGGAGTGCACCGTTACGCTCAGCGGCGAGGTCGTAAAGCGTGACGAGGACACCATCAATAAAAAAATCGCGACCGGCTTTGTAGAGGTTCACACTGACGACATCAAGGTGCTCGGCAAGTGCAAAAACGCGCTTCCGTTCGAGGTCGCAACCTCAACAAACACCTCTGAGGACGTAAGGCTTAAGTACCGCTACCTCGATTTGCGTAACCCCAAGGTTCACGGTAACATCCTGCTGCGCTCAAAGGTAATCTCCTTTTTGCGCTCAAAGATGGAAAGCCTCGGCTTTACCGAGATTAACACCCCGATTCTCTCGACCTCATCACCCGAGGGAGCGCGCGACTACCTGATTCCGAGCCGTAAGCACAAGGGCAAGTTCTACGCTCTGCCGCAGGCTCCGCAGATTTTCAAGCAGCTCTTGATGGTTTCGGGCTTTGACAAATACTTCCAGATTGCGCCCTGTTTCCGTGACGAGGACGCGCGTGCCGACCGTTCGCCCGGCGAGTTCTATCAGCTCGACTTCGAAATGGCTTTCGCCACTCAGGAGGACGTGTTCGACGTTGCCGAGGAGGTTTTGTATGAGACCTTCTCGAAGTTTACAGATAAAGAGGTCAGTAAGCCGCCGTTTGCGCGTATTCCCTTTGCCGAGTCAATGGTTAAGTACGGCACGGATAAGCCCGACCTCAGAAATCCGCTCATCATCAAGGAAATCAGCGATATGTTCGTCGAGACCGATTTTGCTCCCTTCCGCAAAAAGTGCGTTCGTTCAATCAACGTTCCCGGCGCTGCGGCTCAGAGCAAAAAGTGGTTCAAGCGTATGGAGGAGTTTGCCCTCTCAATCGGTATGAAGGGCTTGGGCTATGTTAAGGTTAACGAGGACTTGACCTTTGACGGCCCGATTGACAAGTTCCTAAAGCCAGGCGACCGCGAGGAGCTTATCGAGCGCAACGGCTCAAAGGCAGGCGACGTAATCTACTTCATCGCTGACACCGCGCAGGAAGCGCCGAAGCTTGCCGGACAAATCCGCACTGAGGTTGCCAACCGCCTAAACTTGATTGACACAAGCAAGTTTGAGATGTGCTTCATCGTGGACTTCCCGATGTACGAGCGCGACGACGACGGCAAGGTAATCTTCACCCACAATCCGTTCTCAATGCCGCAGGGCGGACTTGACAGCCTGCTGAACAAGGATCCCGAGGAAATTTTGGCGTATCAGTACGACATCGTGTGCAACGGCGTAGAGCTTTCCTCAGGAGCTGTCAGAAACCACAATATTGAGATTATGAAAAAGGCGTTTGAAATCGCCGGATATTCCGAGGACGACCTCAAGGCGAAGTTCTCGGCACTGTACAACGCCTTCCAGTACGGCGCACCGCCCCACGCGGGAATGGCGCCCGGCGTTGACCGTATGATTATGCTCCTCACCGGCGAGGAAAATATCCGCGAGGTAATCGCGTTCCCGATGAACTCCAACGCTCAGGACGTGCTCCTCGGTTCACCCGGAGAGGTAAGCGAGCAGCAGCTCCGCGAGGTTCATGTAAAGTTAAGATAAATAATATTTAGTTAAGATTTTGCTTTGCAAAAGTTAAGAATCCGCTGCGCGGATGTGAAGATTCCGCTTTGCGGAAGTTAAGATTTGCTTCGCAAAGTTAAGACTAACTGTTAACGACGCAGTCTCTTAACTTGTACGGAGTACAATCTTAACGGCGAAGCCTCTTAACTTATTTATAAAGGATGATAACTATGGTAACAAGAGAAGACGTAGAAAATATCGCTCTGCTCTCTAAGCTTTTTGTTCCCGAGGAGGAGCTTGACGGGCTCACAAAGTCAATGCAGGAGATTGTGGACTTTGCCGATACAATCAACAACGCTCCGGCAAGCGATGAGGGCTTTGACAACATCAACAACCTTTCAAACGTGTTCCGCGAGGACGAGGTTGTGCCGTCGTTCCCCAGCACGGAAATCCTCAAAAACGCTCCCGAGCAGGCAGAGGATCACTTCCTCGTGCGCAACAGAGAGTAAGGCGGTGTAATTATGGGTTCTATTGCTAAAATTCACGAAATGCTCGTAGGCAAGCAGTGCTCCTGCGCTGAGCTTACAAAGAGCTATCTTGATGAAATTGATAAATCAAATTCCGAGCTTAACGCTTACGTTAACGTTACTCCGGACGAAGCGATGAAAACAGCCGAGGCTGTCGATAAAAAAATCGCGGCAGGGGAGGAAATCGGTATGCTCGAGGGCGTTCCGATGACCTTGAAGGACAATATCTCGACCAAGGGAATTGAGACCACCTGCTGTTCAAAGATTTTGACAGGCTACAAGCCGATTTATGACGCTACCGTTTGGGAGCTTCTGCAAAATCAAAACGCCGTTATGCTCGGCAAGACAAATATGGACGAGTTTGCGATGGGTTCATCGTGCGAGACCTCATACTTCGGCGGAGCGGCTAACCCCTTCAACACCAACCACGTTGCAGGCGGCAGCTCGGGCGGAGTTGCCGGTGCTGTCGGCGGAAATATCGCGGCTTACGGCTTGGGCTCTGACACAGGCGGATCTATCCGCCAGCCTGCGTCGTTCTGCGGAGTTGTCGGCTTAAAGCCCACCTACGGCGCGGTTTCGCGTTACGGACTTATCGCCTACGCAAGCTCGCTCGACCAAATCGGACCGATTACCAAGAGCGTAGAGGATGCCGCGGTTGTCTTTGACGCGATCTCAAAGCAGGACAAGCGCGATTCGACCTCAAAGGGCAGCGCAAAAGCTACCTTTGACACGCTTAATAACGATATAAAGGGAATGAAAATCGGCATCGCGCGCGAGTACCTCGACGGTGTTCGCGACGACGTAAAAGAGGCTGTGCTCGAGGCGGCAAAGGTTTATGAGTCGCTCGGAGCCGAGATCGTCTACTTCGATTTGCCGATACTCAAATTCGCCCTTCCGGTATACTACATCATCGCCTGCGCCGAGGCTTCATCAAACCTCGGACGTTACGACGGTATCCGCTACGGCTACAAAACCGAGCACTACAACGGCACTCACGATATGATTTGCCGCACGCGTTCAGAGGGCTTCGGCGAGGAGGTTAAGCGCAGAATTCTGCTCGGCACATACGTGCTCTCGGCAGGCTACTACGACGCTTACTACAAAAAAGCTCAGAATCTCAGGGGTACAATCATCAGCGCGTTCAACAAGGCGTTTGAAAGCTGCGACGTTATCCTTGCGCCTACAGTGCCGATGACCGCGTTTGAAAAGGGCAACGCAATCAGCGACCCGATTGAGACCTACCTGACAGACATCTGCACCGTTCCGGTTAACATCGCCGGACTTCCGGGCGTATCAATCCCCTGCGGATTTAACAAAAACGGAATGCCCATCGGTATGCAGCTTATCGGCAAGAGCTTCGGTGAGGCTGAAATCCTCAACGCCGCTTATAAATACCAGCAGGCTCAGCCTGACAAATTTATGGATACAAAGTGGGGTGTTAAGCTGTGAAATATGAGTTAGTTTCGGGTTTTGAAACCCACATTGAGCTTTCTACCAAGACCAAAATTTTCTGCGGCTGCACCACTCAGTTCGGCGGCGAGCCGAATACCCACTGCTGCCCGGTGTGCATCGGACTTCCCGGTACGCTTCCCGTGCTCAACCGTGAGGTTGTGCGCTTTGCGATTAAGGCAGGCCTTGCCGTTCACGGCGAAATCGCTGAGGTCGCGAAAATGGACAGAAAAAATTACTGCTACCCCGACCTTTCAAAGGCTTACCAGATCAGCCAGCTTTACGCTCCGCTGATTATCGGCGGCTACGTTGAGCTAAGTAACGGCAGAAAAATCAGACTTCATCACATCCACATCGAGGAGGATGCAGGCAAGCTGATTCACCAGCACGGCGACACCTACGTTGACTACAACCGCGGCGGCGTTCCGCTGATTGAGATTGTCTCCGAGCCCGATATCCGCTCGATTGACGAGGCGAAGGAGTATGTAGAAAAGCTCCAGCAGGTTATGCGCGCAATCGGCGTTTCCGACTGCAAAATGCAGGAGGGCTCAATGCGCTGCGACGTTAATATCTCTGTCCGTCCCGAGGGCACCGAGGAATTCGGCACACGTACCGAGATTAAAAATATGAACTCAATCAACAACATAGCCAAGGCTATGGAGTACGAGTACGACAGACAGGTTGACCTTATCGAAAGCGGCGGCAAGGTGGTTCAGGAAACCCTGCGCTACGACGACGCCACAGGTACAACCTCGTCGATGAGAAGCAAGGAGGACGCTCACGATTACCGCTACTTCCGCGATCCTGATTTGGTGACAATCAATATCTCCCGCGAGGAGGTAGAGCAGCTCAGAGCCGAGCTTCCGGAGCTTCCTGCCGACAGATATAAAAGGTATGTTGAGGAGATCGGACTTCCCGAAAAGGACGCCGCTCTGCTCACCAAGTACAGACGTATCAGCGAGTATTTTGACGAGGCTTCAAAGGGCGTAAAGAACCCCAAAACCGTGTCAAACTTCATTATCGGTCAGATTTTCCGCAGGACAGAGACCGAGGCAGACAAGGAAATCTTCGACGTTCCTGTAACGCCTGCAAGGCTCAATGAGCTTGTCAAGCTGCTCGACGGCGGAAAAATCCGCAACAACCTGGCAAAAGCTACGCTTGAAAAAATGCTCGACACCGGCAAAGGCGCGCTCGACTTTATCAGCGAAAGCGATATGGCAGGCCTTGACGAAAACGCCCTGCTCGAGCTCTGCAAAAACGCGGTTCAGGGCAACCCGAAGGCGGTTGAGGACTTCAAAAACGGCAAGGAAAAGGCAATCAAAGCCCTAGTCGGCAACGTTATGAAGAACAGCCGCGGCAAGGCGGACGCCGTTGCGGCAGAAGCCAAGATTAAGGATATAATTAATAACGCATAAAAAAAGACTGTCACTCATTTCGGGTGACAGTTTTTTTAGAGTTAAGAGTTTAATTTTTAAAGCCTCCACCGCTTGCGGGAAATTCCCCTGTCAGGGGAAATGTCGCGTAGCGACAAAAGGGTTGCCGTTTTCGCCAGAAAAAGGTGGCATTTTGCTTTGCAAAATGACGGAGGGGGCAGACGTTTCCGATAACGCCACGTTTTGAATTGAAACAGAAAACGTTTGAATAACACTGTAGGGAATCACCTTTTGGGCTATGCCCATTTAAATTTTACATCATCTTTTCCTGCAAATCCCTCGAAAGCTCCATAATCTTTTTGTAGAGCTCACGCGCGTATTCGCCGTATTCTCCGCCCTTTTGCGCGACGGAATTTAATATTTCTTCCTCACGCCCTGCGTTTAGAATAGGAATATTATTCGCCTTTTTATACTCGGCAACCGCCCTTGAACAGTCCATCCTGCGCATAAAAAGCGCAATCAGCTCATTGTCAATGCTGTCAATTTCAGCCCTGATTTCAGTTAAATCTTTCATAAAATCATTCCTTTTGGAGTATATCTTTTTAAAGCCTCCACCGTCACTTGTTACGGGGGAGCCTTTAAATGGGCGAGCAACGTAATCAATTATCAATTAAATTTGCCATCGCTATCGCCGCCGCGGCTTCGATTACCGGCACGGCGCGCGGTACAATACACGGATCGTGCCTGCCCTTAATTTCAAGCTCGGCGTTCTCGCCCTTTTGCAGATCGACCGTGTTCTGTTTTTGCGCGATTGACGGCGTCGGCTTAATCGCCGCCCTGAAAATAATCGGCATACCGTCGGTGATACCGCCCAAAATTCCGCCGCAGTTGTTCGTCTCGGTCACGATTTTTCCGTCTACATATCTGAAGGGATCGTTGTTCTGCGAGCCGCGCATTTTAGCGGCTTCAAAGCCTGCGCCGAACTCAACGCCCTTGACCGCCGGAATTCCGAAAATCGCCTTGGCTATAACGCCTTCAACGCCGTCGAACATCGGCTCTCCAAAGCCGGCCTTAACGCCGGTCACGGCGCACTCAATCACTCCGCCTACGCTGTCGAGCGCGAGCCTTGCGCTCTCAACCTCATCGCGCATAGCCTGCTCGACGTCCGGATTAATCAGCGAAAACGAAGAATTACTAAGTCTGTCAACCAAATCGTCATCCACGTTGACAGGACCAAATTTATCATCACAAACGCCGCCTATGCTCTGAATATGGGCGGCAATTTTTATGCCCTTTTTCTCCAAAATCTGCCTGCAAACCGCGCCTGCAAACACAATCGGAGCGGTCAGCCTGCCCGAAAAATGTCCTCCGCCGCGGATGTCGTTATTTCCGCCGTACTTCACAAACGCCGCGTAGTCGCTGTGACCGGGGCGCGGAGTTGTCAGCAGGTTGCCGTAGTCGGTTGAGCGCGTGTTGGTGTTCTCAATCACCGCGCAGAGCGGCGCGCCTGTCAGCGTGTCACCGAGCATACCCGAAATAATCTTCGGTAAGTCGCTCTCCTTTCGCGGAGTGGCGGTCTTGTCCCTGCCGGGAGCACGCCTCGCCATTTGAGCGTTAACGCGCTGTAAATCTATCCTTTCGCCTGCCGGCAAGCCGTCAATCACAACGCCGATACCGCCGCCGTGGCTCTCTCCGAACACGGAAATTTTTATTTTATCGCCAAAACAAGATGACATAAATATACCCCATTAATCAATTAATTGCGCCTTGCCGCCCACTGAATTGTAGTCCTCAAAAAACTGCGGATAGCTCTTGTTAACGCTGAGCGCGTCGGTGCAGATAATTGGGTTCTGCGAGCCTGCCGCGCAAACCGCCGCCGACATAACAATCCTGTGGTCGTTAAAGCCCTTCGCCGTGCCGCCGATAAGACTTCTTGTGCCTGTAATTTCAAGTCCGTCGGGCAGCTCGACCGCTTCGCCGCCGAGCGAATTAATCAGCGCCGCGGTGGATTTGAGCCGGTCGCTCTCCTTAATTCTCAGCCGTTCGGCGTTCGTAATTTTAGTTGTACCCTCGGCAAACGCCGCGCATACCGCGAGCGCCGGAACGAGGTCGGGAATCTGCGAGGCGTTAATCTCAATCGCCTTCATACCGCTCTTTTTGACGGTCACGCTGTCGGCTTCCTGAATAACCTCAGCTCCGAATTCGCGCAAAAGCTCGGCAATTTTGCGGTCGCCCTGCTTTGAGTCGGTGTTAAGATTATTTACGGTGATCTCGCCGTTAACCGCGCCCGAAACAAGGTAAAAAGCCGCCTGCGACCAGTCGCCGTCGGTGCGGTAATCTGATGGAATATAATGCTGGCTTCCGCGGACATGCCAGCCGGTGTCGGTCACGTCAACCTCGATTCCGAACTTTTCCATAGTGCGGATCGTCATATTGATGTAGCCTGCGCTTTGAATGGGCGAGGTCAGCACAATATCGCTGTCGCCGCGGAGCAGGGGAAGGGCAAACAGCAGTCCCGAGATAAACTGCGAGCTGATGTCGCCGGGAACTCTGTAAACTCCGCTTTTGAGCTGTCCGCTGATTTTGAGCGGCAAGCCGCCGCCGCTTTTAAGCGTAACGCCCTTTTGAGGTAAAATCTCGGAATATAAGCCGATTGGGCGTGTGACAAGGCTTCCGCTTCCGTGAAATTCCGCTTCAACGCCGCCTGCCGCCGCAATCGGGATTAAAAATCTCAATGTACTGCCGCTCTCGGTGCAGTCGAGCACGGCGGATTTGTTCTTAAAAATATCCGTGCCGTCAACGGTCAGAATGTCATTGACAATCTCGGTTTTCGCGCCGAGCGCCTCGACGCAGCCGATAGTCGCCTTGATGTCGTTCGACAGTGCGACAGGGGAGATCGTGCACCTTCCGCCTGACAGCGCCGCGCAGATTATCGCGCGGTGAACGTCGCTTTTTGACGGCGGAGCGGTAACGCTTCCGCACGGTGTATAAGGTAAAAATTTAACATTTGGCATAATGTACCCCTTTGGGAATTGAAAATGGAAAATTGATAATGGATAATTTTGGTCGTGAAGAAAGGTTTGTATTCCCGAAACGTTTTGTTCCCGACTGAATTAATATGGAGCGAATTTAACTTTACCATACGCTGCGCAATATTATAAATTCGGAGCGGAGCGACCCTTAATTATCAATTTTCCATTATCCATTATCAATTATATACATTCCTCAAGTTTCTCAAACTCAATCTTCTTTGTAAAGCTTTCACCGATTTTTTTGAGCAGGACGAGGTTCACCGAACCGCCTGCGGATTTTTTGTCGCTCCTTGCGGCTTCGACAATATCGTGAACGCCGAGCGGCGTTTCGACAGGCAGGTTATACTTTTTGCAGAGGCGGACAATCCGCTCATAAGCGCCTGCTTCGGTAATGCCGTTTTTTTCGCCTGCCTTGGCAATCATCGCCATACCGATTGCCACCGCCATACCGTGGGTGATCTCGCCGTAGCCTGTGAGCTTTTCTATCGCGTGGCCGAGGGTATGGCCGAAGTTTAAGAGCATTCGCTCACCCTTTTCGCGCTCGTCGCGGCTCACGACGTCGCGCTTTATTTTAACGCAGGTTTCAATCACGCTCTCAATGTTTTCGAGCGCGTTTTCGTTCTCCAAAAACTCAAAAAATTCCGCGTCCTTAATGCAGCCGTACTTAATCACCTCGCCCATGCCGTCGGTGATGAATTCATCCGGCAGGGTTTTAAGCATATCGGGGTCGATAAGTACAGCTATCGGCTGGTGAAAAGCGCCTACAAGGTTCTTGCCCTGCGGCAAATCAACGCCTGTTTTGCCGCCGACGGACGAATCCACCTGGCTCAAAAGCGAGGTCGGAATTTGAATAAAGTCAATTCCTCTCAGGTAGCTTGCCGCCGCAAAGCCTGCCATATCTCCGCAAACTCCGCCGCCCAGCGCGATGATGATGTCCTTGCGCGTCATCTTAAAGTCTGCAAGCGAGTTGTAAATCTCGGCAATCGTACCGAGGTGCTTGCTTTTTTCGCCTGCCTCGTATACAAATGAATTAACCTCAAAGCCTGCGTTTTCAAGCGGATTTTTGAGCGCTTCAAGGTAGAGCGGAGCAACGTTAGTATCGCTTACAATCGTAATTTTTTCAGCGGATGAAAGGCTCTTTGCGTACCCTGCGGCAGAGCCTAAAATCTCTCTCTCAATAAAAATATCATACGGTTTACCCGTGCTTACGTGTACGGCCTTCATAATGCTCTCCTGTTGAATTAATGCCGGGTTTTCGGTCGGGATACCCGGTTAACTAATACACCTGACATAAGTTCTCGAATTGACAGCGGAGGCACTCCGCTATTCACCCAATGCTTGCTTGATTTTATGCCCCTGCTCGAGCAAATCGGCAAGCGTTTCTCTGTCGTTATCCTTAATCGCGTCCTTAATGCGCGTTATGTTCTCTATCAAAATATCGAGCTCGGTAATCAGCGGCTCGCGGTTCTCCAAAAACAGCTCGCTCCACAGCTTTGAATTGATGTTCGCAACGCGCGAAACGTCGCGGTAGCTTCCTGCTGAAAAACCGTTGTGGTTCGGACAGCACGGACTGAGCACGTACGAACACGCCAACACATGCGGAAGTTGAGAAGTAAACGCAATCATCCTGTCGTGTTCCTCGGGCGTGGTGATTTTAACCTGCCCGAAGCCGATTGAAAGCGCCAAATCCGCGAGTGTATTAACATATTTTTCATCCGCACCGCAGGGCGTGATTATAAAGCTTGCGCCCTTATAAAGCTCCGCCTCGGACACGCCGTAGCCGTTTTTCTCCTTGCCTGCCATCGGGTGGCTTCCGACAAAGACAAAGCCGAATTCCTGCGACAGCTCATAAAGCTGAGGGCAAATCGCGCTTTTAATTCCCGAGGAATCGGTGACGAGCGCGCCTGTTTTGATGAATTTTCCGTTTTCCTTTATAAAGTCAACGCACGCCTGCGGATACATACAAAGAAAAATTATGTCGGCTTCACCAAGACTTTCGACCGTGCCGATAACGTCAATCGAGCCGTCGTTTTTTGCCTGCTCTGCGACAGAATGCGTGCGGTTAATTCCGATAACCGTGTGGGCGGTGTGCTTTTTAATCGCCTTGCAAAAGCTTCCGCCGATAATTCCCAAACCAATAACAGCAATTTTCATATATACGCCCCTAAAACTTGATAAATATATTTTAGCACTTTAAATTGCTATAATCAATAGTTAAAAACGTGCAATCGTTCACTTGCTGTAAAGCCGCACCGCGTCCATTACCGCAAAAGCGGTTCCGAGGGGCGTTTCCCCGCCCTTAACGGTGACGTCAGCCGCCGCTTGGTACAGCGGCAGGCGCTTTTCGTAGAGCTCAGCCATCGCCTCGTCCTTGTCGGGACGCTGCAAAAGCGGACGTTTTGTATCGCTTCTCAGGCGGTATTTGATTGTGTCAAGCGGTACGTCGAGCAAAACGATGACGTCATTTTGCTTAAAGACCTCAACATTTCTCTCAAAGGTCAGCGCACCGCCGCCCGAGGCTATAATCAGGTTTTTCTCAAGGCTTAACTCCCTGCACGCCTCGTGCTCCATATCGCGAAAGCCGCTCTCGCCGTATTTTTCGAAGATTTCGGACACGCGCATACCTGCCTTTTCCTCGATATAGCTGTCCATATCGACAAATTTCTTGCCCGATTTGCGCGCGATATTCTTGCCGACGGTAGATTTTCCGCAGCCCATAAAGCCGCATAATACAATGTTGTTCACATTTGCCCCCTGTTTGATTATGTATAAACGTTTCCGCGGGCGGGCAATGCCCGCCCCTACATTGACAACATTTATCAAATTAAAAAGATTTCAATTTTTCTGCCGCGTCAATACACAGCTTGTCAATATCTTCCTTATCAAAGCTCTTGCCGTGCCAAATTTCCTGAGCGACCGCCGCCTGCCAAACGAGCATTGACATTCCGCCGACTGCCTTTGAGCCGTTCGCCTTTGCGCGCTTAACGAGCACGGTTTCGAGCGGATTGTAAACCGCGTCAAAAACCGCGCCGCACCTGCCGATTGCGCAGTTGTGAATCGGTTGTTCGTCAACATTCGGGTACATTCCGACGGGCGTGGCGTTAATCAGCACGTCAACCGTGCCGATAATCTGCGTCATAAGCCCGAAGCTGACCTTAGCGTCGGGGATTTTGCGCGTGATGTCAAGGCACAAAAGCCCTGCCTTGCCCACGTCCTGCGGACGAACCGCAAACTCAAACTCCAAGCCCTTTTTGGCAATCTCATACGCCATTGTGCGCGCAACTCCGCCGCAGCCGAGTATCATAATTCTGCCGTCAAGCTCAATTCCTGCGGCTTCAAGCGCCTTTAAAAAGCCGTCCGGATCTGTTGTGTAGCCCTTTGACTTTCCGTCCTTAACCGAAACAGTGTTCACGCTGCCGTACATCTCAGCCTTTTCGTCAATTTCGTCGAGGTATTGAATGATGTTCTGCTTGTGCGGAATTGTCACGTTAAAGCCGTCGAGCTTTGACAGGGTGTTCTTAAATTCCTCGCCCAGGCTCTCGGGAGCGACGTCGATTTTTGTATAATCCGCGTCAACTCCTGCGATTTCGAATAATCTTTTGTGAATAAACGGCGACATCGTGTGACCGATAGGGTGGCCGATGACCGCAAAATGTTGTGTGCTCATAGCAAATTCCTCCATATATCCTGATATTTTTGTGAAAGCAAATTCCACAAAAACAGCTATTCATTTTTGGTTATAACGACATTAATTTATGCAATTTCCAAAAACTTTAAATTAATTTCCGAATATGTATTGACAAAGGGCGGAAATATAAATAATATTTAAGTAGCAAATAAATTTTGCCAACACCATTGTAGCATAAAAAGCGTGCTCTTGTCTATAATTTATTGAGGGCGCAATCAATTTAGGGAGGAATTATAATGGTATTAGAAAAAGTTAAGGCTATCCTTGCGGAGCAGTTTGACGTAGAACAGGATAAGATTACAGTTGACACAGATCTTCAGGAAGATCTCGGCGCAGATTCACTCGACGTAGTTGACCTTCTTATGTCAATCGAGGACGAGTTCGAGGTTGAGGTTCCCGACGAGGAAATCGAGAACATCAAGACCGTTGGCGCACTTGTTTCTTACATCGAGGCTCACTCATAATTAACGCTTGACAAAGCACGGGACGGGTAACCGTCCCTTTTTTTAATTGAGAATTGAAAATTGATAATGGATAATTTTGGGTCGCTTCGCTCCGATTTAAATACATTTAAAGCCTCCCCCGTCGCGCAAGCTACGGGGGAGGTGCCGCCTTAAGGCGGCGGAGGGGGCTACGTATGAATTAGCACGAGTTATCTGTTTAATTAAAAACGTGGTGTTAACGGAAATGCCTCCCCCCTCCGGCACGGCATAAATGCCTTGCCACCTCCCCCTACGCTTTAGCTTTTGAGGAGACTTTAAACGCGGTGGGTTAAAACGCTTGAAAATACATTTAAAATATGATATAATGATTAAGAATTTTGAATTGTGAGGTGGGGTATGACAACGCTTACAAAGGACGCGATTAAACAGTCGTTTATGAAGCTCCTCAATCAAAAACCGCTCAGCAAAATTACCGTTAAGGAAATTGTCGAGGACTGCGGAATTAACCGCAACTCTTTTTACTATCATTACGACGACATCCCGTCGCTTGTTGAGGAAATCCTAAACGAGCAGGTCGACGAGATTGTCTCGCTCGGGGCTGACGCGTCGATTTACGACCAAATCATAATCGGAATTGACTTTGCTCTCAAAAACAAAAAGGCGGCTATGCACATCTACAACTCCGTCAACAAGGAGATGTTCGAGCTGTATATCAACCGCGTGTCTCAGCGCACAATCGACGGCTATATGGAGCTTGCCGCAAAGAAGTACAACATCACCGACCGCGACCGCGAGGTTATTACGATGTACTACAAATCGCTGATAATCGGCTTTATGTTCAACTGGCTCAACAACGGGATGAACAACAACCTGACAGACGATTTGAAGCGCATTTGCGAGCTGTTCGAGGGCAACACCGAGCTTGTACTCGGCAGGTGCGATAAAAAAGAAGAGTAAGGCTTGCACCGTGAATTGCGCGGTGTTGCCTTAACCGAGCCGGCTTTGCTTCGGCTCTTTACTTGACAATTCAGTTAGCTTGTGCTAACCTATAAGTATAACCGCAATTTCCGTTTAGACAAATCTTTAAATCTGCCTAAAAAACGGTCACGTTTCCGCATTTGTCCGTTTAATTAATTTCGTTAAAGGAATAAAATATACTATTGGAAATTAATAATTCGGAAGGAGTGCGCTTAAAGTGAAATTCGGAAAAGCGGTTGTAAAATCGCGAATCGCTATTCTAATTATTTCGGCGGTACTGCTTGTTCCCTCACTTTTGGGAATGATAAACACAAGGGTAAATTACGATATGCTCAACTACCTGCCCGACAGCCTCGACACGGTAAAGGGACAGGAGTATATGCTCGAGGACTTCGGCAAGGGCGCGTTTTCGTTCCTTATTTTTCAGAACGCAAACGAGAAGGACATCGTAAAAACCGAGGAAAAAATAAAGAAAATCGACCACGTAGCCACGGTTTTGTGGTTTGATGACGTGGCTGACAGCAAAATCCCCATGCAGGCATTGCCCGACGAGGTATACGACGCTTTCAACAAGGGCGACAGCACGCTGATGGCTGTGTTCTTTGACAGCTCGAGCTCATCGGACGAGACGATGAACGCCATCACCGAAATCCGCAAGGTGGCAGGCGAACAGTGCCTTGTGTCGGGTATTTCGGCAATGGTAACCGACCTTAGGGAGCTCTGCGAAAGGGAGGAGACGCTCTACGTCGCAATCGCCGTAGTTTTGGCGGTAATCGCGATGATGGTGTTCCTCGACAACTGGATAATTCCGTTCGTGTTCCTCGCGAGTATCGGCGTGGCAATTTTGTTCAACCTCGGCTCAAACATCTTTTTGGGCGAGATATCGTACATAACAAAGGCGCTTTCGGCGGTATTACAGCTCGCAGTAACGATGGACTACTCAATTTTCCTGTGGCACAGCTACGGCGAGCAAAAGCAAAAGTGCAGTGATAACAAAGAGGCAATGGCAGTCGCAATCAAGGAGACGGTAACCTCGGTACTCGGAAGCTCAATCACCACGGTTGCAGGCTTTATCGCGCTCTGCTTTATGACCTTCACCCTCGGCAGGGACTTGGGAATTGTCATGGCAAAGGGCGTTTTGCTCGGAGTTCTGAGCTGTGTAACGGTTCTGCCTGCGATGATTTTGGTGCTCGACAAACCGCTTAACAAAACAATGCACCGCTCGCTTATTCCCTCAACCAAAAAGCTTGCGAAGGGAGTCGTAAGGATTTTCCCGGTGTTTTTAATTTTGTTCGGACTTATCGCGGTTCCCGCGTACTACGGCTATTCGCAGACAAACAACGAGGTTTACTATGATTTGTCGCGCAGTCTGCCCGAGGATATGTCGAACGTAATCGCAAACACCAAGCTTAAAGAGGAGTTCGGAATGGGCAACACCCATATGGTGCTTGTAAATTCCAAGCTTGATCCAAAGGATATCCGCAAGATGAACGATGAGTTCAAGAAGGTGGACGGCATTAAGCTGACGCTCGGGCTCGAAAGCGTCGTCGGCCCGATGATACCCGAGGAAATGCTCCCCGAATCCGTCAGCACGGTATTTAAAAGCGACCGCTGGGAGATGATAATTCTCAGCTCAGAGTACAAAACCGCGACCGACGAGATGGGCACGCAGATTACAAAGCTCAACGAGATTATCAAAAAGTACGATCCCGACGGCCTGCTTGTAGGCGAGGCGGCTTGTACAAACGATTTGATTAATATTACCTCAGTCGATTTCGCGACGGTAAACGCAATCTCAATCATCGCGATATTTATTATCATAATGATTGTCGAAAAGAGCATTTCGCTCCCTGTGATTTTGGTGGCGGTAATCGAGCTTGCAATCTTCATCAACCTCGGACTTCCGCACTATCTCGGCGAAAGCCTGCCGTTTATCGCGCCGATTTGCATAAGTACAATCCAGCTCGGCGCAACCGTCGACTACGCGATACTTATGACGACGCGCTACAAAAAGGAACGCTCGCTCGGTAACGACAAGCGCACGGCGGTCTGCACCGCGCTCGAAACGTCAATTCCGTCAATCATCGTCAGCGCGATGGGACTATTCGCCGCGACGGTCGGCGTAGCGATTTACTCCGACGTCGATATGATTGCCTCGCTCTGCGCGTTAATGGCGAGAGGAGCGCTAATCAGTATGCTCTGCGTAATCCTGATTTTACCTGCGATGTTTATGCTGTTCGACAAGGTAATCGGCGTTACGACAATCGGCTTCAGACCTAAAAAAGAAAAGAAATAACTTCGGGAGGGTAAGTTTATGAATAGAATTAAAAGGATAATGCCCAAGGCTCTCGCCGCGGTAATGAGCCTTACGGTTCTGTGCAGCGGTATCGCAGTTGCTTCGTATTCGGCAGGCGCCGAGAGCACAGGCACTGTTGCCGCCGCTCAAAAAACCGAGCAAAAGGCTGACAGCAAAACTGCTCAAAAGGCGAACGGACTGAGCAAAACCGAGACCGTTTACGTAATCGCAAAGGCAAACGGCGAGCCCAAAAAGGTAATTGTCAGCAACTGGATTAAAAATCCCGGCAAGGCTCAGAAGATTACCGACAAGACAAACCTCAAAAATATCGAGAATGTCAAGGGCGACGAAACCTACACCATCAACGAGAAAAAGGCTTATGAGTGGAACGCTCAGGGCAACGATATCTATTATCAGGGCGAGGGCACAACCGAGCTGCCTGTAGGCGTAAGCGTAAGCTACAAGCTCGACGGCAAGGCGGTAGCTCCCGACCAGCTCGCAGGCAAAAGCGGCAAGGTGACCTTGCGCTTTGACTACACAAACCGCAAGTTTGAGACCGTAAAAATCAACGGCAAGGACGAAAAAATCTACGTTCCGTTCGTTATGCTCACGGGTATGATGCTCGACGACGAGAAGTTCACAAACGTTGAGGTGACAAACGGAAAGGTTATAAACGACGGCACACGCACCTACGTTGCAGGCTTTGCAATGCCCGGAATGCAGGACAGCCTCGGCATTGACAAAAAGGACTTTGAGCTGCCCTCATTTGTTGAGGTGACTGCCGACACAACCGACTTTGAGCTTATGACAACCCTCACCGTCGCGACAAACGACATCTTCGGCGACGTCGACTCAAAGAAGGCTGAGGATAAGGTCAATGAGCTTGAAAAGTCAATTAATCAGCTTACCGACGCTGCCGAAAAGCTCAGCGACGGCACATCACAGCTCTACACGGGAATCGGCACTCTGCTCGAAAAATCAGGAGATTTAGTCTCAGGCGTTAACCGCCTTTACGACGGCGCAGAGCAGCTTGCAAACGGCACAAACGACCTCAAAAACGGCGCGGCACAGCTCAGCAGCGGCGCGGTTCAGCTCGACAGCGGACTCGGCAAGGTTGACGGCGGCGCAGGCGACCTCAAAAACGGCGCAGGTCAGCTCTCCGACGGCGCCTATACGCTTGATAACGGCGTAGAACAGCTCCAGGGCTATATCGCACAGCTCACAGGCGGATTGGGCACAATCTCGCAGAACAGCGCACAGCTCAACGCAGGCGCAAAGCAGGTGTTCGACACACTCCTTAACGCCGCGAATACCCAGATTGCGGCGGCAGGAATTTCCGCTCCTGCGCTCACAATCGACAACTTTGACGCGGTTCTTCAAAGCCTGATTGATTCGCTCGACACCGAGAGCGCTGAAAAGCTCGCTTACGACACCGCATACAAGACAGTTTCGGCAACCGTTAACAGCCAGCGCGAGGTAATCGCCCAGGCGGTTGAGGCGGCTGTCAGAAAGCAGGTAACCGAGGGCGTACTCGCAGGCGCAGGTCTTTCAATGTCTGCAGAGGAGTACGACGCGGCTGTTGCCGCAGGCTCAATTCCCGAGGGAACCGCGGCGCAAATCAGCGCGGCAATCGGCGCCCAGATGAGCGGAATGCAGGGCGTAATCGAGAGCAATACCGAGGCGAAAATCGCGGAGCTTATCGAGCAGAATATGAACAGCGACGAGGTTCAGGCGCAAATCGCCGAGGGCGTTAAAAAGGCTCAGGCTGGCAGAGAGTCGCTCGTCGCCCTTAAACAGCAGCTCGACAGCTACAATCAGTTCTATCAGGGTATTCTCAGCTATACCGCAGGCGTTGACCAGGCAAACTCAGGCGCTCAGCAGATTTTGGGCGGAACATACGACCTCAAGAGCGGCACAAGCGACCTCGCGAACGGCGCGTATGCACTCAAAAACGGCACGTCAGAGCTTAAGGACGGCACAGCGCAGTTAAAGAACGGTTCATCACAGCTCAAAAACGGCGCTTCCGAGCTTACAAACGGCGCAGGCGCTCTCAATTCGGGCGCGGCTCAGCTATTCGACGGTATCGGTCAGCTTAAAAACGCAACTCCGGCTTTGATAGACGGTATTAAACAGCTTAACGACGGTTCAATGCAGCTCGACGAAGGTATGAAGAAGTTTAAGGCGGAAGGCATTGACAAAATCAAGAAAGCAGTCAACGACGACCTAAAGCCCGTAGCGCAAAGACTTAAGGAAATCAAGCGCGTTTCAGACAATTACAAAACCTACAGCGGCGCGGCAGAGGGAACGGACAGCAAGGTAAGCTTCATCTTCAAAACCGACGGCGTTGAGAAATAGAGTTTAATAAATTAATCGGAAATGTTTGATTAAGGTTTAAAGCCTCCCCCGACACTTTGTTTCGGGGGAGGTGTCATTTTGCCCTGCAAAATGACGGAGGGGGCAGACGTTTCCGATACCGCTAACCTATCCCCTACATTCAAACTCATTGACAAAATCTTTATTTATAGTATAATAGAAATGTTACGATAAAAAACCTTTTTGGAGGAGTATATATGGCTGACAACAAAAAAATGGTCGAGGCTATCACCAGCCGCGACGAGGACTTTGCAAAATGGTACACCGATATAGTAAAAAAGGCTGAGCTCGTTGATTATTCGGGCGTAAAGGGCTGCATGGTAATCCGCCCTTACGGCTACGCAATCTGGGAGCTTATGCAGGCGGATATGGACAGGCGCTTTAAGGAGACAGGCCACGAGAATGTCTATATGCCTATGTTTATCCCCGAAAGCCTTCTCCAAAAGGAAAAGGATCACGTTGAGGGCTTCGCTCCCGAATGTGCGTGGGTGACAATCGGCGGTCAGGAAAAGCTCACCGAGCGCCTCGCCGTCCGTCCCACATCCGAAACGCTTTTCTGCGAGCATTATAAAAAGGTAATCAACACCTACCGCGACCTGCCCAAGCTCTACAACCAGTGGTGCTCGGTCGTAAGATGGGAAAAGACAACCCGTCCGTTCCTTCGCACCTCGGAATTCCTCTGGCAGGAAGGCCACACAATGCACGCCACCGCTGAGGAAGCCAAGGAAGAGACCCTCAAAATGCTCAAGGTTTACAGCGATTTCTATACCGAGACACTGGCTATCCCTGCGGTAATCGGTCAAAAAACCGAAAAGGAAAAGTTCGCAGGCGCAGAGGCTACCTATACAATCGAGCCGATGATGCACAACGGCGTTGCATTGCAGGGCGGTACATCCCACTACTTCGGTGACGGCTTTGCCAAGAGCTTCGGCATCACCTACGCCGGCAAGGACAACAAGCTGCATTATCCGCACCAGACCTCATGGGGCACTTCAACCCGTATGATAGGCGCGCTGATTATGGTTCACAGCGACGACGACGGACTTGTTCTGCCGCCTAAGATCGCGCCCATTCAGGTTGCGATTATCCCAATCGCCCAGCATAAGGAAGGCGTGCTCGACAAGGCTTACGCCCTTAAGGATGAGCTCAAAAAGAGCTTCAGAGTAAAGCTTGACGACTCTGATCACGCTCCCGGCTGGAAGTTCTCGGAGTACGAGATGAAGGGCGTGCCCGTAAGAGTTGAAATCGGCCCGAAGGATATCGAAAAGAACCAGTGCGTAGTTGTCCGCCGCGATACTCGCGAAAAGGCGTTTGTGCCCCTCGACGGACTCAGCGAATACATCGAAAAGCTGCTCGTTACTATCCATCAGGATATGTATGACCGCGCCCTTAAAAACACTCAGGAAAAGACCTTCACAGCCACAAGCTATGAGGAGTTTATCGACACCGCCAAGAACAAGCCCGGCTTTATCAAGGCTATGTGGTGCGGTGACAGCGAGTGCGAGGACAAGCTTAAGGACGTAACCGGCGGCGTAAAGAGCCGTTGTATCCCCTTCGAGGAAGAACACCTCGCTGACACCTGCGTATGCTGCGGCAAGCCTGCCAAGCATATGGTTTACTGGGGAAAGCAGTACTGATATAATTGAAAATTGAAAATTGAAAGTTGAAAATTTCGGTCGAGAATATAAGTTAGTCTTTCCGAAATTATCAATTCTACATTATCAATTATCAATTTTTAAAGAAAGGAGAGAAAAGTATGCCGATTAAGGTTCAGAGCCATTTGCCGGCAATTAAGGTTCTTGAAAGCGAGAATATCTTTGTCATGCCCGACGAAGTAGCGCTTAAGCAGGACATCCGTCCGCTCAAAATTTTGATACTCAACCTTATGCCCACAAAAATCACAACCGAAACCCAGCTTTTGCGCCTGCTCGGCAACAGCCCTCTGCAGGTTGACATCGAGCTTTTGCAGATGGCTACGCACACCTCAAAAAACACCTCTCCGCACCATCTGACAACCTTTTACAAGACCTTTGACGAGATAAAGGACGAAACCTTTGATGGTATGATTATCACCGGCGCTCCTGTCGAACAGCTCGACTTTGAGCAGGTCGATTACTGGGACGAGCTCTGCGAGATTATGGAGTGGTCAAAGCACAACGTCTACTCAACCTTCCATATCTGCTGGGGTGCTCAGGCGGCGCTTTATTATCACTACGGAATTCCAAAGGTTCCGCTCGAGGAAAAACTCAGCGGAATTTACGCCCACAAGGTATTAAATCCGCTTCATCCGCTCATGCGCGGTTTTGACGACGAGTTTTTAATTCCCCATTCGCGCTACACAACCGTAAGGCTCGAGGACATCAAAAAACAGCCCGGGCTGGAGCTTTTGGCGGTCAGCGAAATGGCAGGCCCCTCGGTAATCAGCAGCAAAACAGGCAGGCAGGTGTTTGTGACAGGCCACGCCGAGTACGACCGCGAAACCCTCGCTAACGAATACTACCGCGACCAAAACAAGGGTATCAACCCGGCGGTTCCATACAACTATTTTCCGAACGACGACGCGTCGCTAACTCCGCCCATGGTGTGGCGCAGCAACGCAACGCTTCTGTATACAAACTGGCTCAATTACTTTGTATATCAGGCAACGCCGTACGACCTTAAGGAGCTGTTCGTAAAATATCCGCGCAGAAACAAACCGAATAATTAAAAAATTGCCGTGAAGTCAAAAGATTTCACGGTTTTTTATTTTAAATTGCATAAAACACTGCAATTTTTCCCGATTTGGGAGTATAAGTGAAAGGACTTCTTTCAAAATTTCAAAAAGGGAGAGTTTATTATGAAAAAACCAACAAAACCAAAGGCATTTAACATCTATTTCGACACCTTTCAGCACGTTGAAATGCTTACTATGGAACAGCGCGGAGAGCTGTTTACCGCGCTATATGAGTACGCCGTAAACGAAAGGATAACCGAGTTTAACAACGGTATGGTAAAAATGGCGTTCTCGTTTTTCAAGGCTCAAATCAAAAGGGATTTTGAAAAATATTATGAAAAGTGTGAAATCAACAGAGCAAACGCAAGCAGTCGCAAGCGGTCGCTAACGGTCGGTAGCGTTCGAAGCCAAGAAGAAAAAGAATATAAAGAAAAAGAAGAGAAAAAAGAAGAAAAAGAAGAGATAGAAGAAGAGATAGAAGAAGAGATAGAAAAAGAGATAGAAAAAGAGATAGAAAAAGAGATAGAAAAAGAGATAGAAGAGGAGAGAGAAGAAGAGATAGAAGAATATTTATCTTCTCTCTCTGATCTCGATTATCAATTTGATTCTCTTGATTTTATGGATGAGGAAGGTTGGGAGGAAAAGTTTAATTGTTAGTAAATAAATCATTGTAGGGGCAGGTCAAGACCTGCCCGCGGTGAAGATGAGAATATTAAAGATTCATTTAATAAATGTCTGCCACAACTCTTATTGACAAAAACTCCGCGGATTGATACAATAAAACAAAACTGATTATAATTCACGGAGGCGTGTTATGAGAAAAGAAAATATGGCTATGCTGTGCGACTTTTACGAGTTTACAATGTCGAACGGCTATTTTAAGAACGGCTTTTACAGGCGCACGGTTTACTTTGACGTTTTCTTCCGCAAGGTTCCCGACAACGGCGGTTTTGCAATAGCCGCAGGGCTTGAGCAGGTTATCGAATATATCAAGGAGCTCCACTTTGACGAGGAAGATATCGCGTATCTTCGCTCAAAGGGGATTTTTGACGAGGGCTTTTTGGCGTATCTGCGCGATTTCAAGTTCAGCGGAGACATCTACGCCGTGCCCGAGGGAACTCCCGTGTTCCCCAACGAGCCGATTATGACCGTCAAGGCGCCTGCCATTGAGGCGCAGCTTATCGAGACCTTTGTACTGCTCACCCTCAACCATCAAACCCTGATTGCCACCAAGGCAAACCGCATTGTACGCGCGGCTCAGGGCAGGGCGGTGCTGGAGTTCGGCTCACGCCGCGCACAGGGCGCGAGCGGCGCGATTATGGGCGCGAGGGCGGCTTATATCGGCGGCTGCAAGGGCACAGCCTGCACCATTACCGACGAGCTTTACGGCGTGCCTGCAGGCGGTACAATGGCTCATTCGTGGGTTCAGATGTTCGACAGCGAGTACGACGCGTTTAAGACCTACTGCGAGCTCTACCCCGACAATCCCACGCTTTTGGTAGATACCTACAACACGCTCAAAAGCGGTATTCCGAACGCGATTAAGGTGTTCAAAGAGGTTCTTTTGCCGCAGGGCAAGACAAAGTGCGCCATCCGCCTTGACTCGGGCGATATCTCGTACCTCTCAAAAAAGGCTCGCAAAATGCTCGACGACGCAGGGCTCACCGAGTGCAAAATCACCGCGTCGAACGCGCTTGATGAAAAGCTCATCCGCGATTTGATGATGCAGGGAGCGCAGATTGACACCTTCGGAGTGGGCGAGAGGCTCATAACATCCTCGAGCTCGCCTGTGTTCGGCGGAGTTTACAAGCTCGTTGCCGTTGAAAACGCCTCGGGCGATATCGAGCCGAAAATCAAGGTCAGCGAGAACACCGCCAAGATTACAAATCCGCACTTTAAGAAGCTCTACCGCTACTACGACCGCGAGAGCGGAAAGGCGCTTGCCGACGAGCTATGCGTGTATGACGAGGTTGTTGACGACAGCGGTGAGCACACAATTTTTGACCCTAACGCCACATGGAAAACAAAAACCCTGACTGATTTTACAGCCAAGGAGTTGCTTGTTAAGGTATTTGAAAACGGCGAGTGCGTGTACGACTGCCCGACGATTGAAGAAATCGCGCAGTACTGCCGCGACCAGCTCGACTTGCTCTGGGACGAGGTAAAGCGCTTCGAAAATCCGCACGATTACTACGTCGATTTGTCCGCAAAGCTCTACGAGATCAAGAACATTCTTTTGAACGTGCACGGAATATAAATAAATTGAAAATGGATAATTGAAAATGGATAATTAAGGGTCGCTCCGCTCCGATTTGAAATTCTTTTAAAGCCTCCCCCGTTCAAAAAACGGGGGAGGTGGCATTTTGCTTTGCAAAATGCCGGAGGGGGCAGACGTTTCCTATAGCGCCAACCTTTCCTTTACAATTCATAACGTGGCGATTAAGGCAAAGCTGCCCCCTCAGTCAGCTAAAGCTGACAGCTCCCCCATAGCTTACGCGATGGGGGAGCCTTTAAACTTATAACAAACGTTTCCTGTAAATAATTAAACTCTAAATAAATTCAACTTCCTCTGTATCAAGCAGGCTTGTTCTCATTGCCGGTTTGCACAGGGGGATTTTTTTGCCTTTTTTGATAAAGAGCGGAACCTCGTTCAGCGCGACTTCCACATAATGCAGTCCTGCCCTCAGCTCCTGCTTTGTAACGCGCTCTCCGCTGAGCTTAACGAAGGTCATATCCTCGGGCAGATAGACCGTTCTGCCGTTTGCGTTCTGCTCGTAAACAGGCGCTATCATACATTCCTCGCCGAGCATAAGCTGGGTTTCGCACTCGCGCGCGATTTTGTCCTCGGGGTAGTCGAACGACAGCGGACGGAATATCATATCGCCGTTGTCGCGAGCCTTCTTAAATGTATCGTATAGGTACGGAATAAGGCGGTAGCGCACCTGAATAACATCCCTGAAATCCTCTGTGTTTTCGAACGCGAAGCACTCCTGGTCGCGCGTGCCGAGCGCGGAATGGTTGCGCATAAGCGGAGTGAAAACTCCGAGAGCTGAAAAACGGAGCACCAAGTCGCGCGTGGCGTTTTCGTTAAAACCGCCTATGTCGGCACCGCTGTACAAAAATCCGCACATATTCGCGCCAGGGAGCATTTTAAGGCAGAGCAGAATGTGCGACCACCACGAGTGATTGTCGCCAAACCAAATTCCGCCGTAGCGGTGAGCACCGATGTACGAAGCGCGTGAGAACATCAAAATTTTCTGCTCGCCGTACTCCTTCTCAAAATATTCGCCTGCCGCCCTTGTCATATTCGCGCCGTAGAGGTTGTGAACCTTCTGATGGTTGACCTGTTCGCCGTCCACCGTGTGGTAGATTGAGGCGTAGTCGTTGCCGTTGTTCGAAAGCCCCGCAAAGGTGTCCTTTAGGTTAAAAAACTTGCCGAGGTCGAGGTTCTGTCCCTTCAGCGACGAAGCCTTTTCAAGCGCGTTCTTAATGCCGTCGGCGGAGTAGAACAGCGCAGGCTCGTTCATATCGTTCCAAAAGCCCTCAATTCCCATATCAATCAGCTTTTTGTACTTCGAGCCGAACCATTCGCGCACGTCATCGCGCAAAAAGTCGGGAAAACGGCAAATTCCAGGCCATACGCCTGCCTCAAAGTCAGAGCCGTCAGCCTTCTTGCAGAAGTAGCCGTTTTTAACGCCCTCGTCAAAAATTTCGTAGCCTTCCTCTGCCTTAATTCCGGCGTCGATAATCGGGATAAGGCGGATACCTTTCTCCTTTTTTTCAGCGACAAACCGCTCAAAATCGGGGAACTTTGAACCGTCAACCGTAAAGTCCTTAAAGCTGTCCATGTAGTCGATGTCGAGGTACACGCAGTCGAGCGGAATTCCTGCCCTGTCGTAGCCGTCGATTATGCGGTCAACCGCCTCGCTGTTGTGGTAGCTCCAGCGGCTCTGCTGAAAGCCGAACGCCCAAAACGGCGGAAGGTAGCTCTTGCCGATTAATGCGCGGAATTCGCGGACAACTTCTCGCGGACTGCCGCCCTCGATGATGTAGATGTCAAAGTCATTTCCTTCAAGCTCAATCCTCGCGGTATCAGCCTTTGTGTAGCCGATGTCCCAGCGGATTCTTGACGGAAAGTCAATGAAAATTCCCGTATTCTGCGCGCCCGATACAATAATAAAGTTGTGCGCGGCGTAAAGCGAGCGCTTGCCCTCGGTGTGGAACGGCTCGTCGGTGCACCAGCTCTCGTAAATCCAGCCGCGCTTGTTAATGCCGCGTGTGGTCTCTCCGAGACCGTAAACGATGTCCTCGCCGCCGAGCGGAATTTCAAAGGAAAATCCCCCGTCCTGAGTGTATTTATACGGAAAACCGTCCCAACCCGAAGCGGCTGTTTCGCGGACAACCGCGCCTGTGTAATACGGCTTGCCGAGCGTGAATTTTTTAATCATATCAAAGCCCCCTTTGCTATGGTTTTATTATATCTTAGTGCTGAGTTTGTTGCAAGGTTTTTTTAATTGAAAATTGATAATGGAAAATGGAAAATTTCGGTCGTGCGGAAAGGTCCGTATTCCCGAAACGTTTTGTTCCCGACTGAATTAATATGGCGCGGAATTTTAATTAAACCCATAACCTAACCCGAAAAAAATTTAATTCTTTATTGAATTTATCGGCGTATTGTGGTAAAATAAAATTGTATATTGGAAAAATGTTATCTTTTGAAGATTCCTTTGGAAAGGGGTTATTAATATGTGTGGTATTTGCGGCTTTACCGGCACGCTCGAAAACCGCGAGGAAGTCTTAAAGAAAATGACCGGGGTAATCACCCACCGCGGTCCCGATTCCGACGGCTTCTATTCCGATGAAAATATCAATATGGGTTTCAGAAGGCTCTCAATTATCGACCTCGGCACCGGCAACCAGCCGATTTATAACGAGGACAAAACCTTGGTTCTCACCTTTAACGGCGAGATTTACAACTACAAAAATCTAAAGGCGAAGCTGATTGAAAAAGGTCACACCTTCCGCACTGAGTCCGACAGCGAGGTGCTTGTTCACGGCTTTGAGGAGTGGCAGGAGGACTTGCTCCCCAAGCTGCGCGGAATGTTCGCCTTCGCTATCTACAACACCACCGACAACAGCCTGTTCATCGCGCGCGACTTCTTCGGAATCAAGCCGATGCACTACACCACCGTAGACGGCGAGTTCGTCTACGCAAGCGAGATTAAGTCTATTCTCGAATATCCTAAGTTTGAAAAGCGCTTCAACAAGCGCGCGCTTGACACCTATCTTTCATTCCAGTACGCCGTACCGCCCGAGACGTTCTTTGAGGACGTTTTCTGCCTGCTTCCGGGCAACTATCTGTGGTACAAAAACGGCGAGATTGAGACTACACGTTACTTTGAACCGCGCTTTAATCCCGATGAAAATATGAGCGAGGACGAGGCGGTTTACAGGATTGAAAAGGCGTTTGAAAACTCCGTTAACGCCCACAAAATCGCAGATGTTGAGGTCGGCTGTTTCCTGTCCTCGGGCGTTGATTCAAGCTACGTTTCGACCTACTTTGCCGACCAAAAGACCTTTACCGTGGGCTTTGACTTCGGCGACAGATATAATGAAATCAGTTGGGCAAAGGACTTGTCCGAGAAAATCGGAGTTGAGCACCACACCCACCTTATCTCAAGCGAGGAATTCTGGGACGCCGTTCCGACGGTTCAGTACCATATGGATCAGCCGCTTGCCGATCCGTCCTGCGTTGCGCTGTACTTTGTATCGCGACTCGCGAGCCAGTACGTAAAGGTTGTGCTCTCGGGCGAGGGCGCTGACGAGCTGTTCGGCGGCTACACCTGCTACAACGATCCGCGCGTTTTCAGAATGTACCAAAAGTGCGTTCCGCATTTCCTGCGCAAGTTTATCCGCTTTATCTGCACCAAGCTGCCCGATATTAAGGGACGCGATTATCTTATCCGCGCCTGCGATCCGCTCGAGGAGCGCTATATCGGCAATGCGTTTATGTACGACTTGAAGCAGAAGCAGAGCATTTTGAAGGATCCCTCAATCGCCACAGCTCCGCAGAGCTACGCGAGAAAGCACTACTACCGCTGCCGCAAGTACGACGACGTAACCAAAATGCAGTACCTCGACATCAATATGTGGATGGTCGGCGATATCCTGCTAAAGGCGGACAGAATGAGTATGGCAAATTCCCTCGAGCTCAGAGTTCCCTTCCTCGACAAAGAGGTGTTCAAGGTGGCTTCAACGCTGCCTACGCGCCTGCGCGTAAACAAGAGCAACACCAAGTACGCTATGCGCAAGGCTGCCGCAAAGCATTTGCCCGAGGAAACCGCCGAAAAGGAAAAGCTCGGCTTCCCCGTACCCACCAGAGAGTGGCTTAAGGACGAGAAATACTACGGCATTGTTAAGAGAAAATTCACCGGTAAAACCGCCGAGAAATTCTTTAATACAGACGCGCTTGTCGTCTGGCTCGACGAGCACTTCACCGGTAAGGAGGACAACAGCCGCCGCGTTTGGACGGTGTATGTGTTCCTCGTTTGGTACGATATTTATTTTGACGAGAACGATCCCAAGGTAGAAAAGCCCGTAAACCACCTCGACGAGCTAAAGGCGATTGCCGAGGCAAGGCGCGAAAAGCAGATTGACGCTCCCGGCGAGGTTATTATGGCTGCTGCCGAGCAGATTGACGACGAGTATGACGCTCCTAATTTCGGCATTGACAAGAGCGCAAAGAACGCGCCTGCCGAAGAAGCAGAGGAACAGCCCGAAGCTCAGCCCGAAGCTCAGCCTGAGGAACAGCCTGAGCCCGACGACGGCAGTGAGCCCGCGATTGTCGAGGACGACAGCGAGCCTGCCGCGCCCGAGCAGCCCAAGGAGCAGTACGTAAATATTCAAAATCCCGAGGACGATGAAATTTACGAAGCTCCGCGCAAGCCCTCAAATCCTCAGGAGCAAATGCAGTGGGCAATCGACAGTATCGAAAAGCGCTCAAAGTACCTTGACGAGCCGAACGTAATCTCGGACGAGGCGGTTGACAACATCGTAAGCCAGATTAAGTTCTTCGACGACGAGGACGAGAATAAATAATATAATCATAACGCAAATGGGACAGTCTTTCGGCTGTCCTATACGTTAGTAATTTAAAAGTAATAAGTAATAAGGAATAGGGAATAAGGAATAAATTACGAAACGGTTGTTGAAAGAGGAAAGTATGAAACTCACGGAAAAAACGCTTAAATCAACTGAAATTTTCAGCGGCAGGATTTTGCACGTATACCACGACGATGTTGAGCTGCCCGACGGCTCTTTTTCTAAACGCGAGGTCGTCCGCCATCCCGGCGGTGTTTGCGTTGCCGCGCTCGACGAGGATAATAACCTCTTTTTCGTAAGGCAATTTCGCTATCCCTACGCCGAGATTGTGCTCGAGCTCCCTGCCGGCAAGCTCGAAAAGGGCTCAACTCCGCTCGAAAACGGCAAGCGCGAGCTGCTCGAGGAAACCGGCGCTCAGGGCTATTCGTACATCTCACTCGGTCAGGTTTACCCGACGCCGGGCTACACCGACGAGATTATCCACCTCTACGCCTGCCGCGTTGAAAAGCTGGGCGAGAGCCGTCCCGACGAGGGCGAGTTCCTGAACGTTGAAAAAATCCACCTCGAAAAAGCCGTCGAGATGGTTCTCAACAACCAAATTCCCGACGCGAAAACGCAGATTGCGGTGCTCAAAACCGCAATGTTATTAAAAAGCGGAAAAATCTGAGGAATGTTATGCAGTGCTACTTTGAACTAAAGCAACAAGTGAATAATACCGCCGTCGCGCTCGGCTTTTTTGACGGTCTCCACCGCGGTCATCTAAGCGTTATCGAACCTGCCGCGCAGCAGAGCAAAAACGGTCTGACGAGCGTTTGCCTGACCTTCGGCAAAAGCCCGAAAGCCGTCATCAGCGGAATGGACACGCCTATGCTTATGACGCACGGCGACAAGATTAAAGCGCTCGAAAAACTCGGCATTGACAAGACCTTTTTCATCGACTTTAATTCGGTGAAGGAGCTCGGCGCGCAGGAGTTTTTTGACAGGGTTATCTGCGAAACGCTCAGCGCGAAAAAGCTCTACTGCGGCTTTAATTACCGATTCGGCAAGAACGCCTCGGGCGACGTCGAAATGCTCGAAAAGCTGTGCAAAGAAAAGGGGATAGAGCTTTTTGTCGCTCCGCCGTTCAAAATCGGCAGCGAGGTTGTCTGCTCGTCGCTGATTAAGCAGAAAATTGCCGACGGCAGAGTGAGCGAGGCTAACCTTATGCTCGGCAGTCTGTTCGGCTTTTCCGCGCCTGTTTTGCACGGAAAGCGCTTGGGCAGAGAGCTCGGCACGCCGACAATCAACCAAGCCGTTCAGAAAGGGCTGATTTTGCCGAAATTCGGCGTGTACGCTTCCGTCGTAACGCTCGAAAGCGGAGAGCGCTTCTGCGGAGTTACAAACGTCGGTATCAAGCCCACCGTCGGCGGAGAAAAACCGCTGTACGAAACCTGGATGCCAAAGTACCGCGGCGGCGAAATCTACGGTCAGACAGCCGATATCCGCCTGCTCGACTTTATCAGAGCCGAAAAGCGCTTTGACAGCCTTAACGACCTGAAAAGGGAGATTTTCCTCAACAGCAAGGTCGCCCTGTCGATTTACGAAAATCACGAAAAGCACAACGCTTGACATAAGTGGTAAAATATAATTGAAATCATAAATACTATCTTCTAATAAAACCCTTTAACATCTGCCGTGTAAAATTGCGTATAACTGCGTTGTCGTCCTCGGAATCCGTCAGGATTCCTGCGTCCTTCGCCTTGTTCTGCGCAATTTTCCATCGACATCTGTTTTAAAGCGTTTTATCAGAAAATAGTATAAAAAAGGAAGTAATCAAGATGGCAAAAAAACAATTTAAATCCGAATCAAAGCGTCTGCTTGATTTGATGATTAACTCAATCTACACGCACAAGGAAATTTTCCTGCGCGAGATTATCTCAAACGCCAGCGACGCGATTGACAAGCTCTGCTTTATCGCCCTCACCGACGACAAGCTCGGTATGACAAGGAGCGATTTTAACATTTTCATCGAGGCTGACAAGGACAGCCGTACACTGAAAATCACCGATAACGGTATCGGTATGGACAAGGACGACCTCGAAAACAACCTCGGCACAATCGCAAACTCAGGCTCGTTCAAGTTCAAAAACGAGCTCGAGGAAAAGCCCGACGATATCGACATTATCGGTCAGTTCGGCGTAGGCTTTTACTCCGCGTTTATGGTTGCCAAGGAGATTGTGGTAAACACCAAAAAGTACGGCTGTGATACCGCATATTGCTGGCAGTCGAGCGGTGCGGACGGCTACACAATCACCGAAATCGAGAAGGACGGAATCGGCACCGAGATTATCCTCACCCTTAAGGACAACACCGACGACGAAAATTACGACGAGTTTTTGGAGCAGTACAGACTTCAAAGCCTCGTAAAGAAATATTCCGACTACATCCGCTACCCGATTCTTATGGACGTTAAAAAGAGCAGGGTTAAGGAGGAGACCAAGGACAGCGACAAGCCCGAGTATGAGGAGTACACCGAGCGCGAAACGCTCAACAGTATGATTCCCATCTGGCAGCGCCCGAAAAAGGACGTTAAGCAGGAGGAGTACGACCGCTTCTACAACGAAAAGTTTATGGCTGCCGACAAGCCGATTAAGACAATCGTTACCTCGGTAGAGGGCGTTGTTACATACAAGGCTCTGCTGTTCATCCCCTCGACCGCTCCTTACGACTTCTACTCAAAGGACTACAAAAAGGGACTGCAGCTCTACTCCAGCGGCGTTTTGATTACCGAAAACTGCGAGGAGCTCGTTCCCGAATACTTCCGCTTTGTAAGGGGTATTGTGGACACCGCCGATTTGTCGCTGAATATCTCGCGTGAGATGCTCCAGCACGACCGTCATCTGCTCACAATCGCCCAGAATATTGAGAAGAAGATTAAAAACGAGCTAACCTCAATGCTCAAAAACGACCGCGAGAACTACGAAAAGTTCTTCGCCGCCTTCGGCAGACAGCTCAAATACGGCGTTGTCTCCGACTACGGTATGCACAAGGACGAGCTTCAGGATCTCTTGATGTTCTACTCCTCAACCGAGAAAAAGCTCGTTACCCTGTCAGAGTACGTTGACCGAATGAAGGAAGGCCAGGAGAGAATTTACTTTGCCACAGGCGAAACCGCCGCGGCTATCGACGCGCTTCCGCAGACCGAGCTGCTGCGCTCAAAGGGCTATGAAATCCTTTACTGCACAGAGGACGCCGACGAGTTTACACTCCAGACCTTGATGATGTACAAGGAAAAGCGCTTCTGCTCCGCGACAAACGACGACCTCGGAATCGAGAGCGACGACGAAAAGACAGAGGACGAGAAGAAGGACAGCACCGCTCTGCTCACCTTTGTAAAGGAAACTCTCGGCGACAAGGTTGCCGAGGTTGTGGAGTCCAAAAAGCTCGTGTCACACCCTGTTTGCCTCACGGCGAAGGGCGGTATCTCGTTCGAGATGGAAAAGTACTTTAACGCCGTTCAGCCCGGCAGCGGAATGAAGGCTCAGCGCGTGCTTGAACTCAATATGAACCACGCCGCGGTCAAGAATATGGAAGCCCTCATTCAGACCGACGTTGACAAGGCGAAGAAGTACGCCGAGGTGCTCTACTCACAGGCACTTCTTATCGCGGGACTTCCCCTCGAAAACCCCTCGGAGTACACCGACCTCGTCTGCTCGCTGATGTAATAAAAATACTTTGCATAAAAAGAGGAAGTACCTTTAACCGGGTACTTCCTTTTGTTTTAAAATCGGCTCGGCGCGTAACGTACGGTTACAATGTGAACCTCTTTCTTTTCGTCATAGACACGGTAAATAACCGTGTATTTTTTTATAAATAACTGGCGGTAATCCTGATTGGCATAAATGCCGTTACGCCTAATGCTGCCCCGTTTGGGAAATTGCTCCAAGCTGAAAATCGCGTTTTCCAAAGCGGCTATCATTTTTTCCGCAGTGCCCTGCTCCGTCAAATTTACGGAAATATAAGAATATATTTCATCTAAATCGCGGTAAGCCCGCGGATACAATTTTACGGTGTACTTCATAGACTGTGCTTTTTTCTGAGGGAAGATAACGCCTCGCGTGCGTCAAGCAGCTCCCCTCCGGCGGAAATCTCCTGCTCAGCGTCCCTGATAGCCGCGTCTGTATGCAGGGTTTCAATTAACTCCTCATATGCCTCTATGCTGAGAACTACCAAATCGCCGTATCCGTTTTTGGTGATAAAAACGGGCTCTTTTTTTGCGTGGCAAAGCTCGGAAATCTCGGTTGTGTTTCGCAGGTCGGTAATAGGTCTTATTTGCGGCATATTATCCGCCTCCTTTCTTGTACATTATTATAGCATAATTACGCACAAAATTCAATATGTTTTAAGTTAAATATATTTTGATATTGGAAATAATATTAAACTCAGTTAGGACTACTATCTGTCATTTTTCGTTTTCGCCGCTGTTTTTCCATCTTCTGTAAAAGCCTGCCAAAATCGCGCCCGATATGTTGTGCCAAACGGAAAAAACCGCTCCCGGCACTGTCGCCATCGCAAGGCCTGAAAACGCCGTTCCGGCAAGGCTTGTGGCAAGTCCCGAGTTTTGCATTCCGACCTCGATTGACAGAGCCTTTACTTTTTCGAGAGGCATTTTAAGCAGCTTGCCGAGCCCGAAACCGCCAGTACAATCAGCGCCATATACTTTCCGAAGAATTCGCTGATTTTTTCAATTACTTTCATACTTTCACCTGAGTTCTGCATTTAAGATTTTTCGAGTTGATTATATCATATTCCGTCAGGTTTGTCCAACGCAATAAAGGCAAGGTTTCTGCTCGTTACTTGCGGCGTGTGGAATTGGATATTGTGGGCTTGCCTCTCTCGCTAAAAACAGTGCACGGGATGTTAGCGATAAAGAAGGTCTTATGTAAAACAGTCGGAACGATTGATTTTGTAGGATAAAATCAAAACTTACGGAGGTTTTACAAATGAGAAGAATGAAATATCACATTTACCTTATTAGTGAAGAAAGGCGGTTGTTAATTAACAGCTTAATCAATTTGAAAAATAGGCTGATTGCCGAGGGCAAATATACTGACCTTGTTGATGAAATCTTGGTTAAAGTGGCTGACGCTAAAATCAAGAAAATCAAGGTTGTCAGCAAAAGCTCGTAAACGGTATATTTGCGGATTTTGAGGGTTGATAATGATAAAACCTTGATCCATTAAGTTCAACACTCTAAGAACCGCATAAATACTGACGATTTACACCAAACTTTGTCCACACTTTTTCGACTACTATGGAGGTTAAAACTATGACAAATAAGATTACATATACACAGCAAGGCGATTATCTTTTACCCAACCTGAAATTACCCGAACAGCCAAAGGTTAAAATAGGCATTTGGGGCAAGCGGCATTTGAAGTATATCAAACATCACCGTCCAATCTTATATACAAATCTTCTCACGAGCTGCAAACTTACCTCTTATCTCGCTGATATTGACGAACAGGCTGAGGATATGTTCTTTCGGTTAGTAGAACAAATCGCCGAAAAGGAAGGCGTAACCGAGCAACTCAAAGCGAACAATCAAATGTTGTGGGTGAAGAGAATGAATAATATACGCAACTGTGCAGAAGAAATTGTCAACAATGAATTGATATATGAATAAACTAACTGGGCGAAGGTGGTTGTTCCATCTTCGCCCTGTGTATTTAATTGTTTTTTGCAACAGGATACTCACTGTATGTTTTACCATCTAATTCTCTACCAGTCTTCTTCTTATTTGTTCCTCCCCACTGCTTAAAGAAGAAAGCGGTATTGCTTTGTCGGGCTTTACTTTTTATGTTCGTAACCCATTGCTTTTCCATTTTCCTTGCACCAGGTCCAGATTCTCCTCCAACAATAATCCAGTCAATTCCAAATAAATTTAATCCAATCAAATCATCTAATAATGGTTCCGCAGAAACGAATTTAATCTTGGCATTTGAATTTTTCAGACAATCTATCCTATCTAAGTATTTATAACTTTCCACCGTAACACCCATCCAAATGTTTGGCGTCCAGTTAATCTTTGAATCAAGTGTTTTTAATCTTTCAGGTCTTTTTGTTAGTATTTGAAATTGGTGTTGCGGACAATCATTCATTGTATTAAAAATCTCTAGAATTGTTTGTTCAGGTACTTTTTCGTGGAATAAATCGGACATTGAATTAACAAATATTTTTCTTGGTGTTTTCCACTTTTTTGGAGCCTCAATCAAATCCGAATGAATTGTAACGTCAAATCCATTTTTATATCTGGGATTTTTCATCGCAACCAACCTTTTAGATAATCTTTCTGCATAACAGTTTTTGCAACCATCGGATATTTTTGAACAACCAGTTATAGGGTTCCATGAACACTCTGTCCATTCAATTTTTGTTTTGCCTGACATATTATTTCTCCAAAGCTATATTTTTAAATTTAATAACAGCGTTCTTTGTAATTCGTTTTCTTTTTATTGTGCTGGTAACTTCGATAAGCCCTTTATCATCCATTTTTGAAACAGCTTCTTTAAACTCGTTAAATACATAGGGAGTAACAATGTAGTTTGTTTTCATACTATACCTATCCATTAGTTCAAACCATTTTATTATACTGCACTCCTGAAATATTAAAGAAGGGGCGTCTTGAAGCATCTTCAAAATTATTTTCTCTATCTCTTGACTAATATTGTCTTTTCTACTAAATAGAGAAAAAAGCATATTTGCCGTTTTATTATCATAAAACAGTTCCTCGGAATTTGAATTGCTTTGTTTTACCATTATTCTTTTCATTTCCGAGATAGCTTTATGATTTTTTGAAACAAATAATATATAGTGACTAGTTTTATCCATTTCATCTTGCATAAATGCAAAAGGAAGCACATACAAACGATATCCTCGCTTTTTTAAAAAGGCAAATTCCCTATTATACAAATTTTTTGAAAAAAGCTTCACAAATTTTCTGCTCTTTTGTTGTTGGTTTAAATCCGATTTGTTTACTAAGGCACACGCGTTATCATATTCAGAACCAAATATATTAGTCATATGGCTTTCACTAGTCGGTTTTGATAAGTCTTGCAAAATTCTATTGACATTGAAAAATAGAATACAATCTGAGCCTATGGATTTGACCAAATCTTTAACTTGTGTTGCGGAAATATCCTTATATCCCCATGGATCAATAAAAGAAAACGTTGGGTGTCCTTGAATCAAATACTGTTGAATATTTACATTTGAGGCAGAATCGTTATAAATAATCGGTTTGTTCCTCATTCTACAGTATGCAGGATGATTCTCAACCACACCTTTTAATGTTTGACAGAAATCTGGATTTTCATCATTAAAAATCATAGTAATCTGACTTGCAATATCTGATACAGATGTATTAATAAAATCCAATAATAATGCGGGTGTTGATTTTGAACCATCTTTATAAACACCTGGGCCAGAAAATAAATCAATGTAATTAAACCCATTTTTTGTCATTTTTGCATTGAATAATATTGAATAATACGTCTTAAAAAATTCTGAGACTATATATGATTTAATCCTTGATTTTTCTTTTTGTTCTTCAAAAAAGCCATCTGTTGTTGAACCTTTCATTTTAATCTCCTATCATTATCTGTTGTATTCACTATCTAATTGCCCAAACACCTTCAGAAACCATTTTGAATAAATCCTTACTTCCGTTATATGATGAACTGTCGCTACAAAAACGTTGCAAAATTCCTCTGATGGTTGATTCAATTGCATTATTTTTCAGCTTTTTATTCATGTTATTATAGTAAAGGATTTCTTTTGCTTCTTCATATATTTCTTTTAAACCTGCTTGACCTCCAAGATTGATTAGTGCATTGTATATTACTTCAGTCCATTTTAAGCTATCATTTGCTTCTTCTACAGTTACAGAAACATCAGCACCAATGCTAATATAAGCTTCAACAATATCATCAAAAACAAATAACTGCTTCCCAGTTTCTTTATTATATTCAGACTTTAGAAATAGTATATTCTCACTAAATGTATGATCAGCGCTGATAATTATTATATCGTTTTTATTGATTCTTCCATAATCCAAAAGACATTCCCAGATGATTTCGTCACAACAAGTATATTTTTCGCTTGTAGGTGGATTACCTGATAGCTTTCTTTTATATGCAAGATTTACAATTTCATCGGAAACCGAAATTGTATATTTGGGCTTACATAATCCTATAAATTTTTTGTATACCTCATCTTTTTCAAGATTCTCTACCAACTCTTGAAGCTCAAATATTATTCTCTTCCTATTTTCACAATAGTTTTGTAAAGAACGCGAGAAGCCGCTATAACTCTTTAGCGAACGAATATAGTTTGTTGTATAATTAGAAATAGAACTATTTTTCTTGAATTCTTCAAGAGTATTTTTTAGAGTTTTAGTTCGATTCCTAATGAATTCATTTTTAGTTTGTTCGGTAGTGATAAAGACGTTAATGTTATCCTTTATAAACTTCATTATCGTAGAAATATCTTTGGATAAATTAGATCGATACATATTTAGAAAAACGTTTGTATCTATATATATCTTTTTCAACTTTATCTCACCAGCTTATCTTATTAATTGATTCTTAATGTTAATGTCATACCATTTATGAGGAGGATTATTAGAATCATACGCAATATTAAATATTCTATACAACTCATTATAATGTAATCCAAGCATTATAACTGTAATTAATTCTGATGTTTGTAAAGGAATAATCTTCATCCCATCTACACTCTTTGTATAATCCTGAGTATCATAGAACGGCATATTCTTTCTTCCTCTGAAATCTGCGATAACATTTATATCAAGATATGTCGTTGCAAAAACGCAATAGGAATTCAGATTACCTGTTCTGATAAGGTGTCTGCCCAAGTGTCTGGAAACAGGCTCCATCTCCATACGCCTCTGATTTGTGTTGTCGGCTAAAGTCGCTTCAAGCAATAATGTATGTGCCGGATAGTATTCTGTTTCGGGATATTCATATACAATATCCGCTTCACCACCAGCGGCGTGTGTTTTGGGTAAGAGATCAGCGTCAAGGGACAATTTCATATAATCAAGAATCTTACCCTGTCTTTCACTGATTTTATACCAAAGAATACCTAACACATATTCAAAGATAGTCGGAATGTCTGCGTTTTCCGTTACCATACTCTTTATTTCAGCGTCGTTTCTACTTTCAAAATAGCCGAGTAGAGTTACAATGATTTCATCGGTAAACTTCGTATCAATCAAATGCTGTAATCTACGATAACGATTATCCTCCAGCACATTTCTGGCTTCGCCTATTGTAGAAACATTTGTGCCGAGTTCAGCATTTACGCCTTCGATTACAGTTTCCTCATTAATTACAAGGCAATCAGCAATCTCAACCAGCTCACTATCTTCATACAATATGTCACAAGCTTTGTAGGCGTAATTGTACAGCTCATCAGCAATCGAATTAAAGAAATGCTTCGGAATAATATCCAGCTTTATATTACTGTCTTCAAACAAAACAATATCTGTAGTTCGGATATATCGCCTGTTTAAATCAAGGTAATCGGATAAAGTTGCCTTTGCCTTAAACAAGTGCATTGTTTTAAAGAAAACGGTCTTGAATTCTGATTCCGTTGATACACCCGCAAAAGCAGTATGCTTCAAACAAGCAACCGGATTCTTTTCAATAGCTTTTTCAGAAGATGTATTGAATAAATACCTTCTCCACCACTTACCTATGTTTATATTCTTAGTTGCAGAGAAGATAAGCGGAATTCGAGTGTTATCGTGATTGACGAAAACAGAATACAACTCATCATAAAGACGAAGATATGTCTTATCGTAGTTTCTGCTTTTTCGGTTTAGTCCGATTTCACAGATTAAGTTTTCTGTAACAGTATTATCAAGGAATTTTTTCAGTGCTGCTTGATAATTGTCCATTTCAAGCAAACGATTAATTATAATGTCATCAAATGAAGCCGTATTATTCCGGCAAGCTTGAATACCACCAATTATCTGCTCAGTATATTCATTGCTGGTGCATAAGGGAAGTAAATATGTGAATTCATCTAAAGAAAGAAACTCTACCTTTGACAGAACGTAGAGTAATACAATAAACGGTCTTACAATAGAGCCGTCAACATTGTTATATGTTTTTAGTAGCTGTCTTAGATATAAGAAGCTATCTTTAGGGATCTGAAAAAAGTTATCCGAAGTAAAATCATTTAATTGACTTATTTCTAACAGCGCTCTTCCTGCTTCGGTAAGTTTGCGATTCTCATCAATGATACCAATATCAACTAAGCCGGAGGTCTTTTCACGAGCGTCCTTCGGCTTATTCTTTGCGCTTCCGACAACAAACTCCTTTGCTTTCATATAATCATAGTAGCGTGTCTGTGTGTTATTATCACCCGACCAGGTCGCTCCGTGATTTTCAGGCAAAGCCCAGAAGCCATCGAGTAGCGCAAGCTGTTCCTCAATGGTCTTATTAAAATCTTTTGTCCTAAAGCTGGTAGTTCCTAAAGCCCAGCAAAAGCTCTTATAAGGAATTTCGTTCGGCATAGCTAAGTCCTCAATAGTTAGTGATCAATACTTCTTCGCTCTTTGTTTGTTTATCTTTGGTCTGATAATTTGAATTTGAATATCCATAATCCAGATGATGTGTTATATATTTATTATTTGATAACCATTCGATAAGAATAGTATTCTCTTTACCCTTGCTTCGGAGAACGTTTGAAAGGGCAAAACGAATACCTTTGCTATTCAATTCATCAAGAAAATGCAATAGCTCTTTTTCGTGATCTTCATTCCAACCGTCTTGTTCGTTATATGTAGCGCAGGTAATTAAGTAAGGCGGATCAACATAGACAAAATCTCTATTGGTCAAACCGGAAACATCAAACTCAGTAAAGCTCATACAGGTAAAGCGACAATCCTGACGGTGTAATCTGTCAATGAAGTCAGACAGTTTGCTTTGCATTTTTTTATTAAAATCTCTTTTTCCTACCGGCAAGTTATATTCGCCTTTGGCGTTAAATCGGATTTGATTATTAAAGGCATATACAATCAACACATACAACATTAAGTAGTAATAGTAATCTTCCTGCTTATGATGATTGAAATCGTCACGCAGCTTCAAAAAACGCTCTTTATTATAACTACCGACACCTTTACCGCTCTCGCAATGATAATAATCATATCCGTGTTCACACACAAGAGATAAATCGTAATCACTAATTATCTTAAAAATCAGCTCAAAAATAACATCTTTATCAAGGTTCTTAAAGGTATTGAAAAGATAGAATAAATGCTCATCAACATCATTATAAATTACTCTTTTGGAATCTATGTTGATGCCGACATTGCAGCCGCCGCAGAATAGATCGACAAAGCAATCTATCTCTTTCGGAAAAAGAGGTAAGATTTGCGGGAGTAGCTTATATTTTCCGCCGGTATAGTTAAGCGGTGATTGAATCAGTTGTGTATCAGCTAATTGAAACATCTGCATAAAAACAATCTTTCCTGATTATCATCAATATCAGACTTTCCTGTTGTAAAAGCCTTATAACTCTCCGAAAAGACTTTTACTTCTCCTTTTTTCTCCAAGATACGCATAATATCCTGATCGGAAATCTTTGCATTAGAACGATCGTTACCTTTTTCTGCCATATTGTTATAAGACAACAGAATATACTTAGCCTTTATATCTCCAACTAACTGCTCAAAGGCTTCTGTTGCTGATTGTGTGCAGTATTTACTTTTCATCGTACTGCGATCCATCTTTTTCGCTACTCCAAACACCTCTGGCTTTTCCCATCGAGCGACATTTTCTAATAGATGATAAGCGTCGCAGTATTGTCTGGAATTATAAGGCGGATCAATATATACTAAATCAGCAGAAATATCCTTTACTAACTCGTTAGCGTCAGTATTATAGCATTTATTATCAGCAGTATTATGAATCTCTGCTAACGGTACATATAATTCAAGTGTTTTCTCAAACACTACACCCTTTCTATATGCGTCGTAATGACCGCAAGTGTTAGCGATTTTATCCATCGCATAAAGAAGAGCGGTGATTAGAATCGCTCGTTCTCTTTTGTTAATGCTACCATTCTCATATAAGCATTCAATATCTTCTCTTATGTATCCAATTTTAGCACAGTCATCTCTGCTGAAATAGGTATCGGAGAAATTATCTGTCATATAGTTATCTTCTAAATCACAAAGTGAATTATAGCGTATGACACAATCTATAATAGTTTGAGGATCATATTCCTCTGCTCCAAACCAAGCATAATTACAAATATAGTTACTATACATCAAATCATTTGTAATTAACACTTTATCTGTAAAAGCGGAAGATACTGCACCTGTTCCGGCGAATATATCGGCAACAGAATTAATATCAGAGCATTCCTCATTAACAACTTTGGTAATAAACGGTAATAACTTATACTTATTTCCTAAATATCTTCTATTGTTAATTAATGAAGTCTTGTATTCATTTGTTTTAACAGCAACAGCCATTTCTCTCACCCAAACATATTATCATTAGAGTTACACTAACCGATAATAGTATTATAGCATTTTGATTGTCCCATAAAACGAACTTTGCTACGATAACAGACAGGTAAACTCTATTAGCATATAAAAACTCATAATAATTATATAGGTTTATACGATATATGTCAAATAAAAAACGTTACAATAGTGGACAAAGAGGCTTTCGAAAAAATGTTTTACACAAATTATAGAGCTTCTCTTGACCTTGAATGAATATACATAAAGCAAGAAAAATTGTGAGTTTAATAATCCTTGCTCAAACAAATATATATTTCTGGATCAACAAACAAATAATCCATATTCATCTTAAAAGCACCTTTATTTTGCTATTATAAAATATTTCCCTTTAGTGATACTTTCTCCAATTCCATGAGGTAAGTTGTTAAGAATAATTTTCTTAATTAAGTCAATAGCATTATCTTTTGCCAAAGACATATGTATTTCATCCAAAGTGCTTTTACTTACAAAAAATCTTGATAATTGCTGAATAAAAAAAGGTATCGATTTTATAGCATTGTCCCTTAACATATCATCCAAGTAGAAAACTAAGGTTTTATCAAAGATTATTTCGCCATCAATTAGCGGTAATAGTATTAACTCACTTTCGCCGGAATATAGCCATTTTGTTTTTCTTTCCAACATTCTTGTAAATTCAATGAAATGCTTATTACTAAAGTACCATTCTGTTCCGTCGATTTTTGCAACAATTTCTTTATCGGGATAGTTATCACCCCAATACGCTCCGTATCCCGGTAGGTAGAAATTTACAGCAGGTCCGGTCAAGTGATGATAATAGTCTAGACTATTTAATATACTATGCCCTGAATCTAAATCTGGACGAGTTAATAATACACCTATGTAGTCGTTTCTTAATCCTCTACTCAAACAATTTTCGTCGATCTTTTCTATCATTTCTTTATAACTTAAGGCATTTATCATAATATCTCCTCCAAAAAAACAATTAGGCTTGCTTCATTATTTGAATGCGTAAGGCTTCTTCTATACTTATAACTTTGGAAATTTTACTAATGTCACCTATATCAAATTCTATGTAATCTTTATTTGCGTCTTTTTTCCAAAGAACTATTCTGAATTCTTGCTGAACCTTGTATGTATCTCGTTTCCAAAACGCTATATTATGCATCCCATGCAACAGAGATAAAAGCATGTTCGCATTATCCTCATCTTTGTTGTAATAATTGACAACACCATAAAACACCTCATAACCCAATTCCTTTGTAGCTTTATATATCCGTTTAATGAATTCACCTTTGTTCTCAATTACTAAAGCTGTATCTCCAAACTCTTTAAAAACAGGTTTCTGGTTGTCAGCAAAAACATGACCACTCTCATCTGGAAAGATATTTGTTGCACAAAAAACAAAGGCATTTGAAAAGGAAGTAGTTATTGCTGAATCCGTTAATGGTACGCATTCAATTACCTGACCGTCTGAATCAAATATTTGCATATAGCCTTCCGAAATATGTAGCATTCCTTCAAGAAGATCGCCTATTGTCATATCTCCGGTTTGCTTTTCTTTTTCTCTAAACCACTCAAGATTTTTCAAGTACATTTTTCCGGATTGGATTTTTTCTATTATCTCTTTATTCTGAAACTTTACTATTGGAAGATCCACACTGGTTCCTATTATACGACTCATAACAATGCTCCTTACACAATTTCTATCATAATTTTACCATGAAACCAAAATATTAGCAACCGTGTTTTTCAGGTCTTAGGGTGTCCCTAACAAGCGTGTTTTTACGGGTAGGAGTAAAAACGCACTGCTTGTAAAGAAGCGACATCAAATCACAGTCGCAATATGTCGAACGATTTTAATTGACAACTAAACTGTCACCGGATATAATTAAAACTGTACACAGAATGTATACTCACAACTGAATAAACCATTAGATTAAAGAGCTAAAATAAGCAAAGATTTATCTTTCTTGCAACACAACAAGCACTTTGAATTATCAAAAGAAGGATGGAATAATTTAAAGTCAAGTTTCATTAGGCTTCTCATAACAAAGGGGGTAGTGTACCCTTTTGAAATTGAGAAATAGCCTTATGTGACTTGGCTTTTTGCTGTGCCAAGAACTACCACAAAGCAGTCACTGTTGTCAGTGACGGAAAGGAAAATCTTATGACAAAAGGACAACAAATTGTTGCACAAGCATTAGGCAACAACAAACTTGACGGCTATCCGAAGCTGACCGAAAACCATCCTTTTTTCGGAAAGTTAAAAGCATTTATGGACGGAAAGCATTACTGGATGGGAACGGCTACCGACCTACTTACCGAAATAAATGATATTACTACACCGCCGAATACCGTTACCAAATTGCTCCACAAGTTTTCTTTCGAGCTTTATTGCACTAGCGGTATTGATGTAAATTTTCGACGGACAAACCGAAGAAGGATTATTGAGCTTACCAAGCGCGAGCAGTAATAAACAGTATTAGGGTGACAGGTTTGTTTACGGTTTTATGAGAGCACAAAAAATCCATGTCACATCTAAACAAGCAGACTGTTTTAACTCCTATCGAGTAAAACAGTAAAAACTTAGGGATACCTAAAACCTATAAAAATAATATCATAAAAGGACGGTGACAGTTTATGTTTTACGCAGATGATAACGGTAATATTCTGGATATGCAAACTCCATTAGGCGACGCACTCGAAGCTCTGCTTAATGACTACTACGAAATGCTAAGCAAAATGACAGCGGAGCAACGGCTTAACTATTTTAAGTATGAACAGTTCGTTGAACCGTTACGATACACACAGGACATTGATAACACAACCTATATTGTGCGAACGCACTTCAATCAGAACGCTGACAAAACAATCTTGAAGAAGATTGAAAAGATAGTAGAGAAAGATTCGATTTAGTACTTTAAAGTATTGAATTTAGCAGTCGGATATGTTATAATAAAACTATCCTACAAATACATATCCGACTGTGGAAAGGAGCAAAATGAGTAAACAGTCAGATAAAGACAAAATCACAGCTCTGTACTGCCGACTCTCCCGTGATGACGAGAACGAAGGCGTATCGGGCTCAATTAAAAATCAAACAGAAATTTTACAACAATACGCTGCCGAAAACAGTTTCAAAAATACTCGCCTTTTCATAGACGACGGTTTCTCCGGTACAACCTTTAACCGTCCTGCCTTCAACGAAATTATGAAGCTCGGCGAGGAAGGAAAAATCGCAACACTGATTGTCAAAGACCATTCCCGTCTCGGACGCAACCGATTGGTAGTCGGTTCCTTGTTGGAAGAAGAATTTGACCGAATGGGCATTCGCTACATTGCCATTATGGACAATATCGACACCCAAAACGGAATCAGCGACCTTGTTCCTATGCAGGACTGGTTTAACGAGTGGCACGCAAAGAATACAAGCGACAAGGTGCGCAAGGTATTCAAGAGCAAAGGCGAATCAGGTAAACCATTGACAAGCAATCCGCCTTTTGGATATATGAAAAGTCCTGATGACAAGTATCAATGGATAATCGACGAGCCTGCGGCTGAAATCGTCAAGCGTATATTCAAGATGTGCGTATCAGGAATGGGACCGTCACAAATTGCCAACAAACTAAGTGCCGAGAAAGTTCCGACTCCAACGGAATACTGGATTAGTGTTGGCAGAAAATGCGGCAAGCCGCCGTCTGTTCCATTTCACTGGTGTCCGGCTATGATAGCGAACATCTTGAAGCGACAAGAGTATTGCGGTGATACCGTCAACTTTCGCAGCACAACCAAATCCTTTAAGAACAAGAAGCGTGTTGACCGTCCTGAAAGCGAATGGGTAATCTTCGAGAACACCCATCCCGCCATTGTTGACCGTGACACATTCAAACTTGTTCAGAAAATCCGAGAAGGCAGGCACCGTCAAACAAGGACGGGCAAAGTCAGTATCTTTTCGGGATTGGTATTCTGTGAGGATTGCGGACAGAAGATGTACTACCAGTCAGGCAAAAAGGAACGGCGAGATCCACCGCACTTTATGTGTTCAAGCTATTCCAAGAATCCCGACACCTGTACTTCACACTATATCGGCGAGAGAACTTTGACAAACCTTGTTCTTGAAAGTATGCGGCGAGTGTTTCTAAATATTCAGGCTTTTGAAAAGGAATTTGTCCGCAAACAGCTTGAAAACTATGACGCTGACAAAAAGAAAGAGCTGATAGCAAAACGCCGAGAACTTGAAAAGGCGAAAAAACGTATCGCTGAAATTGACAAGCTGATACAGCGAATCTATGAGGACAATGTTATCGGAAAGCTGAGTGATGAACGCTTTGCAACCTTGAGCAACACTTACGAAACCGAGCAGAAGGAACTAAAAGAAAAGCTCCCCGAAATGGAGAGCTATCTTGAAGCCGAAACAGATAAGACGGTTAATCTGCAAAAATTTGTTCAAAAAGTAAAGGCAATCACCGAGCCAGCAGAGTTGACAGGCGAGTTTGTTCACGAATTCATCGACAAGATTGTTGTATCAGCCGCCCGCTATCTTGACGGCAAGCGGTATCAAATTATCGACATCTACTACAACGGTGTTGGTATCATCAAACCGCTTAATCCCGAAGATATGGAAGCAGGCTTTCAACGCCATATGGCAGAAATGCAACAGAAACAGAAGAAAACAGCATAAAACCTGAAATATCAAAGTCCGGTGGGATACCTTCTTTATGTAGTGTGTCCCACCGCACTGTTTTCTTAACGCTCGCCTTAGAGTCCCTGTTGGCGCTTTATACCAAAAACAAAAACCACCCTTGTGAGTGGTTTTATGCGCCAACGCAATAAAGGCAAGGTTTCTGCTCGTTACTTGCGGCGTGATAAATTGGATATTGTGAGCTTGCCTCTCTCGCTAAAAACAGTGCACTGCACTGTTTTTGCCTTCGAGTCCCTGTTGGCGCTTTATACCAAAAACAAAAACCACCCTTGTGGGTGGTTTTGTGCGCCAACGCAATAAAGGCAAGGTTTCTGCTCGTTACTTACGGCGTGTGGAATTGGATATTGTGAGTTTGCCTCTCTCGCTAAAAACAGTGCACTGCACTGTTTTTGCCTTCGGCACGCTCGCCTTCGAGTCCCTGTCGGCGCTTTATACCAAAAACAAAAACCACCCTGTGGGTGGTTTTGTTTTTGGTGCGCCAACAGGGACTCGAACCCCGGACCGACCGGTTATGAGCCGGTGGCTCTAACCAACTGAGCTATTGGCGCGTATTTCAGTTGCAAATGATATTATAGCAGAATTGCTTAAAACTGTCAATATCTTTGAAAAACAGGGCGGACAATTAATCCGCCCCGAATCATTATACCTATTATATAGCTTGATGATATCAGCCAATTCCCTCGGCGATGATTTCGGCAATCAGCTCGCGCTCGTCCATATGGTACTTAACGCCCTTGATCTCCTGATAATCCTCGTGGCCTTTGCCGGCGAGGACGATGATATCGCCGTCCTCGGCGTTCTGCATACAGTACCTTATCGCGTCCTTGCGGTTCGGCACTACAACATACTTGCCGTCGGTCTTGTGAAGTCCGGTTTTTATGTCCTCGATGATGTCCATAACGTCCTCAAAGCGAGAGTTGTCCTCGGTTATAACGCTGAGGTCGCTGAGCCTGCCCGAGGTTTCGCCCATCTCAAAGCGCCTTACCTTCGGACGGTTGCCGCCTGCGCCGAACATCGTGATTAATCTGTGCGGCTTGTACTGCCTGAGGGTTGTCAGCACGTTTTCCATCGACAGCGCGTTGTGGGCGTAGTCGATAAGAAGGGAGTAGTTGCCGGGAACCTTCACCGGCTCAACCCTGCCCTTGACGTGGGCGACGCGCAGGCCTTCGATAATTGCTTTGTCGGGGATATCGAAGAACGACGCCGCGCTGATAGCCGCGAGAGCGTTGTAGGCGTTGAACTTGCCGGGTACGCCGACGTCGAGCGACAGCTCCTTTAGCCCCTCGGTCTCAAAGTGAACGCCGATAAATCCGCCGTCGCTTAGCAGGCGGTCGTTTTTGGCGCGGAGCATTGCGCCTTCGGAAAAGCCGTAGGTGAGGATTTCGCCCTCAAAGTCCTTTGTAATCTCCTTATAGCTTTTGTCGTCGATATTCGCGGCGGCGTTTTTGCACTGGCGGAACAGCAGGCTCTTGCAGTAGAGGTACTCCGCCATATCCTTATGCTCGACTCCGCCGATGTGGTCGTCGGAGAAGTTCGTAAATACCGCGACGTCAAAGCACATTCCGGCAAGGCGGCTGTGCTTTAGTCCGATTGACGACGCCTCGATTACCATAGCCTTACAGCCGGCGTTAATCATACCGCGCATCGCCTTTTGAATTTCGTAGGATTCGGGAGTGGTGTTGTCGGTTTTGTAGGTGTTTCCGCCGTATACAATGCCGAGCGTGCCGATTGTTCCGGTCTTGATTCCGGCGTGCTCGAAGATTTCGGCAATCATCGCGGCGGTGGTGGTCTTGCCCTTTGTGCCGGTGATCGCGACGGTCATCAGCTCTTTTTCGGGAATTCCGAAGAATTCCCGGCTCGCAAGCGCGAGCGCAAGGCGGGTGTCGTCCGTCTTGATAACGGCGACGTTTTCGGGAACTTCAAAGTCGAGCTCGTCGCTGATAATCAGCGCCGCCGCGCCCTTTTCAACCGCGGATTTCGCGTAGTCGTGGCCGTTTGAGGTGTAACCCTTTAGGCAGAAAAACGCCGTGCCTTCCTTAACCCTTCGCGAATCGTAAATCAAATCCGAAATTTCGGGGTTGACACTATTTTCAGCCGTATATGAAACGTCCTTAAGTATGTCCGTAAGCCTCATAATAACATCTCCTGTTTTCATATTATATATTGATTATATCAGCATTGAAAAAACAATACAACAGAAAAGTGAAAAATTCACCGGGTTTTGCCAAAAATGAGTTTATTAGTGAAATTTCACTAAAAAATTTTCAAAAGATTTATTTTGCCCCCTGATTTTGGGTTTTCAGAATTAAACGATAGGTGCATTTCCTCAATATTATTGTCGGCGGTTGAGCATTTTGCACAACAATTCGCTGTGCAAAACACACAATTGGAAAACGAATATTTTGTAAGAAAAAACAAAAACTAAAATTCGGTAGGTAAAATTGTACAAAATTTCGGGCAAATTTTAACAAGTTAGATAAAAAGTACAAAACCAGTTGAAATTTGCTTGGTTTTTTGATATTATTTAATTAGTGGAACAGAGGGCAATTTGTGCAATTTGCTCCATCGGACAAAAAATTTTTTTGAAAGAGGGAATTTTCCAATGAAAAAAATTCTTGCAGTTCTGTTGGCAGGAATGATGGCTGTTACAGCTTTTGCAGGCTGTGGCGGCGGCCAGAAGACAGAATCATCCGGCTCGGGCTCTGAAAGCGGCGATTCTACAAAAGTAGAAGTTAAAGAAGGCGCTATCGTTGACGAGTCAGTTTTCGGTGACGAAAACAACATCACACTTAAGGTATGGGCTCCTGATAAGGCTGTAAAACTCGTACAGCAGCAGGTTGAGGAATTCAAAAAGGCCTATCCCAACAAGACATTCACAAAGATTGAAGTAGTAGCTCAGGGCGAAGGCGACGCAGGTACACAGCTTCTTAACGACGCTTCCGTTGCTGCCGACGTTTTCAGCTTCGCTTCAGACCAGCTTAACAAGCTCGTAGACGCAAAGGTTATTGCTGAGGTTGCTTTCACAGACTACGCTAAGGAGACTAACGTAGAGGAGACAATCACTGCAGGTACAATCAAAGATAAGCTCTATGCTTATCCCGAGACAAACGATAACGGTTACTATCTCGTATACGACAAGACCGTTGTATCAGACGAGCAGGCTAAGACACTCGAGGGTGTTCTTGAGGCTTGTAAGGCTAAGGGCAAGAAGTTCATCTTCAACTGCGGCGACGGCTTCTATGCTTGCACATTCGCTTTCACAGGCGGCGTAAAGATTGACGGCTTCGAAGAGGACGGCACAACTCAGAAGTTCACACAGTATGATGAGAATACTGCTGTTGCTACTCTCCAGGCTTTCTCAAAGCTTATGCACGACTACAAGGGCACATTCACATCTCTTGACGTTGCTCAGATTTCTTCAGGTTTCTCAACCGGTACTCTCGGTGCCGGCGTTGACGGTTCTTGGAACACAAAGGCTGACCAGGACGCTCTTAAGGACAACTTCGGCGCAGCTAAGCTTCCTACAATCAAGGTTAACGGCACTGACACTCAGATGATTTCAATGTTCGGTTACAAGTATATCGGCGTTAACGCTGCTTCTAAGTTCCCCGCAGCTTCTCAGATTCTCGCTCTCTACCTCTCAGGTGAAAAGTGCCAGAAGGAAAGAGCAGAGCAGCTCGGTTGGGGTCCCTCAAACAAGAAGGTTCAGGAAGATCCCGTTGTTACAGGCAGCCCCGTTCTCCAGGCTATCATGCAGCAGTCCAAGAACGCTTGCGTACAGGTTAACATCGCTCCCACACTCTGGAGCCCGATGGGCAACCTCGGTAACAAGATGATCGCAGATCAGACCAATCCTGATGACGCAGCTTACTTCAAGAAGCTTCTCCAGCAGACAATCGAGAACATTCAGGATAAGGGCTAATCTTATTCATTAATTAAGTTATCATTTTTCAGGCTTCGGGGTACTCTTTAAGGGTACCCCAAGCCGACCTTAAAAAGTTTACGTTTTCTTTACACCAAACGAATAATGTTTTTTATTATAGAGGAAACGTAAAAAGCATTATTAGTTTGGTGTAATTCTATAATAAAGAAGCGCTGAGGCTCGCAGCCCGAAAATAACGACCGGCGAGGACTAAGCCGTGGAGTTGACGCGGTCAACGGAACGGATTAGACGAGTGGAAGTTATTTTCGGAACAGCGGAGAGCAGCGAGGCGTGACAGAGAGATTCAAACTTTTATTTTAAGGAGAGCTTATATGACATTCGTTGAATATAAAATGCTCAATCCGTTTCAAAGGTTTGGTTACAACTTTATGAAGTTCTTTAAGGGTATTCCCGGTGCCATCGGCCGTTTCTTCAAGGCTCTCGGCAGAGGAATTGTCAACTTCTTCAAGGCTATCGTTAACGGCTTCAAAAACTACGGTGTAACCTTTGTTAAAGGTGACTGGGCAACTAAGTTATCATATTTGATCTTTGGTGTGGGCGACCTCTCCAAGGGTAAAATTTATAAGGGTGTTTTATTCTTCCTCTCCGAAGTGCTCTACATACTGTACATCACATTCTTCGGCTGGCAGTACATTTCAAAGTTCGGCACACTCGGTACGGTAGAAACACACACTATTCAAAAGGGTATCGTTAAGCAGCAGGTATTCGGTGATAACTCAATGCTTATCCTGCTTTACTCGGTACTTACCATTGTTATCACAGCTGTTGTTTTCGTAATTTACATCGCGAACATCAAGGACGCTTATAAGCATCAGCTTATGAGAGAAAGAGGCGAAAAGCCCTCTACTCTCAGAGAAGACGCAAGAGACTTCCTCGACGGAAAGTATCACATCACTCTTCTTTCTTTCCCTGTACTCATGATCAGTATCTTCAACATTCTTCCTCTTATCTTTATGATCCTGATCGCGTTTACAAACTACGACAAGGCTCATATGCCGCCGGGCACATTGTTCACATGGGTAGGCCTTGACAACTTTACATCACTGTTCGATATTGTAAACACACCTAAAAAGGCTAAAACCTTCTTAGAGCTGACTGAGTGGACCTTGATCTGGGCGGTAGTTGCTACATTTACCAACTACATCCTCGGTATGATCGTTGCTCTTATGATCAACAAAAAGGGCATCAAGCTTAAGGCTCTTTGGAGAACACTTTTCGTTATCACAATCGCTGTTCCGCAGTTCGTATCTCTGCTTCTTATGAACCAGATGCTCCAGACCAACGGCGCGATCAACGTACTATTAACAGACATAAGCCAGCTATTCGGCGGAGGCAAGGTCGAGATTCAGTTCCTCAACAGCTCGACGCTGATGGCAAGAATGACGGTAATTATCGTAAACATCTGGGTAGGTATTCCGTACACGATCCTTTCAATGTCCGGTATTCTTATGAATATTCCGGAGGACTTGTACGAATCCGCGCGTATCGACGGCGCAAGCCCGTTCAAGACATTTACGGCGATTACTCTTCCGTATATGATTTTCGTAACAACCCCGCAGCTGATTACACAGTTTGTTGGTAACATCAACAACTTCAACGTAATCTACCTGCTGACGGGCGGCGGACCTTCAACCGAGGCGTATTACCAGGCAGGACGAACGGATATCCTCGTCACGTGGCTGTTTACCCTGTCGATGTCGTCTCAGGACTACGGCTTAGCCGCCGCGATTGGTATTCTTGTATTTATTGTTTGCGCAACCCTGTCGCTTATTATCTACAACAATTCCAAGTCGATGAAGGATGAGGAGGCGTTCTCATGATTAAAAGTTATAAATTCAGAAGAGGGCTTGCTAACACCTTAATTTACATTCTTCTCGCCTTGCTGGGCATTATCTGGGTATCTCCGTTTGCGTACCTCCTTATGCACTCATTCCGCCTGGAGAGTACAATCACAGTACCCTACCTTATTCCTCACGAGTGGACCTTCCAGAACTACATTGATTTGTTCAACGTAGGCTCGGGCGGCTCGTCAGCCATCAACTTCCCCAGATGGTTCCTTAACACTCTGGTAGTAGCTATTTTCAGTTGCGTTATTTCAACAATTTCGGTTCTTATGGTATCATACGCTTTCAGCCGTCTGCGTTTCGGCGCTCGTAAAAAGCTCATGAACGTTGCCATGATCCTCGGTATGTTCCCCGGATTTATGACCATGATCGCTATTTACTACCTGCTCAAAGCTATGGGTCTTGCTCAGAACCTTGTTGCTTTGGTTATCTGCTACAGCTGCGGCGCAGGTCTCGGCTTCCAGATTTCAAAGGGCTTCTTCGATACAATCCCCCGTGCTCTCGACGAGGCGGCTACAATCGACGGAGCTACCAAAAACCAGATTTTCTGGAGAATTATTCTTCCTATGTCAAAGCCGATCGTAGTTTACACGGTATTGACATCCTTCATCGGCCCGTGGTGCGACTTCATCCTTGCTAAGATTATCATGGGTGATAAGCGTGACTTCTACACCGTTGCTATCGGACTTCAGTCCATGGTTAGCCCGGAATTTATCAACGAGTACTACAAGCAGTTCCTTGCAGGTTCGGTACTTGTTGCAGTTCCGATTACCCTGCTCTTCCTCAAGATGCAGAAGTACTACGTAGAAGGCGTAACCGCCGGCGGCGTAAAGGGTTAATCTGTAAAATAACAAATAAGCTCTTTAGGGCGGCAGTCATCGGCTGCCGCCCTTTAAACTTAATCGCTTTAGAAGGAATAAGCTATGAAAAAAAGAATTTTATCCGTTCTGCTCTGCGCCTTAATCGCGGCAGGCTGCGTTCTCGGCGGTTGCTCGCCCAAGGATCCCGTTGCCGAAAAGGAGGCAAAGCAGTCAACAGACAAATACCGCAATTTCTATGAGATTTTTGTTCAGTCGTTCTCGGACTCCGACGGCGACGGAACAGGCGATTTGCAGGGCATTATCAACAGGCTCGATTATCTCAACGACGGCAACCCCAACACCGGCGACGATTTGGGAATTGACGGCCTTTGGCTCACTCCGATAATGCCGAGTAAATCCTACCACAAGTACGACGTTGAGAATTACTACGATATCGACCCCGCGTTCGGCACGCTCGAGACCTTCGACAACCTCATTCAGAGCTGCCACGACAGGGGAATAAAGGTTATTATGGATTTGGTTCTCAACCACATTTCCTCGCGCAATCCGCTCTTTACCAAGGCGGCGTTTGAGGTTTCCGACGGCAAGCTCGACGGCAACGCGCAATATTTTGAAATCCATAAAAACGACTACTTTGGCGACGACGTTCAAACCCTCGCTCTCGGCGGCGACTACGCCTGCGAGGCTAACTTCTCGCTCGAAATGCCCGAGTGGAATTTAAATTCTCAGAAAACCCGCGAGGAGTTCACCAAAATCGCCAAGTTCTGGCTCGACCGCGGCGTTGACGGCTTCAGGCTCGACGCCTGCAAGTACTACACCAACAAGGAAACCGACGGCAAGGAGTTCCTCGGCTGGTTTGTAAAGACCTGCCGCGGCATCAACCCCAACGTTTACATCGTCGGTGAGACTTGGTCGGACGACTCGGATATCGTTGAGCTCTACGGCAGCGGTATCGACAGCCAGTTCGCGTTTAAGTACGCCACAAATTCCGGCACAATCAACGAGTGTATCAACACGATGAAGGGCAACAACCTCGTCACCAAGGTTTCAAATTACGACAGCAAAATGCGCAAGGAGAACAAGGACGAGATTAACGCGATGTTCCTCTCGAACCACGACCAAATCCGTATCGCGAACGCCCTTGAGCCGAACGGTCTGGACTTTGAAAAGTTCGCCGCCTCGGTTTATATGCTCTTCCCGGGCAACTCCTTCACCTACTACGGCGAGGAAATCGGTATGACCTCGCCTGCAACCACGGGTGACGCTAACTTCCGCACGCCGATGGTCTTTGACAGCGAGAATTTGCAGAAAATCAGCGTCGATAACCTCGGAGACACCTTTGAAGCTCCCAAGTACGGCGGCGTTGTTCAGCAGCAGAAGGATAAAAACTCTCTGCTAAATTTCTACAGAAGAATTATAACCGTTAAGCTCCAAAATCCCGAAATCGCGAGAGGGCAAATTACGGGCATCCAGAGCTTCGACGACGATACCGTCGGCGCGTTCTACACCGAGTACGACGGCAAAAAGATTATGATCATCCATAACTTTGACAAGACGGAAACCAAGTCCCTCACCATCACCGATGATATGATTGCCAAGGCAACGCTTGCGGCAGACCTCGTCGGCGTTGAAAAGGAAAAGGTTACCTTTAACGGCGGCAAGTTGAGCCTTCCGCCCCATTCCTCGGTAGTAATCAGATCCGCGGAGTAAGAGTATAAAAATAAGACGTTTAAAGCCTCCCCCAACGCGAAAGCTTTGGGGGAGGTGGCATTTTGCTTGCAAAATGACGGAGAGGGTAGACGTTTCCGATTTTACCAACCTATCCTTAACACCGTAGGGGCGTTCTTAGCACAACGGCAACCCTTTTGTCGCTTTGCGACATTTCCCCTAACAGGGGAATCACCCGTGTGTCCGCCCATTAAATTACCACCAACCTATCCTCTATATTTAAAGCCGCCCCCTTCACTTGTTACGGGAAATTCCCCTAACAGGGGAATCACCCATGTGTCCGCCCGCAGGACAGGAACATATCATTTTATATATATAAACGTTTTGTGTGCTGAATTATACGTCCGTTTATCGCGATTAAAACGGATTGTGTGATTAACACGGTTCACGTTTCCCGGGCGGACACGCGGGTCCGCCCCTACTATGACAGATACATTTTAAATTTGTAGTAGGGGAGAGGTTGAAAATATATTTTATCTCCGAATTACAGCATAAAATAGTCAAACGGAAATAACTATCCATTGAAAATTTTATTAAACGGTGATAAAATAGTAAATTAGATTAGCATAATTCTATTAAGGAATTAAAAAGCGAAAGTTTAGATTTATAATTAATTGATTATAGTTAAAATGGGTAGTTTGCGCAAGGGGAAAAGGCGCAACTTCGGCGGAGCTTTTCTGCCGTGAAAAATACGCCATTAATCGGAGGAATTAGTTTGAGATTGGGACTTGATATCGGCTCAACCACAATCAAGTGCGTTGTGCTCGATGACGACAACAAGCTGATTTACAGCACATATGAAAGACATTTTTCTCAGATTACCGATAAAATCGCGGAAATTCTTGACCGCGTAAGGGGAGAAATCGACGGCGTCGAAAACGCGCTTGTTGCGCTTTCGGGCTCTGCCGGAATGGGCGTTGCCACCGACTGCGGAATTCAGTTTGTGCAGGAGGTTTTCGCCACCAGAGTTGCCGCAAATACCTTTATTCCCGGCACAGATGTTGTAATCGAGCTGGGCGGCGAGGACGCTAAGATTTTGTTCCTGACAAACGGTCTTGAGGTAAGAATGAACGGCACCTGCGCCGGCGGTACGGGAGCGTTTATCGACCAGATGGCGACTCTGCTCAACGTTCCGCTCGAGGAGCTTGACGAGCTGGCAAAGGGATATGAAAAGACATACACAATCGCCTCGCGCTGCGGCGTGTTCGCGAAAACCGATATTCAGCCCCTGCTCAATCAGGGCGCGAGAAAAAGCGACATCGCCGAGAGTATCTTCCGCGCGGTTGTCAGCCAAACGGTTGCAGGACTTGCGCAGGGCAGAGAGATTGAGGGCAAAATCGTATACCTCGGCGGACCGCTCACCTTTATGAGCGAGCTTCGTAACTGCTTTGATAAAACCCTAAATACCAAGGGCATCTGCCCCGAAAATTCGCTTTATTACGTTGCCTGCGGCGCGGCTCTCTGCGCTGAGGAAACGATTGATTTTGACAAGGTTATTGCCGATGTTAAGGAATACCGCGGTTCGGGTAACTTTGCGTTTAATCCGCCGCTTTTCGAGACCGAGGCGGATTATAAAGAATTCTGCGCCCGTCACGACAAGGCGACGGTTCAGCAGAAGGATTTGAGCAGCTACAAGGGCAAGGCTTTCATCGGCCTTGACGCAGGCTCCACCACCGTAAAGGGCGTTGTTCTTAATGACAGCGGCGAGCTGCTCTACTCAAAATACCTGCCCTCAAAGGGCAATCCCGTCGAGATTATCAAGGCTTTCCTCGAGGAAATCTACGCGATAAATCCCGATATCAATGTTGTTTCGTCCGCGGTCACCGGATACGGCGAGGACATCATCAAAAACGCCTTTAACGTGGACTACGGCATTGTTGAGACTATCGCTCACTTCACCGCCGCAAAGTATTTTATGCCCGACGTTGAGTTTATCATCGACATCGGCGGACAGGACATCAAGTGCTTCAAAATCCACAACGGCGCAATCGACAATATCTTCCTCAACGAGGCTTGTTCCTCGGGCTGCGGAAGCTTTTTGCAGACCTTCGCGAACGCGTTGGGATATAATATAGAAGAATTTTCAAAGCTCGGTTTGTTCGCAAAGCGCCCGGTTGACCTCGGCTCACGCTGCACGGTGTTTATGAACTCCAGCGTTAAGCAGGCTCAAAAGGACGGCGCGACGATTGAGGACATCTCGGCAGGACTGTCGCTGAGCGTTGTAAAGAACGCGCTCTATAAGGTTATCCGCGCGTCAAGCCCCGACGAGCTCGGCAAGAGGATTGTTGTTCAGGGCGGAACGTTTTTGAACGACGCGGTTCTGCGCGCGTTTGAGCTTGAAATGGGCGTTGAGGTTGTCCGCCCGAATATCGCAGGACTGATGGGAGCATACGGCGCGGCGCTGTACTCGATGAAAAAGTCAAAGAGTGAGGGCAAGAGCGGTATTCTCGGCAGCGACGAATTAAAGAGCTTTGTCCACGAGATTAAGGTAACTAACTGCGGCTTGTGCAACAACAACTGCCGCCTTACAATCAACTCCTTCGGCAAGGGCAGAAAATTCATCGCAGGCAACCGCTGCGAACGCCCTGTCACCAAAAAAGCTCCGTCGAACGACTTGAATATGTACGACTACAAGCTTAAGCTGCTCGACGAGTATCAGCCCGTTGAGGGGCTCAGAGGTAAGCTCGGAATTCCCATGGGACTTAATATGTTCGAGCTCTATCCGTTCTGGTACAGATTTTTCACCGAGCTTAAATTCGAGGTTTTCCATTCGCCGTACTCAAACCGCAAGCTTTACCAGCGCGGTCAGCAGACAATCCCCAGCGACACCGTCTGCTTCCCTGCTAAGCTTATGCACGGCCATGTGCAGACCTTGATTGACGAGGGCGCGGAGACAATCTTCTACCCCTGTCTTTCCTACAACTTTGACGAAAATCTCGGTGATAACCACTACAACTGCCCGGTTGTCGCGTACTATCCCGAGGTTATTAAAAATAATATGAAGGATATCAAAAAGGTCAACTTCATCAAGGAGTATTTCGGTATCCACCGTCCCAAGGACTTCCCGACAAAGGCGTTTGAGCGGCTTTCGTTCTACTTCCCCGACCTCACGCTAAACGAGGTTAGGGTAGCCGCGAAGAAGGCTTACGCCGAGCAGGAGTTGTTCAGAGACAAAATCCAGAAAAAGGGCGACGAGATTATTGCCGAGGCTGAAAAGCAGGGCAAGAAAATCTTTGTCCTCGCAGGCAGACCTTACCACATCGACCCTGAGATCAACCACGGAATCGACAAGCTGATTGCCGGCTTTGACGTCGCGATTATCAGCGAGGACGTTGTGTCGTCAAAGGTTCAGCGCTTCGCGACCCACGTGCTCAACCAGTGGACGTACCATTCGCGCCTTTACGCGGCGGCGAAGTACGTTTCGCAAAGAGCGGATATGGAGCTGGTACAGCTCGTATCGTTCGGCTGCGGCGTTGACGCGATTACAACCGACGAGGTCAGGGAAATTCTTGAGTCGAAAAACAAGATTTACACTCAGATTAAAATAGACGAAATCACAAATCTCGGCGCGGTGAAGATTAGAATCAGAAGCCTTCTCGCGGCGTTAGAGGATGTGTAATTTTAGAGTTTAGAGTTAAGAGTTAAGATTCGGTAAATCGAATTTAAGTCCGATTTAAAGCCTCCCCCGTCACTTGTTACGGGGGAGGTGGCACGGCATTTATGCCGTGACGGAGGGGGCTGAGCTTCCGTAAGCACCTTTTATGAAGGAAAATACGGAGCGAGTTCACGCGTTTGCCCCCTCAGTCATTTCGCGAAGCGAAATGCCAGCTTTTTCTGGCGAAAACGGCAACCCTTTTGTCGCTTTGCGACATTTCCCCTATTAGGGGAATTTCCCGCAAGCGGTGGAGCCTTGTTTAAGTGAAACGAGGTAAATAACGCGGAGTTAAGACTATGAAATAAACCAATAAGTCGAGAACTAATCTTATGACTTAAACAAACTTATGAAACGACGTGAAAAATATGGCACAACTTAAGTATGACAAAAAAACAGGCAGGCTGCTGTTTACCAAGCAGATGAAACGCGAGGGATATAAAATTCTTATCCCGAATATGGCGCCGATACATTTTAAAATGCTCAAAAATGTATTCATTCACTACGGCTACAACGCTGAGGTGCTCACGACAACCGGTCCGGAAATTGCCCAGACCGGACTTAAATATGTCCATAATGACACCTGCTACCCTGCGCTTTTGGTAATCGGTCAATTTATTCACGCGCTGCAGAGCGGCAAGTACGACGTTCACAAAACCGCGCTGATGATTACCCAGACAGGCGGCGGCTGCCGTGCCTCTAACTACATATTTTTGCTCAGAAAAGCTCTCAAAAAAGCAGGTTTTGAGTTTGTGCCCGTAATCTCGCTCTCATTCGGAATGGAGAAAAACTCGGGATTTTCGCTCACGCTTCCGCTTATCAGGCGTTTTGTCGGCGGCGTGGTTTACGGCGACCAGCTTATGCTGCTTTCGAACCAGATTAAGCCCTACGAGGTCAATAAGGGCGAGACGATGGCGCTTGTTGACGAGTGGGTGGAGAGGATTTCGAACCTGCTCATTGAGGGCAAGGGCTATACCCTCGAGGAGATTGACGAGAACCTGCACAAGCTCACAAAGGACTTCTCGAAAATCCCCGTCAACCGCGTGCCTAAGGTAAAGGTCGGCATTGTCGGAGAGATTTACGTTAAATATTCCGAGATGGCGAATAACGGACTTGAAAACTTCCTCGCCGAGCAGGATTGCGAGGTCTGCGTTCCCGGACTGATGGGCTTTGCGTCGTTCAAGGTCGATAACCGTATTGAGGACTACAAAATGTTTGGCGGCAAGAGGATTAAGTACGAGTTCTGCAAAATGCTGCTCGATTACGTCACCAAGCTCGAAACGCTGATGATTGAGAGCGCCGAGCGCTTCAACTTTGTTCCGCCGCATAAATACGCCCACACCAAGGAGCTTGTAAAGGGCGTTATCGGCTACGGCAGCAAGATGGGCGAGGGCTGGCTTTTGACAGCGGAAATGCTCGAGCTTGCCGAGACAGGCTATGAAAATATCGTCTGCACGCAGCCGTTCGGATGTCTCCCGAACCACATCAACGGCAAGGGCGCGATCCGCAAAATCAAAGAGGTCATGCCCAACGCCAATATCGTAACAATCGACTACGACCCCGGCGCTCCGAAGGTTAACCAGGAGAACCGTATCAAGCTTATGCTCGCCGTGGGCAAGGAAAATTTGAATAAGCAGCTTGAAGAAGAAAAAAACAAAGCAGAAAATAAAGAAGATAATAAATAATGTGTAGGCGGACGTTTTGTCCGCCTTGCGTGTTTTAAATACCAAAAAATTTAAAAATATATGTAACCAAAACGCGTTCTGAAGTGTTTTATTTATAGGGAGATATTTTCATCTTTTCAAAAACTGCCCAAAAAACGGAAAAACTCCCCAACGGCGGTGGGGAGCTTTGTTTCGCGTTAAATTTTCAGTCTCTGAACTCCAATAATTTATAGCAATCTATTTGCAAAGCGGCTGCCAAATCAAATAGCAATTCTATCGAAAACGGCTTTACAATGTTCGGAGCTTCAATCGCGCTTAAATGTGAACGGCTGATTCCAACCTTTTCGGCGAGCTGTTCCTGAGTATAGCCCTTCTTTTTTCTGTAGAAAGCAATATTAAGTCCGAGTTCAGTGTATTTATTTATATTTTCATATGAAATCGGTTTTGATTTTGACATCAAATCACCTCATAAATAGCATACCTTGCTTAATAAAAAATATAAATAATCTATCAGAAAGCTATTGCTTTTTAATAATAAGCATTATATAATATAGGTGAAAATTAATGAGGAATTATAGATTAGCAAAAAAACAAGGCGGAAAAATTGCTGTTCTGACAGTACACATATTTAACCGTTTGTGATATAATTAGATTAAGAAAGGATGTTATTTATGAAAAAAGTTATCTCAATGTTACTCGCCGTTATTACCGTTTTGTCCTGCGCGGCATACAGTGTTTCGGCAACAGAAACAACGGATGTAAACAAAAGAAGGCTCAAGATGTTTGTATCTTACTATAGCATGTTTTTCAAGTCGTATGGAAGACCAGAGATATATGACGATAATAAGTTTTATAAGGAATACCTTAATGCAAAAGAAGTGTTAAATAACGAGTCGTCAACCTCGGAAGATTACCTTTCCGCTTATGAAACCGCCAAAAACACGCTGTATAATTTGAAATTATTGCAAAAGTACGCTTGGAAATCCTATGAAAAAGCCTCAAAACTCCAAAATGTTTATTTCCCGGAAAACGAATGGAATGAATTTCAAAACACAATCACCAATCTTAAAACCGCACTTGATGACAATCAGGGAATAGACCGTTATGTACAGGATTATAACGAAGACACAGGCGAATATGATGAAAGAGCGCTTTACTTATACACTGATGAGCAACTTACAGAAATAACCAAACGATTTTACGAAATGCTCTACGTGTACAACACTATGTCAGACAAGTACTACATTATGGGTGATGTTAACCGCGACGGAAGCGTAAATATATTTGACTCTGTTTATATTCAGAAAAAAGGCGTACAAACGACTTTAAGTCGCGGGCGTTATACAAACCCGCAAAAAAGCGCCTCAGATGTAAACGGAGACAACTGGGTCGATACTCTGGACGCAGTAGAAATTCAAAAGTACTGCGCAGGTAAGGTTACGGAGTTCGCGCCGTATGTCAGCTTTATTTCAAAGGTCAAAACCCATGAATCGGAAGAATACATAAAATCACATTTGATTAATTTTGACATTTGTCCTAAGCTCGGAGTAACAACTCAGGTTGCGCTTGATGAAGAATTCTATCTCGGTATGTATATACAAGACTTTTATACAAGGTGCGAAAACGCAGAAATTGACTACTGATAATAAATATTGTAACCGCAAGGGCAGACACGGCGTGTTTGCCCTTTTTTGCGCCTTTAAAGCATCCACCGCTTGCGGGAAATTCCCCTGTTAGGGGAAATGGGCGAAGCCCAAAAGGGTTGCCGTTTTCGCCAGAAAAAGGTGCCGCCCCAAGGCGGCGAAGGGGGCAGAGTTTTCCTTTATCGTGACGTTTGGAATGGCAAAGAAAAACGTTTAATTAACACCGTAGGGGCGCACCCATGTGTGCGCCCGAGGGCGTTCAATTAAAATTTGATGTCCTATCAAGTCTTTCAGCGTGAACAAATGTACGGTTCTCACGGGCGGACACGCGGGTGATTCCCCTGTTAGGGGAAATGGGCGAAGCCCAAAAGGGTTGCCGTTGTGCTAAGAACGCCCCTACGATTGTTAAGGAAAAACAGCGGTGTCGGAAACGTCTGCCCCCTCCGTCATTTCGCAGAGCGAAATGCCACCTCCCCCGAAACAAAGTGTCGGGGGAGGCTTTAAATTAGATTGAAACGTTTTTTTATTGTAGTGACAGGGCTTGCCCCTGTCATTAAAGCAGACGATTGTTCTCGTCCGGCGGGTTGATTTAATTTGCAAACTTATATTGAACGACCTCGGGCGACCGCGAGGGTCGCCCCTACAATTTTCAACTTTCCGCTTTCAACTTTCAATTAAAAAACCTTGCATAAGCCATTTTAAACAAAACCGCCTTTTTATATCCGCGATAATTAAACTCTAATCACTAAACTCTAAACTCTTTTAAAAATCCCTTGACAAAAGGGCTTTTTCTGGTTTATAATGAGTAATCGTGGAGCACTCTATAAGTGCGCCCTTTTATAGGTAGGGGCAGCTTTTGAGTAACCATAGTTTTATTGATTCCTATATTTGAGGAAAGGAGGAAAAGCATGCCTACATTTAACCAGTTGGTACGTAAGGGCAGAGAGGTTTCTGAAAAGAAGGCTAAGGCACCTGCGCTTTTGAAGGGCTGGAACTCTAAAAAGAGAGTTGCTATCGACCAGAACTCACCCCAGAAGAGAGGCGTTTGCACAGCCGTAAAGACCGCTACACCTAAAAAGCCTAACTCGGCGCTCAGAAAGATTGCCAGAGTAAGACTTTCTAACGGTATTGAAGTCAGTTCCTATATCCCCGGCGTCGGCCATAACCTGCAGGAGCACAGCGTTGTTCTTATCCGCGGCGGCCGTGTTAAGGATCTCCCCGGTGTTCGTTACCACATTGTACGCGGTACACTCGACGCACAGGGTGTAAACGGACGTATGCAGAGCCGTTCTAAGTACGGCGCTAAGCGTCCCAAGAAGAAGTAATACTGGTTTACTAAATCAGCATTTAAGGAATTGACAAAGCTCTCTTGACTAATGATAATTAGTTCTGCTATGCGGCAGGAACTTTACTATATACGGTAGAAGTTCTTGTTGGCATACGGGAGTTTGTCGCTTTCGAGTACCTATGATATCTCAATTATTGTGAAGGAGGGAAGCAAAGTGCCAAGAAGAGGTTCTATTGCGAAGCGTGACGTATTACCCGATCCGCTTTATAATTC